>Ga0197143_1002205_pt1 | contig 14755 bp, 14 predicted proteins | sample GBS70_MetaG_FD_148603 | JGI IMG/M metagenome (GOLD analysis project Ga0197143, IMG submission 148603) | Sediment microbial communities from Great Boiling Springs, Gerlach, Nevada, United States - GBS 70_MetaG | ecosystem: Environmental > Aquatic > Thermal springs > Hot (42-90C) > Sediment...
GCCAAAGAGCGGCTGCAGGAACTGCGCCTGCTGAAAACCCTGCTGACCGAGGGCGAGACGGACGCCACACGCGCGTGGAACGCCTATCAGCACGCCACTGACCACTGGCACCGCCCCGCCGTGCAGCAGCGCGTCGCTAACCTCACGCCCGACGACTTCGAACGCGCTGCGCCCTACCCCGAACGCGACCGCATCCAGCGCGAACGGCTAAAACTGCCCCTCTTTCCGACCACCACCATCGGCAGTTTCCCGCAAACGCCCGAAGTGCGCCAGATGCGCCAAGCCTACCGCACCGGCAAAATCACCGCCGACGAGTACGACGCCTACATCCGAAGCCAAATCCGCGAGGTGATCGCCCTCCAAGAGCAAATCGGGCTCGATGTGCTGGTGCATGGCGAGTTCGAGCGCACCGATATGGTGGAGTTTTTCGCCGAGAAGATGGACGGGATTGCCTTCACGCAGCAGGGCTGGCTGCTGTCGTATGGCACGCGCGTCTACCGTCCGCCAATCATCTACGGTGATGTCGCCCGCACCGCGCCGATGACCGTCAAGGAGACCGCCTACGCCCAGTCGCTGACCCAAAAGCCCGTCAAGGGCATGCTAACAGGTCCCGTGACGATTATCGCGTGGAGTTATGTGCGCGAGGACATCCCCGTCGAGCAGGTTGCCTACCAGATTGCGCTTGCCCTCCAAGACGAGGTGCGCGACTTGGAGGAGGCGGGCATCCCGATTATCCAAATTGACGAACCCGCCTACCGCGAGAGGGCGCCCCTCAAACGCGCCGACTGGGACGCCTACTTCCGCTGGGCAGCGCAGGCGTTCAAACTCGCCTCCCGCGCCAAGCCTGAAACCCAGATTCACACCCACATGTGCTACTCGGACTTCAACACCGTGCTGCAGTATATCGACTGGATGGACGCCGATGTGATTACGATTGAGGCGGCGCGCGCCAAAGGCGAGGTCATCAGCGCGTTCGAACATTACAACTACACGCGCCAAATCGGACCGGGCGTGTTCGATGTGCATACGCCCGCCGTGCCGAGCGTGGAGTCCATCGAAGCGGTGATGACCCGTGCAGTGCGCGTCTTTCCGAAGGAGCAGTTCTGGGTGAACCCCGACTGCGGGTTGAAGACGCGCAAGTGGGACGAGGTGATCCCCGCGCTGAAGCACATGGTGCAAGCTGCACGCAACCTGCGCGAGCGACAGGCATAAGATGCAACAGGCGCTGGAGGAACTGCAACGCGCGATTCAGCATGTGCTGGCGTTGGGGCTGGGGCGTGCAGGGGGGCTGGAGCCGCTGCGCGACGCGCTGCGCGCCCTGCAGCCCTATGACGCGCTTGCGCCGCTTGCCGAAGGTGTGCAGGCGGTGCTGGACGCAAGCGATACGCGCGTGCAGCTGGACATGCTGACGCGCCTGCACTACACCTGCGAGCGGCTGCAGATGCGCCTGCGTGCCGACACACTGCCAACACTGCGTGCCGACGCGCTTCACGAGCCGACGCGCAAAGTCGCTGCCGTCGTACCCCCCAGCACCGAACCGTTTGCCCGCCTGTTTCGCGGCGAGGCGTCGCTACTGGAGACGCTGCCCGCCGTCTACGCCTGCCTGCAGGCATGGCAGCCCGACCAGCCCCTGCTGCCCATCCAACTCGCGCTGGCGCACTACGGCACGGCGCACATCGCGTTGGAACGGCTGCGCGCCCTCGGCGCAGACGCGCTGCAGGCGGTCATCCAACTGGCGGGCAGCAAAAGCCCTGCCGTGCGCCTGCGCGCCTGTGAACTGCTGCTGGAGTACGATACGCCCAAAGCGACCGCCGCCTTGCGCAGCGCGCTGCCCAAAGCCCCGCGCGCCCTGCCCCTGATGCAAAAACTGCGCGCCCGACCCGACCTGCACGAGCTGTTCCTCAAGGACGACGCGCCCACCCTTGACCAGTGGCTGTCCGCCCTTAGCGACCGACGCCAGTACCACCAGATGCTGCAGCGGACGGAAGTGCAAATTATGCTGATGCCCCCCGACGCGCCCGCGTTGGACGCCTTGTTTCGGAAAATCCACGCGCTGGCAGCGAATGAGTACGACTACTGGCGGATGCTGGTGCGCGTGCCACACGAGCGCATCACCCAGACCCTGCTGGCATACCCCGAATGGCTGCGCAGCATGTGCTACGAGCACTTCCTCGCGACGCTGGACTATCGCCTGATACCTATCCTGCGGAGCGTCCACCCGCAGTTTTGGCGCGAGCAGATGCGCCAACTCACACAACACCTGCCTGACGCGGCGTTTCTGCCCGACGCGCTGCGCGGGCATCCCGACCTTGTGAAGCGATTCGGCGAGCCTGCCGAAATCGCCCAGACCCCGAATTAAGACTTAAGGCCCTACCGCTGGCTGGCGGGCGCGGGGTATGCTCGAAGCAGAGGTGATTGGGATGCGCTTTACGCGCGTGCTAAACGCTCTTACAGCGCTGCTAACGGGAATGATGCTGCTTGGGTGCATTATCCCGATGGGGTGCGTGCGTACCTCGCCCGATGGACAGTATGTCACGATAGTGCGTCAGCCGCCCGACGCCCCCGCCGATTCTGCCGACCTTGAACTCGCGCTTTACCATCTCGATCGCCGCGAGACAAGTCCAATCTTCCGCTTCTCCCTCGATAAGGACTCGCCCAACAGCGGTCTTCTCTACGAGTGTGCGTGGGCTCCTGACTCGCGCGCTGTGTTAATCACCTGGATTCCTGATTGGCTGGCAGATGTGGGGAGACCATCGTCTGAGAATAGCGAACGCGGCTCTACTGACACATCCCACGACTCTGAACGCAAGCCGCAGGTGATGCTGTACGAGGTTGCTTCGGGGCGCTTGACACGGCTGCCCCTTGAGGCGTACCTCTCCCGCTGGAGCGCGGACGGCAAGTATCTGATGGGACTGAGCGACGATGAGGACCAGCCTTCAATCCACATCTACCGCACGGACACATGGATTCGCACCCAGCAGGTATCGCTCCCTGAAGGATGGAAAATCGTCTCATTCGACTGGGCGCGCTGGATAAACTCCGAGCCTGCCACCGCGGTGGTACATTTTGAAGCGACGGACTCTGCGGGCGCGTCAGGGCGCAATCTCCATCTTTTGCGTGAGGCGCAACTCATCCCACTAACGACCACAGGCGATGTGCAGGCGTTCTGGGTGGACAAGTCGGGCGTCGTGATGCGCTGGGCGCGCGTGCAGCCTGGGAAGTTCCTCGCAGTGTTCGAGCGACCTCTGCAGGGAGGTGCGCCGCGTCGCATAGCGCTTATCCCCTACGCGACACTCCCAAAAGACGCCTGCATCGACGAGACCTTCTACCGCTTCTCGCCCGACGGGCAGCGACTGGCATGGCAAACAGACTACGGCGTCAGCGTGCTGGAGATTACGACAGGGGTTATCCGCACGCTACACGCCCACCAGCCCCACAAGGCTACCGATGAGACCCGAACTGATGGTGAGGGCTGGAGTTTCAAGCTCAAACAGCCTGCCATCATCGGCTTCGACTGGCGCGACGCCGAGACGCTGGTCATCCAGCGCAACACAGGGCAACTGGAGCTCCATTCGGTGCGGGCGCTTTGAATCTCACGCGATGGCGCGTTGCATAGGGTACAATACTCCCCGACGACGAAGGAGGCAATTATGGCACGGGTTTGCGAAATATGCGGCAAAGGTCCGATGTTTGGTCATAGCATTCAGCATAAGCACTCTGGGCTGTGGCGTTATCGTGCGCCGAAGACAGGGCGACAGTGGTCGCCGAACCTACAGAGGGTGCGTGTCTATGTCAACGGCGGCAAGACCGTGCGTCGCATGCGCGTCTGCACGCGCTGTCTAAAGGCGGGCAAGGTGCTGCGCGCCGTCGGATGAACTGGGACGCTTTGCTGGAACCGCTGTCGCGGCTCTGCCTCGGTACACCCCGCCGAGCAGAGCCGCTGCGTCGTCATACCACATTGCGCGTCGGCGGTCCTGCCGCACTGTTCTACAAAACCTACGACCTTGAAGAGTTCGCCCGCATCAGCCAGTGGGCGCACCAAAACGGCATCCCTGTGTTCATCATGGGGCACGGCAGCAATATCCTCGTGAGCGATCGAGGCATTCCCGCGCTGGTGATTTATAACGCCTGTCGCCAGATGCGCATCGGCGAGGAGACCTACGCCGAGACAGGGGTCGCGTTTCAGGAGCTGTTCCTCAAGACTGCGCAGGCAGGGCTAAGCGGGCTGGAGTTTGCAGTGGGCATTCCTGGCACGCTGGGCGGCGCGCTGGTCTCCAACGCGGGCGCGTACCGCAGCAACATCGCCGACCTGCTACTGGAGATAGACCTCGTGTCCGAAGGCGTGCGTCAGCGCGTCCCACCCGACTGGATGCAGTTCTCGTATCGCGACAGCCGCTTGCGCCGTCCGAACCCGCCCCCCACGAGCCTGCTGGCGGTGCGTCTACGCCTGCGTCCCGATTGCCGTCGCGCGATTTTGCAGCGTGCCCGCGAGTTCCAACGCCAGCGTATCCTCAAGCAGCCACCTGAATCGTCGGCGGGGAGTTTTTTCAAGAATGTGTACGACCGCGCGTTGGCGGAGCGATTGCCCAACCTGCCCGCGCCGATGCGCGAGGCGGGCGTCGTACCTGCGGGCTACCTGATTGAAGCCTGCGGGCTGAAGGGCTACGCCGTCGGCGGCGCGTGCGTCTCGCGCAAGCACGCGAACTTCCTCATCAATCGCGGCTGGGCAACCGCCAGCGACTTCCACCAACTCGCCCTGCACATCGAGCGCGCCGTGTACGAGACCTACGGTGTGCACCTGGAACGCGAAGTGCTTCTGGTCGGCGACTGGGGGGAACCCGAAAATATGCCATAATATCGTAGGGAGACCACGATGCGAACCGTTGGGCTGATTGGGTTAGTGTTGGGGCTGACGCTAAGCGGGTGTCAGCGACACTCGTACACGGAAGAGGATGTGCAGCGCGCGATTGCCGAGAAGCAGCAACAGACGAATGCCGAAATCGAGCAAGGTGTGCGTGCTGCGCCCCCTGTGGAGATAGAGACGCCGTCCGCTACGGGCGCGCCCCAGCGTGAGACGGCTGCGCCAAGCGGCGAAAGTGAGTTCGAACTGCCCCCGCCGAACCGCTATGAGCCTACACCGCCAGCCAGCCGTAGCGTACCTGCCCAGCAGTCGCCGCCGCCAAATGTGGGCGATGTGAAGTTAGACCCGCAAACGGGGCAGTACGGCATCCAACCCCCAGGCGCACCCGACACCTACACGATACCGCTGGATCGGTGATGCAGACAAGACAAAACCAGCAGATGTCCAAGAAGCAGCGAGTTCTGGAAAGTCTCTTCCACCAGTGCGTCCAGAAGAATTCGTTTGAATTCAGCAATTCGGATGTTAAGCGGATAGCGGCTGCACTTGACTTCGGGAATCCGTTTGACGCAACTAAAGCAGACTCACGAGAAATCCTACCCCAGTCAATACGCCAACGAGGGTATTGCATAGCACACATAGGCAAAGGTAGGCACTGCTTTATCCCCGAACTCCAGAACTGGTACCACGACTTCGAGGCTATATTACCTCAAGAGGTTATCCAGTGGAGGTACCGTAAGAGCTTGCTAAACGACCTTGACAGAGGAGAGGCAAGTGCGCTTTCCTTCGTGTTCAATCAGCACATTCTGCACGATTTCATCTACGAGGATGTTGTTGCCTCTCCCAAAATCTATGTGCCTGGAAGGTCACGTGCCACCATAGAATACACTGTCGGGAACACTCGCATTAAGGCAGAAGACCAACAGTTAGAAATGGACTTGGTTTTGGAGTATCAGGGAACAGTCACGGTCGTCGAGGCAAAGAACAGAGATTTTAACCGTTTTACTAACTTCGCAGTTTACCAACTGTTCCATCCAGTAAAGTATTATCTCAATCGTGCCAAAGACGCAAAGGTCTATATACCCCATATCAATGCCTGTTATGTATTGCGTCAGGCATCCAGTGCAGCCTACGGTGAGACAAAGGTGCGTCTGTACCTGTATGAGTTCGCAGACCCCGATCGGTTAGACTCTATACGCCTTGTGCGCAAGGCAGAGTATCATTTAAAGCAGAGGTAGGGACAGGCGATGACCATTCCAGAACACCTCATCAATACGGTCTACTTGGGCGATGTGTTCGACCTGATGCGTCAGCTACCCGACAAGTCGGTGGATATGGTCTTCAGCGACCCCGACTACAATGTCGGCGTGCGCTACAACGGCAAGTCGTACACCCGCTCGTTCGAGGAGTATATCGAGTGGTACATCGAACTGGCGCGCGAGTCGTTGCGCGTGCTGAAAGACGACGGCAACATGTTTTTCATTAACTATCCCAAGCAGAACGCTTACCTGCGCGTGCGTTTTCTGGACGAGGCATGCTACGAGGTTCACGACTATGTGTGGGTCTACAATACGAATGTGGGGCACAGCCCCAAGCGGTTCACAACCGCTCACCGTAGCATTCTGCACTGTCGTAAGACCGCCCACAATAAGTTTTTCAAGGAGCAGGTCGCCCAGCCCTACCAGAACCCGAACGATAAACGCATTCGTCAGCGCATAGCACAGGGACATAAGGGGCGCATGCCCTACAGCTGGTTCTACTTTGACCTCGTGAAAAATGTGAGCCGTGAGAAGACAGTGCATGCGTGCCAAATCCCGCAAAAGTTGTCCGAGATGCTGATTCTGAGTTGCACGCAGCCAGGCGATGTGGTGTTGGTGCATTTTGGAGGGAGTGGTGCAGAGTTGGAGGTCTGCCAGCGACTTGGGCGGCGGTTCCTTGCTGCTGAAATAGACCCCAAGTACCATGCGATGATTCTGAGCCGCTTGCACACGGGGCAGATACGCGACGAGTACCGCCTCATCAAGCGCACGGTGAACCGCGCGGCAGTCACACTTCAGCCCGCATTGTGGAGCGAATAGTTGGCAGAGGGCTTTGGTATAATTTGCGTGATGCCCACCTTTCGGTATATAGCGCAGACCCCTGAAGGACGCGAGGTGCGCGGCACGGTGCAGGCGAATTCGCGCTTGGAGGCGAGCGACGCCGTGCGCAAGCAGGGCTACTGGCTGCTGGAGTTGTACGCTGAGCCAGAGCCGACCACGCCCATCCGCGCTGCGCAGCAGAGCGTGTGGCAGCCCCTGTTCGGCGGCGTGCCCCTCAAGACGCTGGCGGTCTTCTTCCGCCAGTTCGCCACGATGCTGGCAGCGGGCGTGCCGATGTACCAAGCGCTGGAGACGCTGGGCAACCAGCGCGGGGGCAACGCCCGCCTGCGCCGCGTGCTTGGCGACATCCGCAACAGCATCCTCGCAGGCGAGCGACTCGCCGACGCCTTCGACAAGCACCCCGCCGTCTTCTCGCCCATTATCCGCGCTATGATTCGCGTCGGCGAGACCAGCGGCGCACTGGAGACCATCCTGCGCCGAATCGCCGACTACCTGGAAAACGAACTGGAACTGCGTCGCCTGATTAGCCGCGTGACCTTCTACCCCAAACTCGTGCTGTTTTTCGCGATTGTGATCCCGCAGCTAATCCCCGCGCTGATTACGCTGGTGGGGGCGCAGGGGGGTGCGCCCGTGGGGCAGGTGCTGACGGGTATCGCATTGACCTTCGCGAAGATTCTGCTGGCGATTTTCGCTATCTGGGCAGTGTTTCGGCTGGCGATGCAATCGCAGGGCTTCCGCTGGAGTTGGGGGCTGTTCACGGTGAGCCTGCCGTGGATTGGCTTCACGGTGCGCCAACTCGCGCTGGCGCGGTTCGCCCGCGCGCTGAGCGCGCTCTACGGCGCGGGGCTGCCCCTCTCGCAAGCCATCCGCTATGCCGCACAAGCCACAGGCAACGAATACCTGCGCAGCCGTATCGAACCCGCAGGCTCGAAACTCGAAGCGGGGCAAGGCATTGCGCAGACCTTCGCCAGCACGGGCGTCTTCCCGCCGATGGTGATGGACATGGTCGCCACTGGCGAGAACACGGGCGAACTCGGCTTCATGATGGACAAGGTCGCCGAGTATTACGAAGAGGAGGGCAAACTGCGCTCGCACCAAGCGGGCTACATTCTGGGCGTGGCGGTCTATATCGGCGTGGCGATTTATGTGGCGATTATCCTGATCCAGTTTTATTCAGGCTACTTCAGTTCGATTTTCGGCGCGGCAGGTGGACCGTAGGCGTATGCAGAACCACTACGAGGTGCTGGGGCTTTCGATGCATGCGACGCAGGAGGCGATACGGCGTCGCTATCGCGAGTTGGTGCGCCAGTATCACCCCGATGTGAACCCGTCGCCGCAGGCGAAAGAGCGGTTTCTGCGCATTCAGGAGGCGTATCAGGTGCTGTCCGACCCTGAGCGTCGGCGGCACTACGACGCGCTGTTGCGCCTGCAGATGGGTGAGCCGCCCAGCGCGCGCTATAGCCAGCCGCGCACATCCCCGCAGCGTTCCAGTCCGCACCCGCAGGCGAGCCAGCCGAAGCCGAACCCTGCGCTCGACGAGGCGCGCCGTGCGATTTTGCAGGCGGAGCGCGCCTTCATTCAAGGTCGCCTGCAGGACGCACTTTACTGGGCGAAGCAGGCGACGCGCCTTGCCCCACGCCTCGCGAAAGGGCACGAGATTATCGGCGATGTGTACCGCACGCAGGGGCACTATGACGCTGCGCTGAACGCCTACACCTACGCGATTCAGTTGGACCCGAACAACGCCGACCTGCAGCGCAAGCTGGACGCGACGCTGGCGCACACGCAAGCGCGTTCGGTGTCGCCGTCGCCTGTTCTGCGCAACCTGCCCGCGCTGAAGTTGCCCCCAGAGTGGAAACTCTACGCGGCGCAATCGCTGGGCTGGGGCGCGGTGCTGTTCCTGCTGACACTGGCGTACACTGTGCCAGGCACGCCACTGGTGCTGGGGTGGAGTCTGAACCTTGTGGCGTATCTGGGGCTGGCAGGTTTTCTGGCGGGCTTTTTGATGGCGGTTAGCCGCTGGGTTGCGCCGATTGGCGATGCGTTCCCGTGGCGTCGGCAGGGGGGACAGATTTCGGCGGGCAGCGCGCTGGTCGGGCTGAGCGCGCTCTGCTTCCCGCTGGCGGTACTGCTCTACACGCTACTTGCGCTCACACAGGGCGGGCTGAGCCGCTCGGTGGCGCGTACCTTCGGCGTTAGTGGCGCGCTCACGCTGGGGTTTGCCGTCCTCTACCCACACGACTGGCTCTACACCGCGCTCTTCGGCGGCAACCTCCTGTTCCTTACGCTGATGGGCGGCTGGTACCTCGCCGATAACCTGCGCCTGACGCCATAGGAGCAACGCGATGCGCAACCATCGACGCCGACGCGACCAAGACAGTCCGTGGAAGACGCTGATTACGCTCTTCTTCCCGCAACTGATCAGCTGATTCATCCCGAACTGGCGTCCCAGCGCGTTCACACACTCGCTGGGCGGCTGCCGCCCGGAATTCAACTTCTACACCGTGAAGCTGCTGGACATGGACGAGGAGCAGCTCTTGAATGACCCGAATCCCTACGCGCTCGTCTTGGCAGCGTTCCGCCGCGCAATGCGGGCAGACACGGCAGAGTTCATGCTTGCCTCGCGGATGGAACTTGTGCGCCTCGCGCTGGATCGAGGGTATGCTGAAGAGCAGGTTGAACATCTTATCCGACTGCTGGAGTGGGTTATGGTACTGCCAGAAGTGTTGGAAGAGCGCTACGAGCAGTTTCTGGAAGAGGTAAAGCTCGAGCAGAACACGCCGTACCTGTCGGTACTGGAGCGCAAAGCGCTGCTCAAGGGCTGAGAGCAAGGCGTCCAGAAGGGCTTGCAGGAAGGGATTCTTACGCTACTGCGCACACTCTACGGCGCAGTGCCTGCGGAACTGGAAGCACAACTGCGCGCGATTCGCGATGTAGCGACCCTGAACGCCCTCTACCCGCTTGCGGTCTCGGCAGGCAGCCTCGAAAACTTCGCCCAGCAGCTCGCGCAGCAGCAGGGCGACTGACCACGCGCAAAGACTTGCAATTGCCCCTGCACTGTGGGGTATACTAACAACGGCTGGCCCCATGGTCTAGTGGTCTAGGACGCCTGGTTTTCAGCCAGGAGGACGGGGGTTCGAATCCCCCTGGGGTCACCATTTTTTTATTTCGCGCCCCGCACTGTTTCGTCCAGCCACTTGCGAATAATCTCCAGCGCGTCGGGGTTGAAGGTCTCCTCGATATCGGCGTACTCGGTGATGAGTCCCGTTTTCGCCTTCTGGAACAGGTGGTTGAGGTTGGGCAGGCGGCGCACGGTAACGCGCTTGTTGCCTCCCTCGCGCAGGGCGCGCTCAATCACGGACAGGTTCTGTTCAGGGTCCACCTGCAGGTCGAGTTCGCCGTTGAGGGCAAGCACGGGGCAACGCACTTTGCGCAGGTAGGGCACAGGATCAAGCGTGATGAAGGTACGGAACCACGGGGTTGTGTAGTTGGCGGCTTGCGCCCGCAAGGTGGCTTTCTGGCTATCGGATAGGCTTGTGCCCGCGCCCAACGACTGCACGAGTGCCTCGTAAATCGCCTCTTGTGCTTTGGCGTCGTCGCGCTCGCGTTTGAGAATCTCGAACACGCGCTGCTGCAGGGCGCGGTTGCGTTCAATCAGCGGCTCAGCGATGCCCGACTTGCGACTAATCAGCGCGGCTTGGCGATACAGCACTTGCTCGCCTGGTACGCCCGTGCCCGCCAGCATGACCAGGAAGGCGACCTCGCGTGGCGCTTTGGCGGCGGCAATCGCGCACACCAGCGCGCCTTCGCTATGCCCCAGCAGCCCGATTCGCTTGCGGTCGATCTCCTTGCGCTTCTGTAGGTAGCGCACGCCTGCCAGCGCATCGTCGGCGAAATCGAGCGTGGTCGCCGTGCGCAGGTCGCCGCCCGAACCGCCCACCCCGCGGTCGTCCATGCGCAGTGTCGCATAGCCTGCGCGGGTCAGGTAATCTGCCAGCACCAGGAACGGCTTGTGCCCGAAAATCTCTTGGTCGCGGTTCTGCGCTCCTGACCCCGTGAAAAACACGATTGCAGGGAACGGTGGCTTGCCGTCGGGCAGGGTCAGCGTGCCCGCCAGTTCGAATTTGCCTTTGGGCTGAGGCACGCGCACTTCTTCGGTGCGGTAGGGGAAGGGTGGCTTCGGCTCTTGCGGGCGTTTACGGATAGGCGGTTCGCCGCGCGTCAGTGTCAGCGGCAACTCCTGCCCGCTCTGCTTCCATGTGCCTGTGAGTTGCTTGCCGTCTTCCGACAGCGTGCCCACGAACTCGCCCTGCACGGCATCGGAACGGATGCGAATCGTGTTCCCCTCCACCGTGATTGCGCTGATGGGGATGCCCGTCGCGGCTTGGTCGGGGCTGTCGAGGGTGCCGCGTAGTTGCCCGTCGGTGTCGCGCTGCAGGCGGAACACGATGCGGAGCCGCTGTGCGCCTGCCTGAAGCGTGCCCCACCAGACGCCCTCGAAGCCCTGCAGACGCCTCACTCCTCGCCTCCCGTCCAGTAGTTGGGTGGCTCGCGCGTGATGGAGACGCTGTGCGGGTGGCTCTCGCGTAGCCCTGAGTTGGTGATGCGAATGAAGCGCGCCTTCTCGCGCAGTTCCTGCAGGTTCCGCGCGCCGACATACCCCATGCCCGATCGCAGCCCGCCCACCAGTTGGTGGATGGTCTCCGATAGGGGTCCGCGGTACGGCACGCGCCCCTCGACGCCTTCGGGCACGATTTTGCGTGGGTCAACTTGGTAGTAGCGGTCGCTGGAACCCTGACGCATCGCGGCGACCGACCCCATGCCGCGATAGACCTTGTAGGCGCGGTTGCGGAAGATTTCGATTTCGCCGGGCGACTCCTCGCAGCCTGCCAGCAGGTTGCCCAGCATCACAGCGCTTGCGCCCGCCGCCAACGCCTTCACGATGTCGCCCGAATAGCGGATGCCGCCGTCAGCGATAATCGGCAGGTTCCACTTCTGCGCTTCGGCGGCGCACTCCATGATAGCGTGCAGTTGCGGCACGCCGACGCCCGCCACCACGCGCGTTGTGCAGATAGACCCTGCGCCCAGCCCGACGCGAATGGCGTCTGCGCCCGCTTCTGCCAGCGCACGCACGCCCTCGCGCGTGGCGACATTGCCCGCAATCACCAGCAGGTCGGGCAGCGCACGCTTGATCATCCGCACAGCGTTTAGTACCCCCTGCGAGTGCCCGTGCGCCGAGTCGATGACGATGAAGTCCACGCCTGCATCCGCCAGCGCACGCGCCCGCTCCACAGGCTCGCGCATCGGTCCCACCGCCGCGCCGACCACCAGACGCCCCTTGTCGTCCTTAGTGGCATTTGGGTGCTGCCGAATCTTTAGCAGATCTTTGATGGTGATTAGCCCGCGTAGTTTGCCGCGCTCGTCCACAATAGGTAGTTTCTCAATCTTGTGCTTCTGCAGGATCTTCTCCGCCTCTTCAAGGCTCGTGCCGACAGGCGCGGTAATCAGGTTCTCGCTGGTCATCACCTCACGGATGGGGCGATCGAGGTTGGTCTCAAAGCGGATGTCGCGGTTGGTCAAGATTCCCACCAGGTAGCCCTCTTCGTCGGTAATGGGCACGCCTGAGATGTGGTAGCGCTCCATCAGTTCCAGCGCGTCGCGCACGGTGTGGTTCGGCGAGAGGTAAATCGGGTCCCAGATGACGCCGTGTTCGCTGCGCTTGACGCGATCCACCTCCAACGCCTGCTTCTCGATGGGCATATTGCGATGGATGACGCCAACGCCCCCCTCCCGCGCCAGCGCAATTGCCATGCGCGACTCGGTCACGGTGTCCATCGGCGAACTCACGATAGGGATGCGCAGCCGAATGTTCCCTACCAGCGTTGTGCTGACATCGACTTGGTCGGGCAGCACCTCGGAGTGGTTGGGCAGCAGCAGCACATCGTCGAAACTCAGCGCTTCGGTAAGCACCTGCATCCAGAACGCCTCCTGTGGCGTTCGATTGTACCCGATTAGCGCGCGCCGAAACTGAACAGCACCTGTAGCAGGTCGGCGTCGTCTACCGTCCTGTCGCCGTTGATGTCGGCGGGGTGGTTGCACTGTTGCACGCCGAAGGCGAACAGCACCTGCAGTAGGTCGGCATCGTCCACGATGCCGTCGCAGTTCACATCGGCGGGGTGGTAGTCGCTGAGGATGAGCAGGTAGTCGAAGGTTGCGACGGGCGCGGGGCTGCCCCCGCCGCCGCCCAAGTCTACATACAGCCCGATGTGCCCGCCCGATTGCGCCACCGCCTGCAACACAGGGAAGTCGCTCAGCGGGCGTGGCGACCCGGTGAACTCGCGCCAGTGCATGCCATCCTCGCGGTCGTAGAAGAAGCGCACGCGCCCCGTGTCGGGCTCGTAGCGCACCATCAGGCGCACGGTATCGCCCACGCTGGGGTGCCACACCGCGCCGCTCAGCCCCGCCCAGCCGTAGACACCTGCCTGCTCGTGCCCGCCGCTGACCGACAGCGCGTAGTTCTGGTCGGGCAGGTACACCAAGTGCAGGTTGAAGTAGTTGTCGGCGTCGCGGAAGGCGACCAGCCCCGCCTGAATGTAGCCGCCCGACGCGCCGCCCCGCGTCAGGCGCACGCGCGTCTCCAGCACCCACGCCCCGCGCAGCGCAGGCACGGACACACTCGGCAGGTTGCGGATGCTGTTGACGCCCTGATACAGCGTCCCTGCCTGCGCCGTGATTTGCAGATGCTCGGCGGTGAAGCCCACCCGCGCGGGGTCGTGCGTGTTCACGGGCGCGTTTCTGGGCACGACCCAACTCCAGCCGTGCTGGGGGTCAAACCCGCCGAAAAAGTCGTCCATCAGCGGCTGGGCGTGAATTGCCACTGTTACCGATGCCAACAATAGGCTCACAAGTGTTCTCATAGGCTGCCTCTAGGACTACCAATCACAGAGATACGATTTATGTTGCCCCCCTCCTTCAGGTTCCCCCCGCTTCGCGAGGGGAACCGTGTGGGGGTTCGGTTCCCGCGCTTCGCGAGGGGAACCTTAAAAATTCTGCTCCGCACGCCCCGTGTTTGCGCACACGCGTTCGCCGGACTGCAGACCGCGCGCCGCGTTTGCGCATACGCGTTCGCCGGACTGCAGACCGCGCGCCGCGTGTGCGCATACGCGCTCGCCGGACTGCAGACCGCGCCCCGCGTGTGCGCATACGCGCTCGCCGGACTGTAGTACACGGACGCTGTTGATGTCCCAAAGGCTTGCATGTGCGCCTCCTCACAGCGGCTGGAACTCGAAGCGGCTGATGATGACCTCCACCTCGCGTCCGTTAGTGGGCGGCTCGCCGTTCAGCAGCCACAGGTTTATACGCGGGGTCTCGTCGCCGGGTGGGGGCACGAAACCGCCCGTGTAAGTCCACTCGGCGACGACGGCGCTCGCGCTGGACGGCTGCGGGCGATGCCCCCGCACACTGCGAAAATACAGCCGTCCGTGCTCCCAACGGAACCCGTGTACCGATTGGCGCACGCCTGCGGGCCATACGAAAGCGTACTGCGGGTGTCCAGGGTCGTGCGGGCGGATAGTGTAGTAGCCGTTGGGTCCCGTCGCGCCTTGGAACCGCGCGAACTCGATGTCGATTTCGCGGTAGCCGAAGTCGCGCGTGTCGCTCCAAGTAAACAGCCCCAGCACGACCTTCGGGTCAAGCGCATGCACCTCGCTGTCGAGGTAGAAGCGATAGGTTCCGTAGCCCAGCGAACGGGTGCAGATGACCTCCGCGCATTCCCAGCGGCTGGCTGTGCGTGTGATTT
>Ga0197143_1002207_pt1 | contig 14754 bp, 13 predicted proteins | sample GBS70_MetaG_FD_148603 | JGI IMG/M metagenome (GOLD analysis project Ga0197143, IMG submission 148603) | Sediment microbial communities from Great Boiling Springs, Gerlach, Nevada, United States - GBS 70_MetaG | ecosystem: Environmental > Aquatic > Thermal springs > Hot (42-90C) > Sediment...
TAAACTTAGCTAACTTTAATTTACTGCTTTTTATTTCTTTATCACCTCCTTGAAAAGCAACAATTTCTTGAAATTTTTTAAGCGCCAAACCATTTTTTAGGATTCTTCTCGCCTCCTCCTCACCTTTTAGATCTTTTTTTTCTTCTTTAAAACAAAGATCAAGTAATAATCCTGCTAGTCTTATTGCTTTTGCTTCAAGTCGTAATGGTCGATCTATATGTTGTTCTAAAACATATAAAGCATCGCGAGCTTCTAAAATTGGACCAATTCCTCGGCCAGCCGGTTCAATCATTTCGTTGATATCAAAAGCAACTTTTATATTAAATTTTTTTGCTAACATTTCAAATTTTTTTGCTACTTTTTGAGCATCAGAAATTCGGTGAATTTTGGCGGTTTTACCGTAAGGGATATCTAAAACTAAATGAGTAGTGCCAGCGGCTATTTTTTTTGACATTACCGATATTATAATTTTATCAAATGATTCAAACATCAAAGGTTCCTCAACTCTTATGATTACATCGTCAGCCGGAGCAATATTTAGTTTTCCGTTCCATACAATGCAACCACCAACGGTATTTACAATTTTTGTGATTTCATTAATCGAAAAATCAACATTAGCAATCGCTTCCATCACATCAGCGGTGCCGGCTGGGGTGGTAATAGCACGAGATGAGATTTTGGGGATTTTGTAACCAGCAGCAGCAACAATTGGAACAACAATCATTGTTGTTCTTGTACCTGCAATTCCACCAACTGAGTGTTTATCAGCAACAATCCCTTTAAATTTTAAACGATTACCCGTTTCTACCATCGCCTTGGTAAAGTAATAAAGTTCTTCTTCTGAGTATCCTTCTTTAAATGATGCAGCAACAAAATAGGTGGTTAAGATATCCGATAAACGTTCATGAGCAATTTCATCCATAATCGCATATATTTCTTTGTAAGTTAGCCTTTTGCCAACTAATTTTTTTTGTATCGCTTTAATAGCAATTTCTTTTTGATTTTTTATTTCATTAGTCATATTGATTGAATAACTCAATAATTTTTTTTTGATATTCTTTGGCTCTTCCTATAAGTTGGGTAAACAAATAAAGCTGTTTTACTTCCAAAACCCAACTAAAAAAAATATACCAAAAAAAATAAATTAATGCCATGGAGAATAAAAGAAAAAAGACATTAATTGTATATTTCGTATTGAATATCCAAGGATCAGCTACTTTTAAAAAAAAATAAGATGGTAAGCCGGCAATGAGACTAGCAGTTAAGATTTTTGACGTTTCACCTATTAAATTAGAGTAGTTGATGTCCTTTATTTTTTTGGTAAGGAATAAAAAAAGAGAAAAGGTGTTTAAAATAATAGCAATAGAAAAAGAAAGAGCCAAAGCAAAAACAGGCAGTTTCAAAAAGAAAATAAAAAAAACGCTGAGAAAAGTGTTAACGATAATAGAAAAAAGTCCAATTAAAAATGGAGTTTTGGTTTCTAAAAATGCATAAAAACAGCGGGTTAAAAAATAATATAAAGTATGGAAAGGTAAGCCTAAAGCAAAATAAGAAAGAGTTTTGGCGGTAACAACTGTTGCTTCCCAATCAAATTTTTCTCCCCCAAAAAAAAGTCGAACAATTGGGGTTCTTCCAAAAATGAAAAATATAGAAAAAGGTAAACTTAAAAAAATAAGAGACAAAATGGTTTCTTCAAATATTTGTTTAAATTCGATTTCTTTTTTTTCTTTTACTAAATCTGAAAGATAGGGAAGAGAAGCCTGCCCCCAGGCAATTCCAATTATGGAAACAGGCAGAAGTTGAAGGTGTTGAGCAAGATAAAAAGAAGTGTATGATCCAGCTTTTAAAAAGGTAGAAAGAATAAGGTCAATCGTAGCGTCAATTTGAGAGACAATTACGGTAAGAATTCTAGGAATAGCCATTTGAATAAATTCTTTTACCGCCGCGTTTATTTTTAATGCCAATCGGTATGAAAAACCATTGAAAAAAAGTAAAGGTATTTGAATCAAAAAAATAGTCAATGATCCAAAAACTACTCCCACAACCGGCGCTAAAAGACCAAGTTGGTTTAAAAAAATAGTGGTTGTGATTATTATTAAGTTATAAAAGATGGGAGCAATTGAAGGAAGAAAAAAAAATTTATTGGCCTGACCAATTCCAGTTAAGAAGTTGCCTAAAATCAAAAACGGCAGTTGTCCAAAAAGAAGAATTGATGAAAAAAAAATGATTTGATCTACTTTTTGGGGTGAAAAGCCTGGTGTAATTACCAAAACAATTTTTTTAAGAAAAAGAAAAAGAATAAAAATTATTAAAAACAAGATAAGAAAAATAAGGTTAATAATTGATGATATATTTTCACTAAGTTCTTTTGGGTTATCTTTATATTTAATAAAAATCGGAATAAAAGAAGAAGTCAGTGCGCCGGTAATTAGAATTTCAAAGATAATATCGGGGATACGAAAAGAAGCAAAAAAAATGTCTAACTGTTCTTTGGGAAAATAGGAGGCCAAAACTCTAAATCGCAAAAAACCAAATAAACGAGCAAGAACAATGGTTGTGCCAATTAATATGGCTGAAGAAAAAATTGTTTTTTGTTGGAAAAAAATTAATGATTTAGTGACTTTAACGATTTTATTCATAACTTATTAATTATATCTCTTTCTTCAACTCTTGACAAATGGTTTAATATGGTGTTAAATGGTGATATATGCTATTTTTTGGTGAATATGGGGTTAATATTACCGCTGGCGGAAGACTGGTTATTCCCAAAAAAATAAGAGAAGCTTTAGGAAAAGTAAAAAGTTTTACTTTGACAAAAGGGTTTGATCCTTGCCTTTCCGGATTTAGGAATGAGGATTGGGAAAAAAGTGTCTATGAACTTATGGGAGTATCGGTATTGGAAATGAGGAAAATGGAGATAAAACGCCATCTTTTTTCATCAGCCGCTATTTTGGAAATGGATGATCAAGGAAGAGTGGTTATTCCCAAAAATTTATTGATATATGCCAATTTAGTAAATAAGACTGAGACAGTTTTTATTGGAGTCGGAACTTACTTTGAGATTTGGGCCAAAGATAACTGGGAAGCATATAAAAAAGAGATTGAAAAGAACATTAAGAAATATCAAACTCAATCATGAGTCATCAACCAGTGTTATTAAAAGAAGTAATTTCTTATTTACAAGTAAAAAAAGGGGGTTTGTATATTGATGCCACTTTTGGTTTGGGTGGACATAGTAAAGCAATTTTAGAACGAGGGGGGAAAGTTTTGGGAATAGAGTGGGATAAAGATTTATATGAAAAAGCAAGGATTAAGTATCAAGGTTTTTTAGAAAAAAATCTTTTTCTTGCTAACAAAAATTTTGCCCAAATAAAGACTGTTGCTAAAGAAAGTAATTTTTATCCAGTTGATGGTGTTTTGTTTGATTTGGGAATTTCAATGGAGCAGATTGAAAAAAGCGGTCGGGGTTTTTCGTTTCAGAAATTAGATGAACCTTTGGATTTAAGAATTAACACAGAAATAAAGATGAAGGCGGTTGATTATCTTAATCATTTGCCCAAAGAAAAACTTTACTTAATTTTTTCAACGAATACAGAAATTACCAATTTTAAACTGCTAGTTGATGAAATTGTAAAGCGAAGAAAGTTTAAACCAATAGAAAAAGTGGGTGATTTATTTTCTATTATTAATGATAAATTGAAACAAAGAAGTGAAAAAATATATCGACAAATATGGCAGGGTTTAAGGATTTTAGTTAATGATGAGTTAGAAAACTTAAAAAAAGGATTACATGGCGCGAAAAAAATTTTAAAAAAAGAAGGAAGATTATTGGTGATTACTTTTCATTCTTTAGAAGATAGAGTGGTAAAAAAATTTGCTTTAGAGAACAATCTTAATTTTTTGACAAAAAAGCCAGTTGTTAGTTTATCAAAAAAGACATTTGAGCGATCGGCAAAACTGAGAGTTTTTACTTTAAAATGATAAAAAAAATATTTTTAATCTTTTTAGTTTTTCTTTTGTTAGCCAATATTTTTATTTTTATGGTTAATATTCAATTGGGGGAAGAGATTAAAACTTATGATAAAAAAATTAATCTTCTTCGTCAAGAAAATTTAGATTTAGAAACGAAAATTTATCAATTAACTTCTTATGAAAAAATAGCTTCTTTAGCGGCTCAACTTAATTTTGTTAAAAATGAATCACCGGTTTATCTTGAAGAAATAAAATATGCTTACAAGAAGTAGATTTTTTTTGATTTTATTTCTATTTCTTTTTTTGATTATTTTTTTGCGGCTTTTTCAATTGCAGATCTTAAATCATTCTTCTTCAAAAATTTTCGATTACTTAGCCGAAAGAAAAATTTTACCAGAACGAGGGCGAATTTTTGATCGATTACTCAATCCATTAGCTTTAAACAACAATGGCTATCTTCTTTATTTTGAACCAAAAAGGATTAATGATCGCTATAAATCAATAAAAAAGATATCAACTATTCTTGGAATTGATGAAGCTTCTCTTTCTTCAAAGTTTAATAAAGAAAAAGATTGGGTGGCCGTGACAATGGTTACTAAAGAAAAAAAAGAAGAAATTGAGAAATTAAAAATTAGTGGTTTAGGTTTTGATTATGTGTTAAAAAGAGATTATCCAGAAGCTTCATTAGCCGCTCATATTTTGGGGTTTGTTGGCAAAAATTATCACGGAGAAGATATTGGTTATTTTGGAATTGAGGGATATTACAATAAAGACCTTTTGGGGTTACCGGGATTTATTCAATCAGAAAAAGACTTATTGGGACGACCGATTTTGATTGGTAAACAAGAAATGATAGAACCCGAAAATGGACGAGATTTAGTTTTAACCATTGATAAAAACATTCAGGGAATGATTAAAGAAAAGTTAAAAAAAGGAATAGAAAGATATCAGGCTGAAAGTGGTTGTGTGATTACTGCCGATCCTTTTTCGATGGCAATTTTGGCTTTGGTTTGTCTTCCTGATTATGACCCCAAAAATTATTTTTTATTTTCTGAAGAATATTTTAAAAATCCGGCCATCTCTGATTTATATGAACCAGGATCAGTTTTTAAACCTTTAATCATGGCAGCAGCTATCAATGAGAAAAAAATAAAACCAAATGATTTTTATAATGAAACTGGGCCAATCGCCATTGGTGAGTATTCAATAAGAACGTGGGATAATAAATATGAAGGAAAAATTTCAATGACGCGGATTCTTCAAAAATCCTCAAATGTAGGGATGGTTTATGTAGGTAGAAAATTAGGCGATGTAAAACTGTATGAGTATTTAAAAAAATATGGATTTGGTCAACCAACAGGTATTGATCTTCAAGGAGAAGTTTCGGGATATTTAAAACCAAAAAGTCAGTGGTATCCAATTGATTTTGCCACCGTTACCTTTGGTCAAGGAATTGCGGTTACCCCGATTCAGATGATTCGTGCTTTTGCAGCTCTTATCAACGGCGGAGAGATTTTTCGTCCTTATGTAGTTTTGAAAATTATTTCTTCTGAGAATAAGGAAAAAATAATTAAACCAAAAAAAGAGCGCCAAGTTATTACCAATATAACTTCAGAAATTATTAAGAAAATGTTAATGGAGGTAGTGGAAAGTGGTGAAGTAAAATGGGCAAAGCCAAAAGGATATACTTTAGGAGGCAAAACAGGAACAGCTCAGGTGCCAATTAAAGGTTACTACGATCCTCAAAAAACCATTGCGTCTTTTATTGGTTTTGGACCGGTAAAAAAACCTAAATTTTTAGCGCTTGTTATTTTAAAACAACCAAAAACTTCACCTTGGGGTTCAGAAACGGCTGCTCCTTTATTTTTTGAAATCGCCAAAGAACTTTTAATTTATTATAATATAGCACCAGATAATTTTTGATTGACATTTTTTATGAAAAAAATTAAAGCTTTTATTCAAAAATTAAAAAATATTTTTCATTTATTTAATGCTTTTTTAGCTAATGTTTTTTATGGTTTTCCAAGCAGGAAAATTACTGTTATTGGAGTTACTGGTACCGATGGAAAAACAACTACTACTCACTTAATTGCCCATATTTTAAAAGATTGTGGAAAAAAAGTTTCTTATATTTCTACCATTTTTGCAAAGATTGGAAAAAAAGAATATGATACTGGTTTTCATGTAACTACTCCTAATCCTTGGTTAATTCAAAAATTAATAAAAGAAGCGGTAGACAATAAAGATGAATACTTTATTTTAGAAACAACGTCTCATGCTTTAGATCAAAATCGAGTTTGGGGGGTAAGGTATAAAATTGGAGTTTTAACAAATGTTAGCTATGAGCATTTAGATTATCATTTAAGGTACGAAGATTATTTAAAAACAAAAGTTAAACTTTTAAAAAAGGCAGAAATTTCTTTTTTTAACAAAGATGATCGTTCTTATTTTTACATTAAAAAAATGCTTAAGGGAAGAAAAAAAATTATCGAGTATCAGAAATTATCAATTGTCAAGAAAAATTTCCCTAACTTAGCAAAATTTAATCAAGAAAACTTTTCTGTTGCTTATCTGGTTGCGTTAAGTTTAGGATTGAAAAGTGAACAAATTTTAAAAGCGATAAAAACATTTAAACTACCCAAAGGAAGATTTGACTTAGTTTATGATAAAAACTTTAAAGTAATTATTGATTTTGCTCATACTCCAAATGCTTTTTTAAGACTTTTACCGGAAATAAGAAAAAAATATTTAGTAAAAAAAGGACGATTAATTCATGTTTTTGGTGCTGCCGGATTAAGAGATGATAAAAAAAGGCCTTTAATGGGAGAGATTGCTGGGCAATATGATGATTTGGTGATTTTAACAGAGGAGGATTATCGAACTGAGTCTTTGTTTAAAATATGTAAACAAATCGGAAAAGGATTGATAAAAAAAAATTTTAAGCAAAAAGATTTTAATTTAATTGAACAAAATGATAAAAAAATTTATACAATATTTGAAAAAAGGCAAGAAGCGATAAACTTTGCTGTTAAAATAGCTAACCCAGGCGATGTAGTACTTATAACCGGAAAGGGTCATGAAAGAAGTTTGTGTCGAGGAAAAATTGAGTATCCTTGGGATGAATATAAAGCAGTTAAAAAAGCGTTAAAAAATAAGAGATAAATAGAGATTGATAGAGATTTAAAATTTAAAAAATAAGATTTTTCCAATTATAAATTGAGTCAATATATGATTAAGTATGATGATAATTTAAAAATATTTTACTCATCTTTAATTAATGATGATTTTTATTTTAGTGGCTTTAGCACTAAGGCTTTAGGCGATGGACGAAAAATTAATGTCATATTTGATTTTTTTCAAAAAAATAATTTTTCTTTCAAAAAAATTGTTATTTTAGAACAGATTCACTCAACTAACATTAATTTTTTTAATTCCAAGACAGATTCAATTTTGGAAAAGATAAGTGATAGTGATGGTGTAATTACAAAAGATAAAGAAACGATATTAATAGTTCGCAATGCTGATTGTTTACCACTAATTTTTGTTGAGAAAGAAGAGGGAATAATTGGTATTTCTCATCAAGGGTGGCGAGGAAGTATTAAAAGAATGGCCCAAAAAATGGTAGATAAGATGGTTGAGGTGGGGGCGAAAAAAAAGAAAATTAGGGTTGCTTTTGGTCCCGCCATTAGTTTTTGTTGTTATAATATAGACGAAGATCGTTATTATCAGTTTAAAGAAGAGTTTGATGAGTATTCGGATAAAATTTTTTCTTATCGCGAGAGAAAAATTTTTTTAAATTTAAGTTTATTGAATTATTTACAACTTAAAGAAAAAGGTTTAGAGAAAAAAAATATCGATTTTTTTCCTTTTTGTACCAAGTGTGATAAAAAAAGGTTTTTTTCTTTTCGACGTAGTAAAAAAGACGACTATGGAGAAATGTTTAATTTTATTGTTAGATATTAAAGTTTAAAAAGTTATGATCAGAGAAAAAAACATTTTTATTGTTGGTATAAAGGGAGTGGCGATGACGAATTTAGCGATTATTTTAAAAAAAATGGGAAAAAATGTTTTTGGTAGTGATGTGGAGGAGGAATTTATTACTGTCGATAATTTAAAAAAATATCAAATTGTTTATCAAATTGGTTTTGATGGAAAAAATTTACCATCAAATATAGATTTAGTTATCTATTCAGCTGCCCACCGAGGAATAAGAAATCCTTTAGTTATTGAAGCCAATAAAAGAAAGATTCGTGTTGCTTCGCAAGCGGAGATTTTGGGAGAAATTATGAGTGATTTTAAAAATAAAATTGCTATTTGTGGTTCTCATGGAAAAACAACTACCGCTTCCCTTTTGGCTTACACTTTAATAAATTTAAATTTAAAACCAAGTTACTTGGTTGGTTCTTCTTCTTTTAATGATTTTGATGGCGCTGATTTTAAAAAAGGAGATTATTTTGTGATAGAGGCCGATGAGTATGGAATAAGTCCTCCAGTTGATAATACTCCTAAGTTTTTAAAATTAAACCCAGATTTTATTATTGAAACCAATATCGATTATGATCATCCAGATGTTTATAAAGATTTATCTTCAGTTAAAAAAGTCTTTTTTAATTTTTTCCTTCATCGAAATCTAATTTTAAATATTGATGACAAAAATACAAAAGAAATTTTAGAAAAATTAGAAAAATTAAACCACGAAAAAAAAATTATCACTTATGGATTTTCTAAAAACGCTGATTTTCGAATTTTTGACCCTATTTTTTTTGAAACAAAGACAAACTTTACTTTATTTTTTCAAAATAAAAATTTAGGTCGGTTTAGTATTTCTTTGGCCGGTGAACATAATATAAAAAATGCAACAGCCATAATTGCTTTTCTAATAAGTATGGGATTTAAAACAGAGAAGATTAAGAAAGTGATTAAAGATTTTACTGGTGCAAAAAGGCGGTTTGAGTTTTTAGGAAAGGTAAAAAAAAGTTTATTTTTTGATGATTATGCTCATCATCCGCAAGAAATTAAAGCAACTATTGAAGCAGCAAAAAAAAGATTTTCTAAAAAAAAGATTATTGTTTTTTTTCAACCTCATACTTTTTCTCGGACTTTAAGCTTACTTAAAGATTTTAATTTATCGTTAAAAATGGCTGATAGGGGATATATTTTGCCGATTTTTCCATCGGCTAGAGAAAATTCAAAAGATTTTGATATATCATCAAAAGATATAATTGGTCAATCAAAAAATCTTTTTTATATAGATGAAAAAGACATAGTAAATATTTTATTGAAAGAGACGAAAGATAAAAATGTTGTTTTAATTATGGGGGCAGGTGATATTTACAAAAAATTTAAATTTCTTTTTTTAAAAATAGAAAAAAATAAAAATTTAAAACCATATAATACTTTGAAAACAGAGGCTTTTGCTTCTTATTTTTTTGAAGCAAAAGAAAAAGAAGATTTAGTCAACATAAAAAAATACTCTTTGTTTTTTCAACTACCACTTTTAATTATTGGTGGGGGGAGTAATTTGGTTTTTATAAGAAAGAAAATTGATAAACTAGTAGTTAAAAATAGTTATGTCAGTTTAGAGAAGTTATTAGAAGATAAAAATTATGTTTATGTAAAAGCTTCTTCTGGATTGCCTATGGCTTTTCTTGTTAATGAGTCGATTAAAAATGGTTGGAGTGGTTTAGAGTATCATTATGGATTGCCAGGGACAGTTGGGGGAGCAATTTATATGAATTCCAAATGGACAAACCCTTTGAGTTATGTTGGTGATTATTTAGAAAAAGCAGTTTTAATTGATAATCAAGGATGTTTAAAAGAAGTTGACCGTTATTATTTTCAATTTGCCTATGACTATTCTATTCTTCAAAAAACTCAAGAGATTTTGGTGGAAGTGGTTTTTAAATTAAAAAAAGAAAAAAAAGAATTAGTTAAAAAAAGAGCACAAGAAGCATTGATATATCGAAAAAAAACCCAGCCTTTTGGTGTTTTTAGTTCAGGTTGTTTTTTTCAAAACATTTCTGAGAAAGAAAGATTAGAAAAAAAACTGCCTACCACTTCTTCGGGTTATTTAATCGATAAAGCCGGTTTAAAAAATTTTTCTGTAGGTGATTTTTATATTTCCCCAATCCATGCCAATTTTATTATCAATAAGGGCAACGGGAAAGCTTCAGATTTAAAAAAACTTTTGAAGATAGTTAAGAAAAAAGTTAAAGAAAAGTTTGGGGTTAAATTGAAAGAAGAAGTAATAAAAATATAGATAAAAATAAATATACCATTGGGTAAAAAGAAAGTAAGAATTTTGTAAGCGTTAAAAAGCTATACGAATGATAAAGATTATATAAAGATGATATCAAATAAACCAATAAACCAAATAAATCGGCTAACATCGCATTAATCGGAATACCAAATAAATCAGATAACTCGGAAAAAAGTTAAACTTAAACTTTAAATGTTTTTTTTATTTTATATACTATCTCTATATGGAAGATGCGTTTATTATCAATGGTGGGAAAAAATTAAAAGGAGAAATTACATTATCAGGAGCAAAAAACGCTGCTTTAAAGTTAATAATTGCTTCCCTTTTATTTGATAATCAAAAAGTTATTTTAAAAAATGTTCCCCAAATTAATGATGTAAAAGAGTTAATTCATTTAATTGAACAACTTGGAGCAAAAGCAAAATTTATTGAAAAAAATACTTTAGAAATCTATGCTTATAACTTAAGATTAAATAGAGTCGATATGCTTCATGCGTCAAAGATTCGTGTTTCTTTTATGCTTTTTGCCCCTCTTCTTTACAAGTTTGGTGAATGTTTTATTCCCAATCCTGGTGGTTGTCGAATCGGAGCACGTCCTATCGATCGAATAATTGAAGGAATGAAGGTTTTGGGGGTAGAAGTTAGCTATTCTTCAGACACTGGTTATTATCATGCAGTTTTAAAAAAGAAGCCTTCTGGTTTTTATCGATTTAAAAAACCTACTCATACGGGAACTGAGCTTTTAATTATGCTTTCTATATTTTGTCAAGATAATGTAATATTGGAAAACTGTGCTTTAGAACCAGAAGTAGATAATTTAATTGAGTTTTTAAATCAAAGTGGTGCGAGGATAATAAGAGAAAAAGATAAGATCAAAATTGAAGGAGTAAAAAAATTAAATTTCAATAGACCTTTTTACGTTATTTCTGACCGCAATGAAGCGGTGACTTTTGTCAGTTTAGTAGTGGCGAGTTTTGGTAAGATAAAAATTAAATCGATTGATGAAAAAAATCTTTTTGTTTTTCACCAAAAATTAAAAGAAGTTGGTGTTTCAGTTTTAAAAGAGGGGGATGGTTTTGTTTATTATCCTTACGGATCTATTTTAAAATCAGCCAATATTGAAACCTCGCCTCATCCCGGTTTTATGACTGATTGGCAACCAAATTGGACAGTGCTAATGACTCAGGCAAAAGGTAGATCAATTATTGTTGAGCGAGTATTTGAGAATCGTTTTTCTTATGTTTCTGAACTTCGCAAATTTGGCGCAAAAATTGAATTTTTAAATCTTCCCGTTGACGATCCAGAGCATTATTATTTTTTTAATTATGAAATAGATAAAAGTTATCAACAAGCAATTTGTGTTGATGGTCCCGTAAAGCTTCACGATGCCGTAGTCAATGTTGCCGATTTAAGAGCAGGAGCAAGTTTAGCGATAGCTGCCTTTTTGGCTAAAGGAGAATCGGTGATTAATGGTGCTTCCATTATAAAAAGAGGGTATGAAAATTTCGTTGATAAGGTAAGATCTTTAGGAGGCGAAATTAGAGAAATTTAAAAAATATGAGAAAATTAAAAAATATTCTTATTCTTGCTGGGGGGGATAGCGGTCGTTTTTGGCCATTAACCGATAAAGTAATTTTTCCTTTTTTAGGGAAGCCTTTAGTTTGCTATCTTATTGATAAACTTTATCCTTACGCTTCTTTTATAATTGTTGTTTCTCATCCAAATATTCAAAGAAAATTAAAAAAGATTGTTGGTAAAAAAGCTTTAGTTATTGACCAAAAAGAAATTGATCTCGGAATGGCAGGTGCGGTTTTAACAGTAAAAGACATTATTGGCGACAGTGAAGTTTTGGTGATTAACGGGAGCGATTTTTTGGATTTTTCTTTTTTGCCTAATTTTATAAAAAAAGTTGAAGAAGGCAATAAGTTTATTATTACGGCCAAAGAAGTAAAAAATAATTTTCCTGGAGGTTATTTAAAATTTGATGATGGCGGTCAATTAGTTGAAGTATTAGAGAAACCAAAAGTGCCTCCTTCTTCCTTTTTAAAGTTGGTAGTTGACTATTTTTTTGATTTAAGTATTTTTGTAGAAAAGATTATTAAACTAAAAAGCAAAGTGGAAAATGATTGTTTATATGAGCAAGGACTAAATCTTTTAATAAAAGAGATAAAAAAAACAGCTGTTTTTTATTATCAAGATGATTTTTATTCTTTAAAATATCCCTGGCATGTATTGACTTTAGCGAATTATTTTTTAGAGACGATTGGAAAAGATTATTTTGGGAAAGATGTTTTAATATCAAAGAAAGCAACGATTGTTGGACCTGTTTATTTTTCCCACGGGGTAAAAGTGGGAGATTATGCGAAGGTAGTGGGACCAACATTTGTTGGTGAAAATTCGGTAATTGCTGATTTTGCATTAGTAAATAAAAGTCACATTGGTAAAGATTGCTTAATTGGTGGTTATTCTGAAGTTACTCGCTCTTATTTAGGAAATAAAGTATTTTTGCACCGCAACTATGTTGGGGATTCGGTTATTGGCAACAATGTTTTGCTGGGGGCGGGAGCGGTTTTAGCCAATTTTCGTTTTGATGAACAACCAATTAAATCAAAGATTTTAAAAGAAAAAATTAACACTTATTTTTTAAAACTAGGAGCAATCATTGGTGAAAGAAGCAAAGTCGGTGTCAATGCCATCGTTTTTCCTGGAATAAAGATTGGAAAAAATACTTTTATTGGGCCAGGGCAAATCGTAAAAGAGGACATTGAGGATAATAAATTTCTCTTGAATAATAAGTTAAAAGATAATTTAATATGAAAAAAATCACTGTTTTTGGTGGAGGAACTGGTGCTTATGTGGTTTTGAGTGGTTTAAAAAAATATCCGCTTGATTTGGGAGTGGTGGTTACTATGATGGATTCGGGAGGATCAACGGGGCGTCTTCGTGATCAACTTAAAGTTTTGCCCCCTGGTGATCTTCGTCAATGCCTTTTGGCTTTATCAGAAGCTCCACTTCTTTGGCGCAAACTTTTTTTATATCGTTTTGAGAAAGGTGATTTGGCTGGTCATAACTTTGGTAATATTTTTTTGTCGGCTTTAGAAAAAAATTCTAAAAATTATCAAGAGGTTTTAAAAACCGCCGCTTTTATTCTTAAAGTAAAAGGAGAAGTTTTACCAGTAACTTTTGAGCAGGTTGAGATTGGGGTTAAGTATGAGAATGGAAAAACTGTTTGGGGAGAGAAAGAGATTGATACCAATTATCAAGAAAGAAGCCGTATCGTTGATGTTTTTATTAAACCAGAAAATGCCAAAACCAATAAGTTAGCAGAAAAAAGAATTTTAGATTCTGACGTTTTAATCATTGCTCCGGGAGATTTGTATTCCAGCGTGATTCCTATTTTTAAATTTCAAGGAATAAAAAAAGCAATTAAAAAAAGTAAGGCAAAGATTGTTTATGTGATGAATTTAATGACTAAATCAGGACAAACCTCTAACTATAAAGCCAGTGATCATATTTTTGATTTAGAAAAATATCTTGAGAAAAAAATAGATATGTGTGTTTTAAACAGTAAAAATATTCCTCAAGAAGTGATTGATTGGTATCAAAAAGAAGGAGAAAAACCAGTCGTTGATGACTTAAAAAATTTTAATTTTTCCTTTAAAATAATAAAAGGCGATATTTTAGATACACGATTTTATGGGAAAGATAAAAATGAAAAATTTGTTGACAAAAGGGTAAGAAGTTTACTTCGACATGATCCTAAAAAGTTGGCAAAAATTTTATTAAAAAATATATGATCCGGCACCATTATCTTTCTTTTAAAAATGCTTTTTCTGGAATTTTTTTTATTTTAAAAAACCAAACCAATTTTAAAATTCATATTCTTTTGTCTTTTTTAGCCATTTTTTTAAGTTTTTTTTTAAAAATTAGTTATTATGAATGGCTGATAATTGTTTTCTTAATTACGATAGGCTTACTGATTGAAGCTTTGAATACTATTATTGAAGAATTAATGGATTTTATCTTTGATGGTTGGCATGAAAAAGTAAAACTTATTAAAGACATGGCAGCTGGGATGATGTTAATTTTTGCTTTGGGATCGATTTTGATTGCTAGTTTAATTTTTATTCCAAAAATCTTAATATTTATTAAATAAATTTCTTATGGCAATTTATCTTTTTGCGATCATTATTTCATTTATTTTTAATGCACTATTAATTGTTCCTTTTATTAATTTTTTGTATAAATTAAAGTTTCAGCGAGCAATTCAAAAAACAAAAGATATCTTTGAAAAACCTACTCCAATTTTTGATTTTTTTCATCAAAAAAAAAGTGGAACACCAGTCGGCGGAGGGATTTTGTTGATTTTTTCGACCATTTTTATTTATTCACTTTTTCTTCTATCTTTTGCTTTTTTTGGAAAAAAAATTCACTCCAATTACCCAGCTTTCATTTCTGAGATTAAAATTATTCTTTTTACTTTTATCTCATTTTCTTTTTTAGGTTTATTTGATGATAAATAA
>Ga0197143_1002208_pt1 | contig 14748 bp, 15 predicted proteins | sample GBS70_MetaG_FD_148603 | JGI IMG/M metagenome (GOLD analysis project Ga0197143, IMG submission 148603) | Sediment microbial communities from Great Boiling Springs, Gerlach, Nevada, United States - GBS 70_MetaG | ecosystem: Environmental > Aquatic > Thermal springs > Hot (42-90C) > Sediment...
GGGTGGCCATGGAGCTTAAACGATATGGCGAGGATACTCCTGACGGCGTCGTTCCCAGGCGTGCCTAGGGTCATGAGGGCTGCGAGGGCGCTCGCGAGGAGGGGGCATGAAGTATCGATACTCGAGTGGGATAGAGGGGGGAGCCTACCTGAGGAAGAAGTTAAGGACGGGATAACCTTCATAAGATACAGAAAGAGATCAGGATATGGGAAGAAAGCAGCTTTGAATATGATCGGCTGGTTGATCTTTCAGTTATTATTTCTCCTCTCTGAAGATTTCGACATAATTCAACCGCAGAACCTGGATTCGCTGTTACCGACGTACGTAGCTCTTAGGATCCGGAGGGGAAAGTACGTACCAATCGTTTATGATTTAGCGGATTTTTATGCTGATGCTTATTTAGATATCTGGCCAATCAATAAAATTATTGCAAAAATTGAGAGAAAATTGATATCATGTGTGGATGCGCTAATCCTCATGAGCCCGGCTCAAATAAAACAGGTAGGATCGAAGATCCCCGAGAGGGTCCTATGCGTTTACAACTCCCCTGAAGATGTCCAAGCCGTTGAGAGCGATAGTGGAGGAAATCTAAGGATACTCTACATAGGCACATTTGAGAGGAAGAGGTTCAAGTCTTTACTTAAGTTCATGGAGATATCGACCAGAGCCGGTTGCGAGTTCATCTTGGGGGGCTTCGGGGAGATGGAAGAGGAAATAAGGCTTAAGGCTAACGAATATAACGTGAGGTTCGTAGGCAGAGTAGATAGGAAAGATATATCTAGATATTACGCGGAAGCCGATATAGTTTTCTCATATTTTGACCCAAAAGAATCAAATAATTATAGAATCGCGGTCCCTAATAAATTCTTAGAGGCCCTGGCTTCGGGGAAGCCCGTCATAGTCGCTGAAGGGACCTTCCTGGAGGAGATAGTGAATAGATATCAGATAGGCTTCCCCGTGAACTTGGAGAGAGAGGAGGAGGTAGTTGACCTGTTGAAGTCCCTCTCCATGGAGAGATCACGCTTAATTGAGATGGGAAGGAGAGCTAGGAAGGTCTACGAGGAGCTCTTCTCTTGGGATAGGGTTATGCCCGAGTACCTTAACCTCATAGAAGGGTTAATTGAGCAACATCCAAATTAGTCTTTAGACATTAGAAATCTATTTATCTCTTCTGGTATGAACATCTCATGACTTCTGACACTACTCTTACGTGTCCTGCATCTATCTTGAGCTTCACCGCCGATCCAGCTAAAGTAGTTCTTGTGTCCCCTAGTACGATAATAAGCTTTGGCCTCTCCCTCCTCGAGCACTCACTCCCTTCTGATCGATCTCCCCTTTAATGATTCGGTGAGAGGAGCGAGTTTTATGAATAAGCCTCTCTCCAACCATGTAAATGAATCAGGTCACTTCCGAGATCCTCAGCCTCTAGATGATTTAATTATTTTGGAATAAAGCCCGATAAACCTTTCTGATATAATATCCCAATTCATTTTATTTTCTACATACTCCCTACCTCTCCTCCCCATTTCATCTAAATGATCGATATTATTGATTATTTTTTTTGCTAAATCTATATGATCACCGGGTTCGAAGAGGAAGCCACATCTACACTCACTTATTATCTTTCCGATAACGCTGAAGTTAGCTGCAGCTATTGGTTTCGCGAAATACATATACTGGAATATTTTATTCGTTGTAGTCATCTCAAGGTGCCTACTTCTCTTACCAGATTGTACGCATAGATCCGCGGAGGCCACATAGCTCATAGCATCCTCGAATGGTAGCCAACCGGTGAATACGACCGTATCCTCTAACCCTAGATCTTTCACTAAAGCTCTCAGCTTCGGGAACTCCGTACCGTCACCAACTATAATGAACTCGAGGTCTAGCTTCCCCCCAAGTTCCTTCACTGCTCTTATAGGTACATCAACTCCCTGAGGCGGAGTTAGCCCTCCAACATAAACTAGTCTAAACTTCTCCCCCTTCTCACGTTTCTTCCTCTTTACGGCCTCTTCAACTTTCCGCATCTCCTTCAGATCGACAACGTTCTCAACGCTCACTACTTTCTCGCTTTTAGCCCCTCTTCTGATTGTGTCCTCTCTGAAGGCCTCACTTTCCGTAATAATACCATCGGCCAACCTTATGACGAGCCCCTCCTCGAGCCTGAGGAGGTAGTAGAGGGATCTAGATAAAAATCTCGAGATAAGGGAATCCGGCTTCGCCGACAAGAGTATTATATCTGGCCAGTCTTCACGAAGATCTACTAGAACAGGTATCCTCAGGAGCTTTCCAGCGATTAGTGAGGAAAATGCGGCTGGAAGGATATTGACATGTATTAAACTGTATTTAGTTTTCCTCCTTCTCAGCACTTCCAAAAGGGCTGAGTGCCTGAAGATTGCGTAGTAGAGGATGTTATATAAGGTTCCTCCCCTTCTATCTAGGGGAAAGCTCACACGCTTTATGCTGAGAAGATCTCTCTCCTCTCTCTCAGGTTCACCTTCTCCCCTCCTAACTATGAGATCTACATGGATCCCTAGCTCATTCAGAGTAGAGATCTCTTTCCTAACCCTGGGGTCACGCGGATAGTAGTTATCGAAGAGTATCATCAGGACTCTGGATCCTGACATCTCCATACTCGATGACCGCGAAATGGAGCGAGTTACTCTTAAAAAGATAAGGGGCTAGTCTCGTTACTAAGGACAATAAATCGGGGGATTAAATTCTCCAAAACAATTTTTATTGAATAGTTGGAGGGTAATATATGCCATCGAGACCTCACGGAGGAATTCTAGTTAACAGAGTAGCTACTAGCTCTAGAGCAGAGAGGATAAGGGAGGAAATCAATGAACTTCAAAAGATCTCCTTAGATGAGACATCTGCTGTTGATCTAGAAAATATAGCGAGAGGCGTTTATAGCCCGCTTCAAGGTTTCATGGTTCGCGAGGACTTTGAATCAGTTCTTCTCAATATGAGACTTGCGAACGATGTGCCATGGACCATCCCAATAGTGCTAGATGTTAAGAGGGACGATCTAGGTGAGATAAGTGAAGGAGATGAGATCGCTCTCACGTATATGGGCGATTCTATCGCTACGATGGAAGTGGAGGAGATCTTCAGCTACAATAAGAAGGAGATGGCCGAGAGAGTACTCGAAACAACGAGCCCCGAGCATCCATGGGTGAGAAAAATAATGGAAATGGGAGATCTCATGATAGGAGGCAGAATCACACTAATAAATCCACTCCAGAGTCCATATCCGGAATACACACTCTGGCCCCACGAGACTAGGGTCCTCTTCAGGGAGAGGGGTTGGAGGTATATCGTCGGATTTCAGACGAGGAACGCCCCTCATATGGGTCATGAAGCTATTCAAAAGACCGCCCTAGCGATAGCAGATGGTCTATTCATAAATCCAGTCATAGGGAGGAAGAAGGCAGGGGATTTTAGGGACGATGTCATCCTCTCGGCTTACAGAGTATTGATAGAGAATTACTTCCCTAGAGATACAGTAGCTCTCGTGATACTACGCTATGAGATGAGGTACGCTGGCCCTAGAGAAGCTGTGCATCATGCGATAATGAGGAAGAATTATGGTTGCACTCATTTCATAGTGGGGAGAGATCATGCTGGAATAGGCGACTTTTATCCCCCATATGCTGCTCAAGAGATATTCAAACAATTCCCTGACCTTGGGATAACACCTCTATTCTTCAGAGAGTTCTTCTACTGCAGGAAGTGCATTGGTATGGTTAATGAGAAGACATGCCCCCACTCAGAAGATGATAGGATCAGAATAAGTGGTACTATGGTAAGAAAGTCTCTAGAAGAGGGGAAATTGCCCCCAGCTGAAGTGATGAGGCCTGAGGTCGCTAAGACTATAATTAGCTTCGGTGATCCTTTCGTGAGGTAATTGCAATGAGAGATAGGGTATTAGTGATAGGCTTAGACTCAGCTCCGCCATCCACACTCTTCGATAAGTACTTAGATGAGATGCCTAATCTTGCTGAGATACTCGAACAATCTATTAGAGGGCCTCTCAGGTCCTGCCATCCCCCTATAACGGTTCCTGCATGGGCTGTGATGGCTAGCGGGCTAACTCCCGGCGAGCTTGGGATGTACGGTTTTAGGCACAGGCAACAGGGGAGCTATCAAGAGAATTACCTGGTCACCTCGAGGAACTTCGCTGCAAGAGCTGTCTGGGATTTCATAGCTGATATCGGGGGAAAATCGCTCATTGTAGGCTTTCCACCATCCTATCCCCCTATAAACATTGAAGGATGGCTCATAAGCGATTTCCACACGCCTTCTGATGCTAAAAATTACACATACCCCCCGTGGCTGAGGATCGAGGTTGAGAGGATAGCAGGTAGATATATACATGATGTTGAGTTCAGAGTTGAGGATAGGAGGCCACTAATGAGAGAGCTCAAGGAGATGACCCTACAGCATCTGAAAGTTGTGGAAAAGCTCGCACTTACTAAGAAATGGGATTTACTCTGGTACGTTGAGATAGGACTGGATAGGCTCCATCATGCCTTCTGGAAGTTCTTCGATGAGAATCACCCGAAGCATGTAGAAGAAGATGAATTCTCGAATTTCGTCAGGGAGTATTATAAGATACTAGATGAAGGGATAGGGAGGCTGAGATCAGTAGCTCCCGATGCTCATATCCTCATAGTCTCGGATCATGGAGCGAAAGCGATGGAGGGCGTATTCGTAATAAATGAATGGTTAGCTGATAACGGTTACTTGGTATTCGAAGAGAGGCCCGAGTCCCAGACTCCTTTCAATAAAGCGAAAGTGAGATGGGATAAGACGAGGGCTTGGGGATGGGGAGGCTACTACGCGAGGTTATTCGTAAACGTGAGGGGAAGAGAGCCGCAGGGGATAGTGGATCCAGAGGACGTCGATTCATTACTGATGGAGATCTCAGACGATCTGAAAGGGGTTAAGACACCGGGAGGCAGGAGCATGGGCGTTGATGTTTATAAACCATCAGATCTATATCCTGAAGTGAAGGGAGATCCCCCCGATGCAATACTTTACTTCGGCGATCTATCCTGGAGATCTGCTGAAACGATCGGCCATAACAATTGGTTCCTAGAGGAGAATGATACCGGTCCAGATGATGCTGTGCATGATTGGGATGGCATTTATCTTTTATACGATCCAGACGGGAGGATCGAGCCTAGAGAGGGGAGGAGAGATATTTACGATGTGGCACCCACGATCCTGAAGATATTCGGATTGGAAGTAGATGGGATGAAGGGAAAATTCATAGGAGGGAAGTGAAATGAGCGATAGAGGCTTCGTCCTCTGGCTCACCGGATTGCCGGCTTCCGGTAAGACATCCCTAGCTAAAGCACTAGAAGTAGAGCTGAGGAAAATTGGGAGGAGGGTAGAAATACTGGATGGGGATGAAGTGAGGAAATGGTTGAGCCCTGAGGCTAGTTTCACAAGGGAAGATAGGGAGAGGCATTTGATGAGAGTAGCTTATGTCTCAAAGTTACTAGCGAGGAATGGCATCATCGTCATAGCTTCCTTCGTCTCACCGTACAGGGAGGTGAGGAGAAAGATCAGGGAATTAATAGAGGAGGATTCTAAATTCATTGAGATATACGTCAAGTGCCCCTTCGAAGTAGCGGTTAAGAGGGATCCGAAGGGGCTTTACAAGAAGGCAATAGTTGGCGAAGTGAGGAACTTCACGGGTATTGATGATCCCTATGAGGAGCCCGAGAATCCCGAAATCATCGTCGATAGTAGTGAGATGAGTGTGGAAGAGGAGGCAAGAATCGTGCTCACCTATTTGAAGGAGGAGAATTTGCTTGACCCGTGAGGGATCGATCCCTGATGGAATAGAGAATTTCATATTGCTAACTGTGGATTGCTTGAGATCGGATCATCTAGAGTTCTACGGCTATTGGAGGACTATGCCTAAGTTTGCTGAGCTCTTAAAGACTGTCTTTATAGTGGATGCAAGCTCAAATGCCCCCTTTACTCTTGCTTCATTCCCATCGATATTCACATCATCATACCCGCTCGAAGGGGATCCTCTCTACACATTCAAAGGGAGACCCGAGCCTGTGCAGAGCATCCTCCAGAGGAAAGGATATAAAACAGCAGGCTTTAATGCTAATATACTTCTCTCACTGATTAGTGATTATGAAAGAGGGTTCTCCTACTACTTCAATCCTATTAGAGGGGGAGTGATCCCTAAAAATAACTCAAGGAAGATTTTGGTAACTCTCTTAAGAAAACCCTATCATCATATCAAAGATAAGCCAAACCTCTTGGATCTCATTGGAAAAATCCCTCTGCTGAGCGAAGTCGCTTACTCTCTCACATCTACTGGGGTCTTATACCCTGCATGCGATAAACTAACTTTGGAGGCTATAGAGTGGATAAAAAGAAATAAGGCCACTCCTTTCTTCCTTTGGATTCACTATATGGATGTTCATAACCCTTATCTAGTAGGAGATGACCTCAGAAGGCTCAAAAAGCTCTCTTACTTCGTTAGGGAGCAGGAGTTAGCTGGAAAATCTCGTGAAGTTTATGTAAAAGGAGGGAGGATAGAGGACGGAATATATCATGAAGTTATAAATGAAATAATCAAAATTTATGATAAAAGGATAACTGTTGTAGATAATTGTATAGGTAAGCTCATCTCGGAATTACGTCGAGAAGGTCTCGACAAGGAAACAGCCCTTATTCTGACTTCAGATCATGGACAGGGTTTCTTAGAGCATGGATTATACTCACATGGCCCCTACTTTTACGAAGAATTTCTCAGGGTGCCTATGATACTGGGGTTCCTTAAAGGGGAAGGTGGACTCGAGAGAATAAATGATCATAGTTCTTCGATAGACATCGCTCCTACTGTGCTCTCGATCCTCGGAGAGGGTGAGGGATCTGGATACAGAGGCAGGAGTATCCTAGAGGATTCTCAGAGTCCTGCTATATACTCTGAGGCCCTTTATCCGGGTAAGAAACCTCCTCTCGCTATCATTTCAGGTAATATCGAGGACTTAGAAGACTTGAGAGTTACTTTCTCTATCAAGAAGATGTGGAAGAAATATATAGTTTCTATTAGTCCCTCAGGGATAATTAAAGAGGAGCTATACGATCTGATGAATGATCCGGATGAGAAGGTAGATATATCCAACTTGGGCAGTCAGGCATCTCTTGATGATCTCAGATCGGATCTACTATCCCATATGAGCCAAATAGGTCTCGATTTCACTAAAATCATGGGTAGGTTAAGGGTAAGGTATCTTAGAGAAAAGGTAAAGCTTAGAGAAGGATCAAGGGAACGAGCTGATTAGAGGTAACCGAGTCTTCTCAGCCTCTCCTTTATCTCCTCCTCCTGTTCTGGTGTATAAACTTCCTCAGTATCCCCGCCTATGAACTCCTCTATTAAGAACTCGACCAATTCATCCACTGAGGAGAAGCTACCGTTTTCCTTGATCCACTTCTCAGCCCTCCTGTACAACTCCTCTGGTATAGATATCGTTACATAGTTGGTCATAATCCCCCAGCCGATGTCCGTAACTTTAAATATAAATTAATTTCTGTCATCCAGTTGAGGTATAACCTTGAGGCAAATCGATATCTTGAAGAGCGGGTGGGACGTGATCATCGTGTTAGATGCAATGAGGTACGATCACTTCTTAGAACTCCATAAGTACTTTTTCGATGGCATCCTCAAGGGATCTTGGTCCGCGGGTTCCTGCACTAAGGAATGGTTTATTAATACATTCCAGGAGAGGATGTCCGATACGACTTACATCTCAGCGAACCCCTTCATAAATTCATCTAACGATGATAAGAGATGTAAGGCCGCTAGAATATTCGGGAGGGTCGTAGATGTCTGGCTATATCATTGGGATGAATATCTAGGAACAGTTTTGCCGGCTTCAGTTAACAAAGTAGCTCTTTCACTTGAAATGAAGGGGAGAAGTATCATTCATTACCTCCAACCTCATGCGCCCTATCTGACCCCTAGGGGGTTCGTATGCGGTTTTCCTAACCCAAGATCCCAGAGGAATCCCCTCTCTGGAATAGGGATAAAGGAAGAATCTTATAAGAAGCTAAAATCTAAGATCTTTAAAGCCTCTAGCACCCTAGCGAACTTCCTCAAGGTACCAAATGGATACGTGTTTCGATTGGCTGAAGCAATGGGACTACCTCCTCTCTCCCCATTAGACGCTACTAGGAGGAAGTACGGAGTGGATGGGCTCATAAGAGCATATAAAGACAACGTTTTGATTGCTCTAGATGCAGCTAGTCGCTTGGCAGAGCGATTCATCGGATCGGGATTGAATGTCGTAGTAACATCTGATCACGGGGAACTGCTGGGAGAAGGTGGAAATTTTTCCCATCCATGTGGGTTGAGGAGTGAGTTATTGAGGAATGTACCCCTACTTCACGTGAAATCTGTTAAGGAGAAGAGGCCTGAAATGATGAAGTTAGTCTACAGTACAAAAGTGATGTTGATGAGGGAGAGGAATCAGAGAAGTCTCCTCACGTAACTATAGAGCATATTTGCGACGTTCTCTGCAGAAAAATCCTTTGATCTCTTCAAGCAAATTTTATTATCGTCTTTTATATCTGGTAATGCTCTAATGAAGCTGGATAGAGCTTGTGGAGTGATATCATAAGTGTAGAAAGCTAGCGGGCAATCTCCAACGGCCCACCTTATCCCAGGTAGATCTGATGTTAAGAAGGGCTTGCCTGAAGCCATTAATTCTAGGATCTTAGTGGGTAGCTGAAACCTCCATCTAGGTTCATCGGGAAGCCAGGCTATGCCTGCACTGATATGCTTCATCACACAAGGGACGACTTCGAGGGGGACGCTGCCCATGTACCTAGGATAATTTTCAGCATACCTCTTAACTAAGGGTAAGCCCTCGCCCTTACCCAATACGATGAGATAGTCCTCAGGCGAGGAAGCTCTCCCGAAAGAATCTAAGATATTTTTCAGACCCCCTCTCTCGTCCAAAACACCGTGATATAGGAATAAATTTTTATCAGAAGTCGGAAGTTTCATATCATTTAATTGAAAAGTATCCCCGAAGTATTGTGTAACAATCTGGGGGAGGATTTAAAAACTCAGGAGCTAAAGGAGAGGGTAACAAGACAGCCTTATTTTTGCCTACAATTTAGCTATATCATTCACCTCATAAGGCGTTATTCCTGTGTAGAGATCCACAGATACTCTGCCAGCGATCAAGAAAATCTATACATAATACTCTTAGGGTGTAGAGGATTATTACGAAGAGGTCTACTTAAGATGAGGGAAATTCACCTAATATCTCTCTTAGTGAGCTTAGAAGGAATGAATAATGGGAGTAGTGGATAATCGAATACCACGAGATCAGCTGATTTGAACAAATCTAAGGATTTCCTTATCTGATGAAACAGGAATAGCTGCTGCCTTTTTTGAGAATTTCTAGGTAATTTCATGACCTATAAGTAGATTCCCTCTTCTCTCCTCTCCTTCCTCCCAAGAGAAGAGAAAGAGTTGAACGTTCTCATGGAACAGTCTCGAAAATATCTCGAGCATTTTCATTATCGAGGCTCCATGGGGCCTATCTAACCACATATCAGAGGCTACTACCAGGAGCTCTTTTTCGCTCATTTATTTTGCCTTGGTGCTTTGCCCTCATAATTTTTACATTAAATTTAATTACTTCTCTCTCAATATTTAAAGAAATTTCATTCATGTGACTCACTAAAATATGATCAAATTTTTCTATTAAATCCTCATTCTTATTTATATTATTTCTCTCTTTTGGGTCAATTCTTATATTATAGAGTTCGTAGGAGGGAGGTCCTTTCATGGGGATATGTTTAATGTACTTATAATTTCCTAGATATACCACAAATGAGAAGTTTATTTCACTCGGTTCGGGTACTCTGAGAAAAGGCAGTCCGTGTTCATCGTAAGAGGCTTCGGCTATTACGAATTCCCTATCAACATTTCTGGTTAAATCTTTACCCATAAAGTCCTTGTGAGGCCTCAGATCGAGGAGCGACATCACTGTGGGAGGAATGTCCATTAGGGAAGTTGGCGTTGCTGGATTAATATACGATTCATCGATTTCATCACCCCAAATTATGAGAGGCACCCTGAGGTTCTCCTCATAGAAGGAAGCTCTATGGAGAAGGTTTCCATGCTCTAAGAAAGCCTGTCCATGATCTGATGTGATTATTACAGCTGTTCTGCGAGAAAGGCCTTCTGATTCAAGGGTTTTAAAGAGTCTCCCTATGTTTTGATCAACATACGTTATTCTGTCATCATATATGTCTATGAAATATCCCCTCAAGAAATCGGTATCTCTTTCGGAGAGGCCCCCCTTCCCAAGGATAATTCTGTTACATAGGTATTTTGCCTTCATCTTATGGAAGGTATTTACCCATTTTGAGTAATTTCTTTTCATATTAAATCTCTCTAAAAAATAGGGCTCATGTGCATCCATATAATGGATCCAGAGGAAGAAGGGCCTTCCCTTATTCTTTTTGATCCAATCTATAGCATCAGAGGTGACCTTGGAGGCTACTTCTGTGGGAAATTGCCTCCAAGCTCTCGAAAGTAGATACAAAAGTAACTCAAAGGCGGGATACTTCTTAGAGAGGGAAATCGCGATATCTTTTAACTTTTTAGTTATGCGGGTGGATCCGTCTCCGGTTACAGCAGCGCTGAATTCTCTGGATATCCTGGGCAGATAACCTTCATAATGATCGAAACCCCTAGTGTAATTACTTCTAACTGTGAGCAATATATTGGGATTGAAGGCCGCTGTAGAGAAGCCCTCCTGTTTAAGCAACTCGCTTAAAAGGGGCGGTCTCCCATTTAAGGAGTAATAGACATCCCCTTGAAGGGGGTAAGAGGAGGTCATTATAGAAGGGAAGGATGCTAGAGTAAAAGGTCCATTCGCCACTACATTCCTGAGGAAGACTCCCTCTCTAGCAATTCTCGTGATATTAGGGGATGTCACTCTAGGGTAACCATATATCTCTAAGTGATCTGCCCTGAGGCAGTCTATCGTGATAAGTATCACGTTCTCAATATTTGACATGCTCTCGGACATTCCAATCCTACAACTTAAAATATTTTACGATCGGCTTGAGATATCGGATCCTCACGGAGAACTATCCCTAGATGATCGCTAGAAATGAAGTAAGACCGAATTCCGATATCCTCAAATGTTCTTGATATGGAAGATCCTCATTGTTACTTTATTAAGCCTCCTAAGAGGTTAATTAGGGATCTTCCAATAAACTTTGAATCTTAAAAGCTCGCAGAATTATCGACATTCTAATTTAAGAACACCACACGGCAGCATATCTCTCAAATAGATATTTTGAGGGTTCAATAATATTTAATTAGTAGAGAGGGAATTGAGTGGGGGTATTAATGGATAACGAGAGGAAATATACGACGGTATCTATACCAAAACCATTATATGATAAGATAAAAAAGAGAATAGAGGGAACTGGATTCACATCTGTCTCAGATTATGTGGTCTACGTCCTCAGAGAGCTCCTAGCTAGTTTAGAGGAGGGAGAGAGTGAGGAGCCATTCACTAAGAAAGAGGGGGAGAAGATCAAGGAGAAATTGAGAGCACTCGGCTACATAGACTGAGTTCTCGAAATTAAAATTCTACTATACCTATCAGAATTTGTTTAATAAATGTAGTGAGCAGCTGAATAGAGGTATCATTTAGGATGTAAGTTCTACTGTCGCATCTGAGCTTAGGGAAATCTTTAAATTTAATTAAAAAACATTAAACTTTATAAGTATTTGACACGGCTCAACTGGGTGAGGGACTTGGACTGCATCCCCTTTCTAATAACGGGCTTCATAGCAGAACTCGTTGATTCATCGCTCGGAATGGCATATGGAGTATTATCGAACTCCATTCTTCTCTCAATGGGTTTGGGTGCGGCTTTATCTAGTGCAACGATTCATAGTGCAGAAGTGTTCCTCACAGCCGCCTCCGGCCTCTCACATCTCAGATTGGGTAACTTCGATAGGGAGCTTTTCTTATCTCTCTTGATTCCTGGTATGATCTCAGCTATATTAGGAGCTTACGTGCTCTCTTCCTTCGATACATCCTTCATAAGTCCCCTAATCCAGATATACTTGATAATAATGGGAATTCTTGTAATCTTCAGGTCAAGGAAAGCTTTCTTAATGCCTATAAATATTAAACCAGCTGCTCTAGGGCTTTTAGGAGGGTTCCTAGATGCAACAGGTGGTGGGGGATGGGGCCCCATAGTCACTGGTACTTTAGTGGCGAATGGTTCAGATGTCAAGAAGACGATAGGCTCGGTCAATACTGCTGAGTTCTTCATAACACTCTCTCAAACGATCACATTCATAGTGTTAGCGAAGATTAACTGGCAATATACACTCTTCATACTCTTAGGAGGACTGCCCTCCGTAGTAATAGGAGCTTATATAGTTAGAGCAGCTGGGAGAGAGAAACTTATGCTCATAGTGGGATCACTTATTATAATCGTAAACTTATATAATATTTTCAGAAAATTCTTTTTATAAAATTTTCTTATGTCAAGCCCGTAACCTCTCTTTATCGGTGATCGGCATCCCCATATTGGCATCTATTCATCTTACATATTGAAAAGGCCCAATCTCTGCATCTACACGAGGCTCTCAGAAATAACAGTCCCTTTTATGATAACTGCAAACGTTGCATCGATACTCTTAAGATTAAAGATAAAGAGGAGCTCTATAATACTAGTTCTTCAGTCGATATCGAAGCTCATAACATCTATCTCCCGTTATAGCTACTCAGCTTACTTGAGGTTATCTCAGGTCATCCGATAGGATACTTAATAGCTGAGGTTTTCGGTCTCCTCATAAGGGGTATGTGAGCAGAAGGACAGGCGACTCCCTCCGGATCTCTTCACGAGGAAGTGAGGAAAGTGATCCCATCCGTGACCGAAGCCTTCAGCTTATCAATGATTCTAAGGCATTTTTGGGTTTTAGTAATAATCCCTCGTATGAGCCCCGGTCACTGCTCTCGCAAGGACTAAGATGTTAAAAATTGATATATCATCGCGAATATCTTCAGTAGACTTTCTTGAGTATCCTCTCAGTGCCGTCCATACTCCTGACGGAGTAAGCTACCTCCACCCTCCCATCGTACCTCTTCCTTATCTCGAGGGAGAAGGGGCCGGATTTGAACTTAGCTGAGAAATCTTCGGATATAGAAGCAGCGAACAAAAGGCAATCCAAAATCTCCTTGCTTAACTTAAGGGAAAGGGATGCAGCCTCTCGGATCTCGTCTCCCTCCTCTCCCTCCATAACTTGCTCATTACATCACTCACTTAAAAATATTGTGATAACGCTAAGTCGCATTGAAATACGGGATCTCATAGGAGCGACAAGATGACGACCCCTAGTACTGCGCAGTAATAAGAGAAGAGATGAAGCCTGCCCTTCCTTATCACAGAGAGCAAGAATTTTATAGCGATTAAGCTCGTGATGAATGAGCTCAAGAGACCCGCTAAATTCTCAGGGTTCAATATCTCCCAAGCTGGAGACACTAATAGCTCTAAGATGAGGAATCCAGTTAACGCTGGTATTGAGAGGAGGAATGAGTACCTCACAGCTTCATCTCTCTTCATCCCGCTCAGGAGGGCAGCTGAGATAGTTGATCCCGACCTAGATATCCCGGGGAATATGGCTATAGATTGAGCGAGTCCTATGATAATAGCTCTCTTCAGATCTAGGGGCCTCTCGCCTCTAGCCCATTTAGTAGAGTGAAGTAACGCTGCCGTGATGAGGAGCCCCACTCCCACTACCCTCGAGCTCCCGAATATCTCCTCTATATCTCTAGCTAACGCTAAGCCGAGAATAGCTATCGGGATAGTGCCTATCAGAAGGTAGAGAGGGAGCTTCCTCTCGGGTGAGGAGAATGCTGAAGCTCTCGGTAGCTCTGAGAGGCCCTCAAAGAAGGATTTAATCACATGAGATATGTCCCTCCTGAAGGCCACTATCACCGCGAGCAGGGTCCCGGCGTGCAGTATGGCGTTGAACGTAGCTGAGCTCCTGGAGATCAAGATCATCTGAAGTAAGACGAGATGGCCCGAGCTACTTATCGGGAGCCACTCAGTCAGCCCCTGAATTATCCCCAGGATCGTAGCTTGAGTTATTTCCATTGTTGCTCTCGGGGCTCGATCATTTTAATTTTTATCGGGGCCTAGCCGAGGGATATTATGGAAGTGAGGGAGGGAAGCCTCGTAGCTAAAGTGAGCCTCAAGGACGATGTGAAGGGGATATCGCTAGATCTAGAGCTCAGGAGGGATGGGAGACTCGGGCTGAAGATACATGAGAAGTTATCTAATATTAAAGAAATATTTGAGCTACTTGAGAGACCTTCCTGGCTTGGCGAGGAGTCCGATAGTTTAGTTAGGAGAGCTCTACTCTCCTTAGTCGATGAGAAGTCGGGAGATACCGGAGAGTGAGGCTTATAAGGTGACCTCTCCTCCAGCGTTATGAGGAGGCTAGAGGTAGTACGCAGGATCGATATGATATGCAGGGGAGCTCATAGAGTGGATGAGTACAGAGCTGAGGGCTACCTCCTCTCAGACCCGCCTGGAGTCTTAGCGGTAATAGTGGAGAGGGATAACGAGAGAGGAACAACGCCTTACATATGGTTGGGTACTTTTAAGAGCTCTGACGAAGCTATGGATTCCCTGAGGGATATATTGTACAATATA
>Ga0197143_1002210_pt1 | contig 14741 bp, 12 predicted proteins | sample GBS70_MetaG_FD_148603 | JGI IMG/M metagenome (GOLD analysis project Ga0197143, IMG submission 148603) | Sediment microbial communities from Great Boiling Springs, Gerlach, Nevada, United States - GBS 70_MetaG | ecosystem: Environmental > Aquatic > Thermal springs > Hot (42-90C) > Sediment...
AGCGCAATCAGTTGAAGCACCAGTATCAGCGAAAGCGTTCGCACTGCGCGTGGCATGCCTTCCATTGCTTGAACCTCCTACTGAAAGGATACCTGCTGCCTCTACTCGGTGATGGGGTGAACGGGTATCCTTTGGGCTATGGCGCGAAGGAGATGGTGGTGGCTGCTTAGCATGGTCGCAAGCCTGCTCGGCATCACGGTTCAGCTGGGCATTGCGGTCGATTCACCATCACGCTGGGCACGAATTGTGATTTTGCACACCAACGATACGCACGGACATTTACTCCCCTTCAGTTATCCCGAAGGGCTGGATCCGAACTCGCAGGAGGCTCAACTCTCGGCTAAGCATGATATAGGTGGCGTGGCGCGTCGTGCCACTCTGTTGCAACGGCTGCGCCAGCAATTTCGCGACCAGACCCTTGTGGTGGATTGCGGTGATTTTATGGACGGCACGCCCTTCTCACTGCACTATTTGGGCGAGGCGGATATCGCAGCGATGAATGCCTGCGGCTACGATTATGCCACACTGGGCAACCATGAGTTCAGCAATCATTTAGCGCAGGTGCAGAAGTTGCTGCGCATGGCACGCTTCCCCTATGTGTGCGCGAATGCCCGCTTGCGTGCTACGGGTAAGCCGCTCTGCCCTCCGTATCTGATTATCGAGCGGAATGGGCTGCGCCTTGCTCTCTTCGGGCTGATTGTGCGCGACACCCAAAACTATCGGGGGGCGCGCGAGGGTGTGGACATCCTCGACCCGCTGGAGGTTGCCCGCGAATTGGTGCCCCAGCTGCGGCAGCAAGCCGATGTGGTCATCCTGCTGTCCCATCTGGGCATCGAGACCGATCGGGTTCTGGCGCAGCAGGTGCCTGGCATCGATGTGATTGTGGGGGGTCATTCCCACACCCGCTTGGCACAACCACTTTTTGTGGCGTGGTCGAAACCGCTCGCTAAAGGTGTGATGGGGTTGAACGGTACCGTGATTGTGCAAGCGCATCAGTGGGGCGGCGAGCTGGGTCAGCTGGAGCTACTCTGCTATCGCGACCGCGACACGAGGCGCTGGGAACCTGTTGCCTACAAGGGGCAACTCATCCCTATCACGCGCGACATTCCCGAAGATCCACAGGTGGCGAAGGTGGTGAACCGCTATTGGAAGCCAATTGCGCGTCAATACGGGCGCATCGTGGGCATCGCGACGGACGACTTCGTGCAGCGTGGGGAGGACCTCGCCCAATATTACTTGGTCAGCGATGCCATTCGCGCCGTGATGGGCAGCGATTTCGATATTCAGAACCTCTACGGTGTGCGCATTCAGCTGGCGAAGGGTCCAATCAGCTATTACGACTTGGCGCGGATGCTTCCCTTCGGCAACACTGTCGTGCGCTTCGAGATAACGGGGCGCGCCCTAAAGCAGCTCTTGGAGCAGCAGCGACCGACCTGTAGTGCGAACCTGCGCTATCGCGTGGAGAACGGGAAGTTGGTGGAGGCGACACTGAACGGCGAGCCTATCCGCGACGAGGCGGTTTACAGGGGCACCACCAACTCCTACTTTGCCGACCGCTACCTGAAGCCCCTGAACATCTCCTTTGTGGACACGGGTCGCAAGCGGCTCGAGGTGGTGGCAGAGTATATCCAGCGCCAGCGACAGGTCAGCCCGCAATTCGACGGCAGAAGGGTCGTGCGATAGCGATTGCAACGCCGGTGGAGCGCTCTGCGAGGTGGCAGTGGACGGTCTCGTTTGCGTTCGTGGCGGCGGTTTACGCGCTGCTGGTGCCGCCTTTTGAGCTGCCAGACGAACCTGACCATCTGGCGTATGTGAATTTCATTGCGGAGCGGGGCGCGCTGCCGAACCAGTATAATCCTTCGCAGGCAGTACTGCGCGAAGGGCATCAGCCACCTCTTTACTACGCACTGGGCGCCCTTGTGGTGCGCCTGACCCAGCCTGATTGGCGGGTGGATGTGCGCCCCGTGCCGCACCGACCGCCTGACCCAGCTGCCCCGGAACATATCCCCATCTTCCGCCATGTCGACATGCCCATCTTCCCGACCCGTGCCGATTGGATGGGGTTCTACCTCCTTCGCCTGCTGTCGGTGCTAATGGCGACACTCAATGTAGCGGTTGCGCTTCGCCTCTTTGAGCATGCCCTGTCTGGTTCCCCCAGTTGGCAGCCGATTTCCCATCTTGCGGCGATTCTGCTTGTTGGGTTGCCGCAATTTGCTTTCATCAGTGGCGGGATTACCAACGATAACTTGGCGAACTTGCTGGGCACGCTCACGCTCTATGGGCTGCTGCGTCTGATTGAATCGCCTAATGTGCTGCGCCTGCATGCATGGGTTGGGCTGATGTTGGGGCTTGGGTTGCTCACCAAGAAGAGCCTGCTCGCCCTGCTGATGGGCTGGATGCTGCTGATAGGATGGTTGCTATGGCGTGGCAAGGCGGTGCGTCGGGATGTGGCAAAGGGTGCGCTGCTCGCCCTGCTGGTGATGGGAGCGGTATCGGGCTGGTGGCTGATTCGCAATCTGATGCTCTATGGGGACCTGCTGGGCAACGAGATGGAGCGACGCACGCTGCCCGCGTTGGTGCAGGAAAGGTCGCTCTTCTCCCGCTACTTTTTGGCAAGCTTTTGGCGCGTCACGCTCTTTTCCGCGATAGGTATCTTCGGTTGGATGAATGTGCTGCTGCCCCTCTCGGTTTACGCGCTCGGTACAGGGCTGCTGTTTCTTGCTCTGATGGGGCTGGTGCGCGGCTGGCGAGAGATGCCTGTCGGGTTGCGTTGGGGTCTGGTGTGGGTTCTCCTGCAGGTAGGGGGGCTGGTCTGGTACAACTTGACTTACACTCAGCCGCAGGGACGGTTGCTGTTTCCCGTGCTGTCGATGGGGCTTGCCCTAATCGCCTATGGGCTTGCCCAGTGGCTCTCGACACGGTGGATGCGCATGGCGTTGGTGGGTTTTGCCCTGCTTGCCGTTCTGTTGCACTTGATTAGCTGGTGGACGCTCTATGCCTTCTACTATCCGCCGGCGCGCTATCAACTTATGTCCCTTCCTTCGAAGGGAGGGTTAGCTGCGCTGGAAGCTATCGCCCAGATACCACCCACCCAAGTGCGCGAGGAAGAGAAGATTGCCACCAAAGAGCAGGGTCTGCAGCGTGTCGTGGGGGTAAGCCAGCCCAAACAGCAGGGTCAGACCTCCCACCACGCTGAAGGTGCGCGAGACGGAGGCGTTCAGCCCGCCATGCAGCAGCCCATAGAGCGTGTAGAGCAGCGCTGTCAGTGGGAAACAGAGCGCGCCCATCGCCACTAAAAGCCCACCCAGCGAAAACCGCGCCCCATAGCGACGCCAGGGCAGCGCATCTTCCAACGGCGACACCCAGCGACTGACACTCAGCAAGAAGCCCGTCAACAGCCCTGCTAGCCCCAGATAAATCACCAGATTCAGGCTCCAAGCAGACACCATCGGCAACAGGCGAAACAGCGCATTCACTTCGCCTGGTACCGTCGCACTGAGCGCAACGAGAACCAACACCGTGCCCCAACCCAGCGATTGCGCCGCATAGAGTTTCCATTCGGGTGGCAGCCGTAGCACAGGTAGATGGATTGAGCGCATCGGCATCGGAGGTGGGCTGGAGGCACGCGCCATGCCCGCTAACCGCTCGAACTTGCGCTGCAGGTCGAGATTGTTTGGGTCTAACTGCAGGGCGTAGGTATAAGCGTTCAGCGCGGCGTCGAGATGCCCCTGCATCCGATACACATCGCCCATAATGATATAGCCCTGCGGGTGGCGCGGGTGCAAGCGGGTCGCCTGTCGTGCCCAGTGGAGTGCGTCGCGCAATCGCCCTTGCAGAAACGCGCGTTCCGCCTCATAAATGGCACGGCGCGCCTCGTCAAGGGGAGCCGATGACCCTGTTGGGTAGGTTGCACCGGCTGCACTGGGCTGCCCACCCCTATCGCCTGACCGTGCGGAGCCAGCGGGAGGTGGGCTGGATGGTCGGGTCGTGCGGGACGACCCACTCTGGGCTTGCAGGCGCAGCAGCGCGTCATAGTGCCGCCGACGCTCCGCGTTAGACAGCACCTGATACGCCTCCTGAATGCGCAGGAACCGCTCCTTCGCATCGGGCGCTGGGTTCACATCGGGATGATAGCGACGCACCAGCTCGCGATACCGCTTGCGAATCTGCTCCGGTGTCGCACTCATGGGCAAGCCCAGCACCTCGTAGTGGTTCGGCTGCATCCCTCACACCACCTGATGGCTTGGCTTTCAGGGACCACCCTGCGAGAAGACGGACGAGAAGTAGCTGCTGTAGAAACTGATGAGAATTATTGCCACCAGAATCGCCACCATCAGATAGACCACGACCCCGAAGACATAGCCTGCCTGATGGGAGCGCACCTTGCCTTCCTCCTCATAAAATTCGGCGACCTTGTCCATCATAAAGCCCAGCTCGCCCGTGTTCTCGCCCGTCGCCACCATGTCCATCACCATCTGGGGCAGCACTCTGGTCTCGCGCAAGCTCTGCGTGATGCTGACACCCGCTTCGATTTTAGCGGAGGCAGGTTTGAGCTGGCTGGCGAGGTACTCGTTGCCACAGGCGTCCGCTGCAATCCGAATGGCTTGCGAGAGGGGCAAGCCCGCTTGATATAGCGCGCTTAGCGCACGCCCGAAGCGCGCCAGCGCCAACTGCTTCAGCGTGAAGCCCAGCCACGGCACCGAAACCGTCACCAAGCCCCACACCCAGCGGAAAGTCTGCGAGCGCATCGCGATGCGGAACGCCAGCCACAACGCCGCCAACGCCAATATGAGCGTGAGTAGTATCCGTGTGGCTAAACCCGCCAACGCCTCGGTAATCGGGCTGCCGCCCGTATGTCCCAAAAAGCTCAAAACCACGCTTGGCGCCATCAGAATCGGGATAATTAGCACCAACACCAACTTCGGATAGAAGGTCACCCGACTCAGCAGGCGACGCAGCTCCAGCTCGTTCTCCAGATAATCGGCAATCTGGCGCAGGCTCTGCTCCAGCACCCCACCCGATTCACCCACGCGAATCATCGCGCGCACGATGGGTGGGAAGACACCGGGGTGGCGTTCGAAAGCGTCGCTGAGACGCTCGCCGGCAAGGATGGCATTGCGAATGTCCAAAATGGCACGGCGCAATCGGAAATGGCGACGCTGATGGCCCAGCGTGTCCAGCGCCTGATAGATGGGTACACCTGCACTGAGCATCGTCGCCAGCTGGCGGAAGAAGATAGCCAACTCCTTCAGGGGCGCGCCGCCAAACAGAGGCGGGCTGGCACGGCGCGCCGATTCAGCGTGAGATGGGAACGCACGGACACGGGGTGCCGATTGGGCATCGGATGGCATCGATTCGGGCTGGGCATAGAGTTCCAGCAGCCAATAGCCCTGCGCTCGAAGCTGGTTCGTGGCTTCCAAGCGCGAGGCGGCTTGCACCGTGCCCTGCACCTCCTGACCGTCCGGACCGCGCGCTCTATACCGGAAGGTGGCCATCTTTTCGATTTTACCTCGCCCAAGCGCGCCATCGGCATCCGAACAGTTGCCCCCTTGCAATCGGCGTCAAAATGGGGTATAATAGAAAATTGAGGAGGTTTTCCATGCGAGAGCATAAGGGCTTTACCCTGATCGAATTGCTGGTCGTGATAGCGATTATCGCCATTCTGGCGGCGATCCTGTTCCCCGTGTTCGCGCAAGCGCGCGAAAAAGGACGCCAGACCCAGTGTGTAAGCAATATTCGGCAGAACATCCAGTCAGCCCTGATGTATACCAACGACTACGAGGGTACCTATCCCTTTGGCGTCGGTGGTACGGGAAACATGGTGGTTCACCTGTTTGACCTACTGCACCCATACCGAAAAAATTCAGGGGTTCTTACCTGCCCCTCTTATCCGGGAGCGAATAATGGGGTCGATTGGGTGACCCGATTGCAGGGTAGGCAGTTCCGCTCTGCTGGAACATTCCGCTATTTCGCCTATGTTCCCAACTATGGCGTCTTTGGCACCCAGACCTGTGGGATGCAAGCTGGACGAAGGCTTCGCGCAAGAGTTATTACGGAATCGTTTGTTCCTCGCCATGCTGATACAATCGCTCTTGTCGATGGATACTGGTACCGCTATGGTGGCACCAGCTGGCACGATTACTGGTTCAAAATCGACTTCTGGCCTCGCCACCACATTGGCGGTGTTATCGCCTATCTTGATGGGCATGCCAAGTGGTCGCACCATTTAGGCATTCCGCGTGGAGGTGTTATCCCTCCTGCCTGGAACACGCCTGAAGCCCAAAATGGAGGTCCAGCAAATTCCAGCCAACAAATTTGTCCGCAGAGACGCACACCAACTTATTATTACTTTGGCTATCCGTCTGGTTGGCAGAATCGCCTCCCTCGTAACGAATCGGAGTTTGACACGATTAACCCTCACGGGGCATGCTTCGGCGATTTCTTTGGCATTCCCGAGACCCACATCATTAATGTGTGGGAAGAGCGGTGTTAGCGATGCTTTCAAAGCGTGTACGGGATGCAAACAACTCTTCCATTCCTGCTTCCTTGCATGGCTCTACGGCGTCAGCTCCAGTTGCATTGGTTTGAAGAGCCACCAGCTGGCGAGGTCGCGTTGGTCGCTGAAGTGGGGTGAGGTTGGGTCCTCGCTCTGACCGGGCGGCAGGATGTTCTCCCCCACGATGGGGTTGCTTAACTCGATCACTTGGATATAGGAGCCGCGGTCGGTGTAGGGGACGCCCGGCAGCTTGTCCCAGTTCATGCGGGGGGCTTTGTAGCGCCACTGGCTCATGTTGGCGCCATACCTTTGCTTCAGTTGGGTCAGCGCGTCACCTAACGCAATTGCCAGCACCTGCTCTTTGGGTTTGCCGTTGAAGTAGTCATACAGGCGTGGTACCGCTGCCTTGTTGCCCTGAAGCGCATAGAGAATATAGCTCGGCTGGATAGCCATGCGGAACAGGTTCGGGTCGAAAAAGTTGCCCAAATCGTCGCCAAACAGGCGCGTGCGCGTGGCGTCCAGCCATGCATCCCAAATGACTTTGCCCGTGCTGCCTTCGCGCTCGTAGTTATCCCACGCCTCCAGTACCCGAATCGCCTGCTGCATCTCGGGTGTGAGATTGCGATGGCGCTTCACGATGGCGAGCATCACGGGCTTGAGTTTGGCAGCGTCCTCGTCATACATGGCGATATCGGCAATCATCGCCTTTACATCGTCCAGACTCAACACTGGCTTGCGGCTGGCAAGCTCAATCAGGCGGTGAACGCGGAAGATGGCGCCCCAGGCAGGGGTATCACAGTTCTCCCACCAGACGGCGGGCTTATTATTCCAGTTGACGATGAAGCCGCGCTTGGGGTTTATCACACGGGGCATCTGTTCGAAGGGGATGATGCCCTTCCAGTCATACTCGCCTGTGCCCCACACGGGCAGGCGCGGGTCCACACCCTCTGCGCGGATGGGCGGACGACCACAATAGAAATAGGCGATATCGCCGGTGCGAGTGGCACAAAAGGCGTTAAAAGACGCCACAATATGGGAGCAGGCGCGCTCGAAGTCGGCGACAGTGCGCGCTCGCAGAATGCCATAATAGGCGTTCATCGCCTCCAGCTCCTTGTTCCAGAAGCTGAGCGACCACGCAATCGCCACATTGTTGCGCTTGTCGATCGCCACGATGGGTCCATGCACGCTGCGATAGACAGTCAGCTCAACTGGCTCGCGCCCCTTGACCCGAATCACTTCCACACGCTTCTCGAAGGGAACCCATTTGTCCTTATACCAGTATTGTTCGGGATTTTCGGGGTTCAGCTTCTCGATGAAGGCGTCGGCATGGTCGTGGATGCCGGAGGTGAAGCTCCAAGCGAGATGGTCTGTGGCGCCGATGAGGACGCCGGGAATGCCGGGGAAGCTCATGCCTTGGGCGTTAATGCCTGCGCCCGACAGATGTACCTCAGCGGCGATATGGGGGATGCTGAAGCCCATCTGGGGTGCGCCCACAAAAAGTGCGTTCCCCGTTGCCGATTTTTGTGGGGCAATCGCTATTGCATAGCTGCCGAAATGGGTGTAGAGTCCGTGCTGGCGCGCGAACTCGATTTGCGCCTCGCCCGACGCCATCCGCAAGGCGGGGAGCAACACATCCAGCCCGATATTGGGCAGCTGCGCTGCGTGCTTTTTGAACTGTTCTAAGGCGCGTTTGGGGTCCACCCTGTGCGCCTTGCGCGAGTCGTCTTCGGGCGGCACGGTAGTGGGGGAGTGGGGATCCTGCAGCCATAGCAGGTCGTTCGCCCAGGTTTCGGCATGCTCCTTGCTGCGCATGCGCAGGTACTGCAGCAGTGTGAAGTTGCGCAAATCGCCTGCTGCCAACAGCCCGCCGAATCGGCGCGACATCATCACGCCGATAGCCACGGTGTCAGTGGGGCGCCAGGGACGCGGCTCGATGCCCGCTTCGGCATAGCCGGGCGGCAGCTTGCCGGCGCGCTTGGCTTCTTCGATCCAGGCGTTCACGCCATCTGCATAGGCGCGCAGGGCTTCCTGCAGTTCAGCTGATAGTCGCTGGATTTGGCGTTCCATCTCCTCTTCCGTATAGCCCTCGATGCGTGCGGCTCGATCCTGCTCCAGCGCGGCGGGTCCCATTATTTCCGCCAGCTCGCCTCGCGCCTGACGACGATAGCGCTCCATCTGCCAGAGGCGATCTTGGGCAATTGCGTAGCCGTTGCCGTAAAATAGCCCATAGAGGGACGAGGCGAACACATGGGGCACACCATAGGCATCGCGTATAATCGTGACCGTCTCGCCTCGGACGCGCAGCTCGGTACGCTGCGCCCACGCGCTCAAAAACAACACGCCCAGCAGTAAGATAAACCCATTTCGCAACTGTCTCATAGCGGACCTCCCTGTGTTTTTCCTCTTTTTGACCTTTGGTTCGAAACTCCTGCTGCTTGCCAAGATGAGCAGGAGAAGCGTTGCAGAGTCAGAAAAGGAGGGGCTGTGAATGTACGGAAGTTTGTGGAGCGGCGGAAAGCGCGTTGGGAACGATTTGAGCAGATGGTGCGTGCGGTGCGCTGGGGCGGGGTGGAGGCACTCACGCGTGAAGAGCTGAACGAGCTGGGCAGGCTCTATCGGCAGGTAGCCACCGATTTAGCCTACGCCCGCCTGCAAGGCGCTGATGCGCCCGTGATCGATTATCTCAACAGTCTGCTGGGGCAGGCACATGGCGTGTTCTACCGTGCCCCACGCCGCAGCCTGCGAGAAGGGTTGAAGCAGCTGTTTTACACCTTTCCTGCGATGGTGCGCAAGCACTGGCGTCCGATTACGCTCAGCATCGTGCTGACGCTAATAGCAGCACTCGTCTCATTTAGCTTGATTATGAGCGATCCCGCATGGGGGGCGCGCCTGATAGACCCGAGCTGGGCACCTGTGCTGGAACAGTGGAAAAGTGGCAAGCAATACGCGCCGGGGCAAACGGGATTTGCCGCGATTATGTCCAGCTTCTATTTTCTGAACAACACGCGGGTGGCGATGCTGGCGTTCGGACTGGGCTTCCTATTGGGCATTCCGACGGTTTATCTGCTGTGGAGCAACGGTTTTTTGCTGGGGATTTTTGCGGCGGAGATGGCGCGGGTGGGCAAGCTGGGCTTCTTTCTGGTCTCGATCTATCCGCACGGCGTGCCGGAGCTGGGCGCAGTGTTCCTGTGTAGCGGTGGGGGGCTGCTGCTGGGGCGTGCGCTGCTGATGCCCGGCGACTTGAGCCGTATTGAGGCGTTGCGCGAGGCGGGGCAGGATGCCATCTGGCTGCTGGGCGGCTCGATTCCACTGCTGTTGCTGGCAGCCTTTACAGAGGCGTTTTTCTCCTTTTATGCCTTTCCCAGCTGGGCGAAGTTCGCTTGGGGCACGGGCGCGCTCGCCGTGCTGCTGGCTTACATCCTGTTTGTGCGTCCGCCACAGGAGGAAGCGAGCAGGAAAAGGCGCGAAGCAAGGTGAACTATACGGCGAGTGTGTAAGGCATCACCCGCTCCGTGCAGGAGTAAGGGAAGGATTTATCCGAGTAGCCGATTTTTCAGCAAGGAGGCATGGTTAGGATGCAGGCAAGGCAAGAGAATGTGTTCGTGGTGGCGCTGCGCGTGTTGTTGGAACAGCCGATGCTGGCGGTGATGATGTTCCTGCAGTACGCCATCTGGGGCGCCTGGGCAGTGGGTTTATCGGGCTATTTAGACAAGATGGGCTACACGGGGAAAGCTGTCTCGCTGATTTACAACGCCATCCCCATTATGAGCCTGATTGTGCCCTTTACTGCGGGGCAGATTGCCGATCGCTTGATGCCGGCGCAGCGCGCGCTGGCGTTGTTTCACCTGCTGGGTGGCTTTTTACTGCTGGCATTGGCATATCAGAAGTCGTTGCTGCCGATGGTGGTGCTGATGCTGGGCTATGGCTTTTTCTATGCGCCTACCCTTGCACTCTCGAACTCGGTCGCCTTCCGCAACCTGAAGAATCCAGAGGTCGAGTTCGGTCCGATTCGCGTGTGGGGCACTATTGGGTGGATTGCAGCCAACTTTGTTGTGTCTTTTTTACGCACCTGGTACGGCTCGGAGCAGTGGGCGGTTATCGATCTGTTTGTGATAGCGGGTGTGCTGTCGCTGGTGATGGCGCTGGCTTGTCTGGCTTTGCCCCATACGCCGCCGGCTACGGAAGCGAGCGATCCGCTGGCGTTTCGCGAGGCACTGGTGTTGCTGCGTGACAGGAATTATGCCATCTTTTTTGTGATTGCGATGATTGTGGCGACCGAGCTGCCCCTTTACTATCAGTTGACCTTCCCCTTTTTGCAGACTGCTGGCACCAAGGTCGGCATTACAAGCGAGACTCTGCCCGGTTGGATGAACATCGCGCAGATTGCTGAGATTTTCACAATTGCGCTGTTGCTGCCAGCGGTGTTACCCGTATGGGGTATCCGACGCTCGTTGTTGCTGGGTATTTTTGCCTGGCCGGCACGCTATGCGGTGTTTGCGTTGGCGTGGGCGTTTCATCAGCAGGCGCCGTGGGTGGTCTGGCTGGCGATTGCTGCGCTTGCCCTACACGGCTTCTGCTATGTGTTCTTCTTCGTGGTGGCGTTTATCTACACCGATATGGTGGCGCCGCGCGATATTCGCGCCTCAGCCCAGTCCCTTATTAATGTGGCGGTGCTGGGGCTTGGCATGTTAGTCGGCTTCTTCTTTGCGGGTTGGCTGAAGGACTTGTTTACCGTAGAGGGCGTGACGAACTACACGATGGTCTTTCTGGTGCCGACGGTGATTACGGTGCTGGCAGGGATTGCTTTTGCGCTGCTGTTTCGGGAGTATCGAGCAGGAGAGGCGGTGGCGTCTTAGAATCGTATGCATGTGCTGGATGAGCGAGGGAGTTATCGGTGGCAGGTTCACCTGATGCGGCAGCACCCGGAGCGACTACCCGTGGTGCTGCTGGTGTTGATAGGTGCGCCGGTGCTGGGTTTATGGCTGATGGGGCACTGGCTGTTTGCGGTGGCTGCCTTTTGGATGATGTTTTCGGCGACGGCGGACTACCTGCTGCCAATTCGGTACGAAGCCGATGCGGTGGGCGTGCGTCAGAAAGGTTGGTCGCCTCGCGTGATGCCGTGGCAACGGGTGAAGCGCGTGGTGTGGGGCGAGCAGGGCGTGTTGCTGAGTCCCTTCGCCCAGCCCAGCCGGCTGGACGCCTTTCGGGGCGTATTTCTCTGGTATGGCGACCAGCCCGAACAGGTGCGGGCGCTGATTGAACGCTACTGCCCTGCCAGCAGGCAGCAGCAGAAGACCAAGCGCAAGCGACACAAGCCGCTTGCCCAGTCCGACAACTTAGAGAAGTCGGACAGGTCCGACCAACCTAATCAAAACCTATGCGCGAGTTCTGGACGGAACCTCTGAGCGAGGAGCGCAAAGCGGAACTCATCGACGCGATGGCGCGGTTCGTGGTGGAGCGCGGGCTGGCAGCTCCGGCGGTCCTCTTCCTGGAGCTGCACCGTCCGCTGGCGTTCATCGGCTCGCAAGCGGGCATCGTCTTCTCGCCATTTTTGGTCGCCCTGTTCGGCTTTCAACGCGTTGATGAGTACACCCAGCTAATGAGCGAACGCGAAAACTGGGATCGCCTCATCGAACGCATCGAGGAACTCGAAGAGGAGCGACGCACCCATCGGCAAGGCAGCAACACGAAGGCGAATCGAGAAGGAGGCTCGAACTAAATGTCCTATCAACACGCGGCAGATAACTGGTTCTCGGCGATTATCATTGCGTTGATTGCGGCGGCGGTGCTGCTGAATATTGCGCGGGCGAAGGCAGGCGCACAGCTCTACATTCGGCGCATCCCGGGGTTGGACGCCATCGACGAAGCCATCGGTCGCTCCACCGAGATGGGGCGCCCGGTCACGATGATACCGGGCTTAACCACCTTCGGTGTGGTAGCAGTTCAGGCGCTGACCATCTTCAAATACATCACGAAGCAGATTGCCAAGTTCGCCACGCCGATGCGCCTCCTCACGGCAGATGCGACGGTGTACGCGGTGGCGCAGGAAGCCATCCATGACGCCTACAACGAGGCGGGGCGCCCCGACCTGTACGATCCAGACGATATCCGATTCCTATCGGATCGCCAGTTCGCTTTTGCTTCGGGTGTGGCAGGTCTGCTGCAGCGTGAGCGCGTCGCTGCCAGCTTTATGTTCGGCGAGTTCTATGCCGAATCGCTGATTTTCGCTGAGACGGGCAATATCGTGGGCGCGATTCAAATAGCGGGCACGACCACCTTCACCCAGGTGCCCTTCTTTGTTGCCGCGTGCGACTACACCATTATCGGCGACGAATTTTATGCGACCAGCGCCTATCTCAGTCGCGAGCCAGTGCTGCTGGGCAGCCTAGTGGGACAGGATATAGCCAAGCTACTGTTTGTCCTCACGATTATTGTAGGGCTTATCACGACCACCATCCAGGGCAAAGACCACTGGCTTGTCAAGCTGCTGGGCATGCCCGGCGGTTGGGACGCATTTTGGAGAGCGATATTTGGAGGGTCATGAGGAATGTGGCAGATTGAGACAGGTACGACGGCAGGCAAAATCTATGTGACACTAATTGTGCTGGCGTTTCTGGCGCTGTTTATGGGGTTAATCCCTGTGATGCAAGTATTGCCCCCGCGCGGTCGGCGGGCGCTGATTGCTCTGGTCACCTTCTTCGCTGGGCTGGTTTTTGCTGCGGAGTTTTTCTTGCCCGTGAATAAAGAGGGCGAGAATCTCCTTTCTCCCGCCATAGAACCAGCGCAGAACACCTTGCAAATTATTGGCGCGATGGCGCTGGCGCTGGGAACCTACGGTCTCATCCGACTGCATCTGCGCAACATCGTGCAACAGCGATCCCAGTGGGGCTACAGCGTGGTGCTGATTGTGGCGTTCCTGACGATGGGATTTTTCAGCGTGTGGAACACCCTTGCTGAAAAGGGCGAGTTGCCTAAAACGACGGTGCTGGAACGGGGATTCGGACTCCTATTTGACAACATGCTGGTTCCCTTGGAATCGGCAATGTTCTCCCTGATTGCTTTTTATATCTTTTCCGCGGCTTATCGCGCCTTCCGCATTCGCTCCATCGAGGCGAGCATCCTCATGTTCACGGCGATGGTGGTGATGATTGGTATCGTGTCGCTGGGGAACATTATCAGCTATCAGTGGCTGGGGCTGCCGCTGGAGCAAACCGCTGAGATGGAAAAAAATCCCTTCTCGCTGCGCAATATTGGCTACAATTTGGCACTCCCCCGCATCGCCTACTGGATTCTCCAGGCGCTGAACGCGCCTGTCCAGCGCGCCATCGAGTTCGGGGTGGGAATAGCCGGATTGGCGATGGCGATTCGGCTCTGGCTGAGCCTCGAACGCGGCATCACCTAAGGAGGGTTTATCATGGAAAATCAGACCATCTGGCATCGGCTGCTGATGATCGATAGACGGATCCTCTACCTGATTTTGTTTATCAATATCATCATCTTCTTGCTCATTCCGGTCAAGGTGCGCACGGTCACCTCGCCGCCTGTGCGCAAATTTTACGACACGATTGAGCAGCTAAAGCCGGGCGATCTCGTCATGGTCTCTTCTAACTGGAGTGCTGGTACGATAGGTGAGAATCTTCCCCAGTTGGAAGCGGTTATCCGCCATCTGATGCGTAAGAAGGTTCGCTTCACTGTTATCTCCATCGAACCGCAAGCACGCGACATCTCCTATCGCTTTGTGTCGCGTTTCACACGGGAAGGCGGCTATGAATATGGTAAGGACTGGGCGCATTTCGGCTTCATTCCCTCCCTGGTGGTGGGTATCAAGGGGATGGTAAAAGACCTTCCGGCGACCATCAAACAGGATGTTAGGGGCACTCCGATTGCGCAGCTGCCCGTGATGCAAGGGGTCAAAACGCTGGCGGACTATAAGATGGTGATAGATATCACGCCCTCAGGCACAGTGCCTGCATGGATTGCTTATCGTCCGAAGAACTTGATTGTGCTCTTCTGCCCCACCTCCGTTATGGCAGCAGAAGCCTACACCTTTTTGGACTCAGGTCAGGTTGCCGGCATGCTCACAGGTGCTATCGGGGCACAGGAGTATGAACAGCTTCTGCAGAGGGAAGGATTGGGGACGACTTTCGGAAATGCTATTTCGTTCTCCCACGCGTTGATTATTTTCTTTATCATCTTAGGCAATGTCGCACTTTTCATGAGTCGACGGGCACAAGGAGGTTAGAAC
>Ga0197143_1002211_pt1 | contig 14738 bp, 8 predicted proteins | sample GBS70_MetaG_FD_148603 | JGI IMG/M metagenome (GOLD analysis project Ga0197143, IMG submission 148603) | Sediment microbial communities from Great Boiling Springs, Gerlach, Nevada, United States - GBS 70_MetaG | ecosystem: Environmental > Aquatic > Thermal springs > Hot (42-90C) > Sediment...
TAACCCCTCGTATCCCAAAACTGCATGAGTGTGTGGAATCAGATGGTCAGCAATATCAAGGGTAACAGCACCAAGCAATACACCAACGAAGGTGGGTAGGAAACCACCAAGTTCAATACCTGGCAAATTTCGTTAGACCTTTATACCCGCCTCTTTCACTGCTATAATTGTTTGTGCAACAATGCTGCCACCATTGCCAAAGTCAACAAGTGATTAAGTGGAGAAAAATAGAAGGTGTATCAAAGGTATCGTTTTAAGGCATGCTTTTGCACCTTCAACGGCAAGACAGGCACTCTTTTTGCCTATCTTCACCTTTCTTTGCAAGGATGTTTTTGGCTGATAGTTTTAAGCCTTTATGGTCACTTTTCTTGGCAAAAGATAGGGAAAATTTTGGGAGTTAGTGAGATGAGAGTTTTTGGCTATGGGAAGGCAATGATGGAGAAGGCGATGATATGGCAGGAGAAAAGAAGGAAAAGATTAAAGGCATAGTAGAATTGGATGAAGCATTGTGAAAGAAGGGCTTAAAGGAAAAACAACCAAGAAAAGATTAAGGCTAAGGAAGGCAAGGAAGAGGTGGCTGAAGAGAAGATGAAGGGGGACTGAAGAGAAGAGGAAGAGGGAATTATGACAAAGACTGCTTGCCCGTTATCTCTTTTTGTGGGAGGAGTTGGATGTAGAGGAGGCTTTGAGTTATGTGCTGGCGGTGGTGGTCGGTATATTTTTGTTTGCTCCGTGGTATCTATTCACCAACAAACTTTAGAGCATAGAGCGGCAAAACCTTTAAGCTTCCCCTCTCATCAGCTTTCACCGCAAAAATATGATTTTTCCTTTGTTTTTTTCACCAAAAACTTCTGCATCGTGTTGCAACCCGAAAACATAAATCTCGCCATTATCAGCAAACAGGCAATGATAGCCTTCTGGATGTATTTCCTCAAAGAAAACCCCAAATAAAATACATTGAATTCTTTCTTTTCCTGAAGGTTTATTATTTGTGATACCATACCAGCCACTCTTGATGAACTCTTCCATCTTCTCACCAGACATCTCTTTACCAGTTTTAGGATCTATCGGATTTCCCCAGATTGAAGGGTGAGCGCCGATTACTATGCTGTTCTTCCCAAGTCTAATCAAATGCTTAGCCCTGCCCTGAGTTTGCACGTTAATGATGAAACTTCTCTCACCATAATCATCAATCCCGATCTTGCCAACCATTTCAAAACCATAGCTAAACAAAGTCATGATGACATTTTCACTACCTTTTTCTATCACTATGGGGCGCACATCTGGGTAATAAATGGTGCTTGGGTTGACCACCACATCTTTCACTACTGCTTTTGTGCCGATAAGATGGAGCGCAGTACCACTACGGCAACCAGAGATATTTACATGGCGAAGGATAAACCGATCAAAATGCTTTGGATTTTTAGGCACATTCTCAAAACTTATTAAGTTCTTCCCTGAAAATGCCGTGACTTGTTTAGGCTCTATCCCGCGCCTCTTCAACTCTTCCAATTCTGTAGCTTCAAAATGGACAAATGGCAAGTCACCATCAATTACGATATTCTTTCCCCAAGGGATCTTAAGCCCATTTTGGACATTATATGTTCCCTGCTTGACCCTAAGCACTCCTCCTTTGGGTAGCAGATGAAGGGCAAGTTCGAAAACCTTCTGTTCATCTTCAGCGTGGTCAACTTGAGCGATAATCGCCCCAACAGGGACGCCGGCAGTTTTGGAAATCTTCTCACTTGCTACTTGTAATTTCGTGTATCTATTATCCTTGAAAACCACAAGGTCAGGAGAGAGATTTACATCCTCATCAATATGCGAAGGGATTACAGGACAGATGCGCTCCCAGACTTCTGAATCAACCTTAATCACTTCGCCACCAATAGTTCTGAATGGTTCCTTAATCTTACAGTGTTTGAGATGGACATGGAATGAGGAAGATACAGCTAATACTGTGTTATAGCCTTCCATAGGAGGGGTTTTATCCACTATGTTTGCAACAGGAATTGGAAAAGTATCAAAACCTTCCTTGAAAAGGTCACGAGGGGTCATGTAACTTGCTTCACGCCAATTCCAATACCATGCAGCTATATTGCCAAAGAAAAGTGGCGGTAACTCACCTTCAAAGGTATCCCAATCGCTGATCCCTGCGATAGCTCCTTTTTCTGCGAGAAGTTCTGCACCAAAAAGCCTGTTGACTCCACTGAGCCTTATTCCTACCTTGCGGAAGCCTTCTACAGCGATATCGATGGCAGTGAAATGATCCGTCGTTGAACGCAAACCGACCTCAAAAGGCCCTTCAATTCTTACCTTGCGCATAAGTTTGAGGTTGGTGTTTCCGACCTCAACAGCGATTCCGCATTTTGGTTTTGTTCCTCTACTCGCCAAAACCTTAATTCTCTCGATAGTGCCATAATTTTGTTGAAGGAGCCTCATAGCGTAGAGACAATCGCCTTCAACCCTAATGGTGAAATCCCGCACTATCCACCAATTATTATGTGAAGGTCCTCCTCTTTCTCCCCAAAGCTTCTTCCCGCCGATGGCGATAGCGGTATTGTTTCCACTGTAAGTAAAGATGGTTTTATCAACCCCTTCCCCTTCCAACCTAAAGCTGGTAGAGAATGGGATTTCAAAACCTTCACTCCCAAGGTCGTAAATGCCTTGCCTAACGAAGACAACACCACCACCACTCTTATGCAGGATATAAAAGGCATTTTGGAAAAGCCTGGCGGTCGTCAAACTTCCGTTCGCCGTAGTAAAGGCAATACTTCCGATACTCTTTCCTAATACCCTCGCAAGCCAATTGCTCCCAACCTTTGCATGAACACCTTTTGTATCCTTATAAATCACGAAATCAGCTCTATCCTCAAGAGGCTCAATAGCAATAATGGAGAGCTCCGATGGAAAAGCAGCTGAGACAACATAGCAAAGAAGTAAGAGAGATGGTAAAAATACCATTACCGCTCTCATAATTTTAATTTCCTCACCCCCTCTAAGGTATTCTCACCTTCTTAGGTTCGTTTTGCCAATTGAATTTGTATGCGAATTCATTAGGCTCAAATGCATTGCCGTCAACGAGCATGCGAATATAGCTTTCTAACCCCTTTGAGCATTGATAAAAGCCTTCCGGTGTGAAGGCGATAAACGCATCCGCCTTTGGGAATGAAAGTGTTAGAATAAGTTCCCTTAGCCAGCCATCCTCTCTAAGCTTCCAGACTTTGACTAACCCGTCCATGCCACTTGTAGCGAGCAATTTGCCATCTGGACTGAGGCTTACATCACTGATGAAATGTGCGTGAAGGTTTGAGACGTATCCTCCAACCTCACCAGAGAGCAATAAGCGTCCAACGCCCCCCTCACGACAATTCGTATAAAAGATTGCTTTCCCGTCGGGTTGCCAGCATAGCCTGGATTTGAGGAAATTTGCATCCCTTTCAACGGTAAACGTTCTCTTTTCCACATCCCATAGCAATATGCTTTTATCGGTCAAAGCTGCGATATATCTTCCATCGGGCGAAAAAGATAGGGAACGAACACTTCCATGTTTCTCAGCCAATCCGAAGTAGTCAACCAGTTTCCAAGAACCTGTCTCAAATATCTCTACAGGCCGCTCACCACCTCTAACCACCTTTTTTCCAACAGCTAATAACTTCCCGTTTGGTGAGAAACAAACGGAGGTCGCATATCGTATGAACTGCCATCGAGGCTGTGTCTCTATCTGTCTGAGAAGCTTCATGTCTGGAATAGTCCAAATCCTTACCCTCCCGTCCAAACTTGCTGTCGCTAAAATTGCTCTTATTGGTGAGAAAGAGATATCGGTGATCATCCTATCGGAAGCTTTGCATTTCCGAAGTATTCTCTTCCCCAAAACATCAACGAGGCTTACGAATCCCTTTTCATCGCCAGAGGAGAGCCATTTACCATCGCTTGAGAAAGCAAGCGTTCTAATGGGCGCATCATGGACCTTGAAAACATTTGGGTAATCGGCACCGCGCTTCCATAGGTAAATGCTACCATAGAAGCCCCCACATGCCAGCCAGTTCCCATCTGGCGAAAACTTTACTGAAAATGTCTCCCGAATTTGCGGTCGGAGCACTTTGATCAGCTTTGTTTCGCGCCACTTAAATATGCCAATGCCGTCGCCATATGCGATGGCGAGCAATTCATTATCTGGCGAGAAAGAGGCATATCTTGGTCCAAATCCTCGTATCTCCGGGCATATAGGGTCGCAATTTAGCTTAACGACTTCTTCCCATGTCTCAGTATCAAAAACTTTAACTATATGCCAACCACCAGAGTTAATTGCAAGCCATTTTCCATCATCGGAGAATGCTGAAAACCAACTACCTGCATCGCCTCCGCACAACAACCTTTTAAGAACTTGCAATGATTTTGTATCAAAAACCCAGATATCCCAAGTATTGCGCATTCCAACAGCCATTAGGTGCTTCCCAAATTTCGGGAAGGAAATAGTCCAACAGGTGTCTATCCCTTCTTGCAGTGTATGTAAAAGCTTCCCAGTTTCGCAATCCCAGATTGGCATCTTACCAACTCTGTAAATTCCTCCAACTAAGAACCTGCCATCTGGTGAAATAGAGATTGCACTGCAACTTAGTCCTTCACATCTTATTGGCTCGGCAAGCTCAAATTTTTCACCTCTTTTCATCAATTTATAAATTTGAGGCGGTGCTGTATTAAAAGCCACCTTTGACCATGCTGCATCTATAGAAACAGCCCCACCGCCTTTGCATCCTGTATAGTGGACATGCTTTCCGGCACCTGCCCGAAATTTCAGAGCTTCTCTGCCACTTCTCCATTCTAAAATCGTTAAAGTGCCACCATGACCACCATCGTAAATTGCCAGGAAATCTCCATCTGGGGAAAAGCTGAGGAAAGAAACGCTTCCTTCCATTATAAATTCAGCCACCAAATCCCATCTCTTCGTATCCCAAACTTTTACCAGCCTGTCAAATCCTCCCGTCGCAAGGAACCTCCCATCCGGAGAGAACTCAACTACATAAACCCTACCGATGTGACCATTCTGTAGGATTATCCTTTTTGTTTCCGCCACCGCACTTGGAAGATAAATGAAGGAAGTGAGCAAGGAAACCAAAATAAATGTTTTATTTTTGCCAACCATCAATCTTCGCCTCCGGTTCGCTAGACAATGTCCTTTTGCCCTGGTGAACCTGTTGGGCAATCACAGGGCTCATCGCCAATAGCAGCAATGAACTTGACAGGTAAAACTTTGGGTGTAAGATCAAGGAGCTTCTTGAGAGCCCAATTTATCACCTCCTGTGGACTAAATATCCAAAAGCCGTGTGAATTACTTAGATGAATAAAGCAGAAACATTTGTGTCGTGCAGCTTCTTGGAGTGGGAACTCATACATATTATCTTTGATTTCCTCAATCGTCCTCCAAAACCTTGTCTTTGCTCCACGAAATGTGAAGAGGTTTAAAACCAGCAGGCAAACATAGGAAAATGTGTAGCATTTGATGTAAGGTTCCATTGTATATTGACCTTCAGAATTAGTGAGCACAATTTTCTCACCATCGCTTATCTTAGCCCCTGCTATTCCGCGCTCTCCAACATCGTAGATTTTATCGCCATTTAAGTCCACAAAAACTCTCCCCTTTACTGTCTCCACTGCAAATGACCAAAAGAATGGAAGAAAAGTTACCAAGAACCATATAAAAATCTTTGCTACCATTCCTATCACTACCTTTGTATCCGAATAATTTTTGCCCTAAAAGGCTTTAAATAAACCCTCACTCCTTTTCTCCAAAGTTCCTCTGCCAAACCACTATATAGGACCTCATCCGTGCATTCGTCAATCAACTTCGTTTTCCCTTTCAAAGGTAACTGAAGAAACACAGTGTATTCACCTTCCTTCCCCTTCCGTTCGTAGATGATTATTCCTTTGTCTCCATAACTAACAAGCAAATTTGGCGGTGTTCTGTCGTCTACAAAAACACGGTTCCTTTTGAGAAATTCTGAAAGTTTTGGAAGTATTTCCCCAACCTTTTGCTGTGGAGCAAGCTCGAAAATAGGGATACCACTTTCCCTTATAATTTTAAGTGTTTCTTCTGGAAGTCCATCCTGAACGAGGATTAGAGCTTTGTAGCGTTTTACCCATTCTTTCCTCAAATAGGCACAGTTGTCAAAAAGGAAATCAAATGGCACAACATGTAGACTAAGGAGGGCTTCAACAATAGGGTGTGGTGGGAGGTCGTCTCTATTGTGCCGTTTTTCCGAAGCCATAACAATAGCGACATCTGCTCTATTTTTGGGTTTGACTTCCTTCCAAAATCGGCACCAAGAGTGGTATCGTGCAAAATCTATGCCAAAAATTTCCCTTTCCCAGCCACCATGTCCCCAACCCAATGTGCCTTCTATGCCCATAGCAAATTCCTGGGCTAACATTGAATCAACACCCCTCTCACCCCAACCAAAAGAAGTATCATGCTTGTTCCAAAAGAAATAGCGACAATGTCCTTCTGTTCGCACGATTGGCACACCAGATGCCCTTGGGTAGGCAAAGCGTTCGCACATCGTTCCTTCTCGAGTGGCAATATGTTGGGGATAGTCATGAAAATGAAAAGCTTCAACACCTTCTGGGAAAAACCAAAATGAAGAAGGCGGAATCCAACGCTCATCACATCTTATGCTATTCCAACCATTCGGACCAAGGAAACAAATTCTTTCTGGGTCTTCTGATTTTATCGCTCTTATACACTCCTCCACCAAATCTCGGTAAATTCTATCAAATTTTTCTGAATCCTCTTTTGTATTTATTGCCCATGGTCTATGCCCAATCACCGGCTCGTTCCACGGGATCTCAAAGCCAACTATGAATGGATTGCCTTTAAAATGTCTTGCTACCCACCTCCAAAGCTTACTTATCCTTGGGCGAACAAATTCGAAAGCTTTCGGATAATCATGTGGATGCGTTTTCGCGCCTGAAGCAGGTATAGCTGACCAATAACCCCAAGGTGGGTTGTCATGAAACTCAAGGAGCGTGTAAATACCGTATCTGGCAAGTAAATTAATCAACTTGTCTAAAAGCTTCGGAAAAAGAGGACTAAAACCGTTTTCAAGCATTATCTTGGCATATTCTGCTGTATCTGGGAAGGAATTCTCAGCGTCGGGGAGAAAAAGTGCCCCCGAAACTCCTAACCTTACAGCATTTATGCCGTAGCAGGAGAAAGTGGCAATTTCCCTTTCCCTTTGCAACAACCATTCATCAATGTCAATATGGATTTGTCCTTTTTGAACGATAGGTGGCGAATAGAACCAACCAAACAGTCTAACCCTCTCACCACCCTTATTGTAAAAGAGCCCATCTTTTACAGAAATGGCGCAAGTTCTTGGGTCAAGAGGTTTTGAAATCTGTTTTTGTGGGTTATACCGCCATGTTAGTTCAAACCCACGCACAAGCGCATCGCTACCAACTTCACACTTAAAGCGTATTACGCCCCATTTAAGTGGTATATTTGAGATATCACCATCCTTTGGCATGAGACGCCAACTTTCGCCATGGTCAAGGGAATAATACCACCTTACACTTCTACCTTCATGGAGGCTCACAAATCGCACCCATTTTGTAGCGCCTATTGGCATAATATCGTTGGTCACAAAATAACCGATATCAAAGTTCTTCATTTCATAGACTGCAAATTCGGATAGACCACACCTGCCTCGCCTCTCTCCCCAGAATTCAATGGCTTCTGCATAAATCTTCAGCGTTTTTCTTGGAGGTTTGATGTAAAACCAGTGGCATGCTGTATCTTTTGGTAAATTCAGTTCTACCTCGCTACCATCATCAAAGCGTAAAATAAGTCGCTTTATCCTGTTTCTCTCCTCAACACCATGAGCTTGCTTAACCATTACTTTCGCTATTTTTGTTTCCTTTGGCAAAGTTAATTCAAACCAAATTGGCTTTTCTGGTGGGTAATCTTGTGGTGTTACCCACCAAGCATCACTCTCATCAATTAAGCCACGCCACCCACCCCATGTGGCATTTGGGTTTTCTTCTGCACAAACCTTTATTTTAGAATTTAAAGCGAGGTTTTCTGGCGCACTTCTGCCTATAACTATGCCTTTTTCTGTGATATCCACGCCTTCTGTATATAAAAGGAAGGCTTGAGGAAAGATTGACCCAAAGGCAGATGGATTTAGCTCTTGATGTAAAGTGAGTTCCTTTTCACCACCTATAAGCTTGATTTTTGATGCATGCATCCACATCCCAGGTGGTTTGTGGTAGATAAAGATTTCACGCTTGTTTCCAAACCCTTCAAGCAAAATCGGAACCTCTATATCGCTCACTATAACTCCTTCCTTCGTTTGGCGAACGAAAGTGGCGATTATTTTATATTTGCCATCGGGCAAGAAAGCTCTATCAATTCTATCCCATCTGAGCGCACCCCAAGGTTCACGAATCTCGTCTCCAAGCCCTTCCCATTTAATTTCAATTGAACCTTGCAATTCTTCCTGTTTTAGTAGCATCCTGCCAAGGGACAGATCCTCCCTCACCACCCTCACAAGGGTGTTACATTTTTCCTCTGCGTTCACTTTTATACGAAGTATTTCGCCAGCAATTAGCTTCTTTTTGTCAACTTCAATAGCTGCCTTTGGCACGATTCCTGAAGGTGTTATTGGCTTCTCTAAGACATCAATTGCCACAGCATCAATAAAAAATCTCCGACATGCTTCACCTGGTCTTCCAGCAGATTTAAAACCGATTGCTCTAACCCTTCCAGAAGCTTTCCATAAATTCCGAAATTGAAGAAATGGTAATCTAACCAAAATCCATTCATTTTCCTTTTCGTTTTTCTCAATGTTAAAATAGAAATCTGCGTCACCTCCATCGGTTGAGATGTGAACATTGAATTGAGTTCCTTTTTCACCTTCTGCGAGGCGAAGCCAGAAGCGCAAAAGTGAACGACCCCATGGTAAAGATTCGATGACAAGGTTAAAATTGCCCGCAATAACAGCACCACTCAATGGCTCTGGTGAGATTATTTCAATAGATTCTTTCCCAAATTTTGCAAGTTTTTGAGATATCAACCCTTTACCGCCCTTCCCCCACCCCCAAACATAGACATGCGTTGGTGTGCCTTGCTCATCAAAAAGCGTAAACGATTTTGATTCACTTTGAGAGAAACTGGGCAAATGGGTTACTATAACTAAACTCCACAAAAATAAGATTTGCTTCCTCAAACATTTTGCCATTTCATTCACCTCCACCTTACCCAAGGATGCGTCATCGTATCAAAGAATAAGGGTGCAAACTCAGCAATAAAGGCAATATTTGGTTCTCCAAAATCGTCAACAGGTGCATCCTCATCAGGTGATGGAGCAAGCCCAATGTAAAAAGCAGGAAACGGATGCTCAAGTGGCAATTGATAATGAAGTTGGACTTTTACCAGCATCTCAAAAAATTCTCGGTAAAATGTGTCACCACTAATATCTGAGAGTTTTGGCAATCCAGCGAGAAAGCGCCATGAATGGAAGGGAACATCATACATGCGGTATGAATCCTGTTCAATGTTGAGCCCTTTTGCTACCCTTCTAAAACCTTTAGGTTGAGTTGGCACTGTGCAAAGCCAATAATAATCGGCTAAATCGAGTGAAATTCCTAACTTTTCTTTATCGCCGGTTTTGAGGTAGCGTTGAAGGAAATAGAATGAAAGGATTGGTGGGTCAAAGCAATCATGGTTAAGTGGATGCGGCATAGATAAAGCACCATCATCAATACTTGAGCCATAAAAATTCATAGTTTTAATGAAGTTTTTGATATTCCATTCCTCAAGCATGTCCCTTGCTTCGTCAAACGGATGACCAACCTCCTCTGAGAAGTAATCAAAGGCGATAAGTTGCCAAGGTGTTGGCGCAAGCCCTCCCTCGTTACCAAGTGCGTCATATTCCCTTGCGAGCCTTCCATTTCGCCTTGTCTTTTCAACTAAATCCATACCAAGTCTTATTGCCACCTCCTTCCAATGAGGATACTCCTTGCCTTCCTCTTCTTCAAGTGCTTTTGCCAGTTTATAGAGGCTTAAGGCACCTACTGCCTGCGGAGTCGTTGAATAAATAAAACCAAGTTCTGTCATCCTATCAGTAAAGCTGCGAAACGATTTTGTTTTTGGCTCATAAAGGAGTGGGAGTTTATAGCCTTCCTTTTCCGCACAATAGACGAAAAATTTGGCAACTTCAATTGCTCTCTCTTTCGCCCAAGCTTCTTGTGGGTAAAGACAATAGAACTTATAAAGTTGCAATGCGAGGTGCATATTTGCTCCCAGAGGGATAAACGCTCCGTAGCCTTGTGCTGGAGGGACTGAACCACTTGGTATTTCAATTTGCATATGGTAGGCTTTACCCACGATTTTTCCATCAATTTCTATATCGCAACATGCCTTTGTATCTCTGTAACTTTTCATAAGCACTATCAAAGCCTCTTCAAGCTTATGCGGGGGGTCTGGAATAGAAGTGTCATAACCACAAAATTCCCTGTAAGTAGAAATACAATCGTGAAGCGTGTCACCAATTGAGTATATGAAGCGAAGAATATATGAATCAGACCTCATTCCGCCCCAATCCCTTGCCCAGTTCCACCGATAAACGCCAAACTTCTTTTGTGGGAAATAAATACGCAATGGAAAATTTTGGTCAAGAATAGGCGCGAATAGGAATTTTCCTTCAAATAACCTCTCTTGAGACAAGTGGTAGCCAAGCCCGATATAAAGTCCATCACCCTTTCCAAAGAGGAATGGGGAAAAGCTTGGCTCAGGATAAAGTGTCAAAATACCAGGAAAAGGTGGTGTTATTGGAGTTTCATATGGGTAAGAGACAAATTCAAAATTTGGCAAAGGTAGTGGAACAAAGAGTTCGTGTTTTATTGGGACAATTGGACGCAATTCATATTCAAAAAGAATGCAACTTTTTTGCTTGGGAAGACAAATCCTTGTCTTCAGGTCAAAGTAAGTCCTCCGCCTCAATATTGCATATACCTCATTATCGTCTAAAGCAACTTTTTCCAATTCTTCTGCCTGATATGCTGGTGACCATTTTAAGCCCGGATAGAAGGAATTTGAAAATGGCTCCAATGAATTTTCCCAAATGTTGTCCTCGTGGACAACACAAGGGATTGGTTCCTCGTTCAACTTTTTGCCCTTAAATGAGATCCTACCAATTCCGAACCCCTCTCCTACCCGCAAGATTTCAATTGCCAGCCCAACATCATTTTCTATCACTGCACCATAATCTGTTTTGAGAGCTCTCATTTCCCTCTACCTCCTAAGTTTGGCATCTTGCAAATTGCCAATCCAATTCTTTCTGTCCACGTTGTTTTAGCTCACCCAGCCTTTGTATTGTAAAACATCCACAATTCATTGCCTACAACCTTGCAATCAACTTAGTAGGTGGCATGGATTTCTCTTCCAACCTTCACCACTTGACACTATGATTGGATTTCTTGGTGAATCAAACCAATTTATCCTGTCATTTGAAAGGATGACATGGATGGCTGGATGACTATGCAAATCTTCACCCCACAATAGATGCTGTTGTTAAACCTAATGCTTTGTTGAGTAACCCTCTACCATCTCTCCCTCATTTACTTAGAGACCGATGTAGCTGAAAAGTTGCACATACTTCGTTGTATCCCTTTCAGTTTTCATTATAACACATCCTGCCACGCTTTTCAACTCCTTACCGTCTTTCTTTCACTTACCTAGACACCGATGCACCTGAAAAGTTGCGCATGCTTCTTTGGAGACAACCCTTTAGGTTCTCCGCATCAACGAGTATCTCACTTCGCCTTATGAGGTGCTCGTTGTATTCTTTTTAGTTTCTATCAGAACCTTCCCCTTTAGCCATGACCATCTCACCCCTTCAGTTATATCCCTCAAACTCAGCTTATTCAACACAGCAGGGCAATTTCCGCCTCCGTCTGCTCGTCCCAATACACCTGCTTGATTACCTGCCGCTCCCGTTCGCTCAATCGTTCCAACACCCAGCAAATCAAGTAGCGCTGCCATTCCCGCTCTAAGACCTCTATGGTTACTCCCTCGCAAACTTCTGCGCTTTCGTCGCCCTCTGCCTCATCAGCAACCCTCGGAAGGTGCCCACCGTGAACGGCAAAGTAAGCCCACTCCCGCCGATGGAAGCCACGCAAGGCGATCAGCACTTTTTGGAAGACGAAGGCTTCTAAGGGGACGCCTCGTTGCTCGTCAAAGCAAAAGCAAGCCTCAAGGGTGACGGCTTGGGCGATGGCGTTAATTTCTTCGTGCCATTCATAGCCATCCCAATGGGGCGGGCGATACCATTGCCTTGCGCGCCACGAGGCGGATTGAGCAGCTTTTTGGACCTTCGGTGACAATCCCCTCATGCCTACCCACCTTGCTGTCAGGTGGAATGCTCAATTATCATTGTAGCCAAAAAAGAAGTCGCCGTCAAGAGGAGCAAAGTGTGTTCTAAAACTACCTATGCCACTGGCTTTGCTCAGTAGGTTATGAGAGCTAAGGTAGCGAAAGTGCAAATCCTCCCTTGCATAGGCGAAAGTCCGCCACCAGTGGAGTTTTGAGACCAGTTCAGTGGTTGATAACAAATCTTTTGAGCGCCAAATTTATTTGGCGTTTTGGGAGGGTGAAGACAGGTGAGCCCAATTGGTCTTTGGAGGACACGACTTCTGCCGTGACGGAATTTTTCGGTCAGGCATTAGCCCAACCCTTCAAACCGTTCCTAATGTGCCGAAAATTTTCCAGCAGCACAGGATCATTGCCCCTCAGAAAAAACCACCATTTCACCATTCGCTAATCGCTATTCGCCATATCGCCGTCGTTTTCCAATTTGTCCACCGACTGAAGTCGGTGGCTACAAAGACGAAGCCTGCTGAAGCAGGCTGGCACTAAAATGGTTGCGAGTTGAGCGTTTGGAGAAAAATCCTGATTCACAACTCTCAACTTGCAACCCTTAACCTGATTAGCAGGCTTTAGCTTGTTTTGAACCTGTAGCCATCCACCTCGGGTGGTGGTCAAATCCATCTGCCATTCGCTACTTGCTATTCGCCACTCGCCAATCACCGTTCGCTGCCGTTTTGGCTCGGCAGGAGCCTTGCCCTCCCAATTTCCTTCCGAGCCAAACTTATCGGCAAATCGGCAGGTCGGGAAGGCAACGAAGGACGACGCTACAAGTGGTTGTCTCTTTCATCTGCAAGGCGAAGGAAATGGGGCTAAACCGTAGGGAGTTCTTGACACAGTTGGGTGGGGTGACTTTGCTGCCGTTGCTTCTCCCTTCCCTTGGTCAAAGTCAGCGGCGGCGCTTCAATGTCCTCTTCATCGCCGTTGACGATTTGAACCGTCGGCTTGGGTGCTATGGTGACGAATTGGCGAAAAGCCCGAACATTGACCGATTGGCAAAGTATGGCGTTGTCTTCCGAAGGGCATACTGCCAATATCCGCTTTGTAACCCCAGCAGGACATCGTTTCTGAGCGGTTTGTATCCGACCGAAACCCGCATCATGGACAATACCACACCACCACGAACTTACATCGGCGACATTGCTTTCCTGCCACAACATTTCCGCCAAAACGGATACTTTACTGCTCGTGTTGGGAAGATTTACCATGGTGGCATGGACGACCCCGCATCTTGGGACACCTCTGAAGAACCAAGGCGAACCGTCAGACAAAAGCAGCGACAACAAAAGCGCATTGAAACGAAGCAGCAAAAGCGTGTTGAAGCATGGGAAGGCGATTTCATCTTCACTGGCTTGGGTTCAACTCAAGTTGGTGAATTGCGATGGGCAATGACCGAAAACGATGACGCAGACGAACCCGACGGCATGATCGCCCGCAGGGCAGTTCAAATTCTTGAGGAACACTTGCGGACACGAAAAGACCAACCCTTCTTCCTTGCCGTCGGCTTTCACAAACCACACTTGCCTTGGGTTGCGCCGAGGCGCTATTTTGAGATGCACGACCCAGCAAAGATGCCTTTGCCCAAGACACCACCTGATGACCTTGAAGACATTCCACAAATCGCTTTGACCCTTCGCCCTCAGGAGCAGAAGATGACCGACGAAGAGAAACGGCTTGCGATCCGAGCCTATTACGCTTGCGTTTCCTTCATGGACGCACAAGTCGGCATCCTTTTGGATGCCCTTGACAAGCACAAACTTTGGGAAAACACGGTCATCGTGCTTCTGGGCGACCATGGCTTCCATCTCAGCGAGCACGGTGGCTTGTGGCGGAAGATGACGCTGTTTGAAGAATCTGCAGGAGCACCCTTAATTATCGCTGCGCCAAGTGCCAAAGTGAAAGGCGTAAGTTGCGACCGGACGGTTGAGTTCATTGACATCTACCCGACCCTTTGCGATTTGTGCGGTTTGCCCATGCCGAAACATCTGCTTTCGGGCAAAAGCCTTGTGCCACTCCTCAACGACCCCAAAGAAAAGTGGGATAAGCCAGCACTAACTTTCGTTCGGCGTGGCAAAGGGTTGGGAGTCGCAATCAGCACGGAAAGGTGGCGCTACATTGAATGGGACGAAGGACGGTTGGGTGCTGAACTCTACGACCACGAGAACGACCCAAACGAGTGGCGTAACCTCGCCAACGACCCTAAGTTCGCCGATGTGGTCAAGGAGATGAAGCGCTTGATGAGGGAAAGGATGAAGAGGTGATGGCGATGAAGCGGAGGGAATTTTTGAAGCAACATTTGCTTGCTCACCCAAGC
>Ga0197143_1002214_pt1 | contig 14720 bp, 10 predicted proteins | sample GBS70_MetaG_FD_148603 | JGI IMG/M metagenome (GOLD analysis project Ga0197143, IMG submission 148603) | Sediment microbial communities from Great Boiling Springs, Gerlach, Nevada, United States - GBS 70_MetaG | ecosystem: Environmental > Aquatic > Thermal springs > Hot (42-90C) > Sediment...
ATACCAAAATAAACAAGAATACAAAATAAATAAATAATAATTAATTAATTAATTATAAATAACTACCACCAATAATAAAATAAAAAAAGAATATTAATAATGATGGGGGAATAATAATAAAATAACAGTTTGCTTTTTTGATGTTGCTTTTGTGTTTGATTTAGCTTTTGTAAAGTCGTTTGACAAAGGTCGCAACCATATTACAATTATCTAAAAAACATTCTATCAATATCTATAAAAACTATAAAAGATACTGATGATGAAAAAGAAATGGTATCTCCATTTTTTATCCTTACCTTTGTGTTGATTTTCTTTCCATTTACAAAAGTTCCATTTGTGCTGTTAAGGTCTTCTACATACCAGCCATCCAGTTCCCTGTAAAACTTAGCGTGCATTCTTGAAACTGTCGGATAATCCTTTAAATACTCACTTCCCTTTGTATGTCTCCCCACTATATCTCCGGGCAGCACCTCTATGGAAAATTCATCGTGTTTCAAAATTAACTTCTCTTTAACTTCTATACGAGTTAATTCTCCTATATGCCTTGATTCCTCTCCTTCTTTATGCCTTGATTCTTCTCCTTCTTTTAAGCCTCCTAAGCTCTCCTCTGTTTTTTCTGTTTCCTCAATTTCTTCTGGTTCCTCAATTATCCGAGCATTGGAAAGATCCGTCATGCAATCTTCACACAACAACTCTTCAACGGGATTTTTCCTTCTGCAACTTGGACATATCTTATATCTCATAGCTAAACTTACTTGCGTGTTCTTGATAAGGAATTCCAATCAAATATATTTTATCTTCCGCTTTTATAACCTGTAAAGTTTTGTCTTTCTTTTTCTGCATCCATTCATAATAGCGATCCGAAAGGTCTTTATTGAGAACGAACAACCTTTGATTGTCTGAACCTTTATATGCATATTCGCTCTCTAATCCCTCTAAAAACCTTCCATCAACTAAAGCATCTATAAGAGATAAATGTTTTTTGTATTTTCTTATAAGATATTCCATCTTGTAGCCCGTATAAACTAGGATGTCCTTGAAATGCTTCCTTATCAAATTCAAAAGCTCAAACAAGGCATCTGCTTGATCAAAAGGCTCTCCACCGCTTATAGTTAATCTATCACAAGGAAAACCTTTCAATATTCTTGCTGCTTGTTCAATTTTCATAGCTTTTCTAATATCAAAATCCCATGTGTGTTTTGACATACAACCTGGGCATCTTATGCTACACCCCTGAGTCCAAAGTCCTACTCTCTTACCCGGTCCAAGAACATAAACAGGATAATGTATCAAGCTGATAAGTATCCTTCCAACTTCCATCCATCCACCTCATCAAAGGTAATTTTTTCTATAAATACCTTGTCCCATTCCTTCGGGAATAGTTTGAAGAGGAGTTTAGCAAGTGGATTGACGAAAATTACTTCCAAGCGGTTTCCTATTCCCCTACCGCCCATACTCAGATCCTTTATTACTTCCTGGTAGAGACTTTCTTCAACTTCTGGTGAGATCTCAAGCTTGATCTTCTTTTCATCCTCTAACTTTAATCTTATATTATTTAACATTTTCTTCATGATAAGCCTTGCACTTTCTGGTCTTATAAAGTCAAAAACCACTATGTTTTCTCCGATCCTGTTTAAAATCTCTGGTCTTCCTATTTTGAATTTGAAGAAAGTATAAATCTCTTCTCTGAGTCTTTTACTGATCTCTTCATATTCCATGTTTGGCGTGATTTTCTGAATCTTTTCACCTGTGGGACTAACAGAATACACTCCTAAGTTTGAAGTGAAAATTATTATGCTTTCTGAAAAGTAAACGGTTTCACCTCTTCCGGAAGTTAGCCTTCCATCGTCAAGGATCTGCAAGAATATATCCAATATTATCGGATGTGCTTTCTCTATTTCGTCAAAAAGTATTACTGAAAATGGGTTCTTCTTTACTGCATTTGTGAGCTCCCCGCCAGTTTCGTATCCGACATACCCGGGAGGTGCTCCGATAAGGCGTTGATTAGTGTGCTCCTGAGAAAACTCCGACATGTCAAACCTTATGTAGTTGTGCTCACTACCAAAGATAAGCTCTGCTAGTGCCTTTGCAAGTTCAGTTTTACCTACACCTGTGGGACCAGCAAAAAATAAAACTCCCTTTGGCCTAGTTGTATATCTTGAATACTGGGCTCCGGAGAGATTGAAAAAAGAACGCCGTAGTATATCCGCTGTTGCCTTCACAGCCCTCTCTTGTCCTATTACCCTTCTTTTTAAATATTCCTCTGCGTTCAAAAGCTTATTTTTATCTATCTTTGCCCAAGGATTGTCAGGAACACCGACTTTATACCTCCTTATTGATTCTCCTATTTCCAACGGACCTAATCCTTCCCTTACTGAAAGTTGAACTATTGAAAGCATCTCCCTTGCATACATACCAGAAGTTAGATCAACGAAAGTATTTATAATCTCATCCTTCTTGTTATTAGGAAGCTCATTCCAGCCTTTTATCTTCGGCAAAACCGATTGAGCCATCCAACGTCTGACTTCAAAATCTGGCTTAGGTATGGGAACAATTCTTACACGGGGGTTTTCCAAAGTATACCAAGCTGGTATATCATTGTCTTTATCGACCATAAATATTTCCAGGTTATAAGTAGAAGGATTGCCAATCGGATTTTTAGAAAGAGATAATCTGAATAGTTTATACATAAAATCAGGATAAAGACTGTAGGATATCTCTTGCATGCGTGATGCAAAGTTAAGGATCACCGCACATTTATGCTCTTTGTTATTCGCCAAAGTATCAATCACTCTAAATGCATCCATCAAATGTATAACTTCATCGTCAAGGCTTCTATCGGTTAATTTTTTGTAAATCTCCTCCTTCCCACTTATAAGTTTGAATCCATCTAACGGTATGAATTCTAATACTAACTCATAACCTGCATAGTGTGTTAGCATTTCTCCTAAATACTTAGGAAGGGGGTATGGAATGTATTTTCCATCTAAAAGAAGAGGAAATATGTCGTAAATGTTTCCGAAAACTATAAACTGAGGATGTGTTGCTGAGAACCTAAAAATTTCCTTTGCGAACTTAGGAAAACCATCCATCTTATAACTCCTCCACTCTTATTAATATAAAGCTTATGTTGTCGTTGAGTGGCTTTTTAGAAAGAAGTTCCAAAAAGGTTATGGAAGGGTCTTCTCCGGAGAGAGCCATCTTTATCTCATCATCTGGCAACTCATTCCAAAATCCATCACTACAAATTAAAAAAACATCATCCTCGTATATTTCAATATCCCTTACTGAAATATCGCTAATTTCAACTGAAGGATCTCCAACTATAAAAGAAGTTAGTATATGTTTTTCGGGGTGGTGTTTTGCTTGAATTTCATCTATGAGCCCCATTGACAATAGACTTTCCACTACTGAATGATCTTTGGTGAGCCTTATAAGTTTGTTGTTTATGAATCTATATACTCTGCAGTCTCCAACATTAAAAACCTTTCCATTTTCATTCTCTAAAACTAATCCAGCGACTGCACAACCTAAACCCAACTCAGAGGGATTTTTCATTGCATACTCATCAAGCTTTTTTTTAGCCTTTCGCAATACATCCTCAGGGTTTTCATATATCTTGTTCTTATTTTCTAATAAGCTTTCGAGTGTGAGCCTTGATGCCAATTCCCCTTTTCTGTGCCCTCCCATACCATCTGCTACGGCAAAAAGAAAATGATTTCCATCAGAAGAGTCATTCTTACAGCTTTCAAAGTTTTCCTCTGAGAATACTCTATCAATTACTAATAGTGCGTCCTCATTGTTCTGCCTTACCTTTCCAGCATTTGTGTAAAAACTATAAGAGACTTTCATATTTGCTTTCTGAAGATACCTTCTTTTTTTTCATCTTTTTTCTTGATTCTTTCTTTTCTTGCTTTTTTTCTTTCATAGTAAAATCTCTGTTCTGGCTCTATTCTGCGAATATTTTCAAAGAATATGCCATTTTCCTTTAATAACTCAATAAGTTTATCATAATCTTTGCACCATCTCTTAGCTATAGATATATCTTTTGCCTTATCATACTCGCTTAGACTTTTTTCGTCTTCTACATACCTTACAAACTTTATCGTCATATTTTTCTCTTTTTCGTCAAACTTGAGCCTTAAAACATAGTCTTCTCCAAAAGGAGTGTTTATTTCCACAATTTCACCCGCTAACAACCTTTCCATAATACCTTCATCTACTATATAGTATCCCATTTCTCTTAATTTTTTGTATATCAGTTTGACCTCTTCCTCCATCCTCTTTTTATTTGCTTTTTCAATTTGCTCTTTCAGGAGAATTTCTCTGATTTTTCTATTTAAGCTATCATATTCTTCTCTGCTAACTTTTTCTTTCCTTAGAAATTCTCTAACCATATCTTTGACCTTAGGAATCTCAATATCAGCGTAAGCATATTTGACATCTTCCTTTAAAACTTCTGACATAACGTGCTCTTGAACTGCCTTTGTGTATGTGTATTTTATTTCACTAACTATTGCTGAGGCTCTTGATTTGTCTTTGACATTTTTCAATTCCTCCACGAGAGGTTTTAGCCTTATTGCATCTTGAGGGCTAATTTTATTTAGCTTTTCATAAAATACCTTTGCCTTTTGTTTTAGTTCTTCTACTTTGTTGTCGTAATCTTCTTCTTTCAGCTTTTCATCTTTTTTCTGTTTTGTTCTTTGCTTTTCAAGCTTTAACCTCAAAATTTCATTAGAGAGTTTTTGCTTTTCCTCTTTCAAATCTTCCGGCATATTCTGGTAGAGCTCTTCTAATTGTTGTATATCCTTTGATTTTCTCGCCTCCTCAATTTTTTTAAGAAGTTTATTGATGAGTTCATCAATTTTTTCTTCAATTTCTCTCCTGAGAGCAGCGCATTCTTTTGGAACTTTTGATATTAACGATTTGAGAGAATTGAGAGATATTCCACTTTCCAGCTCTATATCTAAAAATTTTAAAAAACTTTTTATTCTCAATGCAAGGTCGTTAAAATCACTCATTTTCTCATCTACCCACTTGGTATGATTAGGGGAATTTAGAATTTCTAAGGTATAGCTTGAAAGGAATTCATCTCTATATGCTTCAAGAATTTTCACAAGTTCTTTTATGTTTTTAAAACTCCGTAAGTGTTTTTTGATTAATTCCTTCACATGATCTATTAATCTATTCATTTCCGCTTCGGAATATTTCTTGTTATTCTTTAAAATCTCCTCTGGTGGGCTATCCGATATACGCCAACTATATGATATAGCACTGCTCATTTTAAAATCAGCTTGTATAGAGTTTCCCGTTGAGTCTTAAAAGCTTATTGCTCCCCTTTCTCCTCAAGCTAAACAATATAACACTGCTCATATTAAAACCTTTTCTTTATTCTGTTTAGAATATATCCAAATTTCAATTTCAATAATATATATTTTAGAATAAATAGAAAAGCACCTATTACTATTACCCCTATAACCCCTATAAGGAATGTTTTCTCCGTCATTTTCCATTGCCCAAAAAATAATATTAATGAAATTAAAATATAAGATGGGAGCATTAAAAGCAATGATATTGGATCAAGATAGTTTTTCCAAAGGCTTGCGAATTTAATTCCAAACCCAGCATCTCTCCACTTTTTAGCTTCTGCTGTTTCAAATCCAGCCTTTTTCCAATTTATAGCTACTGCTGGCCCAAATATAGCATTTTTCCAATTTTTAGCTTCTTCTGGTTTAAAACCAGCATTTTTCCAATTTTTAGCTTCTGCTGTTTCAAATCCAGCCTTTTTCCAATTTATAGCCTCTGGTAGTTCAAATCTGAAATATTTCCAAGAACCAGCTTCTTCTGGTTTAAAACCAGCATTTTTCCAATTCTCAGCTTCTATTGGTTCAAATTCAAGATATTTCCACTTCTCAGCTTCTTTTGGGTTAAATCCAGCATTTTTCCAATTTATAGCTTCTGGTAGTTCAAATCTAAAATATTTCCAATAATTAGCTTCTTCTGGTTCAAACCCAGCTTTACTCCACTTTTTTGCTTCTGCTGGTTCAAATCCAAAATATTTCCAATCCTCAGCTTCTTCTGGTTCAAAACCAGCATTTTTCCAATTTATAGCTTCTGGTAATTCAAATCTAAAATATTTCCAATCCTCAGCTTCTTCTGGTTTAAAACCAGCTTTCCTCCACCCTTCTGCTTCTGCTGCAAAAAATCCAGCATTTTTCCAATTTATAGCTTCTTCTGGTTCAAATCCAAAATATTCCCAAGCTCTAGCTTCTCGTGGTTCAAATCTAGCATTTTTCCAATTCTCAGCTTCTTCTGGTTCAAATCCAGCATCTCTCCAATAATTTGCTTCTGCTGGTTCAAATCCCACCTTTCTCCACTTTTCTGCTTCTGATAATTTAAATCCAGCGTTTTTCCAATTCTCGGCTTCTGATAGTTCAAAATCAGCACTTTTCCACTTTTTTACTTCTGCCGGTTCAAATCCAGCATCTCTCCAATCCTCGGCTTCTGATGGTTCAAACCCAGCACTTTTCCACTTTTTTGCTTCTGCTGGTTCAAATCCAGCTCCTCCCCAATTTATAGCTTCTACTGGTTCAAATCCAGCATCTCTCCAATTCTTAGCTTCTGCCACATTCTTATCTACTGACGCAAAAAATTTAAAAGCTTCAGCATTTTTCGAATTTATAGCTAAGAATAGTCCAAAAGTAAATATACCTTTCCATTTCTTAGCTTCTTTTGGCTTAAAACCAGCATTTTTCCACTTTATAGCTTCTGATAGTTTAAAGCTAACAAAATCAAAATATTTCCAATCCTCAGCTTCTTCTGGTTCAAATCCAGCATCTCTCCACTCTTCTGCTTCTGCCACAAAAAATCCAGCATTTTTCCACTTCTTAGCTTCTTCTGGTTTAAATCCGGCATCTCTCCACTTTATAGCTTCTGATAGTTCAAATCTAAAATATTTCCAATCCTCAGCTTCTTCTGGTTTAAATCCAGCATTTTTCCAATTTTTAGCTTCTGATGATTTAAATCCAACATATCTCCAATACCTGGCTTCTGCTGGTTCAAACCCAGCATTTTTCCAATCCTTGGCTTTTGCTGGTTCAAACCAAGCATTTTTCCAATTTATAGCTTCTAGTAGTTTAAATCCAAAATATTTCCAACTACCAGCTTCTGATGATTCAAATCCAGCATATCTCCAATGCCTGGCTTCTTCTGGGTCAAACCCAGCATTTCTCCAATCCTTGGCTTCTGATGGTTCAAATCTAGCTTTCCTCCACTCATTAGCTTTTGCTGGGCTAAATCTAGCATTTCTCCAATCCTTGGCTTCTGATGGTTGTTTAAATCCTGCATTTTTCCACTTTTTAGCTTCTGCTGGTTCAAATCCAGCATCTCTCCAATCCTTTTCTTCAAAAGTATATTTATAAAGTCTAAAATCAAGTGGTGTAAATCCTGCGTCTTTCCACTTTTTAGCTTCTGCTGGTTCAAATTCAGCATCTCTCCAATCCTCGGCTTCTTCTGGTTCAAATCCAGCATCTCTCCAATCCTTTGCTTCTTCTGGTTGTTTAAATCCTGCATTTTTCCAATTTTTAGCTTCTGGTAGTTTAAATCCAAAATATTTCCAAATGTAAGCTTCTGATGATTCAAAACCATCTCTCTCCCAATTTTTTGCTTCTGCTGGTTCAAATCCTACACTTTTCAACTTCATAGCTTCTGCTAGTTCAAATCCAGCGCTTTTCCACTTTTTAGCTTCTGCTGGTTCAAATCCCTCATATTTCCACTCAGATGCTTCCGCAAAACTGAAGCCTTCTTTATACCAAGAGCTATACTCTTTTAATAATTTTTCTACTGTTATTCTTTGGCTTGTTTTTTTATCAGATTTTTTCAATGAGTTAAGCAATTCAAGAAGTTCTTGGATGAACTTTTGAAAGTCTTCTGAATCCTTAACAACCTCTTTGATTTTTGATAAATCATAAGCTGTTATATTAGCACTTTTTATCATTCTCGCTTGTTTAGTGGAAAGTCCAGATTGTTCAAAAACAAGAGATTCCTCAGGTTCAAACCCTGCCTGATACCATCTTTCGGCTAAATTTCCACTTTGCCAACCAGCCTCTACCCACTTTCTTGCATCATATAAGCTAAAATCAGCATCTATAAATGTTTTCACCTCTTTTGGACTAAGTCCAAGAGTTCTCCAAGGAGAATCTTTAGGAATACCATATTTAATCCATTCATTCTCCCTATCAACTTCATCATCAAATTTCTCATCATAATATACAGGTATATCTCTTTTGCCTTCCAGCCATAATTTCACTTGGTTATAGCCCCATCTTTTTTCGTAGTTTCTGGTTAGCAATCCTCCTAATAAAAGTCTGTATTTTTCAGGTATATTCTGTGGTATTTCTATTCCTTTTGTTGCTAAGATGTGAATAGTGACTCTATCAGAAAGTCCCTCGAAGGGATTTTTTCCGAATAAAAGTTCATACACAATAACTCCCAGGTGCCACCAGTCTATTTCCTTACCGAAGTATCCGCTTATTTCTTCGGGTGCAATGTAATGAGTTGTTCCCTTAAAGGAGGTAGTTGCAACCTTAGAGACATCTCCTTTGATCTCCCTTGCGATTCCAAAGTCAATCAACACTAAATCTAAATTTTCTCTATTTCTTACGAGGACATTAGATGGTTTTAAATCTCTGTGGAAGATGTTATTTTCATGTAATACATTTAAAGCTTCTGAGATTTCTTTTATTGTTTTGTCTATGATTTTCTCTTTTTGTTTGAGGTCAAGATTTGATATTTCCATTATAAGTTTATTCAAATCGCCCCATTCTACATATTCAATAATTTCGTAGTATCTATCAAGGTTTTCATCATAGCCTACATCAATGATTTCTGCCAGATGTGCTTCATATTTTTTTGAAATTTCTTTTAGTTTTTTCAAGAGGTTGATATCAGGTTTTATTCCTTTTCTGTAGAGCTTGAGGAAAAATTTCTGGCTATTTTTTTCTAAAAGATAGTTGTCGGCTTCTGCTCCTTTGGCTGGGAGCTCCATTACCACTTTATAATCTCTGAAAGACTCAAAACTAAACGAGCTTCTGGAAGAAGTTCTTTCAATCTTTGTTAAATCTTCCATTCTCTTTGTTAAATCTTCCATTCTTGTGTTGTCGTTTTGCATCCCTTAACCTACTGATATAATATAAATAAAAAAATTAAAATTTGTTTTAGTTGAAGTAAAAAGTAAGTGGTTGGAGTAGTCTAAAACAGTTTCAACTTAGTTTATTTGGTTGTATGGGTAATGATAAATATTGATGAGATATTTGAAAAGAGTTTGATAATATTTTTTATAATTAATATTGAAAAACTTTGTGTGAAGGTTTTGCAGAACAAAAAATAATTTTTGGAATTTCTTCAAGGCCTAAATACAATTTCTTCAAGACCTAATACTATGAAGCTTTGTATGCTGTTGAAATTGAAGAATGGTATTAGAAATAAAAAACTCGGAAGATATCAAATCTTTATTTATATTTTCTTTATTTATATTTTTTACTTTTTTTGCTCCGGTTGCTTTACAGCTGCACAGCTCCAATCTCCGAAAGTCCTTGATGAAGGCGAAATAGAAATTGGTGGTGGAACAACTCTCATTTACTCTGAAAATTCACTTTCCGTGTATGAATTGCTTGCTAATTTAAGAATTGGAATTGGTCGCAATACAGATGTTGGTTTTCGTGTTTTTGGTATGATAGAACGTTTTGGAAAAATCGGAGGAGATTGGGAAGGTTGGAAAGGCTGGGGAGGAATTTACGCAGATATCAAACATCAATTTACTGAAAAATTGCCTTATGTTTCTGGAGTTCTTGGTGTCTCATATTCTATTTTTAATATAACACTTTATCCTTCTTTAATTGTCGGGACAGATAGATTTTATGCTTCGTTTGGACCTTCTGTAATTGCTGGATTTGGTTTTGATGAAGGATTTAAAGTCGGATTTGGTTTGGCAAGGTTATCAATTGGTTATTCCTTCGGTGGTAAAATTAGATTAACTCCTGAGGTCGGAACTGTCATTCCTTTATCTGATGAAGAGGGAAGAATATCAGGTTTTTTCTCTGCTTTTGGAATTTCTTTCAGACAGTAAATTTCAATTATATGGGGTAATAAATTTATAAAAATTAAAAATTTATAAAAAATACTGGAAATTTTACGAAGCTCGGGGTCTTTAATATCATCAAAACCTTATTAAGTCTTTGTGAGATGAAAATCAATTTCTCACACCATAATTTGGTTTATCAAAATATTTCTGAATTTTTTTTATTGGTCATTAATTTTTACAAGAATTATAAGAACATATGTACGCGGTGATAAGAGTTGGAGGAAAGCAATATAAGGTCAAAGAGGGAGATCTTATAAGAACTGAAAGAGTTCATGGAATTGGGGTAGGGGAGATCCTTGAAGCAAAGGATGTCCTTGCAGTTTTTTCTGATGACAAATTTATTTTGGGAAAACCTCAGGTTGAAGGAGCTATTGTAAAGCTCAGAAAAATTGAGGACGGTAAAGGGAAAAAAATTATTGTATTCAAGTTCAAAAGAAAAAAAAGATATAGAAGAAAATATGGGCATAGACAACTTTATTCAATCTTCAAAGTCGAAAAAATAGAAGTTCCAACTAATTAAAAATAAAGAAAGAGAAGGGAAAGAAAAGAGAGCAACGTTTGATTATGATGAATTATTTTACAAGGTTTGACGAATTAGAATCGAAGCTGTGGGCAAATTTTCTCAAAAAGGTCTCTGGTTTTGAAAATGTTCCGATACTCGGGGTTTTGAGAGTTGTAGCTTTACCTATAACTTTTTTTTCTTGTTTAATTTCTGGGCTTTTAGCATCTTTGTATGGTCTTTTTGACTGGAAACTATTTTTAGTATGCTCTTTTGGTTTGCTTTTGGCTCATGCTGCAAGCAATATTTTCAACGACCTTTGGGACTACAAAAACAAAGTCGATCTCCCTGATTATTTCAGAAATGTATATGGTGTTCATCCTGTTTATCTTTTCGGTGAGAAAAAGACTTGGATTTTGGGATTTTTTGTCTCTATTTTAGCTTTTTTGTGTGGATTTTACATTTTCCTTGAAAGAGGAATTTTTGTCCTTGCTCTCGCAGTTTTGGGATTCATCTTCCTTTTTTCTTACTCGGGACCTCCTTTCAAGTTCAAATATAAGGGGTTGGGAGAATTTATTGTATTTTTAGTTTGGGGACCTCTGATGATAGCTGGTGGCTTTTGGGTTATAACTTCTAAAATAAATCCAGAAGTCATAATCTTATCTTTACCATATGGAATAACTGCGTCTTTGATTTTATTTGGAAAACACCTTGACAAAATAAAAGAAGATGAAAAAAAAGGTGTAAGAACATTACCTGTAATTTTGGGAGAAGAAAAAACGAAAAATCTTTGCAAAGTTCTTATCTTAATGCCTTACTTTTTCGTTCTTTTAGGAATATTGCTTACTAAAAAGTGGGGTTTGACTTTAACATTTCTTTCTTTTCCGCGAGCCTTGAGAATATTTAATGCGATAGCTTTGCCGAAGCCAAATTCTGAAAATGAGCTCCCAGAATTTTATCCTCGCCAGTTCTGGCCAATGTGGTATGTTGGAGGTGCTTTCATTTTTAATACAGATTTTGCTCTATCTTATATCATAGCCCTCGTGGTTTCACACTTTTTCTGATTGAATTTTTTATTATATTTCTGATTGAATTTTTATTATAAGCCAAAACATAAAGTTTCAAAACATAAATTTTCTAACAAAAGCGTCAAATAAATAAATAATAAATAAATAAAGTTTGCATTTTTCAAAAATGAAAAACGTATGAGTAAAGGGAATTTATATGTTTGATCAAGCAAAAAGAGAATTAATCGTTGGAAAAAAGAAATTTACATTTTTCTCTATAAAAATCATAGAAGAGCAAAGGCTAAAAAAATTACCATTTTCACTCCGCATTCTTCTTGAAAATCTCATAAGACATTACGATGGCGAAGTAGTTAGCGAAGAACACATAAAAGCAATTTTAGAGAGGGAAAAAGGAAAGGAAATTCCATTCTTCCCGGAAAGAGTTATTTTGCAAGATTTCACAGGAGTTCCTCTCATTACTGATCTTGCTGTGATGAGAGATGTCGCAAAAAAATTAGGATATGACCCAAAAATCATAAACCCAATAAAAAGATGTGACCTTGTTATTGACCACTCTGTGCAGGTTGATTTTCACGGCTCAGATTTAGCTTTGGAGCTCAACATTCAAAAGGAATTTGAGAGAAACAGAGAAAGATATATCTTCTTAAAATGGGCTCAAAAAGCTCTCAAAAACATGAGAGTAATTCCCCCAGGTGCAGGAATAATTCATCAGGTTAATCTTGAGTTCCTCGCGGATGTTGTAAGAGTTGAAAAAATAAAAGGTTTAGGTAATGTTCTTTATCCAGATACTCTATTGGGAACTGATTCGCATACTACGATGATAAATGCTCTCGGAGTTTTGGGATGGGGAGTAGGGGGCATAGAAGCGGAAGCTGTTATGCTCGGAGAACCATATTACATAACAGTTCCGGAAGTAATCGGAGTTAAACTTTCAGGAAAACCTAAACCAGAAATCACCGCTACCGATATCGTTCTCACAATAACACAAGTTCTGAGAAAAAAAGGAGTAGTAGATAAGTTCGTTGAATTTTTCGGAGACGGAGTTAAAAACCTCCCTACCCAAGATAGAGCAACAATATCAAATATGTGTCCAGAGTACGGAGCAAGATGTGCTTTATTCCCGCCTGATGAAAAAACAATAGAATATCTCGTTATGACAGCAAGACCAAAGGAACATATAAAAATAGTTCAAACTTATCTTAAAGAGAACTTGATATTTCAAGATTACTCTTCTGAACCAGAATTTGATGATGTGGTTGAAATAAATCTTGAAGAAATAGAGCCTTCGGTTGCGGGTCCCTCTCGCCCTCATGACAGAATCCCTCTGAATAAAATAAAGGAGAAATTTTACTCATATCTTGGAAGAGAACCAAAGGAAGTTGAAATTGAACTTGATGGAGGTGTGAAGGCAAAAGTTGGAGACGGAACAATAATAATCTCTGCTATAACAAGTTGCACAAATACATCAAATCCAGAACTTATGATAGGAGCAGGAATTCTTGCTAAGAAAGCAGTTGAGAGAGGTTTGAGAAATCCTCCTTGGGTTAAAACCTCAAACGCTCCTGGTTCAGAGGTCGTTTCATATTACCTTGAAAAATCAGGACTTTTACCTTATCTCAAAGCTCTTGGATTTCACATAACGGGATATGGATGCACGGTTTGTATAGGAAATTCTGGACCTATAAACCCCAAAATAGAATCAGCAATAAGGGAGAATGCTTTAACTTGTGTTGCAGTTTTGAGTGGAAACAGAAATTTTGAAGGTAGAATTCATCTTTCTGCAAGGGCAAATTTCCTGATGTCTCCTCCTCTTGTTGTTGCTTTCGCTATCGCGGGTAAAATTATTGACCCATATAATGAACCTTTGGGATATGATCCCTCTGGTCTCCCAGTTTATCTCAAAGATATATGGCCGTCAAAGGAAGAAATAGGTGAAGTTGTCAAAATAATATCTCCAAAAATGTTCAAAGAAAAGTATTCAAAAGTTTTTGAAGGAAGCAAGGAGTGGAAAGAACTCCCATCTTATGAAGGAGACACTTTCCCCTGGGATGAAAATTCAACTTACATAAAACCTCCTCCATTCTTTGATGGTTTCACAACTGAACCCCCTGGGCTTCAAGATATAAAAGACGCTCACATATTGCTTTATTTAGGAGATACAGTAACAACAGACCATATCTCACCAGCAGGTTCTATACCTCGTAATTCTCCCGCAGGTCAATATCTTATAAGCAAAGGAGTTAAACCGGAAGATTTCAACAACTACGGAGCAAGAAGAGGGAACTGGGAAGTAATGATAAGAGGAACATTTGCTAATCCACGAATAAAGAACCTTATCTTCGGAGGCGAAAAAGAAGGAGGATACACCATATTTTTCCCTGAGGCGAAAGAAACAACTGTATTTGAAGCTTCTGAACTTTACAAAGAATATGGAATTCCTTTGATTGTAGTAGCAGGTAAAGAATACGGGGCAGGTAGCTCTCGGGATTGGGCTGCAAAAGGAACTTACCTTTTAGGGATAAAAGCAGTGATCGCAGAAAGTTTTGAAACTATTCACAGAAGTAATCTTGTTGGAATGGGCGTTGTTCCTTTGAGGTTCAAAGACACAAATGCAAAGGAGCTTGGAATAACCGGAAGGGAGAGATTTTTCATCCCACTTACAGGCCTTGCTCCAAAAAAAGAAATTGAGGTCAAAATGATAAGGGAAAATGGGGAAGAAAAAACATTCAAAGTTATAGCAGAAATAAATACAAAAGTTGAACTTGAATATATAAAGCATGGTGGAATTTTACCATATGTTCTGAGAAAAATATTTGCAAACCGTGGAAAGGTGAAAAGGCAAAGCAACGGAAAAAGAAAGTAAGAAGTGCTTTTCAATCAAGAAACTTTTTCATTTTTACTCCAAAAAATTCAGGTGCAAAGTATGTTATTATTAAGTCTGCTCCTGCTCTTTTTATTGAAAGCAAAGCTTCATTTATTATCCTGTTTGCATCAAATATTTCGTTTTTTATTCCGAGCTTTATCATAGTATATTCTCCCGAAACATTGAAAG
>Ga0197143_1002215_pt1 | contig 14718 bp, 12 predicted proteins | sample GBS70_MetaG_FD_148603 | JGI IMG/M metagenome (GOLD analysis project Ga0197143, IMG submission 148603) | Sediment microbial communities from Great Boiling Springs, Gerlach, Nevada, United States - GBS 70_MetaG | ecosystem: Environmental > Aquatic > Thermal springs > Hot (42-90C) > Sediment...
CAGTTTTAAAAACCAAACCAGAAATAAAGATAGATTGGGAACATGTAAAATATTTATGGATAAAACCTTCCGAACTTTCTAAATTCAAAACCGCACCCCTGCTCTATCAAGGATACCTCAAAAATATATTTAATCCCTACGATACAAAAATTTTTGGAACACAAATTTAATTTATCAGAACAACTCAAATAATAACTCTTCTTCCCACATCAATAAACTTATCTCCGTTGTATTTCTAGGTATTTTTATAATAACTCTCTAATTTTGGAAGAAGATATTATTAAACTTTAACGTAATGTATGTACTAACAGAACTGTTGAAAAGAAATTATTATAATTTTTATACAAAAATAATGTCTGAACATATTTTTGTTTTTAGAAAACCCAAGAAAAATGAAAAATAATAAATTATCAAGTCATTAGAAATGATGTGGGGAAAAAGAGAAAAACAAAAGATGAACAATTTATTTGAAGAAAAATTAGAATTAAAAAGTAAAATTCTTATTGAAGATACTCCACAAAAACAAGAATATAGTTTAGAAGAAATAAAGAACAAAGTTATTCTAGGAGATGCATTTAAAGTTTTAAGAAAAATTGAGAAAGAAGTCTTTGATATGGTCTTTATTGATCCTCCTTACTTTTTGCAACTACCAAACAAGGAATTAAAACGATGGAGAGTAAAAACTGTTGTCGAAGGTGTAAATGATGAATGGGATAAGTTTTCCTCCTTTCATGAATATGATAATTTTATCACAATGCTCCTTACCGAAGTTAAAAGAGTGATGAAACCTACTGCTACAATTTGGGTTATCGCAACATATCATAGCATTTTCAGGATAGGTAAAATTATGCAAGATTTAGGATTTTGGATACTTAATGATGTAATTTGGGTGAAGACTAATCCTATGCCGAATTGGTTAGGAGTCAGATTTACAAATGCCACTGAAACCCTCATCTGGGCGGTGAAAGATAGAAGTGTAAAAAAATATACTTTTAATAAAGAATATGCAAAAAAATTTGGTATTGGCAAAATAGGCGCTAATGTTTGGACACTTCCCATTTGCTTAGGTGCTGAGAGGCTCAAAGATGAAAAAGGTAAAAAATTACACTCCACACAGAAACCCATAGAATTACTTAAAAGAGTTATTTTAACATCCACAAATGAAGGTGATTTGATTTTAGACCCTGTTGCTGGAACTGGTACCACAGGTTATGTGGCGCACATATTAAAAAGAAATTTTGTTATGATAGAAATTAATCAAAAATATGTAAATGGTATATTAGAAAGATTTAAATATTCACATCTATTAAGTTAAAGAAGCAAATGAATTACGAAAAATTTTGTGCTATCTTAAATAAACATATATTTGAAGGTGAGAAGAAAGAATTACTACGGAAGATCGCAGAAAATCCAGAGCGATTCATAGGTTTATTCAGACCAACTAAACCGGGCGCTAAAGTCTTACAGCATCTTCTACAATCTCATGAAATCCGTATGGGTGACGCCCTTGAAGAAATAATAGAAGAAATATTAAAATCTCTCGGATTCAAAGTTTTGCCAAAAAGGGTGACAAATGAAAGTGGCGAAGTATTATTACTAGACCAGTATTTTACAGATGGTAAAGTGTATTATTTCATTGAACAAAAAATAAGAGATGATCATGACTCCACAAAAAAGCGAGGACAGATATCTAATTTCGAAACTAAGCTTGAATTTCTATCTAAGAAACATGGGTCAGCATTAGTTGGGATCATGTATTTCATTGATCCTGAACTTTCTAAAAACAAAAATTATTATCTTCAAGAATTAGAGAGACTTAAAGAATTTTACGGAATTAAGCTTTATCTTTTCTATGGGAAAGAATTATTTGACTACTTTAATTGCTATGATATTTGGAACAAAATACTTTTATGGATAAAACAATGGAAAGATAGCTTACCTGAATTACCAGATATAAATTTTGATACTAAACCTCAAGAAAGTTTTGAAGAAATCAAAGATTTAGAACTAAGATATTGGAGGAAAATTTTAGAAAATGATAAATTATGGGAGGATGGAATTATAAAAGCAATATTCAGGGAAAGTATCATTTTAAAGAAATTAGCAAATTTTTTTGGTGAAAAAGAAAATATTGCTTACAAAAATTTAAGCAAATTATTGAAGGAGAAAATTAAAAAATATTACTAATTGAAAAACTTACACACAGTGTAAAAGAGGAAATTTGAAAATGAGTAAGTATAACCATTTAGCAGAAATCTTCAAATGATTACCGAATAATTTAAACTAAATAAATCAAACTAAAATAAATAAAGAGGGAAAAGAGAAGGTGTATTATAGAAGATAATGAACAACCAGACGAAATCTCAATTGAATTCAGTTATTTTCACAGAAAAACTGAATAAAGTTTCAGTAAGAATTCACGGTATGACATGCTCTGGATGCGTTGCAACAGTAGAGAAAACTATAAAAGCTATTGATGGTATAAAAAATGTTTCAGTAAGTTTAATAGATGGACAAGCAGAAATTATTCTGGAAAAAAGAGAAAAAAATATTGCGAAAGAGATATTTGAAAAAATAAAAGAAAAGGGATACAAAGTTGAAACTAAAAAAGCCATTTTTTTAGGAGATGTAAGTTGGGCAATCCCTCAAAAAATAAAAGAAAATTTAGAGAAAACAAAGGGTATTGTTTCGGTAAAACTAAATCAAGCATCTGAAGAGATAGAAATTGAATTCATTCCAGGTTTTGTAAAAATTGACGACATAAAAAATGAGCTCAAAAAACAGGGAATAAAAATAAAGGGAGTAATATCAGAGGAAAAACAAGAAATCTTTCATGACGAAACCAAAGCTCTAAAAACAAAATTCCTCCTTTCCATACCGCCATCCATATACTTTATCTTCAAAATGATCTTTGGATTTCATACTCCAGACATAGTAGATTTTTTTGTTTCAACTCCTGTGATATTATTTTTATCTTCTCACTTTTCAAGGGGATTTTTGAAGAAACTCACATCTTTTTCATTTGATATGAATTTTCTTGTCTCAATCGGGATATATTTAGGTTATTTTGTAAGCACTTTATATGTTTTCTTTCCGAACCTTTTCAGAGAAGAAGTGATGTTTTTTGAAAGCTCAGTTCTTATAACATCTATTATGCTTCTGGGAAAATCAATTGAGCTTTCCGCAAAGAAAGACATACTACCTGCTTTAAAAAAATTATCAGAGCTTGAACCAAAAACAGTAAAAGTTAAAAGGAACCGCAAAGAAATTGAGGTAAAATTTGAAGACGTAAAAGTAGGAGATGAGATAATCTTATTTGAGGGTGAAAGAGTATCACACGATGGGACTCTGATAAATGGTAGCGTAAAAGTTGATGAATCTCACATCAGCGGAGAACTTGAACCTAAAACCAAATTAGAAGGAGAAAAAATATTCTCAGGTTCTCTCATTTTAGAAGGAAGTGGAATTTTGAAGGTAGAAAGTGAAAGCGAAAATACGATTTTGAGGAAAATAATTTCAGCTGTAAGACAAGCTCAATTTTCAAAAAGTAGCATTGAAAAATTTGGAGATAAAGTATCTCAGTTTTTTGTACCTTTTATAATATCAATCTCGTTTTTTGTTTTCATATACTGGATATTTTCAGATAGCTTTGTGTTCGCTCTTGAAAGAGCTTTATCGACCATAGTTGTAGCATGCCCTTGTGCTTTGGGACTTGCAACTCCGACGGCTGTCGCATCAGCAATAGGAAAAGCACTCTCTAAAAAAATACTCATAAGAGATGGCTCAATATTTGAAATTTTGCCCAAAATAAAAGTTGTAGTATTTGATAAAACCGGAACCATAACAGAGGGAAAATTGAAACTGAAAGATATTATCTTGTTTAATCCCGAATATGAAAGAAAAGAAATTTTATTTTTGATTTCATCTTGCGAGATGAATTCAAATCATCCAATAGCAAGGGCAATTATAAATTTTGCCTTATCCGAGGGTATAACTCCTAAAAACCCAGATTTCTTTTTCAACTCAAAAGGAAAAGGAGTTTTTGCAAAAATTTATGGAAACGAAATAGCTATCGGCAAACCTGAATTTCTTGAAGAAACAGGAATAAAAATTGAAGATAAAGAAAAAGAAAAAATCCAGAAACTTTTGAAAGAAAATAAAAACACCTGTGTTCCCTTTGGAATAAACGGGAAATTAGTAGGAGTACTTACTTTTGAAGATAATATAAAAGAGAAAGCAAAGGAAGTCGTAAATGGACTGAAAAAAATTGGATTGAAAGTTTTTATTCTTACAGGAGATAAATCTTCCGTTGCAGAAAAAGTAAGTTCTATTTTAGGAGTTGATGGATTTTTTGCAGATGTTATTAGTGATAAAAAAGCTGAGATCATAAAGAGCCTGCGAAAGTATGGAAAAGTCATGATGGTAGGTGATGGAATAAACGATGCCCCAGCTCTGGCCGAGGCAGATGTTGGAGTAGCAATATCATCAGCTTCTGAAATTTCAAAAGTCACAGCAGATGCCGTGGTGGAGGATATAGATGGTGTTATTCATATCTTCAAGCTCGGTAAAAAAACATTTTCAATAATAAAGCAAAATTTTATGTGGGCTTTCTTTTATAACTTACTACTAATACCGATTGCAGCAGGAGTACTATATAACTTTGGAATATCTCTGAAACCTTTCATGTCAGCAATTGCTATGTCTTTGAGTTCTATTTTTGTTGTTCTGAACTCTCTGAGAATAAAAAATCTCTCTTTATAAGAACCAAGAAAGCATCGTTTTTGAGTACAGGGTAAAAATCATCTCTCTTTACGATATCATAAAGGTCAAAAAAGTGATAGCTCAAAATAAAAACATCGTAAAAATCTAAAATTTGAGATATTCTTATCATTCTTCTTTTAAATTCTTGCTCTCCCCCGAAAAGTATATATTTTCCGGCAAGGTCACAGTCAAAAGATATATAAAAAATATCTGATTTCGTAGCACATAAAATATTGATATCTTTATGATCTTTTTCACTTCCAATCTGTTTTTTTATATCATTCACAGTATCAATTACTTTTTTATGCTCTGAGTAAAGCAAAAAAGGTTTGAACATTTTTTCTGACTTTGAAAATATATAAAGAGATAATGCAAAACAAAGAGAAGAAAATACGAAAGATAAGAGATGAGAAATTTCATAACCTTTCAACTTTACCTCGTCTAATTTTTTAAAGGTTCTGAATAGAATAATGTAGCTTAAAGGTATGAACTGCCAAGGCATAGCGAAAAAAAACGGAACCGCAACTATTGAAAGAACAAAATAAACTCCCAAAAAAGAAAAAAATAATTTATTCTCTCTTGCAGCAGAAAGAAAAGCTGGAACGAAAAAGAAGATATTGAAAACCGCAGAAAAGAAAGAAAAATATTTCCATTTTAGCGTTATTCCGAGTTCCTTGAGAATATAATATAAATTCCCTGACAAAATAAAATCTACTATTCTTGTTGCAAAAAGCTGAGGTAAAAATAAAAGCTTAGATACAAATTCCAAAAAGAAAGAACTCATAATATCAAAACCTTCCAAGGCTTCCCTCTCGTAAACCTCTCCACCAATAAAAGATGGTATCATATATACAAGAAAAGCTAAAATATAAAGCGGAGAAAAAATGAGCAGAGTCTTAACAAATCCTTTTAACTTTTCACATTTTTCAATTTGAAAATTCCTCTCATAATTTCTCTTGTCAACAAACCATACCAAAACAAATGAGATTACAAATGCAACAACAATAACAAATCCACGAAGATGAGTAAGACACAAAATCAAAGATAATAGATTAAAAATCACGAAATTTTTCCTTTCAAGATAGATAAAACATAAAAAAGTTAGAATTGTCATCAAAAGATAGTAGAGCATACCTGCATGTATAAAGAGGAAGTTTATCAAAAAAGAAAGCAAGAAAGGAGCACCGGAGATATTTCCAACTTTTCTCGCAAAGTAAAACGCAAATGAAAACAGAATAATAATGTTCAAAATCCTTAGTCCAACTATCTCTGAACCAAAACTCCTAAATAAATCTCTGACCTTTCCTGAAATTTCAAACATAATTGATGATATGGGACCAGTATGTCCCCATCCCAACAAAGCAAACTCATAACCAAATATCTTCAAACTCAACTTCGGTGGTAAAGGTCTTTTTACAAGTTCAAAAAAAAGAAACTTTTCTCTTATTTCTGCTGATCTTTTAACAAGAGATTTTTGATGGTAAAACTCCTGTTCTACAATGCTATCTACTTTACGGAATTCGTCTTTCTTCTTTTCTATATCCTTGTCCGATAGCGAGTTCAATATTATAACCCCTTTTCCTTCATCTATCTTTACTATAAACTTTCTCTTTGTAGCTATCCATTCTTCCTCGTTAAGAGGAGCAATTTTTTTAGCTCCATCAAGAAAAACAAAAAACAAAGAAAAATACAGAGCAAAAGAAAAGAAAAAGAGAAACATTCTACTGACCATAGTTAAATTTTATTTTTTACTGAAAAATTATATATGAGAATATTTGAGAAATTATGGGAATCAAAAGTCACAGGTCTGAGGTTCGGAGAGATAAATTTTGATGAATCTGATGGTTCCACATTTGCTGAAATTCGTTATAATTTGGAAAGCGAAATAAAAAAATTTGACTTCATTGTGGCAAGAATAAAGACGAAATTTTCTCATAATTTTCTTAAATTCCCAGAAACTTACACTGAGAATATAAAAAAGGATTTTAAGCTACTTTCAGATCTTGGTTTTACTTTCCAAGATGTTCAGATTTTCTTTTCTGTCGAAAAGAGCTCGAAAATATTTGCTGATCCCCTTGATACATCAAAATGGCCAGATATAATATTTAAGCAAAATTTGGATGAAAGCGAAACAAATTTTCTTCTGAATTTTTTGCCAAATAATTTCAGGTTCTCGTGGTACTTCAAAGAAATTCCAGAAATAGCAGAAAAAATATATAGAAAGTGGATAGAAGAGATAATTTTATCTGATGATGGAATTTATATTTTCGCTTCAAATAAATATGACAGCTCAAAATTTGGATTCTTTGGAGCAAAAAATGTTAATTTTTCTGCTCGCTTCCCTCTGATGTTTTCACAAGGCATACCATCATATGTTATCGTCAGAGAGTTCGCCCAAATTTTACGAAAAAACGGGTTCAGAAATTTTGAAATAAAAATTTCACTTATATCAAACAAAAAGTTTACACTTTTATACAAAAATATTATTGGAAATTCTAATCCCCATATTGAAATAATTATGAGCAAGAAAAATTTTTAATTTTAATGATTTTATAATCAATTTCCCTCTCCAAATATCATCCATATCTTTTTTCTCAACTCTAAAAATTCTTTTGGGGCTTGTGATGGATACCTACCGTAAGATGGAAAAACTCTGTTTGACAAGAAAATACAAAATTCTTTTCTTCCGTGTTCTATCCAAAAACCACAACCTGTGAAACCAAGATGTCCAAAAAGAATTTTATCTTCCAAAACAAAAGAATCAAAACCAAAAAAAAATCTCTCTCCTTCTTTCACCATTTTTTCTCCTTCAGAGAAATCTATGTTCTCAATAAAGTATATGCAGAACTTTGATATTTCATAGGCATCCGACAAAAGCCCAGCATGTAGTGATAGACTATCCATAAAGTATGAATTCTCATCATGGACTCTTAGCTCATAAGAAGTTTTTATTATGTATTTTCTTTCGTTTTCGGGAGTATAATTATAAAAATAAATTCTATTTGCTTTCAATTTAGATTTCACATCAGAAAAAAGTTGAAGAATATTTTTTTTTGTTTTCTTTTCGAAAAAGTTCGTAAGGCAAATAAAACCTATATCACTATATATACATTTTTCCCCTACTTTATAACATAAAGAAGAATTCCAAGCTTCATCAAAAATTAGATTCCTAGTCTCATGAACTTTTGATTTTTCTGATTCAATTTTCTCAAATAATGGTATGTGAGCACAAAATCCTGCCTTGTGTGATAATATATGCCCAACCCTTATTTTTTCCTTCTCGTATTTATCTGTTTTTGGTTCGAACAAGAATTCGTATATTCTCTCGTCGGTTGAAGTACCAGTTTGAAAAAGTATTGTAATTCCCGCTATAACTTTCGTCAAGGATGCAATATCAAAAAGACTTTTCTTCTCACAACCTATATATTCTTCATAGAAATTTCCAGAATAATCTCCCATAAGAAGAGCGCAAGCTGGATAAAGTTTTAGCTTCTGACCTAATTCAGCTACCTTCCTTGCCTCCTCAAATCTTCTTTTTAGACCCACAGATTTTAAAATTATAATTATACTGTGTTATGATTTTTCATGCACTTTTTCTGCTTTTTCTTTACAAACAAAATAGTAGCATCATAAAAGATATAAAGTCGGTAGAGTTTGAAGATTACGTAAGAATATCTTTGGAACTGAAAGAGAAAGTAGATTTTAATTTTTCGGCAGATAAAAAAACTATATCTCTCTTGTTTTCACGAGAATTATCACCACGCAAGAAAATTATTGAAATTAATGATATAAGAAAATCTAAAACTATAAGCTCAAATTTTTGGGCTGAGCTTCAAGAAAATAAAATAGAAATCAAATTCAAAAACAATTTCTCAGTAGCAAGATACTTTGTTATCCCGTTTCCATACAAAATAATAATCGATGTTGGTTTCAAAGAAAAAGACATAGAAGATTTTATGAGGGAAAAGAAAAGGAAACCAAGAATAGTCATAGACGCCGGACACGGTGGGAAAGATCCAGGAACGACCTTTTCCGGTATAAAAGAAAAGGACATAGCTTTATTTGTAGCAAAAAAACTATATGAAGAAGCGAAAAGAAGAGGGAAATTTGATACATTTTTGACAAGAGATAAAGACATATTTTTAGAGCTTGAAGAACGTAGCGCAATAGCAAACGCATTGGAGTGTGATGCCTTCATCTCGATTCATGTAAATTCCTCAAAAACTTACGCAAAAGGTTTTGAAATCTATTACTTCTCTCAGAAATTTTCAGAATACGCCTTTAGGATTGCACAGAAAGAAAATGGAGTAAAAATGACAAAAGATGAATCAATCGCTTTCAGCATATCATCTGATTTCCGAGAGGATTCATCAAGAGAATTTGCAAAAACCATAGCGTCCCGTATAAATAAATTAAACTCCGTCAGAAGAATAGAAGGAGCGCCATTTTATGTTCTTGCGGGAACTTTCTGTCCATCAGTTCTCATAGAATTAGGTTTTATTACAAACCCAGAAGACAGAAAGAAACTTAAAGATAAAAATTATATCTCCAAACTAGTAGAAAAAATATATATTGCAATAGAAGAATTTATGAGCTCTTATCTTTATCAGAACTCCTATCTTTGAAAGTTATTTCGATTTTAAGTTCAACCGACGTATCAAGAATAACTCTTTTCATTAAACCAACAACATCAATTGATTTAAAAAAGAACCTCAACTCCTCCCTTAAAACATTGCTAATTGCCTGAACAAGTATCTTTGAAGCATTTGTGCCCTTTTCAGCTATCAAAGAGAGAATATTCCATACCGCAGGAAGGCGAGAAAATAAGTTCCTTATCTCCTCATATATCTGCCTATCCTTTTCTCTCTCTTCATCTTTACTTTTCAGTCCGACCTGGTTTCCAACACCCTCTTTCACAGACTTTTTCTTTATATAAGCCATAATAGAATTTTAGCAATATTTTCTATTTTATTCCCTATTCTTCCATATTTTCAATTCCCTCTATTATACTGAAAAAATTCTATATTCAAAATTCAAATATACTCGTTCCTTCTCCTAAGAAAAATCCCATGATAAAGAAGCTTATGAAATTGAAAACAAAGGAAAGCAAAAAAAATTGCTTCATGATTCTCTACTTTTTAATCATTGCTTCCCTCCTAATTTCCTGAATAACTAAAAACAGAAAAAAAATAACAAGGAAAAAAGATAAAAGGAATTATAAGCGAAAATTTTATTGTTTTCACACAAAAAATTTTTCAAGGGAATAAGCTTGAATGTATGGAATCTCAAGGAATAAATTTGAGACCGCCAGAAGAAATAAGGCAAATAATAGATTCTTTATTTAAGTTCATAGAAAGCGAAATCATACCACTTGAAAAAGAGAACAAAAAACTACTTGAAAGTGAGGTTAACATGTATGAACCCAACGGATACCTTAAAAAAGAAGTTCTTGAACTGAGAAAATATGTTAGAAAAAAATCTGCAAAAGCTGGGTTTTTGAATATGTTCGTCCCAAAGGAATTGGGTGGTATGGGACTTGGCCCATTGACTTCTGTATTTGTAAATATAGCTCTACATGCAAGATATGGTCCCGGGAGACCTCTGATAACATCCGGAAAAGGTCTTCTCATCCATCCACTCATAGCCGGATTTGTAGATGGTCCATCACCTGTTATTTTAGAACTTTCCGATGAGCTCAAAAAAGCTTATCTACCATCAATGCTTGAAGGAGAGAAAACTTTGTGTTTTGCTTTATCTGAACCAGAAGCAGGTTCTGATATATGGTCGCTAAAAACAAGAGCTGAAAGAAAAAATGGGAGATGGGTAATAAATGGACTGAAACAATGGATTACAAATGGTCCGTATGCTGATTTTTGCGTAGTCTTCGCAGTAACAGATCAAGATTTGCTAAAACAAAAGAAAGGAGGAATAACTACCTTCTTTGTTGAGAAAGAAAGAGGTTGGAAGGTTCAATCTATAATTCCATACATGGGACATGTAGGCTCTGACACCGGGATTTTATCTTTTGATAATGTTGAGGTTCCAGATAGTCATGTTATAGGTGAAGTTAATTTTGGATTCATAAAAGCTATGCAAGGAATAGATATAGGAAGGCTTGCAATAGGTGCAATATGCGCCGGACTTTCTGAATGGGCATTAAACCAATCTATTGAATACTCAAAACAGAGAAAAGCTTTTGGTAACCCGATAGCGGAATATCAGGCAATACAGTTTATGATTTCTGATTCGTATATAGATACATACACATCGCAAGTTCTCGCAATACACTGCGGATGGAAAGCTGAAAATTCAGATAGAATCCCAGTCAAAGAAATTTCAGCAGTTAAAGCTTATTGTGTTGAGGCTTGTCAGAGAGTTTATGACAGAGCGATTCAAATTTTCGGTGGAATGGGACTTACCAATGAATTGCAGCTCCAAGATGGTTGGCGACTTGCAAGAACCTACAGAATCCCAGATGGAACATCTGAAATTCAAAGAAGAACAATAGCCCGAAGATTACTAAAAGGAGATACGTCAATTCTTTAAGGATAATAAGGATAATACTTGACCTAACTATAATTTTTGTTTTTGATACTCTAATTTTCTATCTCTCGGAACTCATTCACAGATTCCTTATCTGCAACTGGTAAATGTTTCAGTTTCACAAGATTTATTTTTGCTCTCGTTGCATCAATAACTTCTATTTCCCATCCATCAAAAATTATTTTCTCACCTTTCTCTGGAATTCTTCCGAGCATTGAAATTATTGTTGATGCTATTGTGGAAAATCTATCATCTATGTTCACACCGAGCTCTCTATTTATATCTCTTATCGGTGTTTGACCTTTTGCGTAGATAAACTCACCATCCATCCAGAAATTTTCTTTTTGATCAGAAAATTCGTCTTTTATAGAACCGACGATTTCCTCTATTATATCCTCCATAGTTACTATTCCTTCAAATTTGCCTTGATCATCTATTATGCATACAATATGAGTTTTCCATATTCTGAAATCTTTAAGCTGATCTATAACGGATTTATTCGGGGGAGCATACTTTGCAGGCTTTAATATTTCAGGATACATCTTTACTATATCTGAAATTCTCATATTCTCATCTGGTATTTTATCAGGAAACATGAAAAGAAGATTTTTTGAGAGAACTATTCCTACAACTTTACCGTCTGAAATTAAAGGATATCTTGTATGTCTCGTTAGCTTTATCTTCTCTATAGCTTCTTTCAAAGTCATATTGTAGTCTATTGTTTTAACCTCTTCTGCTGGGATCATGATATCTTGAAGTTCAAGTTCAGCAAGCCTTTTGACACCCTCTATCATCTTTATTTGTTCCTTTTCAAGAAACTCTATTGGTATATGAGTTATCATCTCCTCCTCCCCCATAGATTTTATTAGTTTCTCAATAGGTTTTATAAGAGGAGATAGAATCCGCGAAGGCAAATACATCAACCTCAATATTATCTTTGCTATCTCATGAGAATTCTTTATACCCCATACTTTCGGTAAAATTTCCCCAAAAACTAAAACAGTTGCTGTAATAAAAATCGTCGACAAAATAACAAATTTTCCACTTATTCTGCTTACCTTATATGTTATAAAAGAAGCAAGGAGCATATTTGATATGTTGTTTAAAATCAAAGTTGCTGCAAAAAATTTCTCAGGTTTTCTCAAAAGATCATAGATTTTATCATTTCTCTTTAAGGAAGCGATCAATTTTTTCCTCTCAGAAGAATAGACTACTTCCGCCATTGATGAGAACGCAGATAAAGTCAGCAAAAATAAAAAAACTAAAATGATTGTATATAATTCCTCTCCCACTTTTTGATGAATTTCCTATCCAAAAAACAAAACTAACTGTTTCTATTCAAGTACTTATATTTTAGTAATTTCCGAGTTTCAAGAAAGATTTCTGAAACATTTTACTTCTTTTGTCAGCTTTTACTTTTTCTCCTTCCTTATTTTTGCAAGCTCCCTTTCTATTAACCCATAAAAATCTCTTATTTCTTTGTTTTCTTGCAAGATCCTTTGTTTTATTTTTTCATTTATTTTTTCAAGTTCCTTAATTTTTTCTGGGTCATCCTCAGCTTTTATTTTTTTTGAAAAATCTTCTTTAACACTTTTTTCTATTTGCATTATATCTTTTTCTACTTTCAGACCATATTCCCATATGAGTTTTTGCGCAGAATTCCTCCTCTCTTCTGGTATCTTCTCCCATATATCTTTTTTCACAACAATTCCTGCCGAATATATGTACTGTGGTACAGGAATATATGATTTTATAAATTTGTTCCACTGCAAAGCATGAAGGGCATAAAAGGAATTAAAAACTGTGTCTACCATACCAGTTGCAAGAGCTTGCAAGACATCACTTATTTGCAAAGGCACAACTTTGAAAAGTCCCCCCATTTCAATTGATTGATACTTTGAAAGTATATCTCCTATCCATACCCACAAAGCGGAGCCCCAAATGTTATTTGACCTTGAAAAAATATATATAAAACCTATTGCAAAGTGGCTCAAAAGAACATATCCTTTCTCATAATATCTCTTTGCAAGTTCAGGAAAAAGTCTATCTCTGACTTCAAAAAACTCTTCATATGACTTAAAAACCTGTGGTATATCATAAGCTCTTATCTCAGGAGATATCATCTCTAAACCATGGCTCGTAAGCCCAGCAGCGTGAAGCTGTCCAATTCTTATCTTCCTCACTATATCTGCTTCATCTCCCATAGCAGTTCCAGCATAAACTATGACTTTCACATCTTCATATTCTATATCTTTCTTTATCTTTGTTGCCATATCATACCAATACGATCCTTCCGGAGCAATTGAGGCAAACTTTATTACAAGTCCAAAAAGTATGTTCGCAAAAAGCATTTTTTATACCTCCATACTCAAAACTTAATCCTAAATTTGTTTTTCATTAAAAGTTAGCTCTAAATAAAAATATTAACAAGAAAGGAAAATTTCTTATCAAAAAAATCATTTATTTAACCTTCCCTTTTTGGATAATTTCAATCATTTATAGTCAATCTATTATATATTTGGACAAAAACAGAAGAATTCAGACGCTGATAGATAAAAAAAGAGGCACTTACATAGAAAGTTGTCAGATCATCTATAATTTTATGTATCAGAAATCAAAAGTATCTCCGAAAAAGAATTGTTTAGCTTTTATTGATCTCACGATATCCTGAGGTGTTCCGCTCTCAACTATTTTTCCCTCATAAATAAGATGGATGGTTGTACACAAACGCAGAACATCTCTCACATTATGGTCAGAAATTATCACACCTATACCCCTTTCTGAAATAGAAAGGATAAACTCAATCAAAGAAGAAACCGATTTTGGATCTATTCCTGCAAACGGCTCATCTAAGACCAAAAATTTCGGGGAAAGAATAGAAAGTCTCGCTATCTCTGCTTTCCTTTTTTCTCCACCAGATAATGACTCAACTTTTTGATTCAGCAAATTTTTTACTCCAAATTCCTCGGCTACTTTCTCTATTATTGTTTTGCTTACTCCTGAAAGCTCGCAAGCTATCTCAAAATTCTCATATAAAGTCATATCCTCAAACAAAGAACATTCCTGCGGCAGATATGCTATTCCACGCTTATAAGGAGGATAATCTGTGATGTCATAACCATCAAGAAGAATTTTTCCCTTGTCCGGTTTATAAAAACCTGCTATTATAAGAAAAGTTGTAGTCTTCCCAGCTCCGTTCGGTCCAATTATTGCTACTCTTTCACCAGTCTTACAAGAAAAAGAAATACCATTTATTATGCTTCTTTTCCCTAATTTTTTTTCTATCCCCCAAACCTCAAACGTATGAATTGAATTCACAAAAAAAATTTTAACAGTTTATTGTCAAAAATTTAGCACCTCAACTTTATTTTTTTATAATAATACCCCAAAAATAATAATTAATACCAAAATTAA
>Ga0197143_1002216_pt1 | contig 14717 bp, 14 predicted proteins | sample GBS70_MetaG_FD_148603 | JGI IMG/M metagenome (GOLD analysis project Ga0197143, IMG submission 148603) | Sediment microbial communities from Great Boiling Springs, Gerlach, Nevada, United States - GBS 70_MetaG | ecosystem: Environmental > Aquatic > Thermal springs > Hot (42-90C) > Sediment...
GCTCGCCGTTCTGCCACTGTCCAAAGTACCAGTAGAGGTTATGCTTCGCCAAGTTTAGTCCGTGAAGTGTTCGTGAAAACTGTATGTTTCCGATTACGCCGTCGTAGTTTGTCTGTTCGAGGGCTGGAACAAGCCTGTCAGCCTTCCATGTGTTTGCCCTCTCCAAAGCCTGCTTCAACACGTATATTGCGTCGTAGGTGTCGAAGGCCGCTGTATTGGGTGTCTCCTTGTACCGCTGGGTGAACTTCTCGATGAAGGGAATGGTCTTGCTTGTAACCGGCACCTTAACCGTAGCGGGCCACCAGATAGTCCCTTGGGCAGCTCCGCCTGTCTGGTCCCAGAACCACGAGAAACCTCCGAGTAGACCGGGGCCGAAGATGAGTGGCTTTTTACCCGGAGACCAGTCGTATGCAGCCCACTGCTTAACAAATGCGACACCTGGAGGGCCTGAGAAAAGGAGGATGATAAGCCCGGCCCCGCTTGCCTTAATGCGTGCTAGGTAGCTTGAGAAGTCTGACTGAGTTGTGGGGTACAGCTCTGCAAAGACAAGGTCGAAGCCTTGGGCCTTCAAGCGTTGGAAGAACGTTGAGTTACCTGCGGGCCGTCCAGCCAGACCAACTGTCCAGAGAGCGTTTTCAGCAACGAGCGCAATCTTGTTCACGTCTGGGAAGTCGGGGTTGTTTTTAGCCGTGTTCCTCAAAGCGACCGGGATTGTTGCGATGTATGGTCCTGCGCTGGAGTTGCGGCCTCCGGCGAAGAAGTGGAAGTAGTACTTGTAGTTCTCGTAGTCCGAGAAGACTTTATCCTCGACTATACGCTGGTTGGACTCGATATCGAGGTAAACTATCTTGTACTGGGATAGGAGCTGTGTTTGGGCCACGACTATGTCTGTTCTAACGCCTCCTACTATGACTTGGGCGCCATGTACTTCGATAAGCCGTTTGAAGGCGGTTACCCCTTGGTCAACAGGTATGAGCGGGTCCATCTCGTTCGTGTCCTCCGCTACGAGCACAAGCTCGTAGTTGGTGCCGTTGAGGACAACCCCGCCCGCCGAGTTTATCTCCTCCACAGCCATCTCAGCCGCATACTTAGCATGGATACCGACCGGGTTTGTCAACGGAAGAGACAAGCCGATTACAATCTGTCTCTTCTGCGGTTGTGGTGTTAGTACACCTGTTAGGAACAGACCTCCGACGGCTGCTGCAGCGATCACAACCACGACGACTGCAACCAAGGCAATACGGCTCACTGCTTTAACTTGGTTTTTCACGCCAGTAATCCTTTTTGTCAACCTATTAACCTTTTTTACAAACTCGGCTGTAACAGATAATTGATGGTGCGGGTGTTAGGGTTGCATGATTGTCGTCGACAGTAATGAGGCGGCTGAGAACGAGAGCATGGTTGAGTCGTTGAAGAAGGTTGTGGAGGTGGCGGTCAGACCGCTTCCAGCCGGGGACTATTTGGTTGTTGGACGTGAAACAAACGCGTTGGTTGAGAGGAAGACCGTCATGGATTTTCTCAACAGCCTTAAGGGCAGGTTGTGGGACCAGCTGTCCCTCATCAAGGAGTTTGAGGGGGAGAAGATGATTCTCCTTGAAGGATATCTGGGGCTTTACAGGAAGAGGAAGTGGAACGAGGCATCAATCCTGGCTCTGATGGATAGAATAGTCAACGAGTGGAAAGTGCCCATCATACCCACGCCCGACAAGAGGGCGACCCTGACCTACCTGGTTTGGAAGAACAAGTCACTCGGCGAGGTCGAGGAGTTCAGGGAGTACCCGCTTAGGGTTAGGAGGCGGGACATGACGGTGGAGGAGCAGGCGGTCTACGTGCTTGAGGGCCTCACAGGACATGAGACGGCGAAGGCCCTGCTAAGCCATTTCAAAACCCTCCGTAACGTGTTCGTAGCACTTGACCCATCAAGCCATAAGTATGAAGAGCTTAAGAGGTTGAAGGTTTCGGGCAGAAAAATACCTGAAAACACTGTGAAAAGAATGGTGGAGGTTGCGAACCACGAGTATGTGGGGGGTGAAAAAGGTGGAGGCTCAGGCTAGGAACTGTTTCTCCACCTCGGGGAGCCATTGAAGCTCCTGCCTAAGTCTTTCGATGGACTTCTTGATCTCATCCTCTGGGTAGTACCATGGCGGGAGCTTACCCTCGAAGAACTCCTCATATGCGTGTAGGTCGAAGGCCCCGTGTCCGCAGAGGTTGAAGAGGATGACCTTCTCCTCACCTGTCTGCTTGCATCTAAGGGCCTCGTCTATGACGTAGCGTATTGTGTGGGACGGCTCGGGCCCGGGTAGGAAGCCTTCAGCCCTCGCAAAAGTTACCGCGGCGTCGAACACCGAGACTTGGTCGTATGCATGCGGCTCAATCCATCCCTCATGCAGGAGTAGGCAGAGGGTTGGTGCGTCCCCGTGGTATCGTAGACCTCCCGCATGTATCGGCGGAGGTATGAAGTCGGAGCCGAGTGTGTACATCGGCAGCAGCGGCGTCATCTTAGCTGTGTCGCCGAAGTCGTATGTGTATATGCCCTTGGTCATGGTTGGGCAGGCGGTCGGCTCTGTTGCGACAAACTTAACCTTCTTCGGCGCCTTCTTCGAGACAACCTCGTAGTAGAAGGGCCAGAAGAGGCCGGAGAAGCTGCTACCCCCACCGACGCATCCGGCAACTATGTCAGGGTATTCGTCAACCTGTTTAAGCTGCTCCAAGCATTCAAGCCCCTGCACAGTCTGGTGCATCAAGACATGGTTGAGGACGCTTCCGAGGCTGTATTTCGTGTTGTCATGCGTTACGCAGTCTTCAAGAGCCTCGCTGATGGCTATGCCGAGGCTTCCCGGGTGTTCTGGGTTTTGAGACAATAGAGAGCGGCCGAAGTTTGTCTTATCGCTTGGACTTGGATATACCTCGGCGCCCCAAGAATGCATCAACATCCTTCTAGCAGGCTTCTGGGTGTAGCTAGCCCTTACCATGTAGACAGTGCACTTCATACCAAACATGCTTGTCGCAAAGGATAGGGCGCTACCCCACTGCCCCGCACCAGTCTCCGTAGTAAGCCTCTCAACACCCTCCTTCATGTTATAGTACGCTTGAGCCACCGCCGTGTTGGGTTTATGCGAGCCCGGGGGCGATACACCTTCAAACTTGTAGTATATGTGTGCAGGTGTCTTCAACATTTTCTCAAGGTTTACAGCCCTGTAGAGCGGGGTGGGCCTCCAAAGCCTGAGAACATCTCTAACCTCCTCGGGGATGGGAATCCATCTCTCAGAACTCAGCTCCTGCCTGAGAAGCTCCTTAGCAAAAACTCTCTCAAGCTTCTTCGGGTCTATGGGGCCCTTTGTTGATGGGTCTATCGGCGGCGGGAGAGGCCTCGGAAGGTCGGGAAGAATGTTGTACCAGTTTTTCGGCAGACTGTTTTCATCTAAAACAATTTTGCGGCTCATGCGCCTGTAATTATATTCAAGATTATATAAGCTTTAACACTGTCCTTAGGAAAAACGATAAACTAAATTTCAGACAACAATACATTATGTGCATGGATTTTGAAGAAAGTGATGATGTAAAGTTTATCCGGAAGACGGTTAGCGACTTCATGAAAAGGTTTCCGCCCGAATACTGGCGGAAGGCCGACGCCGAGAGAAGGTTTCCTGAAGAATACTGGCGTGCTGCTGCGGAGCAGGGTCTTCTAGGCATCTCGATACCGGAAAAATATGGTGGTCTTGGATTAGGGATTTACGAGGCCGCGGCCGCGATGACCGCGGTGGCGGCTGAGGGTGGAGGCCTGCCTGCCGGCGACCTCCTGATGCGTACGCTTGTGTTCGGCGGCGTAATCATCGAGAGATGTGGAAGTCCTGAGGCCAAGGAGCGGTACCTGCCGAAGCTTGCCTCGGGAGAGTTGATATGCTCCTTCGCACACACGGAGCCTAACGCGGGCGTCAACACCTTCGACATCAAGACCAGCGCCGAAAGACGGGACGGTGGCTTTGTTCTGAACGGGCAGAAGATATGGATAACCCTCGCCCACCTAGCCGACATAATCGTTGTCGTCGCCAGAACCACGCCCAAGGAGAAGCTGCGGAGAAAGTCGGAGGGGCTTAGCCTCTTCGTGGTTGACGCGAAGCAGCCCGGCATCAAGACATCGAAAATTCCCGGAATGGCTTTAAGGCCCTTGACCAGCAACCTCGTCTACTTCGAGGATGTCTGGGTGCCTGAGTCAAACCTCCTAGGTGAGCTTGACAGGGGCTGGGAGGCGCTGCCGCTTTTACTCAACGCCGAAAGGGTCTCGACGGCCTCGATAGCTATAGGGTGCGGGGAGTATGTTCTGCGGAAAGCCGTGGACTATGCAAGTGAGAGGGTTGTGTTCGGGAGGCCGATTGGAAGCAATCAGGCGATACAGTTCCCGCTCGCAGAGGCCAAGGCCGAGCTCGAGGTTGCCAAACTAATGACCCAGAAGGCTGCATGGCTTTTCGACCATGGAAGGGATTGTGCCTATGAGGCAAATGTTGCAGCTTTCATGGCGGCGAGAGCTGCTTTCAAGTCAGCTGATAGAGCCGTCCAGACGTTCGGCGGCATGGGTTTTGCAGAGGAATACGACGTTGAGAGGTTTTTCCGCGACATTAGACTCTTCAGGACGGCGCCCGTACCTGAGGAGATGGTACTGAACTACATAGGGACCAGGATTTTGAACATGCCGCGGACCTTCTAATTCATACATTAATAGACGGGAATAACTTGTAAATGTATGGTTTTCAAAGTTGTGGGCACCCCTGTTAAGACTAAGGAGGGTCTCCGACATGTTCAGGGGCGGGGCAGGTTTGTGGATGATATTAATCTGCCCAACACAGCCTATGTTGCCTTTCTCCGCTCACCCTATCCACACGCACTAATCAAATCAATCGACTATTCGCAGGCCCTGCGCTCCGAAGGCGTGATAAACGTCTTCACGGGAGCCGACATAGCAGCCGTAACCAAGCCCTTCCCCCAGCTCACAGTACCTCCTGCCTCGAAAGTTGTCGACTACTCGATGGCGGTGAAGAAGGCGAGGTTTGTGGGGGAGCCTGTTGTCGCGGTCGTCGCCGACACATACTACCATGCGAGGGATGCGGTGGACCTGATAGATGTCGTATACGAGCCGTTAAAGCCTGTAACAGATCCTGTCAACGTGATAAACGGTGAGGGGCCGCTTATACATGAGGAGGCGGGGACAAACATAGCCGCGGTGGTTGACTACGACTATGGCGACTACGATGAAGCTCTTTCAAAGGCTGACCAAGTGATTAGGACGAAGCTCGTCTTCCACAGGTTTAGCTCAACACCTCTGGAGCCCAACGCCGTCCTCGCAAGCTACGACCCATACAGAGGCTACACAATATACTGCAACAACCAGATGCCTATGTTCCTCTCCCCATCAATTGTCAGGGCGCTGGACATCGAGATGACTAGGTTGAGGGTTGTCACCCCTGACATAGGCGGGGGCTTCGGGGTGAAAATCCTGAACTACACCTACATGGTTCTCGTCGCAGCCCTGTCGAAGCTTGTGAACAGGCCGGTGAAATGGATTGAGACGAGGACGGAGCATATGCTGGCCAGCTCACACGGCGCCAGCAGACATTTCGACGTTGAGGCCGCCGTCAGAAATGACGGAACGCTTCTCGGTCTTAAAACGACAACGATAGACGACATCGGCGCCTACGCCAGGCACGAGCCTGCAGGCCTGACGGTCTGGGCCCAGGTGGCCTCAGGCTGCTGTAGGTTCAAACATCTCCGGCAGAGAATGTACGCCGTCTTCACCAATAAATGCCCCGCAGGCCCCAACAGAGGCTTCTCAAGGGCCCCCCACCAGTTTATGGTTGAGAGGGTTTTAGACCTTATCGCCAGGAGGCTGGGCAAGGACCCGCTGGAGGTGAGGAAGGTGAACTATGTTAACCGTGACGAGCAGCCCTACACAACCCTCAACGGATGTGTCTACGACGACGGCGACTACATCGGCGCCTTGGAGAAGGCTGCGGCGATGGTTGACTACTGGGGTTGGAGGCGTAGGCAGAGGGAGCTGGCCGCAGAGGGCAGGCTTGTGGGTGTCGGACTCGGTGTCACCATAGACTCCGGGGCGGCTAACTTCGGGCAGGTTAGGATGCTCAACCCATCGCTGCCGAACGTCGGTACGAGCGAGGCCGCGACAGTCCAGATGACGGCCGACGGAAAGATACTCGTCAAGCTCGGCACCGTGCCCCAGGGCCAGTCGCATGAAACCATCGCGGCACAGATAGTCGCCGATGTGCTGGACGTCGACGTAGACGACGTCATAACAGCCCCCGGCTTCGACTCCGAGTCACATCCGTATTCCCTCCACTCAGGGACCTACGCCAGCCGCTTCGCGGGAACAGGCATGGTGGCGATATATCTGGCCGCACAGAAGCTGAAGAACATGGTGGCCTCTGTTGCGGCGAAAATTCTTGAGGCGCGTAAGGAGGACATCGTTGTTGAAGGCGGCTTCGCATACGTCAGGGACGCCCCGGAGAAAAGGGTCACGTTTAAGAGAATTGCGAGAACGGCTTACGCAAACCCGTATGAGCTGCCGGAGGGGATGGAGCCGGGGCTGACCGCGACAGCTGTCTACGCACCCGACTTCAAGCCGCCGAACGAGAAAAAAATCGGAAACCTAACCCTCACATACTCATACCAAGCACACGCCGTTGTGGTGGAAGTTGACAGGGAGACGGGGGCTGTCAAAGTCCTTGACTACGCCATAGTAGATGACTGCGGGAGGGTCATAAACCCGGCAATAGTCGATGGCCAGGTCCATGGAGCTGCCTTGCACGGGCTTGCAGCCGTTCTACACGAGAACATCGAGTACGACAGCGACGGCACACCCCTGACAACATCCTTCGTCACATACCTCGCACCCACCGCTTACGACGTACCAAGCTTCAGGACCGAGCGAATCTCCATCCCATCACCCTTCACACCACTTGGCGCCAAAGGTGTCGGAGAGGGATGTGGCGCACCAATACCCGCCGTGGTGGCCGCTCTAGAGGACGCGTTGAAGACGGAGATAACCACATCCCACCTGAAGCCCGAGGACATAGTGCGGATGCTGGCCAGCAACCAATAAATTATACGTATACGGTGTGTTGTCGATGTTTTCGGCCAGCGTCTCTGTTTCAGGATATGCTGAAACACCTCTAAGCCGTGCACGGGTTGACAAGGGTGAGAAACGGTTAACGATTGAGGAGTACTATGCGTTAGCGCTTAGCAGGCTTCTAGAGAACACGGGTTTGCGGCTTGAAGACCTGCGGGGGCAGGGTGTCGGAGTTACAGGCTCCGCCTACCCGCGTGCGGAGATATGGTCGGCTGAGGTTGTGCAAAACCTTGGGCTTGAGCCAAGGTTTCTCGCTCGCGCGGACCACGGCGGTGCAAATGGTGCGGCGCTGGTGGTGACAGGCGCCCTCGCTATTTACAGCGGCTACGTGGACCACTTCCTTGTGCTTGGGGCTGACACGCCCCTAAACATAGCCGGTGAGGGGGCTTTGACGTGGAGGTATGAGCTTGACTACCTCATGCCTGTCGGCATGATGGGCCCCAACAGCATGGCGGCTATGATCATGAGGAGGCAGATGGACACTTATGGTTACAAGCCCGAGCACTACGGCAGCGTATCGGTCTCCCAGCGCTTCAACGCCAGCAAAAACCCGAACGCCTACTTCAAAACACCCATGAAACTCGAGGAATATCTCCAGTCACCCCTTATCTCAGACCCGCTCCGCATGCTGGACATATGCCCCTTCGTAAACGGCGGCTTCGCAATCCTCCTCTCCCGGACAGAGCTAGCTAAGAAGCTTACGGACAAACCTGTCAAGCTATTAGGGTTCGGAGAATGGCACAACCACGACGCAGGAAAAACATCGCCCGACATAACCTCAACAGGTCTCAAGCCGGCTGTACAGCAGGCATTCTCAACCGCAGGAGTCAAGCCCGGGGAAATAGCTCTCTTCAACGCCTACGACGACTACACACCGGTTGTCTTGATGCAGCTGGAGGACGCTGGGTTCTGCCCTAAGGGTGGAGCAGGAAAGTTCGTTGAGGACAACGACATAACCTGTAAGGGCTCCCTACCCTTAAACACCGGCGGGGGACTGCTTTCCTACGGGCAGGCGGGGATGGCCGGCGGCCTACACCACATCGTAGAGGCCGTCATACAGCTGAGAGGTGAGGCTGGGGAGAGGCAGGTGAAAAACGGTTCAAAGGCCCTTGTGACAGCGCTCGGAGCCCTAGCCCACGGGGGGAGCTTTATCAACAACTATGCACTCGTTCTGGGAGGTGAGTGAGAGATGTCGGAGTATAAACGGCCATTACCGGTAGTAACCGATTACACAAAGCCTTTCTGGGAGGCGGCGTCACGGGGCGAGCTTCTCGTACAACGCTGCAGGAAGTGCGGTTTCCACATCTGGTATCCGAGGCCCTCATGCCCGAGATGCGGCTCGCTTGAGCTGGAGTGGGCTAAGTCGAGTGGGCTGGGAACAGTATATTCATACACAGTAATCAGACGCGTTGTCGCCAACAGCGCCGACTTCCAGCGGGACATACCCTTCGTTGTCGCGGAGGTAGACCTCGACGAGGGGGTGAGGCTCTACGGACGTCTCGACGTCAAGCCTGAGGATGCGAGGACGGGGATGCGTGTTAGGGTTGAGTTCGAGAAGGTCACGCCCGACATCGCTCTATACAAATTCAGGCCCGTATGAAGCACCTACATGTTGAAAAGTTTCGAATAGGGTTTCAGGACACAGACACAACCGCCAGAGTCTACTTCCCAGCCTACGTGAGATGGTTTGACATAGCCTTCATCGAGTACCTAAGGAAAAACAACATAGTTTTTGACAGCGCCGGTGCTTTACGGGTTGACGGGAAACTCACACAGCACACTTTAGTTGTCGGGGAGTACGGATGCAGGATAGCCAGCCCATCAAGCTACGACGACGTTGTAGAGGCGTGCTTGACGGCTGTGCACGCGAGGCGGCGGAGTCTGAGGGCTGAGTTCTCCTTGAACGATTGTGGGGATAGCAGGCTTCTCGCAACCGGTTGGATTGGCTATGTCTACGTCGACATGAAGGCCTGGAAGTCGGCTGAGATGCCTGCCGAGTTTCTCTCAAAGCTAGGGGTTAGAGGGGAGTCGAACACTTAAACATAAAATTCGGGTGGGCTTGAGCCGGGTTTGATGATTGGTCCGGCGGAGGCGGGGGCTTTGCTGTTCACGGGTTTGACGGCGGCCGTAGCCATCTACGCCCTGCGAAAGACCTCCGTCGGCCGTGAGCTTCCATGGCCCTACTCCGTCTTCGGCCTCCCGCCGGGTGCCCCGCTCGAGCAGTTTAAAAAATCCTACAGAACGCTTGCGAAAAAATTCCACCCCGACAGGCTTCCGCCCAACGCGTCCCCCGAGCTGAGGAGAAGGTTTGAGGATGAGATGGCCCGGATAAACACGGCCTACAAGACGGTGCTGTCCCTCTATGACAGCAGAGCCCCTTCGCTGAAGCTTAGGGTGGATGAGCTTGACCAAGTGGAGGCTTTTTTACGCGAAGCCGAGTTACGGCTGAGGGACGGCAGCCCAGACCAAGCCGTGGAACAAGCCTACATGGCCGCTGAGGAGCTTGTCAAGAGACTGTTTAAGGCGGCTGGCCTGTACACAGCCAGCAGCCATTACTACGACCTCCTCACAGAGCTGATGACAAATGACCTAATCACGTTGGATGAGTACAACACACTTGCGGAAATACGTAAGGCCGCTGCCAACTTCCGTACCACCACCCCCTCGCTGAGGGATGCCGCTGTCTTTGTGCGAAGGGTTAACGGGGTCTACCTAAAAATACGCCAGCGGGCTGTGGCGAAGTAGATGCAGGCGAAGCCGGTCTACGTCATAGTCCCTACCTACAACGAGCGGGAGAACATAGGCCTGCTTCTCGGCAGAATTACTGCGCTGGAGGGCCTGCCTCTACATGTGCTGGTGGTCGATGACGGCAGCCCAGACGGGACCGCGGCCCTTGTCGAGGAGATATCCCGCAGGGACGGCAGGGTTATGCTTCTAAACAGGGGGCGTAAGATGGGGCTTGGCTCAGCATACTACGACGGCTTCCGCCATGTTCTTAAGTTGGGTGCGGACGTTGTCGTCTCGATGGACGCCGACGGCTCCCACCCCCCAGAGATGATACCTGTTTTGGTCAAGAGGGTTTACGAAGGCGTTGACGTGGCGGTGGCTTCAAGATATGTTAAGGGCGGCAGGTGGTCGACGGGGACGGTGAGGATGCTGGTCAGCCGCGGAGCCAACCTTCTCGCACGGATTTGCACAGGACTTGATGTCTCGGATGCGACGAGCGGTTTCAGGGCCTACAGCAGGAGGGCCGCTGAACTGCTTGTCGAGAAAGAGTTCGAGAGGGGCTATGTTTTCCAGGTCGAGCTACTCTACCGGCTGAAGAGGAGGGGCTTAAGGCATGTAGAGGTCCCCTTCGTCTTCACCGAGAGGCTTGCCGGCAGGTCGAAGCTCAGCAATAGAGAGATACTCTGGTTCCTTAAATGGTGTCTAAAGACGTTGTTCAGAAGGGTTTTGGGGATGGAGTGAAATGCCCAGGCTACGCGAGCTCGGTGAACAATTCCTTATCAAATACCTGTTGGACAGGACCTTTGTGGACGAGTCGGCCGCCCTCCCGCCCGGTGACGACGCCGCAGCGTTATGGTACAGCGGCATGCTGGTAACCTCCGTCGACACCCTTGTCTGGGAGACGGATGTGCCGCAGGACTTAACATGGTTTGAAGCTGGCTGGAAGGCGGTGGCCTCCGCCGTCAGCGACATCGCGGCAAAAGGGGCTACACCACGCTACCTGCTGGTCTCACTTGGACTAAACCCTGAAATGGAGTTTTCAGACTTTGAGAAGCTCGTACAGGGTGTGGGACAGTCATGCAGGCATCACGGGGCCTCAATCATAGGGGGAGACCTAAGTAGGCAGAGCAGCCCGACGGCCACGGTCACGGTGATAGGCTCTGCAGACAAAGTTATCCCACGCAACGGAGCACGCCCCGGAGACATACTCGCCACCACAGGCCTCTTCGGCAAAACATATGCAGGACTTCATGCAACCATCTACGGCAAAACAGCTGACGAAGAGCTTCTCCAGAGCATTAGAAGACCTGTGGCACGGGTTTTGGAGGGGCGGCTTCTCGCAGAGTCGGGTGCCGTCACAGCCTCCGTCGACTCGAGCGACGGACTGGCTGAGTCGATTCATCTTTTGGCGGAGGCCAGCGGTGTGGGCTTCGTCGTCGAAGAGCTTCCGCTTGACAGCCTTGCTGAAGAATACTGCAGACGCAACGGGCTCGATGTTTTTGAGGCCGTCTTCTACGGGGGTGAAGAGTACGAGCTTGTCTTCACCGTCAAGCCTGGTTGGGAGAGCTTTCTTAAGCAGCTCTTCGAGAGCAAGGGCTTGAAAATATACTTCATAGGTAGGGCTGTGGAGAAGCTTGGTGTCAGGGTTAGGGCCCCGGGGTTTGAGGGAGTGTTGGAGAGGAGGGGGTGGGATGTTTTTCAAACACGGCCGGCAAGCTCCCGGTAGATGAAAAGCGATGCGATGGTCTTCGCATCCCTTATCACACCGTCCAATACCATGGCGACAGCCTCGTCCAAAGACGTCTTCAACAGCTTGATTTTCTCATCAATCTCATGCCGTTGACGCGACCGGCGAAGCCCTCTCGCAAGGAAGAGATGCATTAGCTCCGTGCTGTACCCCGGCGCGAGGTAGAACTCCGCCAGCTTAACAAGCTCCGAGGCCTGAAACCCGGCCTCCTCCTCAAGCTCTCTCAACGCACACTCCTTGGGTGACTCGTCCTCCAGCGTCCCAGCAACCACCTCCACCAACTCACCGCCGACAGCATGCCTGTACTGCCTCACCAAGTAGAGCATGCCGTCCTCGTCGACGGGAATCACGGCGACGGCTCCGGGGTGGACTACGACCTCCCGTACGAAACGCCTCCCCCGTGATTCGAGAAGGTCCCGCCTGACCTTGAAGACCCTGCCCTCTAAAACTGTCTCTGAGCTGATGGTTGTGAACATGCCTTCTTGGTTTGTTTAGGGTTAAATTTAGGCATATCCTAAAGTTAGGCCATGCCTAAAACCATCATAAACATGGTTGAAGCCCGGTACCTTGCCGAAATATACCGATACCTCGAGAGGTCTGAAAAACCAACCACAGGAACGCTCGCCAACATATTCAAAGTTAAGCCGGCTTCAGCTGTCGACGTACTCAACCGCCTCAGCAGTAAGCAGCTGGTCAGGAAGGCTGGATGGGGGAAGTTCGTCCTTACCCCGAAGGGCGTTGAGCTGGCCTCGTCGATTATAAGAAACCACAGGGTTCTAGAGACCTATTTTCACAGAGAGCTGGAGATACCTCCAGACGTCGCCTGCGCCGAGGCCGCGAAAATAGACCTCCTCGTCGGAAGAACCGTGGTCGACAGGCTTTGGGCGAGGCTTGACAACCCCACCAAATGCATACACGGGTGGCCGATGTGAGAAAGAGGCTTATCATCATACCGCTTGCCGTAGCGGCCGTCGCCGTAGCTTTGTTGGCGGGGGTAAACCTATTCGCACCTCAGCCTGTTTCAGATCAACCCGCGTCTGTTGCGGTGACGTGGGGCCTGTTGGCTGAAGTAGTCTACAGGCTGACCGGCGGGGAGCTTGAAGTCGTCCAGCTGCTGCCAGCCGGCTTCGAGATACATGACTGGGAGCCGACGCCGGAAGCCATAAGAGCCGCCCAGAGGTCGAGGCTTGTGCTCTACACGTTTGAAGGGTTTGACGACTGGGCTGTTGAGATAGCGGAGTCTGCCGGCGTAAAAGCTGTCAAGGTTGGCCAAAACCTGCCGATGCTACTGGAGAGGGGTGAGCACGGCCACGACCACGGCGATGGCCACGACAAAGAACACCAGCATGAGTACGACGTTCACGTCTGGCTCTCACCCGTAAACATGGCCAAGATCGTTGAGAACGTTGCCGCCGTCCTTATCCAGGAGTTTCCCCAGAAAGGGGTGGAAATTATGCGGAACCGGGACAGTTACCTCGCAGAGATCAGAACGCTGGACAACGAGTTAAAGCTCATGCTCCAGCCATATAGGGGTAGGCTTTTCATCACACAGCATGACGCCTTCAGGTATTTCGCGGAGCATTATGGGCTGAGGGTTCTGCCGGTCTTGGGCGCCGAAGAGGAGGAGCCGTCTGCAGCCCAACTGGCGGAAGTAGTGGTGGTTATCGGAAAGGAGGGTGTTAAGGTTGTTTACGCAGAGGATGGCTTCACCCACCCTGTCCTCAACACTCTCGCACGCGACACAGGGGTGAAGATAGAGATGTTGTACACGTTGGAAAGCCTGACGCTCGATGACGTCATGCGTGGCGAGGGCTACGTCAACGTTATGAGGAGGAATGGCGAGGCCTTGGTGAAGGGTTTTGGATAAAGGGCCCGCCGTCGAGCTTGAGGATGTTACGTTTTCTTACGTTAGAGGCTCCCCCATACTACGGGATGTTTCGCTGAAGATAGAGAGGGGTGAGCTTCTCTTCGTCATAGGCCCAAACGGCGGCGGCAAGTCAACACTCCTCAAAATTTTCGTCGGATCTCTGAAGCCCGAGAAAGGGGTGGTTAAGCTTTTCGGCGTCGATATCCGAAGGTTTAGGGACTGGTGGATGGTCGGCTACCTTCCGCAGAACGCGGCAACCCTCTTCGAGAGGATGGCCCTGAGCGTCGAGGAGCTTCTCTCAGCCGTGCGGGTCAAAGGCCGTGGTATGGAGCTGGAGGATGTGGTGAGACTCGTCGGCGTGGACGAGCCGGGGGAGCTGCTGCCCAAAAGGGTAGTAGACCTCTCCAGCGGCCTTCTCCAGAAAGTTATGCTTGCCATGTCCCTAGTGAACAGGCCTCGACTCCTCCTCCTCGACGAGCCCACAGTCTACATGGACCAGAGGGGCGTGGGGACTTTTATGCAGATTCTTCGGAGAATTATGAATGAGTGGGAGGTTACAACGGTCATCGCGACCCACGACGTATCGGCTATCTCAACTTTCGCAACACGGGTCCTCTGCATCAACAGGGAAGCACTCTACGACGGCAGAATCGAAGAGCTTCTCACCTCTGAGCAGCTCTGCGACATATACGGCTTCCACGTCTACGCCTTGAGGCACGGCCACGTGTGGTCGGGGCAATGATCGAGCCTTTCCAGCAACCCTTCATGCTGAGGGCCTTCGCCTCGGCCGTCCTCTCAGGCATTACCCTGCCTCTCGTCGGGAGCTTCCTGGTGCCCAAGAAGCTCTCCCTACTGGGGGACGCCTCATCCCACTTCACGTTTGCGGCCTTGGCTGTCGCAGCCCTTGCGGGACTCGGTTTCATCATGCTGCCCTACGTCATACCTATTCTGGCGGTATACGGCATCCTGAAAACAATGAGAATTCTCAAGCTCTCCGGAGACCAGGCCCTCGCCATCTACCTGACCCTCGGGGCCGCCACCGCCTCGGTCGCGCTCTCCCTCGGCGCAAGAATAAACCTCAACGCCGTTCTCTTCGGCAGCCTGCTCCTCGTCCAGCCAGAGGACCTGCTGGCGAGCTTGGGCGTCGCGGCGTTTGTCGTAGGATTTACGGCCGCAAGGTTCGGCTCAGCCGTCCTCTACGTGGTGAACGAGGAGCTTGCGAGGCTGAAGGGTGTCAA
>Ga0197143_1002219_pt1 | contig 14706 bp, 12 predicted proteins | sample GBS70_MetaG_FD_148603 | JGI IMG/M metagenome (GOLD analysis project Ga0197143, IMG submission 148603) | Sediment microbial communities from Great Boiling Springs, Gerlach, Nevada, United States - GBS 70_MetaG | ecosystem: Environmental > Aquatic > Thermal springs > Hot (42-90C) > Sediment...
CGCATGCCAGGGGGGGAGCTTCGATCCAAGTCGTCACGATGGGGTATCTACGCAAGGCATTTTGCCACCCAAGAGCAACTGGGCCCTCCCTCTCGATACACCGCCTTTCGTCGCCTATGGGGTGACGGGAGGCATCACATTCACTTTTGGAGGTATTCACATCGATACTGAGGCACAGGTTATAGACCGAATGGATCGGGCAATTCCAGGGCTCTATGCCACCGGCGAGATTACGGGTGGTTTCTTCTATCACAACTATCCAGCGGGCACTGGGCTCATGCGGGGTGCAGTGTTCGGGAGGATCGCAGGCATCAACGCCGCGCGCTATGCTCTGGAGAGGCGATGACAGGTCCCCGCTCCTCCTGTGTGTACATGAAAGTGGAGGTGGAACGATGCGTCTAGTAATCCCTGTAACCCTCATGCGAGGGGGAACAAGCAAGGGGGTCTTCATCCGGCGGGAGGATTTCCCAGATTGGGATGACCCTGTTAGGCGAGACAATATTATTCTCGCGTTGATGGGATCGCCTGATCCTATGCAGATCGACGGTCTAGGCGGTACACACTCGAGTACAAGCAAGGTAATGGTCGTGGCCCCATCCGCGAAAGAAGGATTCGATGTGGAGTATACGTTTGCTCAAGTGGGAATCGACCGCCCTATTGTAGACTTCCGAGGTAACTGTGGGAATCTGACCTCTGCCGTTGCGCCCTTTGCCATTGCTGAGGGAATGATAAAAGCAGTAGAGCCAGTCACCCGTGCGGTTCTCTGGAACACAAACACGAGTAAACGCATTGTTGCAGAGATCCCCGTTCAGGATGGTGTTGTGGTAGAGCATGGTGATTTCCGGATCGATGGAGTACCAGGGACTGGTGCTCCTATTGTGACGCATTTCTACGATCCTGCTGGTGCTGCTACAGGGAGGCTATTCCCAACGGGACGGACACGCGATATTCTGCAAACCTCAAGGGGCACTTTCGAAGTGTCCATCATCGATGTGACCAATCCTGTCGTCTTCGTCAGGGCTACAGACGTAGGCATACGGGGAGATGAATCGCCCTCCGAGTTGAATGCAAACCGTGAGCTTCTAGAGTTGCTGGAGGAGATTCGACGGAAGGCTGGTGTACTTGCAGGGATCCATCCCGACGAGATCAGTGCCTCGGGGAGCAATCTTCCTGTGATCAGCATGGTCGCGCCTCCCCGGGACTACACCACCGTGCATGGACAAAAGATCTCAGGCGAACAGATTGATCTTCTAGGGCGGATGGTGTCACTGCAGAAGGTTCATCATGCTTATCCAGGCACTGGAGCGATGTGTACTGCAGCTGCGGCGAAGCTACCTGGGACGATCGTCTATGAAGTTGCGCGAGTTCGCGAGGATGAATATGTGATCATCGGGCACCCGAAGGGAACGATTCACCCGGGAGTGGAGGTGAAAGTGAGGGAGGACGGCCTGCCGGAGGTAGTTCGGGTTGCCATCGTCAGGACTGCCCGTCGTTTGCTGCGGGGTGAGGCTTATATCTACTACAGTGAGCGCCGGAGTCCCTTAGAGGCGATGGTTTCTCTCTCGCCAGCACGGAGTGAAGGAGGTGGTATTCATGACCCCTGAAGAGGCGCTTGCAGAGTTCGTCACGGGGTTCCCTGAGGAGGAGATTCCAGAGAGCTGCTACCGACGGGCTCGCGAGGGGATCTTCGATTGTGCTGGGGTGATGATCGCGGGATCAGCTGAGGAGGTCGGGAAGAGGATTTTGGATGTTGTGCGCATGCAGATGATGCAGAGAACAGATGCCACTTCCACGGTTGTCGGCCTCGCGAGTAAGTTCTCGGCGTATGCGGCAGCTCTGGCGAATGGGACGTGTGCTCATGCGCTAGATTTCGATGATATGGGAGCGTTCGGGCATCCCTCTGCAATCCTGCTCCCCGCGACACTGGCGGTAGGCGAAGCTGTCGGAGCCTCAGGACGGGATGTTGTTACCGCATACATCATCGGATTTGAGATAGGCGCCCATCTCCATGCGGGTTCTGAGTATGTCCAAAGCGAGCGCCTTTTTCATTCGACCGCTGTATTTGGTCTCATGGCCGCCACGGCTGCGGTTGCGCGTCTGCTGGGGTTGAACCGTGCGCAAACGATCACAGCACTTGGTACAGCAGCTTCGGGGGGAGCAGGAATTCTCCAAAACTTCGGTACTTTCACTAAACCCTTGCATGCCGGATTGGTTGCCAGCCATGCGGTGCTGGCATGCCTCCTGTCACAGGTCGGGTGGAGGGCGACAGAATCATTCCTCGGAAGCCGGGCGGGTTGGGCGGCCGCTTACATCCGGGAGGGGAATTACGACCCAGAACGAATGGTTCAATCCCTGGGGAGGAAATGGTTGCTTCCAGAGAAGCTGACGATCAAGAAGTACCCGTGCTGTGGCTCCACGCATAGTGCGCTGGATTCGGTACTGGCCCTCTGTCGCGAGGAGGGCCTCCGATATGAAGCCATCAAGGAAGTCCGCGTGCAAGGGCTACCGGCAAATAGCTATGTCTTACTCTATCCAGAGCCCACCCATGGATTCCAAGGGAAGTTTAGCTTACGCTATGTTGTTGCCAGCGCCATCCTGGATGGTGAAGTGACTATTGAAACGTTTTCAGAGGATCGCCTGCACCGCCCAGAGATACAGGAAGCCATGAGGAAGGTTAGGATTGAGCTCCTGAGTAAATGGGAGAGGAAGGAAGAGGCGCTCCCGGCCGAGACTCCCGTTGAAATCGAACTCTACGACGGGAGGGTCCTCCGCCGGTCGACCAACCGGTTTACCATGCACGGGACTGCGAGTGACCCACTCACCGAGAAGGAGCTGAAGCAGAAATTCCGCTTATGTGCTGGACGACGCTTCGGGCCGGAGCACGTTGAAGAGGCCCTGCTCTCCTGGTGGGATCTTACACAGGCAGCAGAGGTGAGGTCCGTGGCAGCGACGCTTCAGCCGCGCGAAGAGGGTCTGGAAGTTCCCATGGAGGTGAGGGGATGGGCGGGCGCGAGGAGATCGAGCGGTACATCATAACGCCAGAGAAAGCTCAGAGGTACGTACCTCCAAGGCATTCGGGGACAATAAATTACCTATATCTTAGCCCGGAGACGCATCCTGGAGCGCGGGTGGGAGTCGTCGTTGGTTCACCGGCGGGGCCTGGACAGGGTGGAGTCCCGCACTACCACTCTGACGCGGAGCAGATCGTATTTGTGCTCTCAGGTCGTGGGCTCACCGAGATTGAAGGGGTTACCCGCGAAGTCGGTCCTGGGACACTCATCTATCACCCTCCAGGGCAAGTTCATCGGGAGCTTGCCCTTACGGAGGACTTTCGTGTTTTAATCGTCTACACCCCACCGATCGCCTTAATGGATCCCGAAGCGTTCCACATGGATAGGACGTGATGGCGAACGTTCACGGATCATGGGGAGAGAAATGATGGACAGAGGAGGTGGAACCGTGAAGCGTATACTTGCTGTCGTTGTATTGGCGGTGCTGGGGGGTCAGGTTCTCCTAGTGCCATCATGGGCGCAGGCCCTATATTATGCTGGGAAGACAATTGAGATCATCGTGCCCTTCTCGCCAGGAGGCGGAACGGATCTTGTGGCACGGTTCTACGCACCATTCCTAGAGAGGCACATCCCAGGGAATCCCCGTGTGATCGTGCGGAACATGCCGGGAGGTGGAAGCATCATCGGGGCGAACTGGTATGCGGCCAATGCAAAGCCCGATGGGTTGACCATATTTGCCAGCTCTGGCTCAACGGTGGTGCCTTACCTTCTTGGGGTCCCTCAGGTCCGGTACGACTTCAAGAAGTGGAAAGTCGTGATGTCCAATGGTATTGGGGATGTGATCTACGTGTCGTCCCGTACGGGGATCAGACAGCCGAAGGACCTTCTGAGTCCCAAAGAACCGTTGATCTTTGGAAGCATTAGCCCCACTTCTGTAGATCTCATCGTTCTGCTTGTATTTGAACTCTTCAACCTCAACGTCCGCACTGTGTTTGGCTTCGAAGGCCGTGGGCCTGCTCGGCTGGCGTTTGAGCGGGGTGAGATCAACTTCAACCACGATACAACCCTTACCTATATCTCACAGGTTTTACCCCTTGTGAGGGAGGGCAAGGCTATCCCTCTGATGACGGTGGGTTTCATCAACCAGCAAGGCCAGGTGGTTCGTGATCCTACCCTACCCGATCTCCCGACGGTTTACGAGGTGTATCAACAACTTTACGGACGCAAACCCGACGGCCTGAGGGTGTGGAAAGCATACCGAGCTGTTTTGGCCGCTGGATACTCTTTCCAAAAGACGTATTGGGTCCCTCAGGAAACACCTGATGCGATCCTGCGCACGTTGTATGACGCTGTTGATCGGATGCGCCGTGATCCCCAGTTCCAGCGGGAGGCTCAAAAAGTGCTTGAAGGGTACCCCCTATTCCGAGGTGATGAGGTGGAAGTAGCCGTACGGAGATCGATGTCTCCGACGCTCGACGTGCTAAAGTACCTTAAGGATCTGGTTGTCCAAAAATATAATGTAAGGTTCTAAGTAAACGGACAGAAATGATGCTACACAATCGCTCCTGGAGCTTGCCCCATGTCGGGGTCCCCGCCAAAATCCGTTTCAGGATTTTGGCGGGGTGACTTAAATAACAGGAGTTACGCACTAGCCCGCAAGGGGCTCAAAAATGATTTGGGACACCGCCTGACGAATGCTATGTGTGGAAGCACAAAACAACCGTCAGGGAGGGGTGGCCCCTCATGGTGTCCCGGCTGTATGCTCGCACTCGATCCCTCTGGGAGCAAGTCGACCAGGCGTTCGCCAGGCTCGGAATAGGTCGAGGGCGGCCGCGCAGATGGGTGGAGCTGATGATCCTGTACGTGAGCGGGCTCATCCTTCTGGAGAAGGGCCAGACCGCGCTGCACATGGCGCAATTCCTGCCTGCTCGCGCACACGATGCCCTCAACCGATTGCTGCGGACCCTGCCCTGGTCCACGGAGCGGTTGATCGTAGGGCTGATCCGCTGGAAGTAGCGGCTGGGAGAGGATGGCTATCTGTGCTTGGATGACGTGGTGGTGGAGAAGGCCTTCGCAAAGCGGATGGCGTGGGTGGGATGGACGTACTCCCCTTCCGAGCGGCGCCACGTCTTTGGCTTCCATCCATTGGCATGTCTCCCACGGGTGAACTCATGGTCGCTGCGTAAGTCCTGTTCAAAATTCGTTTGAGGAGGTGAGAGCGGTGGCTCCAATGGATGAGCTGGATCTTTTGAATATGCCATGGATTGACACACACGTTCATGTCCAGACGCTTTCATGGAATGATGCAGAAGCATTTGCCCTCGGGGGAGCCAGGGGACTCGTTATGATCGCAACCAACTACCACTGGTCTCCCTACAGGCCGGTACGGCCGGACGATGTTCTCTGGTTGTGGGACTTAGCGATCAAATGGTGTCATCATATTCAGAAGGGCCATTTTTATCACGTACGTGCAGCAGTCGCAATCCATACGCTTGCAAAAGTCGAAGACTGGCAGAACCTCTTAAAGCGTCTTCCCGAGTACTATGCAAAGCCTGAAGTTGTGGCGGCTGGTGAGTTCGGAATAGAGCCCGTGCAGTATGGACTCTCGTGGCCCTTGGAGGAACAAAAGGAGGTGGTACGAGAGCAACTAAGGTTGGCAAAGGAGCACGGGATACCTGTAATCATCCACACCCCGGTTCAGAAGCTGTATCAGCAAGGCTGGGATGAGCAATTGACAGATCCCCTGCTTCCATGGCCGCAAGCTAAGGTGGAGGCTACGCGGATTGATCTTGAGCTCATCGAAGAGGCGGGCCTTGATGGAAGACAAGTCATAATTGACCATGCCGATCGCTCAATTGTTGATATGGTTTTGCGGGACACTCGTTGTAATTTGGCATTCAGTATAGGATCGCCGTGGCGGGGCGTCACAGCAGCCGACATTGCACACGCTATAGGTAAATATGGGCCGGAGAGAATCTTGATAGATACCGACTTAATCGGGAACATGTATGGGGATACGCTCGCCATGCCTCGAATGATTCTTGACCTTTACCGGCATGGCATACCCAAGGATGTAATTAGACAGGTCGTTTTCGAAAACGCGAACCGCCTCTTTGGGGGGGTGTTCTCTACTCCTGTGTGAACACCTGTCGATTCGCAAACAAGAGGCTTTCGATGCCCAGCTTTGGACTGACGACCATGATCGAGGCCATCCATTGGGCTGGCCTCATCATTGAGGGTAAGAAATTCCTGTGGTTACAGTGACACTAGCCACAGCGGTTGGGTGAGCTTGCGACGGATGTACACAAGTAGAATGGGCATGCGAGGGGTAAGATCCTATGGGTGCGGCTGCTTTCACTGCGCTGGGCCTCTTGCTTGATCCGATGCGAATCCTCTTTATTTTTGCCGGTGTCCTGGCAGGTCTTGTAATAGGTGCTGTGCCGGGGATGGGCGGGACCGTTGCTGTTGCTATTCTTGTTCCATTCATCATCGGATTGGACCCATATACCGGGCTGGCGATGCTTACAGGCTCGCTCGCGGTTGTGCACACATCCGATACAGTGACCTCTGTTTTGGTCGGCACGCCAGGTTCTGCGGCGAGTGTTCCGACCGTGCTGGAGGGTCATCCAATGGCGAAGCAGGGCCAGGCGGCGCGGGCGCTGTCGGCGGCGTACCTCTCGTCCCTCTTCGGGGGCTTAGTCGGTGCGATTGGTCTTACTCTTGTCATCCCCATTGCTCGTCCACTTGTGCTCACATTCGGGTCGCCCGAGCTGTTCTTGCTAACTGTCCTCGGGGTCTCCTTCGCGGGGAGCCTGGTTGGAAGAGAACCCCTGCGGGGCGTCCTCAGTGGACTGCTTGGTCTCCTCCTCAGCACGGTAGGTTCTGCCCCCGCTGCAGCGGAGTACCGGTTTACTTTCGGCCAGCTCTACCTTGAGGATGGACTCAGTCTCGTTGTGGTTGTGCTTGGTGTCTACGGTGTTGCGGAGATCATCTCACTCCTTGCGAGGGGAGGCTCAATAGCCGGGCAAATCGACTTGGGACATGGGTGGTTCCAAGGTGTGCGCGACGTCATCAAGCACCGATGGCTGGTCCTTCGAGGGGCTCTGATTGGGATGTGGGCAGGAATCCTTCCTGTGATTGGCGCCACCGCAGGGACGTGGATGGCCTATGGGCATGTTGTTGCAACCAGCCGCGACAGCGAGCGTTTCGGGAAGGGCGATATCCGCGGCATTATCGCTCCCGAGGCGGCCAACAATTCGGTGGAAGCAGGTGACCTGATCCCGACGCTCCTGTTCAGCGTTCCAGGAAGCGTGCCCATGGCCATCCTCATGGGGGTGCTCATGCTCTATGGTGTCCTCCCAGGTCCCCGTATCGTCAGTGAGCACCTTGATCTAATCTTTGTGATCATATGGACATATGCGCTTGCCAACGTGATGGGTGCTGCTATTATGTTCCTCGCAAGCGCGCCTATTGCGCGCTTGACATTTGTCCCATTCAGCCGCCTGGCGCCCATGGTGATCCTTGCCGTCCTCCTGGGAGCATGGCAGAGCACGCAGCAGTGGGGGGATTTCTTCCTGCTCCTGATTCTCGGACTGTTGGGATATGTGATGAAAATTTCCGGATGGCCGCGGGCTCCGTTGATGGTTGGTTTCGTTTTAGGTGAACCGATGGAACGGTATTTTTGGCTTGCCGTCAATCTCTATCCTCGTCCGCATGATTGGTTGGTCCGGCCGGCGGTCCTCATTCTTGGAGCACTGCTGGTTGCACCCTTCGCCTGGGATGCGTTCCGTGCCATGCGGACGAAAAGGGAGGAGGTGACCTCGATTCGCGAAATTAGGTGGACATTCAGCCTTAATACTGCTGTTACCTGTGGATTCATTGCTGTATTCGCATGGGCCTGGACGGAGGCCCGTGGCTTCCTGCCCGCAGCAGCCTTATTGCCACTCACAGTATCGCTTACTGGGTTGGTGTTAGGGATTATCCAGCTGATACAGGAGGTGCGGGGGCGAAGCCTTCCGTCCCCTGAGGATGGCGAGGAGGGTGTATCTCCCGCTATGCATCGACGCGCAGTGTTGTTCTACATGACCATCGTGTTATACTACGTTCTCCTCTGGCTGTTGGGGTTCCAACTCGCCTCAACGATCTGGCTTTTCGCCTTTCTTCTGTTCGTGGGTGGATTGCGATGGCATTATGCTGCCGTCTACACGATGTTGATGCTGGTTTCACTTAATCTTCTAGGAAGGTTACTGGGGGTCTCTCTTCCGGCGGGCATTCTAGTGAGATTGCTTTCGGGTGGGTGATAGCAGGGGAGCGGGGGTCTGGCGGGGTAATGAAGATGATTGGCTTGTCTGGTCTGTATACAGAGAAGAGGGGGGGGAAAAGATCATGGCCAGAACAGGACAGGCGGCGGAGATTCCCGTGACGCAGAGGGTTGCACAATGGGTTGCAGACCTAAGATTTGAAGATATCCCTCTAGAAGTCATTGAGCATATTAAGCTCTGTCTGCTCGATACTCTTGGTTGCGGGTTATTCGGGAGTACCCTGCCCTGGGGGCGTACGGTCATTGAGTTTGCCCAGACTCTAGGTGTAGGGGACGAGGCCTCCGTGTGGGGGACGCCCATTCGATTGCCCGCGGCTAACGCGGCATTAGTCAATGGTACACTCGTTCATAGCTTTGAGATGGATGATCTTCACGCACTTGCCGTAATCCACCCAGGTGCGGAGGCAGTTCCTGCAGCACTCGCTGTTTCCGAGAGAGAGGAGAAGTCAGGAAGACCCGTTTCCGGGAAGCGGTTCCTTACAGCGCTCGTGGCGGGATACGAAATTGGGATACGCGTAGGGTTGGCGACGGGTCACGCTCAGTTGAGGCGAGGATTCCACCCATCAGCGACGACTGGCGTGTTCTGCGCTGCTGCCGCTGCCGGTAGCATTTTGGGATTGAATGGGGAGGCCATGCAGGATGCGCTGGGAATAGCGGGAACACAAGCCAGTGGGCTGATGGCTGCTCAGTATGGCTCCTCGGTCAAGCGGATGCATCTCGGTCGGAGTTCGCAGAGTGGTGTGTATGGTGCCGACTTGGCTGCTAGGGGGTTCCGTGGGATAAGGAATGTCCTCGAAGCTCCTTATGGAGGATTCTTCAGTACAATGATCGGAGACTGTTCAGAACTCCCCCTAGTGCTCAGGGATCTTGGCGAGCGTTATGAGCTTTTGGGTACAGGGTTTAAGCCTTATCCTTCGTGCGGAAGTACGCACACAACCGTGGATGCCTTGCTAGCCCTCAAAGAGAACCATCCTGATCTCACCCCGCAGAGTGTGGATTCCATTACGATTTACACTACCTCTAACACGCGGAATCATGTGGGATGGCCATACGTTCCCGATACCGTGACATCTGCCCAGATGAATTTGGGATATACTGTGGCTGCCTTATTGCTAGATGGATCCTTGACGGTAGATTCGTTCCGCGAGGAACGGTTAACGGATCCGAGGATCCTTGAACTTTCTGCGCGAGTGCGCGTAGAAGTCGACCCTGCGTTCGACCGCCTAGGGCGTGAGGGTCGGCATGCAGTCCGGGTAGTTGTCCGACTGATAGATGGTCGGACATTGGAGACCTCGTGCTTCCACGCGAAGGGTACGTCAGCCCGCCCCCTCACTTCAGAGGAGGTCGTCGCGAAGTTTACTGATCTGGCAAGTCGGGCAGTGGGATATGAGAGGGCTGTTTCCATCGTAGAAACTGTACGAAGGCTTGAGACGTTTTCGGAGATCGGGGGCCTCGTCCACCTTCTAAGAAGTTGATACGTGTTCACATGTGGCCTCTCCGAAGTTGCCTCACCCAGATCTTGGAGGGCAGAGTTGATAAAGCCCAAGCGGGGTAGGTGCGATGAGGCCATAGAGCGGCGGATGGCTGTTGGATCCGGAGGAAGACGGGAGAGAATGGGGAATCGGGAGAACTCTAATGCCTCTGTCGTGCATGAAAGATCCCTCCCTGCCTCCGTTTCCGTAGCCAAGAAGGGGTGGAGGGAGGCGCTCCCGATTGCTTTAGCGAGTGCTGCTCTGTTCATATCGCTCCGATGGCCAGATGGTCTTTTTGGGCTGACCGGGCGAGGGGCAGCAGCACTGGGCGTTCTCTTCTTGACCATGACCCTTTGGGTAACGGAAGTACTCCCCCTCAGTGTAACCTCCTTGATAGCTATTGCTCTCCTTGTCGTTACGGGAGTCGAAGGCTCGCTATCTTCTGCGGCTCGGGGTTTCGCTTCCGACACTGTGTTCTTTTTGCTCGCTGCAAACTTATTCACTCACGCGATCGCCGATGCCGGACTGCTGAAACGTTTGTCACGCGGAACTGTTGGAATGGCAAGGGAGAACCCCCGCCGGGCAGTGTGGGTTGTTTCAGGGATGACGGTGTTCACAGCGCTCTTAATGCCATCTGCATTGATACGAGTAAGAGCCCTGCTTCCCGTTATCCGGGAGATCGATAAACTCCTTCACATCGAAGGTCGTCCCTCGCGTTTCCTCAAAGGTACCGGATTGATTTTGGGTCTCCTAGCCCCTGCGGCATCCATTTCCATCGTAACCGGCGGCGGCATGTCTATCTTAGCTGCGCAAATTATCGCCCGATTGTATGGACCCCTCTCATGGATCCAGTGGTTCCTTATGATGGTACCTCCCACTCTCGTGGTGTCTCTTATCATGACTGCTTATATCGAGGTTGTTTTTCCTCCTGAGCCTGCGAGAACACCAGCCCAACCTCTTCTGAAAGGAAGGACAGGGAGACAAGTGCGTGCGGGCAGAAGACGAGAAGCGGTTGCAGGTGTTGTCCTAGGTCTCACACTTTTAGCATGGTTGTTTGGCAGCCGCTGGAACATCGATTTTGCTATCCCGGTGATCCTAGCTGTGGCGGTGTTGGCCCTTCCACCGCTCCGTTTGGTTACTGCAAGGACGATCCGACAGCAGCAGTGGGATGAGATCCTGGTGGTAGGGAGCGCTTTATCGCTAAGCGCCGCCCTTATCGATGGGGGGTCGGTGGATTGGGTTGGACGGAAATTATTCGGGTTACTCCCAGACACTCTCGGACCTGCAGCACTTTATAGTTTCGTAGTGATTTTCAGCCTTATATTCCGTCAGCTCTTCCTGCAACCTTCCCCCTGTATAGCGATCACGTTGCCCCTTGTAATCGAACTTGGCCGACGGACAGGTACGGATCCCCTTCTGCTTGCAATGCTCTCTGCGGGCGTCATCGGGATCGTCCAAATTCTCCCAATCCAGTCGCCCCCCTCGCTGCTTCTCTATACCGAGGGAATCTATGAAGTGCGCGATCAACTGCGCGTTTCACCTGTATTGGTCCTCGTAACCGCTGGGGTGATGTTACTGACAGCATTCTTCTATTGGCCGCTCCTACGCCGCATTGGGTGGGTTGGATAGTGAGATGGCTTTTTACTCAGCGTTCAAGGGGTGGATAGGACGATGAGGGAGTGGTGGGTTGCCCGGCATCACTTTGACGGTATAGTCGTAGGAGGAGGGGGCGCAGGCTTGTTTGCTGCCCTGGAGTTGGCGCAACAACAAGACTTGCGAATCGCGGTGCTGAGCAAACTGCACCCACTCCGGTCCCACACAGGGGCAGCTCAAGGGGGGATCGGCGCGGCTCTGGGCAATGCGGAGGAAGATTATCCAGAATGGCATATGTTCGACACAGTGAAGGGGGGGGACTACCTCCCTGACCAGGACGCCGTGGAGATCCTGTGTCAGGAAGCAATCGACGCGGTTTACGATCTAGAGCGCATGGGGTTGCCTTTTGACCGTGCCCCCGATGGGAGGATCGAACAACGTGTCCGTGCCGGGGGTCATACCCGAAACTTCGGCGAGGCCCCTGTCGCCCGCACGTGCTTTGCTGCAGACCGAACGGGTCAGATGGTCCTGTATACGTTGTATCAGCAGTGTCTCCGCCGTGAGGTGGTGTTCTTTGATGAATTCCAGGTTGTAGACCTCCTCATGGAGCAAGGACGCTGCATGGGTGTTGTGGCTTGGGATCTTCGATCTGGCGGGTTGCATGCGTTTTATGCACGGGCAGTATTGCTAGCCACCGGGGGGTGGGGGCAACTCTATCGCGTGACCACCAATGCGACCTCCCTGACGGGAGATGGGCCCGCGATGGTGTGGCGACATTGTCTTCCCCTTGAGGATATGGAGTTCTATCAATTCCATCCCACCGGGATCTACAGGAGGGGAATTCTCCTCTCGGAGGCTTCTCGGGGGGAGGGGGTCTATTTGGTGAACGGGGCTGGGGAGCGGTTCATGGAACACTATGCTCCTACCATGAAAGAGCTTGCCCCACGTGACATGGTCTCACGGGCTATCTATCAGGAGATTCGGGAGGGCCGTGGCGGGGGAGCTAAGCGGGATTGCGTATTCCTTGATTTCCGCCATCTCAGCCGTGAGGCCCTAGAAACCCGCCTTCCAGAGGTCATCGAGCTGACGCGTGTCTACTTGGGCCTTGATCCTACTCGCGATCTGGTCCCTGTCCAACCGACCGCTCACTATGCCATCGGCGGGATCCCAACGGATGTGTGGGGAAGGGTCCTGTCAGATGAGCATGGTCATGTGATCCCCGGCCTTTACGCAGCTGGGGAGTGCGCCTGCGTCTCTGTCCATGGGGCGAACCGGTTGGGGACGAACTCGTTGGTGGATATCCTCGTGTTCGGTAGACGGGCGGGCCGGGATATGGCCCAGTACATTCGTCAGATGGATATGGTGCCCAAGGTGCGCGATCTTCCCCCAGGAGTACAGATGATCCAGGAGTTGTTACAGAGGAGAGGTTCCGAATCGATCGGTATGTTGCGTCGGGAACTGCAAAACCTTATGATGGAACATGTCTCGGTCTTCAGAGATCAGCTTGGGCTGCGGGAAGCCCTCTCGCGAATTTATGATTTACAAGATCGGTATCAGCATATTCAGTTGGGGGACCAAGGAAAGATCTTCAATCAAGCGCTGATGGAAGCGTGGGAGCTAGGCTGCTTACTGGATGTAGCGGAAGCCACCACTATTTCTGCATTATACCGAACAGAGAGCCGAGGAACTCACTATCGGGAGGATTTCCCAAGGAGGGATGATCATAACTGGTTGAAGCACACCCTGGTGTATCGGGTAGGGAAGGGGAAGTATGAAATCCGGTACAAGCCTGTCGTAGTAACCCGTTTCCCTCCCAAGGAGCGGGTGTATTGACGCATTCACAGAGTCACTCAGGCCCTGGGGGAACCAGGCGTTCGCTAGGCTCGGGATAGGTCGAGGACGGCCGCACCGGTGGGTGAAGGTGATGATCCTGTATGTGAGCGGGCTCATCCTTCTGGAGAAGGGCAAAACCACGCTGCACATTTGATTAAGGAGGAGGGATAATGGCTGCACAGCGGAGAATCAAAGCGGTAATCATGCGTGGAGGGACAAGCAAGGGCGTTTTCTTCCATCGCGCCGACCTCCCTCAAGATCCAGAACTCCGGGATCGTGTGATCCTCTCTGTGTTCGGCGGAGGAGATCCATATGGGCGTCAAATCGATGGGCTTGGTGGTGCCACCTCGGTCACGAGCAAAGTCGTTATCATCGGCCCGCCCTCCGTGACGGACGCTGATGTGGACTATACTTTTGGTCAGGTTAGCGTTGACAAACCCTTGATCGATTACGGCGGTACCTGCGGTAACCTCACCGCGGCGGTTGGACCCTTTGCGATAGAGGAAGGGATAGTTCGGGGAACAGGACCCTTGACTGTTGTCCGAATTTGGCAGACAAACACGCGCAAGTACATCCGGGCGCATATCCCTACCACAGACGGCCTTCCTGAGGTGGAAGGTGATTATGCTATTGACGGCGTGCCCGGCACAGGGGCCAAGATTACCCTCGAGTTCCTCGCACCAGGAGGCTCAATGACGGGGCGGTTGCTCCCCTCTGGACAACCGATTGACGTGTTAGAGATCCCTGGGATCGGCCATCTCAGGGTCTCAATGATCGATGCCGTCAACCCCGTCGTCTTTGTGAATGCTCGCGATCTCGGCGTCCCCGGGACGGTAATGCCTGATCAGGTGGACGGGGATCCGGCCCTCCTCAGGAAGATCGAGCTAATTCGGGCTCACGCCGGGGTGAGGATGGGGCTTGCCCATTCACCGGAGGAGGCTTCAGCGAAAAGTCCTGGCGTTCCTAAAATTGCTTTCGTATCCCCACCCTCTACATACCTATCGACAAGGGGGGCGACGGTTCAGGCTGACTCTATTGACCTCGTGGGTCGCATCATGTCTATGGGAAGGTTGCACAGGAGTTATGCGGTGAGTGGTGCGGGATGTACGGCCGTGGCTGCTCTCATCGAGGGGACCATTGTTAACGAAGTCATTCGCGAGGGTCCGCTCCATGAGCGTGTGATTCGAATCGGGCATCCAGCCGGGGTCATCGAGGTCGGCGCCCGTGTAACTCGACAGAATGACGATTGGATCGCCGAGAAGGTGATCACCTACCGGACTGCGCGCCGGTTAATGGAAGGTTATGCGCTCGTTCCCCCTTCCATTTGGCCTTCCTAATGCTTCTCACGAAATTCATTTAACATCAAGACCGACATGACGAAAGAAACCTTCGAGAACTTGTTGCCGATGGCCGAGACGTCGGAAAGCGCGACGTACAGAACTTTGCAATTCTTCCAGGGAGGTGGGCAGGGCATTGA
>Ga0197143_1002220_pt1 | contig 14703 bp, 12 predicted proteins | sample GBS70_MetaG_FD_148603 | JGI IMG/M metagenome (GOLD analysis project Ga0197143, IMG submission 148603) | Sediment microbial communities from Great Boiling Springs, Gerlach, Nevada, United States - GBS 70_MetaG | ecosystem: Environmental > Aquatic > Thermal springs > Hot (42-90C) > Sediment...
CAAAAGGAACATATTTCATTGATCCTGCCTATTTCTTCATGAAGCGACATCGCCTTACTGCTGACTTCAACAGTGCGACCAAGACCGGCTATTCTCTTGACTATTGTTTCAATCCATATCTTTTGATCGACCAGCGCTACATTGACCCTGATTGCAGAGTGGAACGATGACGCGCCCAATCGCCATATTCAAAGCAAGATTGGAATATACTGCCGGTACTGCAGGCACGATGGCTCGCAACATCGCTTTTAGCCGCTTTCTCCGCACCGATAGTTTCGGTTTTCCTAACAAGCCAGCACTGATATTGCTCGTTTTTTTGGTTGCGTGCACAAGAAACGAGCCAGCCAGACTTGAACTTCCTGAGCTTAGGCTAGATCCCAAGGAAACACGATGGTCTGGGGTAGTCTCGGAGGACGAGGTAGTTGCTAGGGTCAACGGCGTCCCTATCAGCAAAAACGCTTTTATCATGGCCCTCAAGATGCATGGCAAGGAGGCCGATCCTTTGGAGGTTTTGAACGCACTGATAGCGGAAGAAGCAGTTGCCCAGAAGGCACTAGAAGAGTCCTCTGTTTCGTTCATCATATCTAACAAGGTCTTCTTGAAGGCGCTGGTAACAAGGTATCTAGAGAAGACTTTTGTTGAGGATTTTCCCCCCTCAAAGGTATCGATGGAAGAGCTTCAGGAGGTTTTCAAACAACCGATTGTGAGGGCAAAGTTCGACCACCTGACTATCTTCGTCGTCAAAGACTACCAGTGGATATGTTGCGATGGCAAGGACTGCGACAGCCCCGAGATCCAAGCGTGCTTTTCCGAAGGAGAGGCGGCTATGTCCGCAGTCTACGACGCTATAGTGGCGTTTGGCCCAGAAGCAGAAGATTATCCACTTTTGTATGACGACTTGAGATCAGGCGCACCAAGGCTTTCGTATCAGGAATATGAGTTTGCTTACGACAGGAAAAAGGGAATACAAAAAGGGAGAAGCATCTTCGATAAGGCGATAGTGGATGCGGTGGTTTCAACTGAAGTTGGCAAGTTCAGCAAGCCTGTCAGAAGTGCTTTCGGTTGGCACATCCCTTTCGTGGCAGAGGTGCATGAAGAGATCCATAAAGGTCTTGAGGACCCGGAAGTTCGAAAGGAGTTGAGCGAAACCTTTTATACATATTTCCAGCGCAGGAAGTTTATTCGGAAGATTGCGGAGTTACTACCTGTTGAGAGTTTTGTTCATCTTCGAGACCAGCTTAAAGGTTTTAGACGGCAAAACCCTCCTCGTTTTCAATGTGCAATCTACGAGGAAGCGCTTAAAACAGAGACACAGAAGACGCCAAAAGGCCTCTAGTCAGTATGATGTCCCCAAAAGTTTTTTGCTTGCTTCTACGATCCGTTTGTCAAGCACGGTGGAAGTGGAAATCTCTTGAAGGACGACTCGTGCAAGTAAAGGCAACAAGGCGAGCGCTATCCTTTTTGGACACCAAGGGTTTTGCGCGACTGCTGAAAGAACCCTATCCCGAACCCCAAATCTAGAGCGCAATACCACCATAAAAATCCCTTTCGACTGGGGCCTTATGGAGGCTACCCTCAGGGCGTGCTCTTCACATGCCATTGGATTGGCAAGAAGTATCGAGATGACATCAGGATGCGGATCATCACATAACCTCATCAAAAGGTCTTTATTATGTAATCTCGCTTTTGCCTTCCTTACGCCCAAAGGCACTTCATCCATATCGTAGTCCCTTTCCCATGTAACTGCCTTCTCGTCTGCCTCCTCTCCTTCCCATAAAAAACAAACAAAGGGCTTTACCTTCTTGTCCTCAAATAAAGAAAGCAGGGTTTCGCCTGGAAAGACCGAAGACAGTTCTGCGCCCATAAGCGAAACGAGCGTGTCAAAATACAAGCCCCTGCATTCCTGTCTAGTTATGTTGGAGAAAAGATGCTCGATAAACAAACAGAGAGTCTGCGCATCGCCCCGCAAAAGCACATCCGCTATAAGTTTCCGTCTCACACTACAGTCTGCAATGGCAAGGAACTTCCGCTCAAGAGCGACAGGCAGGACGATGTTCATCTTCTTACTATCGAACATGAAGAACAGCTTGTGGCGCTACAACCAGTGCAAGACGCGGAGGACGCGGTGGTTGTCATCTTCCCTCCCACAGAAAACGCACACAAAGAGACCTTCCGCTCTACATGCTTAGAGCCACACGAAGGACAGGGCACCGCCTTTTCGTCGAGCCTGCAAAGTTCCTCGAACTCCGCTTGGCAGTCCATACAGCGAAACTCGTAGATCGGCATATCTAACCTCCGTGAGATTCGGCAAGCACTGCCTCGAAGCGCCTTGCGGCATCCTGGGGTCCGATTGCAACCACAACATCACCTGAAAGCACCACATCGCCCGGTCTTGGCAGTTGATTCACTTCAAACTCATCCTCCTCGCCAGGCTTCCTCCGTTTTATAGCGATGATATTTAGGTGATACTTTTCGCGAAGTTGCAACTCCTGTACGGTCTTACCGACAAAAGGCTTTGGCACCTCGAACTCGATTACTTCTTGGCCTGTAGAAAGCCTTATCCGCCCTACAAAGTCAGGTGCATATAGCTCCTCTGCCAAGACCTTCCCCATCTCTTCCTCAGGGTCGAATGTCCTTTTCGCGCCGAGAGCGGTCAGCACCCGGGCGTGAAGCTCTGAATGTGACCTTGCAATGATCTTTTTTGCACCATGCTTTTGGAGAAGGGCTGTTATCAAAACAGAAGATTCAATCCCTTCGCCGATGGCGACGACCACGCAATCAGCATCGCAAACACCCGAGTCAATCAAAGCCTTTTCATTCGTCAAATCGGCTGTAATCGCGGACGCCACGAAGTCCTTGATCTCTTCGACCACCGCCTCATCCTTGTCCACCGCAATCACTTCTGCACCGAGTTCCGCCAATCTTTTCGCAAGTGATCTTCCAAAAAGCCCAAGCCCTACGACCGCTGCGCTTTTTAATGGCATCCTCCCTCCATCAGGTTAGCCAACCATAACCCGCTCCTGTGGAAACCTAATCCCTGACTGAACAGCTTTTCTCCCGAGGGCAAGGGTTAGCGTCAGGGGACCAACCCTGCCAACAAACATCAAGAAAATGATACACAGGCGACCAAAGGTGTCAAGTTTCGAGGTGGCTCCCATGCTCAAGCCAACCGTTCCAAAAGCACTTATTGTTTCAAAGAGAAGGCTTTCTGTTGAGATGCCTTTTTGTGTCGCGAGCAACAATAACGCCACAAGGAAGCAAGCACTAAACGAAAGAGTAGAGACTGCAATCGCCTTGTTAGTGGTCTTGCTTGGAACAGTGCGTCCAAAGACCTCTACCTGTTCACGCCCCAGAAGAATCGCCCGGATATTTAGAATCAAGAGGGCAGCGGTCGTCGTCTTGATACCGCCTCCTGTACCACCCGGGGATGCACCAATGAACATAAGGGCCAGATACACAACTACTGCAGACCTCGAAGTCTTGGAAAGATCGAGAGTGTTGAAACCACATGTCCTTGCACTTACAGATTGAAAGAATGAAGCCCAAATCCTGTCATCAAAAGAAAGCCCCTGTTGGGCACCATTCCTATCGAGAAGCAAAAGCCCGAGAGCCCCTACAAAGATAAGTATGACTGTTGTCACGAGGACAAGCTTAGCATGCAAAGGCAGTCCTCGAACAAAAGCCCTAAATCCTTTTTTGTATCGCCATGGTGAAAGGATCGCAGCGTTGACAAGAAACCCGAGCCCGCCGAGGATGATGAGCGTCGAAACAATCAAAATCATTGCAGGGTCATTCATGAACGATGTCAAGCTTTGACTGTAGAGCGAGAATCCAGCGTTGCAAAACGCTGAGATTGCATGAAAGATGCCGTAATACACAGCTTGCGCAGGTTCATCACTAAACTGCTGAAGAAACCTTAGCGAAAGTGCGAGCGCACCGGCAGATTCAATAGCGAATGTCATGAGGACTGTTTGGCGAACCAGGGTCTGCACCCCCACAGGGGTTTCCTCGTCTAAGACATCCTGCATGACCCGCGCCCCTCTCACGGATAGCCTGCCCCCAAGAAGAAGGGCAGCAGATGTGGAGAGGGTCATTATGCCAAGACCTCCAGCCTGAATAAGGAGTAAAAGGACGATTTGACCAAAGAAAGACAAGGTTGGTAGACCATGCGGGGCAAGTGCATCTTGGTTTACGACAATCACAGTGAGACCTGTAACACATGTGGCGCTCGTAGCGGTAAAAAGGGCATCTACGAAACGAAGCCCTTTCATGTCCACTGTTGCCCTTGGAAACATAAACAGGATAGTTCCGAGGCATATTAGGAATAGAAAGGAAAAAACCACAACCTTAGCAGGGTTTTGGACAAGACCCTCTATCAGCTGTTGCCCCTTAGTTGACCTGAGAAATATCCGAACAGCAAGCACCGACTGCCTGACGATGGCTACTATCGCAAATACTTCAACTCTAATCCATAAGGCAAGCCCCATCATAAGCAGAAGCAATGCATCTGACCATTCATGCTTTAGATAAGAGACGACCCTGATCGCCTCAATGCACTTGAGATAATGATAAAGGAAGGTTATTAGGACCGAGAGGGCGGAGACCACATAAAATGCTCTTACTAGATGAATGTTCTTCCATAGAAACAGACCTTCAATCGTTCCAGCAAAAATGCATAGTACAAACAAAGACCCATAGACAAGGGCACTCACCCGGCTTAGCCCTTCTTGCAGGTCTCCAAGTTTTTGCCAAAGGGGCATAATCGGCACAAGAACAAGCCAACTGAAAGGATAGCAAAGGACAGAAAACTAGACAAACGACACGAAACATTTGAAACCATCACAGTGTGAGATCGAGGTTGCCTTGGCGGCTTGCGAAAACTTCGAACCAGCGGAGACTAGGAGGGATATTTCTGGCCTTGATAAAAAAACGCCGCGCAATACACCATCCGGTCGATTTATATCGCCTCGCCCCCCCACCATTCGAGCCAGAAACTGGTCAAGATTCAACTTCGCAGCGACCTGTTTGGCGTTATCACCTGCGTAAAGCCGCCTCATCCTCGACCCATTTACGCCAGCAAAGAGATATTGACTTACTCTGGCATGTGGTGAGAGCCCCGAACGTGCTCTTTCAATGCACGCATCAAAGCCTGTTCAACCCCTTTAGAAAAGATTGGTTTCTGCTCTTTTGGGTCTTTGAAGACATCATACAGCCATGTCCGGCCTGTCCCCACCTCCCAGATGAGCTTGTGCGGCCCATGATAGACCGCTTTTAGAAACCTTTCTCCCCCCTCTGCAATAACCCTCAGCTCAGAGAATATAAACCGCTGTTGTGAAATGGAACTTGCCTCGGGCGACAAGAGATAGAAGAGGCTAATGCCATCGATGTTGGTTTGCTTCGTTCGTAATCCCAGCACATCCAGCACAGTAGGAAAGATATCAACGTGCGAAACCCTATCGCTTACGCGCAAGGCCTTTTGTCCCGGGATTCTAATAAGTAAAGGAACATGTATGCTTTCAACAAAAAGCTGTCTTGAATGTTCAAACTTCCCGTGCTCTCCAAACTCCTCCCCATGGTCAGCAAATACAACTAGGATGGTCTTGTCTAGTAACCCCTTGTATTCTAGGTAGTTTACAAGCACACCTAAATAATAATCCGCATATGCAATCTCCGCATCGTATCTGTCTATGTCCTTTTGACCAAAGGTGGGCACCTCAGGATGATTGACATAAGGGTGATGTGGCGCCTCGTATTGCAAGTACATAAAGAAATGCCGGAATTTAGGCATCTGTTCGATTTGTTTTATAGCAGAGAAGGTGATGAACGGAGCCGCCCGCTGACCGAATTGTAGCCACTTTCCAGTCCCATAAGGGACCTCAAAATGGTCAAAACCTCTCTTGAAAGAAGGTAAAAACCTATCCAACCACTCGTCTACGATGGCAACCGTCTTGTAACCTTCACTTCTTAGTATCTCGGACAGTTGTAAGGTGCTTTCGGGTATCTGCCATATGTCTCCTGTTTTCACCCATTCGATATTCGAGGGATAAAGCCCTGTCATTAGTGAAGGAATGGTTTCCCGTGTTGTTGCAGAAGGTGCGATTGCGTTATGAAAGACCCACGAAGAAGTTGCAAGCCGATCCAAAGTGGGAGTGGTCTTTCTATCATAGCCGAGAAGGGAGACGTGGTCAGCGCGCATGGCGTCAATACAAACGAAAATGACATTGTAAAGCTTGACATCCCTTTGACCAGCAAAATATACCCTCTTCGTCCTATCGCTTTCGCCTTCCTCCGATACAACCGTGTCTTCCCCATCGCAATCCTCATCGATGCCATTGTTTGGCACATCGAACTGTGCAGGATTTCTCGATGGATCGAGGTCATCGCAGTCCCCCCCGCCCCAGACATATGCAAAACCATCTCGATCGAAATCCACCCTATCCCACACAACCCTCACAATTCGGGCAGCAGGCGATTCCTTCGCTACCAACGCCTTTGGAGTCTCGGGGAAAAAGACGCCCGCAAGATGCGCAAGGGCAAAAAAGATTAGAAATGAAAATGGTAACAAACACGACACGGGGAAGGGCAGGTGCACCCTTCCCATGAGGAAGAAAACCAGGAAAAAACTTGTAAGAAATAGAAAAAAGGCTGGAAACCAAGTCATTTTGGACCATTTAAACGCAAGATAAACATAGAGACTGGAAAACACAAGAAGATAAAAAACGATCGAACCAACGACAATCGCTGGTGTGAAGCGATGAGTTTTAAAAATGCCTTTGTTATCAAGAAAAGCCATAACTCCATAAGCGAATAGGATTGAAAAACCCACAACTAACAGCGTGGCTACGAGAGAAAAAACCGTTCTTAGGTGGGGATCTGTGATTCGCAAAAACCGCATGAAAAGCACATACAGCAAAGGGAGACCAAGAAGCACAAAAAGAAAAAGCATCACAAGATACTTGGCAACATGTGGAGATTGAAACACTTTTCGAAGATGCAAGGTGGCAGGAGCCATCGGGATTGCAACAAAACTAAGGGCGAAACCATATACAAAAAACATAAGCAGCGCGGTCAAAGGGGTGAGGCTTTGTCCCTGGAATAGCCTTACGGACCCATCGAGAATAGTCAGAAGGAGGGCGCAGGGGAACGAGAGAAGAACGGAAAGCGCAACACAGTTTTTGATCTTGTCGAGCACATCACTCATCACACGAAAAACGAAGGTAGTCTGCTTTCTGGAGATGAAAATGTCAAGGATTTTGACATCCAAAATTATCGTTAGTAAGCCTTCCCCTTCCTCCTCCTAGTTCGTCTCTTTTTTTGGCACTCCCGCATTGATGGAAAGGCGAAAAGCGTGGGAGGTAATAGGTTAGTATTACTGTATCCGCGACGCTTGCATTGGCCCATGAGCCTCTAACTTCCTTGAGTTCTTCTGTGCCATCCATGCCTCGATCCTTGCACCCTATGATCCTTTTCCAAAAGATTTTTCTTGACAAACCTTTCCCTTTTACCCCCCCCTCTCAACAGAGGCGAGACAGGTTCGAGGGTCTTTCGAAAGTATTGCCAAAAGGCGAGTTGCAGAGTGAATGGTCGAAAGCGTAAAGTAACCAAATGCTGCTACAGCCTTTGTTGAATGACCGAAAAGAGTGAAAAGCCTCGAAGTAAGAGGAAAAAGGAGGACGGTGGAAGCATACTGCTGGACCAGAAAGAACCAATAATATTTACCCCGAAGATTTTCGGTTTTTGTCAAAAACTTGTCCTGTTGCTAGGTTTTCCTTTATGCTCACAACATGCGTTCGCATGAACCGCAAAAAATGCCAAAGACACGCAAAGGAAGATGCGTTATCTGTGGGGTGAAAGGGTCTTCGGGTGAAGACTTCATCTGCGATGCTTGTGGAAGCCCATTCGATACGACCCTTTTCTGCAAGAGATGCCACAGGAGGCTTCAACTCGATAAGGGTGTTGCAAAAGATTTCTTGCAATCCTATGGCTTTGTTTTCGAAGACCTCGATGGGCTTGTGCTCAAGGTAAGCGCTTGCTCAAGGTGTATGAGCGGCGAGGAAAAGGCAGACATCGAGATCTTCAGAATCAAGTTGTAACTCGGAAATAGGGCTTGCCGATAGAAATCGTTAGCGTTCAAAGGTTACAGGAAAGCGTAGCGCCTCGGTAGAATCCCTGTGTTACTCGCCCAAGAGGTCAAAAGTAAGACACGATTGATTTTCAGCGGCGAAGGATCCTAAGTGAGATTGTCGATTTGGACATTTGGACATTGTCCAAAGATTGTCTAAAGTGTCGAAAATGGCTGGCTAAAGAAAAGCTAAGAAAATCCGCTAGTTTTGTATTCGTGGAAGTTGGCACGAATATTGCAGTGTCACGAAGTTGGAATCCGTGCTGACCCGGATTCCGGTCGTCAAGAGCGGCTCGTGGCGATTGCCTCTTAGGGTCACTGAAGCCCCGCAACGGGCGAGGCGTGAGCCAGTGTATGCGGTGGTTCGGGACGAGGCAGGCAGGTCGGCGGGCACGGGTGGGCGTCCCAGCGAAGCTGGGGGGTGCTGGCTCCATCCCCGTCTTGTCCGCACCCCTATAGTCAGTGCATAACGGTCTCAGTACCTTGTGCCCCTTCTGTAGCCATTCTGCGGAAATCCCATTCCTAAAATGCACATGCGCGAATATGAAAATCCATAGCCTTGCGTGTGGATTGCAATGGACCCGCAAGACAAAGCCATGGCATCCTCTCCGTTTTGACCGCGAACGCTTTCAAGCAAGAAAAAACGACGCAGGAGACGGTTTGGGAAAGTGTGTGGTTACTTGTAACTGTCTAGCCAAATAAGTAGTATTCAGTGGCATTGAGCGTTTGCAGTGAAAGACCATTAGCACATGCTAGGAGTGCTCATATCAGCGTTGCTTCTTATTTACGCATGTTATCCCGATATAAAAAGATATCAAGACCTGCCTCGGCTGTCCGATGCGCTGCTGGATTCATCATCCGAAATCGAAACAATTGGGGACGGCACGGTCAGCCCTAGATTCGACAGTGGCTGCATCCCAAACTGTTACTCGAAGGTGTGCGGAGATGACGGTTGTGGCGGCTTATGCGGAACCTGTCCAGAAGGCAGTGTCTGCTCTGTAACTCAGGCATATTGTGTCTCAAAAAGTATCCAAAAACCTCTGGGCTCGTATTGCGGCGAGTACGGAGAATGCAAGCCAATGCTTGATTTCGGGGGTGTGGCAACCTACCCAAACCCATACTGGCCATCCTGCCTCGACGATCAGTGTTTAGAAGGACAATGTCTTTTCGGGTTTTGTTCTAGGAACTGCAAAATCCACAAAGACACAGAGGACAATGTCTCAAAGATGCCCTTTGCTGATGGCATCGAGGATGAAGACACCCCGAAAAACGACTGCGAGGGCGGAAAAGGAGAGATATTGTCGACAGGCTTTGTTTGCATTGACCAAAAAGGCTCTCCTGCATCTCTTGGTGTGTGCTTCCCACGCTCATCGTTCAAGCCTTGCTCTTCATCATCAGACTGTCCTCCATCAGAGGCATGTGGCTACATAGCAATCAAAGGCAACATAGAAAAGAGATGCGTTGCTAAACCAGAAGGGGCAGCAAGTCTTGGACAGAAGTGCGGACACGATGAGAAGACAGGAAGATACATATTTTGTGAATCATGGTTGTGTAGCGACAGGGGCTTTTGCTCTGCGCCATGCGATTCGAATAGCCAATGTCTTACACAGTCTGCATCATGCAGGGAAGGGTTGTGCCAAAATCAAAACAAGGTCTGCACCACTGATGCGGATTGCTCGGCATACTCGTGTTCGTACATGGCAAAAGCAGATTTTTTCGATTCCCACCTGTCTTTGTGTGTCCCCAAAACATGCCTTAGCGATACACAGTGTGGCGACGAAGGATATTATTGCCGTCATTATACGACTCCCCAGTCTGGGACATTTTCATTAAGCGGAGAATGTGTCCCAAAACTCCCTGGCGGACGAAAAACAGGCGAGGAATGCCGTGTAGATAAAGATGATGAAACCCCAGACATCCCATGCGAGAACGAAACATACTGCATTCAAAACACATGCCTCGCCATGTGCGAAAATGACGACGACTGCCCGAGTTCTATGATGTGCTCTGCCTCAAAACTTGGAACCAAGGAGAAAGATGAAGTCTTCCTCTGTAATCCAATCTCTCCCTCAAATCCAGCGTGTACTGACCCTGACGCATGCATATGCTCCCCTGTATTGAGAGCATCACCAAGACAACTCGAACTCAAATGCATAGATGCGAAACCATCAGCGCTACCCTTTTCTAGCCTGTGTGGTGAGGCCTTTTACGGAAACATGTGTGACACTGGCTACTGTTTGCTTGAAGACAGCGCCAATCTGAGACCGGGGTTCTGCTCAAAGGTTTGTAGAGATGACTCTGACTGCCCTTCTAGAACATCCCTCGGTGGCTCTCTTGTAAAATGGGTATGTGCGGGAATTTCCATGTTTTCGAACCTCACTCTGTTCCTGGGTGATGACATTTTTGTGTCTTGGTGCGTGCCTGTGCCCGCAGGTTCATCGCTTGAAAGATGCACGCGCGACAGCGACTGCCAACATCCTTCGGAAGTATGTAAGCCTTTTGTGCGTCATGGTATCCCTGCAACCGAAAGCACAGTCACAGGATATTGTGTCCTGAGTGAAGGTGGCACAGATACGAACATGCCGTGCGTCCTCAAAAACGGGGGAAAAGAGTGCAAGACAGGGATATGCGAACCGATGCCGACCGGCGATTTTGGTTTTTGTAGCAAGTTGTGCCAAAGCGACTTTGATTGTGCGGATATTGCGTGGGACGCCAGATGCGAAAGGAAGACGCTTGTATGGGAAACAGACCTCTCTGTAACTGTGTGTAAAAGGACGACAATCTGTTCTCCATGTATTGACGATATGGATTGCTTGCCATCCTTTGTTTGCGCGGATGCAACCGCATTGCCTTACATGGATGATTTCAGATGTTCCAAACCCTGTGCCACCGACGAGGAGTGCTTAGAGGTCGCCCCAAATTCAAGGTGTGTCGAAACAGATGCCCCTTACAGGACAAACAAGACAGGCAAAACTAAAGTCTGCCTGCCCACTCCGTGTTCTTGATATTTCTACTTCTTTTTAGAGAACCACGCATCGAAAAGAAGATTGAGTCCAAATACAAACACATCGTATCCACTTTCGTATGAACCAGCGTTTATTGGGTATGGGTCTGGTGCCTGCCCATCAGCCTGCATCATTGTACCATCTGGCTGCATCACCTGCTGATACAGCCTTGCCTGCCCAGGCCAAACATGTCTAGTCTCTTGGAATATGTGCGCGTACGCGATCCCAAACTCCACCCCAGCCCTGAAAAAGTCAACAGAGAAACCCGTCGCGACGCCAAACCTCTGAAAAGATGGAAAATCCACATTGCTATAACTTTTTGGCATCGCAGCCGTCTCGGTCCAGCCTCCTATTCTCCATGTCAACGCACATATCCTGAGCCACCTTTTGGGCACATTCCACTGCCCCCCAATCCTAACGCTGTAAGTATCCTGCCAGTTCCGCACCAAGGGTAATGTCTTGAACTTCATCTGATATCCGAGTTTTACAAGCTCAGATTCCTTGAACTTTATGTCGAATTTGTCTAGTTGCGACCATGCCTCATACACAAAATCCGCCTCTAAATCCCCCATCTCCTCTCCGTTCTTTTGGAAGATATACCTAATACCCGCTTGTGCCGACATGGGATAGGTGAAGGAAAGGGTTGCGTCCAAATCAAATGGCTCCATGCTTGCAAAGACCATGTTCGACCCCTTTGCTCCAGATATATTTATCTTACCCGACGCGTTGTAACGAATTGGCACAACCCTCCCAGAAAGGGCGACTTCAAGTGAATCACTAGGCTTTATAAACATCCCTACCAAAAGGGAAAAACCTGTGAGGTCTTTCATGTCCAAACGCGCAATCATGTCTGCGTTTGTATGAGCCACGCCATTCTGATTCGTAGTCCCTCCAGGTGCAACGAAGGCAAGCGAATATTTAAGGTAAGGCATCACTGCATACTGAAAGGTCGCACCGATCCCGAACCAATCCTTCCCTTTTGCGTGATATTTCCATCCCCCGGAAATGGAAAGAAACATCATCATTATATCCATGTCTAGGAAGGCGTATCTCGTAGCACCCGTGTTATTTGGGTCATCGAAGCGCGCCTTTCCAATTGCACAAGGTCCGCCAAGACCAAGTGCAAAGCCAAAATCCCTGAGGCCAAAGTCCGTTGCGATAGCGAATGACGCATTCACAGGGAAATAACCGATTTTTTCAGAGGCTGGAGCAAAGAAAAATGGCTCGCCGACCGGCCTTCCTAAAGAATCCACCTTTTGCCCCGGATAGCGCGAGAAGGTCATGTCCCTAAAGACCAAGTTATTGCTCAAATAGAACCTTGTGCCCTTGAGTCTGGCCAAATACGAGGGATTCCAGAAAAATGCAGATGGATCATCCGCCTTTGCAGTGAATGCACCGCCTCTTCCTACTGCATGCAAACCTTGTGGACCATATTCAAACCCAGCGGAATACCCAGCACGGGCAAATAAAGTCAGCACAAAGCCAAAGACGAGCACCAAAAGCTTATCTCTTAGCTCCATACAGCTCCCCAAATCCCAAGTAAAGTTGGATTTAGCTTAGGCGAACAATGAACAAGTGACAACACAAATTTTTTTCCGTGATTTGCCGCTAAGAATTCGAGCAAAATACTTAGAGTTTACTGCCTTTTACCTCCCACCCAAAGACAAAGATTATGACACGATCTATTGCGTAAGAAAAAACTGGTTCGGGAACTCTTACGACTTTTAGCTAGAACGCATTTTTCGCCTTCAACACTAACACCTTTGTTGGTGGCGGGAGACTGGATCGTAAAAAAACCACCGAGTGCGATGGGCATTCTTCGAACGCGCCCACGAGCGTGAGAAAGTCGCTCAAAGGGCGCAACCTAAGATCAACCACCTTTTCCATGTAATAGTGCATGGGGATTGCGACCTTTGGTCTTAGGATAGAAATAAGGTCGATCGCTTCCGATGGCCCTATCGTCCATGTGCCCCCGACGGGCAAGAGTAAGATGTCTACATTGCCAATGAACTTCGCTTCTGCTTCTGTAAGCACCCTTCCCAAGTCGCCCGGGTGAAACAATGAGATTCCGTCAAGCTCAAACCTAAGTCCAGTGACAAAGCCTGCCTCCCTTCCTGTTTCGCTACCATGAGGGAGTTTTAGGGCTCGGAACTCGACGCCAAGAAAGATGCCTGAGCCCTTTACAATGACAGGCGTCCCCATCTTTTTATCGATATAGAAGTGGTCGAGGTGGTTGTGGGTGGATGCCACAATGTCAACCTTTTCCTCGAAAGGTTTAAGAGCAATACGACCATCGAAGGCGAGTGGCTTGTAAGGGTCTAAAAGGATGCGAAGACCTTGTTCGGATTCGCAAAGAAAGCATGCATGTCCAATAAATGTAATCTTCATGCGTCTACCTGGTTAGAACAGGGGGGATTGCAGGGTCTATGAACATCGCCCTTACAATATTGTCGTGGTAGCTCACTATCTCGTTCTTGATCTCTGCTTCGAACCACGCGACTAATAGGTGTCCGTCTTCGACCTGTGTCCCAGAAACGGAGAAAGTCCATCTTTGAGGGTCTTGTAAGGCAAAGGGCTGGGGACCAGATATTTTCGTCCCTTGAGCATCAAGAACAATAGCCTGTGGAGGTGCAAATGACTGGGGGTTATAGGCAAGTGCAGGTGCAATAAATAGGTAGTTGTTCGAAACATAAGGCAATAATGTGCCAATAAAAGGATATAAGACAACTCCTGTTTCCCCTCTGGCTAACGAATGGATCTCCTGAGGAAGGAAACCAGTGCCGTTACCTTTCCTTTCTGTGATAATGCTGAAAAGAACAACGCGGTCTGAATCTTGGTCCCTTGCTACGAACAAAGACAAATAACCTTCGGGGTGATTTGCGCACAGCGGGGGTAACATATCAGGATTACCTTGCACTGAGTAGAACTCTACAAACTCCGCAAAATCAGACAAGACCCTCATGCCACCATACATACTCGAGCGCTGCTGGTCTGGACCTCTTTTTCGTAGGGACAAGGTTATAAATGCCTCCTCCCCATCAGCGCACACGCTTCCAACCAACGCACGATCTTGGTTTTCGCATGTCCCAGGGGAGATGTCAGAAACCTCGCCGAGCAATGAAAGAGAAGAGGTTGTTGCCTTGAAGGTTGCAAGCCTGGCGACCACATATGAACTATCCGAATCGCAGGAAATCTTTTCTGCCCATGCTACGAAAATCCTGTCCTGCCCCGTGCCAGAGCGGACGGAAGATATTGGTAAACCCTTGTAAGGCACTACAAGAGGACCCACCTTAAGCCCACCGTCCTTATCAACCACATATCCCGCAACACCGTGCTCAACCAAGGCAGCAATGAAATACCCGTCTTTGCTAGGAAGAGGGGACACCGTCACTTCATGAAAGATTTCTACTTGGGATTGCTCACCGGATGCTAATCGCCACGGCACTGTATCAATAGGTCTTTCCGAGGAAAACTGTGTTCTTTCTGTAACTGTCCGCACAACGATGTATCTTTCATCTCCAGCGCTACTCTGTCTCGTATACACAACCAGCCCCTTATTCTGGCTCGAAAGCCATG
>Ga0197143_1002221_pt1:0-10000 | contig 14702 bp, 12 predicted proteins | sample GBS70_MetaG_FD_148603 | JGI IMG/M metagenome (GOLD analysis project Ga0197143, IMG submission 148603) | Sediment microbial communities from Great Boiling Springs, Gerlach, Nevada, United States - GBS 70_MetaG | ecosystem: Environmental > Aquatic > Thermal springs > Hot (42-90C) >...
TTGCCCATAACCCCCAGGACCGCCCCCTTCTTCCCGGAGGGGGAATCAGGCCTGACTTTGATAAACTTTGTAGATGAGGCAAGCGGGGAGAAGTTTTATGGCTGGGCTGTCCATTCCCGCAAGTATGTAGCAGGGCTGCGTGGTTGGTACGATAAAATCGGGGCTACCGCTGGGACTTACATAACCCTTACCCGCGGCCGAAGCCCAACGGAGGTGAAGATAAAATTTACACCACGGCGCATTAGGAGAGACTGGGTTAAGGTGGCAAAAGTCCAAAACGAGCGTCTTACGTTTGAAATCCAGCTAAAGCAGCTTGCTTGCGATTTTGATGAGCTTATGATGATAGTGGAGGGGGAAAGGGATAAAATTGATGCCCTTAAGCGGAAAATGGACTCCAGCGCCAAAAGCCTCTACGAACTCTTGGTCCAAATATTTCCCGAACTCTTAAAGCTCAGTCCTCAGGGAACAGTCCACTTTTTGACCCTTTACACTGCCGTAAACCTTGTAAAGCGCTGCCCGCCCTTGCCTATCCTTTCCGAACTAAGTTCTAACCCTTGCTTCATATACAAGGGCAGCGGTTATTGGTCCTTTGACGAAAGCAGAGCATAGGGGTTGGGAAAATGATGGGGTTGGTTAATGTGAACACCAAATTGCACATAGATTTGGAGTGGTGGGAGAAAGAAGGCAAGGACTTTAACTATTTCCTCTACCAAGAAATGTGCCCTGAATGCAAAGAGCGCATCAAAGATTTCAACAAGGCCGTTTACATTGACTGGATAGACCCGGAAACAGCGGAAGTGAAGCGGCTCAATGGACTTTGGGAAACGCTTATCACATGCTGCAGCCAGAAACCGGATTACATAAACCCCGAACTTCCCATTACCAAAGCCATCTTTCGGGTATTCCTGGCCAACCGCAATGAGCCCCTTTCGGCTGCTGAGCTGGCCGAACGCTACGGGGATAAGATCGGAGTGGCCGACCCCCACCGCATCCTTCGCATCTTAACAGCAGGCAAAGTCTATAACGGCATAAAACCTTTAAAACCGAGCAAGCCCAGTTAATATTGGCAGCATCGGGGCCTTGCTCCAGGCAATGGTGCGGGAGAAGGCCCCGAAAATTTTGTTGACCGGCAACGAGGCCGGAAGGAGGAAAGCCATGAGGGAAAAAGACCTGCCTTTGATTCTCACCATTGACAGCGGTACTACTTCCTGCAAAGCCGGCTTAGTAACCCCCTACGGGGAAATCCTGGCTTGGGTTAAAAGTGAAAAATCGGCCCCAATTTATTTCCTCCCCAGAGGTGGCGCTGAGCAGAACCCCGAAGAATGCTGGGCTATAATTTTATCCACCGTCCAACGCCTAAAAGAAGAGTTCCCCATTCCTCCCGAGCGAATCGCCGCTATAGCTGTGACCGCCCCTTGGTCCACGACCGTCCCCGTTGACAGAGATGGAAAGCCTCTCGGGAACACCATAATGTGGATGGATACCCGTGGGGCTCCCTATGTTAAAGAGATAACACGGGGCTTGCTCAATTTCCAGGGGTATGGCCTCAGCAAAGTCTTTACCTGGGTGAGACTGACCGGAGGTATCCCCACCCACGCTGGGAAAGACCCCATAGGCCACATCCTCTTCCTCAAAAACGAGCGCCCCGAAGTCTACAAGGCTGCCTACAAATTCCTGGAGCTTAAAGATTACCTCAACCTCAAATTGACGGGAAAGCTCGCCTCCGATTATGCCACTATAACCTTGCATTGGGTGACCGATAACCGCGATATCAATAACGTCCGTTATGACCAGCACCTGCTGCGATTGGCAGGCATTGATGCGGAAAAGCTCCCGCCCCTCTACCCGACCACTCACGTTTTAGGGCCTTTGCTTCCTGGGCCAGCCGAGGAATTGGGGCTTCCTCCTGGAATACCAGTAGCCATCTCCACGCCTGATTACCATGCCTCCGTTTTAGGTTCGGGGGCTCTAAGGGATTACGAGCCTCACATATACGTTGGAACTTCCTCTTGGCTATCCTGCCATGTCCCCTTCAAGAAAACGGATTTGGTCCACAACATGGCTTCGCTGCCATCGGCTCTTCCTGGAAGGTATTTCATCGCCAATGAGCAGGAGTGTGCGGGGTCATGCCTCACTTTCCTCCTCAACCTTTTCTTCGCCCAAGATGCCCTCGGTGAAAGCCCCTACAGAAAGCTTGACGAATTGGCAAGCTCAGCTCCTGTAGGAAGCGGAGGGGTAATCTTTGCCCCCTGGCTCTATGGGGAGCGTACACCAGTAGAGGACCCATCTTTGAGGGGGAGCTTTTTCAACATCTCCTTGGGCACCAGCCGAGCTGAAATGGTGCGAGCTGTCATGGAAGGAGTAGCTCTTAACCTGCGCTGGCTCCTCCCCTGCGTAGAGGGGTTCATCGGGAGAAAGTTTGGAGATATAAACATAATCGGCGGAGGGGGCTCTTCGGAAATTTGGTGCCAGATTTTCGCCGATGTGCTGGGGCGGCCTATTCGCCAGGTGAAGGACCCAGCGGCCGCTGGCTTAAGGGGCCTTGGCATCTTAGCCAGCCTCTCCTTGGGCTTATCCGATTTGGAAAGCTGCACCAAGGGCGTGGTTATCACCAAAACATTCAAGCCTGATCCACAAAACCATAAGATTTACACCGAAATCTTTGAAGCTTTCATGCAATTTTACCGGAACAACCGCTCCCTCTTCCGCCGCCTTAATCCAATTTGAGGAGGTGGAGCTATGGAACCATTGAAGATTTTAGGGTTACTCCCCAAGGGTTTAGCCCGTTTCTTGGAGGACATTGCAGGGCGAGTGCCAGCTTTGAGGAAACGTTTGGAAGGGGAATACGAACGCCTCCTGGAAGGCATGGAAGATGCTCTGAAGCCCTACAAAGATGCCCCCTCCTTTACCCGCTTGCCTGAAGAGGGGCTAAAGCCAGAGGAAATCCTTAGCCTGATGGAAACCCTGAACGCACGCGAGGAGTGGCGCTGGAAGGAAGGCTATGCCTCTGGAGCTGTCTATCACGGGGCCGATGAGCACGTTGATTTCATGAGCAAAGTCTATTCCCTCAACTCTCAAAGCAACCCCCTCCATGCTGACCTTTGGCCCAGCACGATAAAATACGAGGCCGAAATCGTGGCCATGACAGCACACATGCTGGGGGCTGAGGAAGCCCAGAAAATAGACCCAACCGCGCGCATCTGCGGCACGGTAACCTCAGGAGGGACTGAAAGCATCCTTATGGCTATGAAAGCTTACCGAGATTGGGCCAGGGATAAGAAAGGCATAACTAATCCTGAAATGGTGCTCCCAGAGACAGCCCATCCGGCCTTTGAAAAAGCCGCTCATTATTTCGGCTACAAAATTGTCCGCATCCCTGTGGACAAAGACTTCCGAGCCGACGTAAAAGCGGCCCGCAGGGCGATAACCCGTAACACAGTAGTGCTTGTCGGCTCCGCTCCCTCATTCCCTCACGGCGTAATTGACCCCATACCCGAACTGTCAATGATTGCTTTTGAGCACGGAATAGGTTTCCACACCGACGCTTGCCTTGGAGGATTTATCCTCCCTTGGGCAGAAAAGTTGGGGTACAAAATAACGCCTTTTGATTTCCGCCTCCCAGGGGTTACCTCCATCTCTGCCGACACTCACAAATACGGTTATGCAGCCAAAGGCACTTCCGTAATCCTTTACCGCAATCCCGAGCTACGCCGCTACCAATATTTTGTGGCTTCCGATTGGCCTGGCGGGCTGTATGCTTCGCCCTCAATAGCTGGCAGCCGCCCAGGAGCATTGATAGCCATTTGCTGGGCGGTAATGCTCAAAATGGGAGAGAAGGGTTACTTGGAAGCCACCAAGCGCATTTTAGAGACCGCTCGCAAGATACGTGAAGGCATTGAATCCATCCCTGGCCTGAAAGTTTTGGGTGACCCCCTATGGATTATAGCTTTTACCTCCGATAAGTTTGACATTTACCGAGTTATGGAAAAGATGGCCGAGAAAGGATGGAGCCTGAATGGCCTCCAGAATCCCCCGGCCGTGCACATAGCTGTGACCCTTCGCCATACTGTGCCCGGCGTTGCAGAGCGGTTCATTGAAGACCTGAGGGTAGCAGTTGAAGAGGTAAAGGCCAAGCCTTCGGAAAAAGGGCACATTGCACCCATATACGGCATGGCCGCATCCTTGCCTTTCCGCGGCATGGTAAAGGAGCTATTGAGGCGCTACCTTGACCTTTTGTATTCGGTTTAAATTGACCGCAGTGCGAAAGCCTCCTGGCCTATACAATTTGCCTGGGGTTAAAAGGTGCAGAGGCTTGTGAATTTCCTCCGCTACCTTGACAAGCGCTCCTTCCTGGGCTTTAAAGTCTGGGAATTTTCCCTCCAAAGCCTTTTTCGCCCTTACGGGCTTTGGTTCTTAAAGCGCATTGTCCTCCGCCATCCGCTGGCTACATTGAAAGGACTAATCCGATACCGTGAGCTTGTAGCCCGAAACGCCCTGGGCGGAGCAGTGAATCTCATAAGCCTTGGAAGCCCCGCTGAACTGCTTGAAGAGCCCCAGAGCTTGGTGATTGCTTTAGGGTATTGCCAGAAGCCATTTGGCTGCCCAGCCGGACGCTTTACCCCCCATTGCCTCCTTCCTGAGCATTGCCCTCAAGACTGCCCGCTTAAGGGCCTAATTCAGGCCGGCCTTGCGCTCGGAGCTAAAATTTACGTCATGACCAGCGCCTTGAGGATTGGCCAGGACCTTTTACTTCCTGCCTTGGAAGAGGGGAACCCTTCCAAAATCTTAGCCTTTGTTTGCCCTTATTCTCTCCACCCCTTTGCCTTGGCCTGCCTTATCTGCGGACTCAGAGGGGTAATCCTAACTTTCGGCCGAGGAGCTTGCTCCGATTACAGCTCCTGGCTCTTGGCCGACAAAGGCATAAAGCCAGAACAGACCTCCATAAGCTCCGAGGGTGAAATGCTCCTCACAAAATTGTTTCAACCTCTGTTAGAGGATGACCCCGACCCCCGTAACCTCCCTGCAAGGGGAGTAAACCTTTGGAGGGAGTCCCCCTACGAGGGGGCAAAAAGGGGGCGAGTTGCGAACCCCAGCAAACCTGCGCACGAGTGGGATCCAAAACCTTGGCAAACTCTCCGCAAACGGAGGCGGGAACTCCCATAACCCTCCTGCGAGGGAGCATAGTTGCCCCACGCTCCCCGCCTTATCCTGCGGCCGAAAGCAACCTCTCCGCCGGAAAACTGGGAAGCTCTTTTGGGTGTGTCCCAGTTTTGTCGAGCCTGTTTTTAATGCTGATTGAAATCAGCCTTTTGGGGCCTTCGGCCCGGGGGGAACCCCCCGTAACCCCCTACGAGGGGGTAAACCCACGCACGAGTGGGACCCAAAACCTTGGCAAACTCCCAGCAAACGGGGAGGGAAATCCCACATAATCCCCTTACAAGGGGGTAAAGGGGGCCAGAGGGTTGTGAGGGGTGGCCCCACAATTTTGTCGGGCTGGGCCATCGGCCTTTCCGTCCTGGCGACCCGCGTTCCCGAACGGCTACCGGGGGGATAGCAATCTCAGCCCACCGGGCTTGCCTTGTTTGCTTTTTGTGGTATAATATATTTAGGTGGGCGGTTAGCTCAGCTGGTTAGAGCGCAGCGTTGACATCGCTGAGGTCACTGGTTCGAGTCCAGTACCGCCCACTTTTATTTTTCCCAAAGGAACCGAGAAGTAAACCCAAACGGGTAAAGTTCTTTTAGGGTCAGAACCCGCCACTGCTTTTCAGCGTTAACCAAAATCACTTGGAACGAAGAGAAATCGGCCACAAATTCAGCCATAACTTGGAGGCAAGCCCCGCAAGGGGGAGCTCCATTGGAAGTGACCACGGCTATGGCCAAGAAGTCCTTTTCCCCCTCGGAAACAGCCTTGCAAATAGCAACCCTTTCCGCACATACAGTGAGCCCGTAAGACGCGTTCTCCACATTGCATCCGGTGTAAATTGCCCCCGATTTAGCCAAGAGAGCTGCCCCTACTTTGTATTTTGAATACGGGGCATGGGCTTTTTCCCGTGCCTCCAACGCTTTCCCCACCAAAACCTCAATGGTCTCTTTGTCCATAAGCTCGCCTCCTTGACCTCAACGGTCGCTGGGGAAGCTGAAATCTTTGCCTACGATTACCCTTATGTCTATCCCGTTGAGGTTGACAGGGCTGTGGCGAATTTCTTCAGGACGAACGTTGAAAAGGAGAGCCAATTGCTCTAAGGTGTAATTTTTGTAAGTGTAATTCACAATCACAGTATGCTGGTAATCAGTTCTATCAGCAGGGCCATAAGCCACAACTTGGAAGCCCTTGTCCAAAAGGAATTTAACCACTTTCTCTGTAAGCTCTTCGTTACCCGTGCCATTTTGGACCACAATTTTTGCCCCTTCCGCAGCAAGCCTTTGCTTTTCCAGGGCTTCCTGGCTCAACACCTGCGCTACGACTGGGGTTGGAGTAGCAAAAAGCTCCTCTATAAGTGGGCGGATTTTCTCCCGCAGGGGTATGAGAACATCGGCCCCGGCTGGTGTTACAGTGCTCAAGCACATAGAGCTATCAATCACTGCCCTCTTTATGTTCTGAGGCTCTATCTCCCGGGCAATCGCTGCCAACTCCAGTATCACATCCATTGGGATATCGGTTTGAATTGAGTCCGAAAAGCTCTGGGCAAGTTCAGGAAGTTTAGGTAAAAGTTTGGGGATGAGGTCCAAGCTCATTACCCTTTCCCGCACCGCCATTATAATTTGCTGCTGACGGCGCAACCGATCAAAGTCCGAAGAGCCGTGCCGGGTACGGGCATACTTTAAGGCTAAGTCTCCATTCATATGATGCCAACCGGCAGGGATGTACAGAGGTTCGTAGCCATAACCGTCGTAAGCTGGGTAAGTTGGGTCGTTTATTTCTTTCTCTACGTAGATGTCAATCCCGCCGATGAGGTCAATAATTCTCTTGAATCCTTCAAAGTTTATCTTCACGTAGTAGTGGACTGGGACGCCAAAGTTGTATTGGACGGTCTTTTTAGCCAACGCTGGGCCTCCGCCGGGGTAGCCATTTTTCTCGCCGATGATATTAGCAGTATTTATCCTCCCTTCGCCGTAGCCAGGGATAGGCACCCACAAATCTCTGGGGATGGAGAGCATGGAAACAGTTTTAAAATTAGGCTCAACACTGATGAGGATAATGGTATCGGTCCGCGAAGGCCCTTGCTCGCTGGGGCGCCTATCCTCACCCAGAAGGAGTATGTTTATCCTCTCGCCCCTCTGGATATCCGGAAGGCTTAGAACCTCCCGCATCTGCTGGTTCTGCTGGGGAGCCGAGGATATCCCAGGCACTTTTTTGAGGATAGAAAATGGAGTTGAAGCAAAATAGTTAAAGGCCCACAACTTTGCCGTCAAGTAAATCATGAAGGCAACGTAAAGGGTGGCTACCAGGTAGAAGATGAGCAGTAGAACGCACATCCCTTCTGTCCAAACATCAGCCTTAATCCGCTGGGATTTCTCCAAGGACCATCACCTCCTTTTGCTAATAGACCAGCACCAGGGGCTTAGGGGTGAAGAGAAGGGCGAAAATTAAAAACATGGCCCAAGCTATGAGGCGATCTATGGGCCTGAGAGGGGTTACTTCATCCAGAGGTCTGGCGTGTTCTCGCCCCAGTAAAGCGATAAGGAGGGCCCAAATGAACCATCCTTGCCACCAGAAGCCCATCAGCAAAAGGGCTCCTATGATCACCCAATTGAGGACTTTGGCCTTCTTCCCCAAAAGAGCATAAGCTATATGTCCTCCATCTAACTGCCCCGCCGGGATGAGGTTAAGGCCGGTGACCATGAGGCTTGCCCATCCAGCGAAGGCCATCGGATGGAGTAGAACGTCCTTCCCGCCCGAAGGGAGGATTTGGCCGAAAAGAAGGAGTTTAATCAGGAGATAGAGGATTGAGTTGCCTTCCATGTAATAGGGCTGATCGGCTGGGAGGGTTTCAACCTTGGAAAGCATTAGCCCTATTATGGTCATCGGGATACCTACTATTAAGCCAGCCAGAGGCCCAGCCGCCCCTATCCTTATGAGAGCCCTGCGGTTCAAGGGCGGGGATTTCATCCTTATGATAGCTCCCATCGTCCCGAAAGGGCTTAAAGGCATGGGGATAAAGTAAGGCAGGCTAACAGAAGAGCCAAGCTTTCGGGAAACGAAGTAATGGCCGAGCTCGTGGGCTCCAAGGCTCCCCAAAAGAGCGATGGCAAAAAGCAGGCCGGACAATAAACTTGGCCTTTCGCCAGTGAAAACCCCGGTGAAGACAACTGAGATAAGGGTCAGGGCAAAAAGCAAAAGGCTCAAAAATTTGGCTGGAGGGGATTCCGTTATTACGCCGGGGACAACTATGATTTTAGGGCCGTCTTCATCTTCGCGGAAAAGGGGGGTATAGCCTAAAGGCTTTAAATTCGCACTCAAAAGAGCGTAAGCTTCTTCAGAATCGCAAAGGAACCGCCCTTTGAATTGAAAAGCACCAGCTGCTCTCGGCACTGGGGAGAAGCTTTCAATCCAGAAAACTTTCCCCACTGCCCTTAGCAGAGAATCAGGTATAATCTCCTCCATAATCCTAAGCCTCTTTAAAGTGGAGATGGCGGGAGTTGAACCCGCGTCCAGAGAACTTAGCCCTGGATGGTTTACAAGCTTAGTCGGCTCCTTAATCTCGCCCGAAACCTCCCGAGCCGACCAGGGTGTTTCGGGCCAGCCGAATAGCTTCTTAGATAGCCTTATTCGGCATCAGGCTATCGCACCCCGAATTTTCTCACGCCCTTCCCTGGCCCTTCGGGGGGAGACCAAGGAGGACGTGGCCGCTTAATTAAGCGGCCATGGGAACAGTAGCGTAGTTGGCACTTTTTTTAAAGAACCCCTTTTTACGAGGTTGGGGCGCCTCGGCTTGCCACCCAGGACCACCGGTTCCCTGTCGAACCCACAGCATCCCCACAAGCTAATTAAATTATACAGGCTGATGGGATTTCTGTCAACCTATTGCTATGAGGGTGTTCGAAAAATAAGCGAAGCGTACCCATAAATGTGGGTATACCTTAGCGCCGAGGCCGCCCTCGCATTTACGACGATTTTACCAGACCGTGGATATGATGCAATCTTTAGGAGCCCAACCTGCACTTCGGATGAAAGCGACCTGGCGTTACTCGGTTCGCAATCCATTACGTTTAGCCTCCATCTGGCTTGACAAGTGGGGAGGGATGGGTATAATTTAAATTGCAATTTGGTGGTCGTGGCTGACCTCAAGAAGTTTGACAAAGTGGCGAGGCGTGGGTATAATATAAATGGTGCTGTGTGGTGGAAGTTGGGCAGGGTTGGGGACTTGACAAGGGATGGAAGGTGTGGTATAATATAAAGCGGTTAAAGCACCTTAACAGCTGAAAAGTAGTAGGAAGGCAGGGCGGGTAAGCGGCCATAAAGCTGGGAAAATTCTCCGATGGAGAGTTTGATCCTGGCTCAGGGTTAACGCTGGCGGCGTGCCTAACACATGCAAGTCGAGCGGGGAAGCCTAAGGCCCCTTTGGGGTACGGCTTCCCAGCGGCAAACGGGTGAGTAACACGTGGGTGACCTGCCCCGAAGAGGGGGATAACCCTGGGAAACTGGGGCTAATACCCCATGTGCTTCGTGGGGTTAGAGGCCCACGAAGTAAAGGGTGTGGTTAGCCGAAAGGCGCCACGCCGCTTCGGGAGGGGCCCGCGGCCCATCAGGTAGTTGGTGGGGTAATGGCCTACCAAGCCTATGACGGGTAGCCGGCCTGAGAGGGTGTCCGGCCACACGGGGACTGAGACACGGCCCCGACTCCTACGGGAGGCAGCAGTGGGGAATCTTGGGCAATGGGCGAAAGCCTGACCCAGCGACGCCGCGTGGGGGAAGAAGCCCTGCGGGGTGTAAACCCCTTTTCGGGGGGAAGAGTAAGGACGGTACCCCCGGAATAAGGGCCGGCTAACTACGTGCCAG
>Ga0197143_1002221_pt1:12500-14702 | contig 14702 bp, 12 predicted proteins | sample GBS70_MetaG_FD_148603 | JGI IMG/M metagenome (GOLD analysis project Ga0197143, IMG submission 148603) | Sediment microbial communities from Great Boiling Springs, Gerlach, Nevada, United States - GBS 70_MetaG | ecosystem: Environmental > Aquatic > Thermal springs > Hot (42-90C) >...
AAAGGAGGGGTGGAGTGCAGGGAAGTGAGAATCCCGGCATGAGTAGCGGTAAGGGGTGTGAAAACCACCCCCGCCGTAAGCCTAAGGTTTCCTGCCCAATGTCAATCAGGGCAGGGTTAGGCGGGAGCTAAGGCGAGGCCGAAAGGCGTAGCTGATGCACAGCCGGTTAATATTCCGGCCCCACCTGGGGGGAGCGATGGGGGGACGCAGGAGGGTAGGCCAGCCGGCCGCTGGTCGCGCCGGTTCCAAGCCCGTAGGGCGATGAAGGAGGGAGGAAAATCCCCCTCCGGAGCCTGAGAGGTGATGGCGTAAGTGGCTGAGCCCACACTGCCAAGAAAAGCCTCTAAGCGTTGAACCCCAGGTGCCCGTACCGCAAACCGACACTGGTAGGCGGGGTGAGCATCCCAAGGCGCTCGGGAGAACCCTCGTCAAGGAACTCGGCAAATTGGCTCCGTAACTTCGGGAGAAGGAGTGCCCCACGTAGGGTGTAGGAGCTCGCCTCCGAAGCCCGAAGGGGCCGCAGTGAATTGGCCCTGCCGACTGGTTAACAAAACCACAGGTCTCTGCTAACTCGAAAGAGGAAGTATAGGGGCCGACGCCTGCCCAGTGCCGGAAGGTTAAGGGGAAGGGTTAGCCGGCTTCGGCCGGCGAAGCTCTGAACTGAAGCCCCGGTGAACGGCGGCCGTAACTATAACGGTCCTAAGGTGGCAAACGCTGCCTGCCCCAACGGTAACGTTGGGGGCAATACCTGGCTGTATGCGGGAACACCCTTAGAGCCCGTCCTACTCGGGAGGCCGCACCTCCCAGTAAAAATGGACGGGATTGGGCAACCCGCAGGAAACCCGCAAGGGGATCCTCAGAGACTATACGCCAGGCGTCCAGCCGAAGCGGAGGTGGCCAGAATGGATCTCAGCCCCGATTGGGTAGTTGGGTTCGTAGATGGGGAAGGATGCTTCTACGTGGGCATCAACCCCCATCCCAAGATGACTTTAGGGTACCAAGTGTTGCCCGAGTTCCGTGTGGTTCAGCATGAACGTGACATCCAAGTCCTTTATGCCCTGAAACGGTTCTTCCGATGTGGAGTTGTACGTCGCAACCGTGAGAACCGCTACGAACTGCGAATTCGCAAACTATCCTGTTTGCAAAAGGTCGTAGAATTCTTTGAACGCCACCCTCTAAAGACGAAAAAGAACGTGGATTTTAAAAAGTTTGCCCGGATAGTTAAGTGGGTAAGCGAAGGCAAACACTTAGAACCTGAGGGGCTGATAGAGATTGTGGAGCTGGCGCTCTCAATGAACCGCACGAACAAGGTCAAGACGCAAAAGATCCTGGCCGACCTCCAGCAGAGGTATGGACGAAGAGATAGTCCACCCCAGGCAGAAATGCTTGGAATAAGGTGAGCGAAATTCCTTGTCGGGTAAGTTCCGACCCGCACGAAAGGCGTAACGAGTGGGGCACTGTCTCGACGAGGGACCCGGCGAAATTGAACTGGCCGTGAAGATGCGGCCTACCCGCAGCAGGACAAAAAGACCCCGTGGAGCTTTACTGCAACTTGGCATTGAGTTAGGGCTTAGCCTGTGTAGGATAGGTGGGAGGCTGAGAAGTCTGGGCGCCAGCCTGGATGGAGCCACCCTTGAAATACCACCCTGGTTAAGTCTTGACCCTAACCCCTGCCCGTGAAACCGGGAGGGGGACAGTGCCAGGTGGGCAGTTTGGCTGGGGCGGCCGCCTCCTAAAAGGTAACGGAGGCGCCCAAAGGTCCCCTCAGGCGGAATGGAAACCCGCCGTTGAGTGCAAAGGCATAAGGGGGCTTGACTGCGAGGCCTACAAGCCGAGCAGGGGCGAAAGCCGGGCTTAGTGATCCCACGGTACCGAGTGGAAGGGCCGTGGCTTAACGGATAAAAGCTACCCCGGGGATAACAGGCTAGTCTGGCCCAAGAGTTCACATCGACGGCCAGGCTCGGCACCTCGATGTCGGCTCGTCCCATCCTGGGGCTGGAGCAGGTCCCAAGGGTTGGGCTGTTCGCCCATTAAAGGGGCACGTGAGCTGGGTTCAGACCGTCTGGGAAGGCGGCCCCGAGCGGGTAACCGGCGGGGAAAAACCGGCTCATAACGGGGAAGCCCTCCAGGTCTACCGACCGGATGCTGAGGGTAACCCCGTGGGAAGGCGGAGGCTATGGAGGACACCACACGCGCTTACAT
>Ga0197143_1002222_pt1 | contig 14700 bp, 14 predicted proteins | sample GBS70_MetaG_FD_148603 | JGI IMG/M metagenome (GOLD analysis project Ga0197143, IMG submission 148603) | Sediment microbial communities from Great Boiling Springs, Gerlach, Nevada, United States - GBS 70_MetaG | ecosystem: Environmental > Aquatic > Thermal springs > Hot (42-90C) > Sediment...
AGTTCTAATAATTTTTTAGCAAGTTCCTTTTTTTCCTCTTTAGTTTCAGAGAGAATAAGGAGTGCTATAATTTTTGAACTTTCCTTAATTCCTTTAAGTATTTTATCGGTATTTTCACTTGATGCTTCAAGTATCTTCTCGGTATTTTCTCCAATTGCCTCAAGTATTTTTTCAGTATTTTCCCTTGATGCTTCAAGTATTTTTTCAGTATTTTCTCTTGATGCTTCAAGTATTTTTTCAGTGTTTTCTCTTGTTACTTTACCATTTTTCCATGCAAGGTAAGTTACAGCCATTGCTAAAATTGTGGTTGCAATTCCTAAAATTGTTATTTCATTCATAATTACTCCAAAATTATTTTTAAAAACACATTTTTATTATACTGGAAAAAAGTCAAAAAGTCAATTTTAAATCTTAAAATTATGGAAATATTTAGTTTTTCTATAATAATAAAACTTTAAAAGATGGAGGAAAATGCAGAGAAAAGGCATATGGAAGTAATTCAAATTCTTGCAAAGATGAAATAAATTTTAAAGTTTATTTTTTTCGTCTTTAATTATATGTCTTGGATATTTAACTTTTAATATTTTTGAAATTTCTTCAAGAAATTTTAAACTAAAACCTTTATATTCTTTTTTTTCAAGAATTTTAAAGTCCCTTTTTCTTTCTTCTGATTTTGCATCTTCTATTAATTCTCTTTTTTCTTCTTCACTTAAAATTCCCATATTTTTTAAATATTTCTTCAAAATCTTTATTCAATTCAAAAATTTCAAAATATTCTTTCACAACTTCCCATTTTATATTATCCTTAAATTTTTCAACAATTGATTCAATATCATATAGTTCTTTAATTTTTCTTTCAGGTGAATTTGCAATTGCTTGAACCTTTAAACCAATCATATCTTCTGGTTTTAAAACCTTAACTTTAATATCTTCAATTTCCCTTATTTCATACCTTTCAAGCATATTCTTAGAGTATTTTCTAAAAGCATGGATGAAATCAATTTCTCCCATTTCTTCATCTATTCCCTTATACTGTGAAACATTTTCAGTTCTATAAATTAATTTATAATTTAATTTATTCATTATTTCGTCAAGTTTATAAAGGTCATCTTTATCAATTAAAAAATCAATATCAAGTGTAGTTCTTGGTATTCCGTATGCTATTAGTGAAAATCCACCTATCAAAGCATATCTTATATTTTTTTCTTCAAAATTTTTTATTAATAAAGAAAGAACCTTTTTAAATTCCATTATTTTATTTTAAAGTTTTAAAAATTTTTTAAACAATTTGAAAAAGAAATTTATTTTCCTTTAATATTAATTTCTCCGGCCACCATACCGGGGGGGAAACACCCGTTCCCATCCCGAACACGGAAGTTAAGCCCCCCAGGGCCGATGGTACTATACCCGCAAGGGTATGGGAGAGTAGGTCGTGGCCGGGGGTTTTAAAAGAAACTAATGTGAAAGAACCATTTTTTTTAAAGGAAAGAGCAAAAGAATTTTTAGAAGAAAGTAAAGAATTACTAAAGAAAAAAAGATATAATCTTTCAGCATTTAACCTGGAGCAGGCAATAGAGCTCTGGATTAAATACTTGATTGGGAAAAAATTAGGCGAGTGGCCAAAAACCCATTATATTTCAGAGTTAGTACCGCAACTTGCAAAAGTTTATAAAAATAAGAAAATTTTGAAATTTTTTGAGAAAAACCAATTATTTTTTGAAAATCTTGAAAGTGCCTATTTTATTTCTCGGTACTTTCCTAAAAAATTTACTGAAAATTATCTTTTAAAACTTTTTAAAAAATCAGAAGAATTTTTAGAATTGATTAAAAAAACAATTGAAGAAGATTTTTATGGCTAAAACTTTGATAGATATTTTATTAAGTATTCAAAGAGAAAAGGAAAAATATTTTAAAAATTACAAATTTTACTCTAAGAGAATTAAAAAAGAAGCAAAAAAAATTTTAGGGAAGGAAATAAAAGTTTTAGTTTTTGGTTCCATAATCAAAAATGAATGGGGTGCAGGTAGTGACATTGATATTTTAATAATTTCAGACAAATTGCCAGAGGATATTGAAAAAAGAGGAAAAATTAAAACCAGGATAAAATCAAAAATCTCACTATTTTCTCCCTTCCAGATTCACTTAGCAACAGAAAAAGAATTCAAGACATGGTATAAAAATTTTATAAAAGATGATTATATAGAAATTTAATGGATATTCTTTTATTTTTCTTTTTACCTTTTTTTTCAATCCTTTTACTCCTTTTAATTCCTTCAAGATTTAAAAATTTTCTCTTTTTATTCAGCATTGTTCTTCTTTTAATTCATTTCTCTTATTTCCTTTATTTTATTTCTAAAAATGAAATTCCATTTTTTCAAAAAATTCAATGGATAAAATTTTTTAACATAAACCTTTCCTTTTATATTGATAATTTAAGTATTTCTTTAATAATTTTGACTTTTATAATTTTTATTACAGGACTTTTATTTTCAATTACAGAAATTAGTGAAAGAGTAAAGGAATTTTTAATATGGTCATTTTTACTTTTAGCAGGAATAAATGGTGTATTTATTTCATCTGATCTGTTTTTGTTCTTTTTATCATGGGAATTTATGTTAATTCCAATGTTCTTTATAATTAAAGATTGGGGATATGAAAAAAGGGAATATGCCTCTTTTAAGTTTTTAATATATACAATGACAGGTTCTGCATTTTTAATAACAGGCATTTTGGTAACTATTTTTTATTTTAAAAATTTAAAGGGTTTTTTTTCCTTTGATATTTTTGAAATTTCAAAAATTTCTTTCCCTCCTAATTTAGAAAAAATTCTTTTCTTTTTATTTATAATTTCCTTTTTAATAAAAATTCCATTATTTCCTTTCCATACATGGCTCCCTGATGCACATACACAGGCACCTTCCTTTGGCTCTGCTATTTTAGCAGGTATTCTTTTAAAAACAGGTGCTTATGGTATTTTAAGGATAATTTTAAATTTCTTTCCAAATTTTTCAAAAGAAATGAAAGATATTATGATAATTCTTTCTTTATTCAATATAATATATTCCCCTTTAATGGCATTTGTTCAAAAGGACTTAAAAAGATTAATTGCATATTCAAGTATAGGTCATATGGGATTTATAACTATTGGAATATTTACATTTCAAAAAGAAGGGATTTTAGGAAGTATATTTCAAATTTTTAATCACGGAATAACAATATCTGCTTTATTTATGATTGCAGGTGCAATATATAAAAGGAAAAATACAAGGGAGATTGAAAAACTTGGTGGCCTTGCTTATAAAATTCCAATTCTTTCCTTTATATTTGCCTTATTTATGCTTTCAGGTATAGGTCTTCCAGGACTTAATAATTTTGCAGGAGAATTTTTAATAATATATAGTTTATTTAAAAATAGTGTTTTTATTGCACTTATTAGTTTAATAGGCATTATTTTAACATGCGCCTATTTTCTTACAGCATACAGGAAATCAATATTTGGAGAATATAAGGGGGAAGAAATAAAAGATTTAAAAATAAACGAAGTTCTTTCTTTTATTCCTCTTACTTTTTTAATATTTTATCTTGGTCTTTATCCAAAAATATTTTTAGAGAATTTTAAGGAGATAATTTTATGGAAATAAAAATTTTTTTGACGGAGATTTTTGTTTTTTCAGGAATATTTTTGAGTTTGTTATTTTTTATATTTTCAAGAAGAACTTTTTATTTTTATCTTATCTCCATTCTTTCCCATTTAATCTCTATTTTTTCAGAGTTTTATCTTTTGAAAAATAAGGTATCAGGAGAAATTTATTTTTTAAAATTTTCTTCTGAAAGGGAGATTTTATCAATAATTTTAATTTTTTCATCCTTAATATCAATTTTCCTCTTTTTAGATTATTATAAAAAAGAAATTGTTAAAAGGGAAATTCCCTTTTTAATTTTAAACTCTCTATTCGCACTTTTAATCCTTATAAAATCAAATAACCTTTTTATTTCATTCCTTGCAATAGAATACCTTTCTATTGTAATTTATTCAATGATTATTTCCTTTAAAGAATCTCACCTTGGAGTAGAAGCACTTTTAAAATATTTTATCCTTTCCTCCTTTTCCTCATTACTAATTCTTTTTTCTCTTTCAATTTTATATTTAAATTCATCAAATCTTAATTATTCTTTTTTAAAAGAAAAGGAAATTTATCCCCTTTATCTTTTAGGAATTATATTTTTATTTGCAGGACTTTCCTTCAAACTTATTTTTGTTCCCTTTCATTTGTGGACACCTGATATATTTGAAGCACTTCCTTTCCCTTTTGTATCCTTTATTTCTGTAGTTCCAAAAATTGGTATGTTTGGTTTTCTCTATTTTCTTTATGAAAATTTAAATTTTGATGTTCTTTATATAGGAATTATATCAATAATTACAATGTTTATTGGAAATATAAGTGCTTTATTTGAAAAAAAATTAAAAAGGATTTTTGCCTTTTCAACTGTTGCTCATTCAGGATATATTTTACTTCCCTTTCTTTCAGAATCAAAGGTTTTATTTGATGCCTTAATATTTTATTTACTTATTTATGCAATAATGCAAACAGGAATTTTTCTTTTATTACAAAACCTTAAAGACGAAGATGTTAAAATTGATGATTTAAAAGATAAAACTTCTTTATCCTTTTCCTTCTTCTCTTTAATATTTCTTCTTTCCCTTACAGGGATTCCACCAACAGGTGGATTTTATGGAAAATTTTATATATTTTCCCTTTGTATAAGTGAAGGATATGTCTTTTATGTTCTCGTTGCTTTTTTAAATTCAGTTATATCTGCTTATTATTATTTAAGAATTGCAGGTGAAATCTTTAAGGGGAAAGAAAAAACAAAGATAAGTATCCTTTCAAATATTTTAACTATTTTATTAGTTTCTCTTATAATATTATCTGGAATTTATCCTGAATTTATAAATATTATAAAATGATAGTTTCAAGAGAGAGGATAAGGGAAATTTCAAAGGAAATAAAAAAAGAGGGTAAAAAAATAGTTTTTACAAATGGATGTTTTGACTTAATTCATAAAGGTCATATTTATCTTTTAAAGGAGGCAAAAAAATTTGGTGATGTTTTAATTGTTGGAATAAACAGCGATAAATCAGTTAGAAAGATTAAAGGAGAAAATCGCCCAATTTTGAAAGAAGAAGAAAGAACCTTTATAATAGATAACATAAAAGGAGTTGATTATGTTGTTTTGTTTGATGAAGAGACACCCGAAGAACTTATTAAGGAAATTTGCCCTGATTTCCTTGTTAAAGGAGGCGATTATAAGGAGGAAGAAATTGTTGGAGCAGATTTTGTTAAGAAAAGTGGAGGAAAAGTTGTGATAATTCCTTATCTTAAAAATTTTTCAACAACTAAATTAATAGAAAGGATTAAAAATGAATGAATTAAAAAAATTTTTAAATGAAGAACAATTTAAGGCAGTTACCCATAAAGAAGGACCTGCTCTTGTCCTTGCAGGTGCAGGAACAGGTAAAACAAGGGTATTAACTTATAGAATTTATTATCTTGTTAAGTATAAAAATATAAATCCAGAAAATATTTTTGCAACAACATTTACAAATAAAGCAGCAGATGAGATGAGAGAAAGGATAAATTTACTTTTAGGAAAAGAGATAAAGGGAATATGGCTTGGGACATTTCATTCTTTAATACTCAGAATATTGAGAAAATATGCGGATAGGGTTGGTTATCTTCCATATTTTTCTGTTTATGATAGAGAAGACCAGAAAAATTTATTAAGGGAGATAATGAAGACAGAAGGGGAGAGCATAAATTTTATGCTCCATAGAATTTCAAGAATAAAGATAGGTGTTGAAGAGGTTGAAAATGAAAAGGAAGGAGAGATAATTATAAAATATAATAGAAAACTTAAAGAAGCAAATGCGATGGATTTTGATGATATACTCCTTTATGGTGTTTATCTTTTTGAAAGTTATGAAGATATAAGAGAAATATATTCTTCAAAGTTTAAACATATTCTTGTTGATGAATTTCAGGATACAAATTATGTTCAATATAAGTTTTTAAAATTGCTTTCATCCAAATATAGGAATTTATTTGTTGTTGGTGATGAGGACCAGGCAATTTATAAATTTAGAGGAGCAAATCCAGAAAATATTATGGAACTTAGAAATGATTTTAAAGATTTAAAAATTTATAAACTTGAGGAAAATTATAGGTCAACAAAGAATATTTTAAAAGGTGCAAAAGAAGTTATAGAAAAGAATAAAATAAGAATTGGTAAAAATCTTTATACAAAAAATGGAGAAGGAGAAAAAATAGAAATAATAGAGACGAGTGATGAAAGGGAAGAAGCAGAAAAGGTTTATGAGATAATAATGAAGGAAAAAAGAAAATTGAATGAGTTTTTAATTCTTTATAGAACAAATGCACAATCAAGACCCTTTGAAGAAGTTTTTATAATTAAAAATGTTCCTTATAGGGTTATAGGTGGAATACATTTCTTTGATAGAAAAGAGATAAAGGATTTGCTTTCCTATTTATGGGTTATAACAAATCCAAAGGATGATATAAGTTTTAAAAGAATTATAAATGTTCCACCAAGAGGATTTGGAGAAAAAAGATTACTCTTTTTGGAAAAGATGGCTAAAAGGAAAAATTTGTCACTTTTTGAAGCATTTATTTCCCTTAATGAAGATGAAATTCCATTAAATTATAGGAAGGAATTCTTAAAAGCAAAGGAATTGTTTGAATATTTAATGGAAATTGTAAAAAATAAAGACACTTACGAAGTTTTAAAAGAACTTGTAGAAAAAATTAATTATTTTAATTACCTTAAAACCCTTTGTAAAGATGAGAAAGAATATGAAGAGAAATATTCTCATGTTATGGAACTTTTTGCATCTACAAAGGAATTTTGTGAAAGGAGTGAGGATAAATCAATAATTTCATATCTTTCGCAAATTTCTATTAAAACTGATGCTGACGAATATGATGAGAAGAGAGGAGTGGTTTCCCTTTTAACTGTTCATAATGCAAAAGGTCTTGAAGCACCATGCGTAATAATTACAGGATGTGAGGATGGTATATTTCCCCATAAAGCAGCATTTGATTCTGATGATGAACTTGAAGAAGAAAGAAGATTATTTCATGTGGCAATGACAAGGGCAAAGGAGAAATTATATATTCTTTATACAAGAAGTAGGTTTGGAAGAGGTAAAGGATTTTTAGAACCAAGTAGATTTTTATTTGATATTCCTGAAGATACTTATATATGGTATAATAAACCTGATATTACAAGAAAGACAGAATTTGGAAAAGGAGAAAAAGTTTTTCATCCTGTATTTGGAATAGGTGAGATAATTGATATTTATGATGGAAAGGCTGAAATTCTTTTTTATAAAGCAGGAATAAGAAAGATTGTTCTTGAATATGCAAAAGACATGAAAAAAATATGAATGAAGATATTAGACAGGTATTTTCTTAAAGAATTCCTTAAATATTTTATAATTTTTCTATTTGGTGTTATATTACTTTATATAATTGTTGATTTTTTTGAAAAGATTGATAGATTTTTAAAGGCAGAAATACCTTTTTTTATTCTTTTAAAATATTATTTTTATCAAATTCCTGAACTTTATACACTTCTTTTACCCGTCTCTTTACTTTTAACCCCTTTTTTTTCCATAGGAAGTCTTGCAAGGAGGAAAGAGATAGTTGCGATAAAGGCATCTGGGATAAACCTTTTAAGAATTTCAATTCCCTTAATATTTTTTGGTTTTTTATTAACAGTTTCTTCCTTTTTAAATCAAGAATTTTTAAAACCAAATTTTCAAAGAAAATTTAAAGAAATAAATTATAAATATATTAAAAAAATTCCGCCACCTTCTGAAAGAATTTATGCCCTTGACCTTACATTCTTAGAAAGTAGAGGTAAAAATTTTTATGTTTTTGGATACATATCATCAAAAGAGGAAATGTCAAAGAATATCTTAGTATTAACCTTTGAAAAAAATAAACTTTTAAGAAGAATTGACGCTGATAAAGGAATATTTGAAGGGAATGGATGGAGATTTTATGAAGTAATAGAGAGAAAATTTGATGAAGATGGAAATATAAAAGAAGTTTTTAAATACAAGGAAAAATTTTATTCAGATTTAAAATCTTCTCCAATTTTAATTTTAAAAGAGGAGAAAACAATTGATGAGATGAATTTATTTGAAATTTTATCCTTCATAAAAACAAAAAAAGATGCAGGGATGAATTTTTCAAAAGAAGTAGTTGAAGCAAATTCAAGAATTTCATTCCCAGTTGTTTCTCTTTTAACTTTAATTTTTGTCTTACCCCTTTCTTTTACACTTGAATGGGGTGGAAAAACTTTTGCCTTTTCTTTTGGCTCTTTTCTATCTTTTATTTACTGGGGATTGATGGAAATATCAAGGGCTCTTGGAGAAACTCAAAAACTCTCACCTTATATTGCTCCATGGCTTCCAAACATTATCTTCTTAATTGCAGGGATAATAACAATTATAAAAATAAGGAAATGAGAAAATGTGATTTATGTAATAAAGAATACGATTATATTTCAAGTTCTCTTCCTTTTTGTAAGAATTGTATTTTAGAAAGATTTGAAGATATAAAGGAGAAAATAATTGAAAAACATGAAATTTCAAGGAAAGAGTTTGGTCTTACTCCTTTTCCTCCATCTTCTGGAATTAAATGTGGTCTTTGTAAAAGAGATTGTAAAATAGGAGAAGGTGAATATGGTTTTTGTGGTCTTAAAAAAGTTTTAAATGGAAAACTTATAAATATTGGTTCAAAGGAAAAAGGATTTTTAAAATATTATTATGACCCATTACCAACAAACTGTGTTGCTGATTGGGTATGCAAAGGGCATAGAAAGATTGGATATTTTAACCTTGCAATATTTTATGAAACATGTTCCTTAAACTGCCTTTTTTGTCAAAACTATCATTTTAAATATTTAGAGCCGGAAATTGAAAAACCTTTAACTCCTGAAGAAATAATTGAAAAAATAAATGAAAGGGTTTATTGCATTTGTTTTTTTGGTGGAGACCCAACAACTCAAGCCCTTCATTCAATTGAAATTGCAAAAGGTGCTTTAAGGAAAAATGTAGTTGTATGTTATGAGTCAAATGGTTTATGGAATGAAAAAATCTTAGAAGAAATTATTTTTTATGTTAAAGAATCAGGAGGAATTTTAAAGTTTGATATAAAGGCATGGAATAAGGAAATTTATTTTTCATTAACAGGATATGATGGAGAAGGTGTTTTTAAAAATTTTAAAAAATGCTGTGAAATTTTAAAGGAAGATTCAAAAAAGCATTTATGTGTTTCAACACTTTTAGTTCCTGGATATATAAATGAAGATGAGATTAGAAATATTTCAAGATTTATAAAAAGTTTTGACCCTGAAATTCCTTATGCCCTTTTAGCATTTGCCCCTCATTTTAAAATGAAAGATATAAGAAGAACAAAAAGGGAAGAAGCAGAAAAATGTTTTAAAATTGCAAAAGAAGAAGGTTTAAAAAATGTGAGGATTGGTAATATTTTTCTTTTATCTTAAAAAAATCGTTGCAGTTCCCAAATATATTCCTGTTCCCATAATGTCTGCAATTGTTGTTATTAAAGGTGTGCTTGCAGTTGCAGGGTCCTTTTTAAATTTTGCGAATAAAAATGGTAATAATATTCCAACAACACATCCAGCAATAACATTTAATATCATTGCAAAGGCAACAACAAGAGAAATTTTTATTGAATTACTTCTTATTATTCCTATAAAAGATATTCCTATTCCCATTGTAATTCCAAGTGAAAAAGCAACAGATAATTCCCTTAAAAGTAAATAAAGCCAGTCCTTTATCTCAACTGTTTTTAAAGCCATTGCCCTTATGACAAGCGCTGTTGATTGAGAGCCAGCATTTCCTGCTGTATCTATTATAACAGGTAAAAATGTTACAAGAACAACATACTTTGCAATTGTTTCTTGAAGTGCCTGTATTATTCCACCTGTGAATAGATTCATAAAAAGTAAAATAAGAAGCCATAAAATTCTACTTTTATAAAGTTTTATCATTGGTATTTCCTTTATTTTTGTTATGAGTTCAAGTCCAACAGGGGTTGGATGAATTCCTGAAATCTTTGTTATATCCTCTGTTTGCTCTTCTTCCATTACATCAATTATATCATCAATTGTTACAATTCCAAGAAGATAATTATCATTATCAGTTACAGGTAATGCAACAAGGTTATATTTTTTCATAATTTCTATTGCCTTTTCCTGGTCCTCATGAGGAGATATTGATATAAATTGAAAATCCAGAATTTCTTCAACTTTTTGTTCAGGTTCTGCAAGTATAATCCTTCTTAAAGGAATATCATCAATGAGATGAAATTCATCATCAACAACATAAACCATGTTTATTGTTTCTGCATCCTTTCCATATTTCCTTATATGCTCAATTGCCCTTTTAATTGTCCATTCAGGTTTAATTGCTACATAATCAGGCGTCATAAGTCTTCCAACGCTATTTTTTGGATACCCAAGAAGTGTTAATGCTTCTCTTCTTTCTGAAGGTGAAAGAAAATCAAGGAGTTTTCTTGTTAAAGTTGGTGCTATTTCTTCAAAAAGCGAAGTTCTGTCATCAGGAGCAAGTCCTGAAATTATTGTTTTTATCTCTTCATCCTTTAAACTTTCAATTATTTTCTTTTGTGTTTCAGCATCCAATTCAGAAAATACTTCTACTTGTAAATTTTTTGGAAGCATTAAAAATATACTTAATGCTTCTTCTTTCTTTAAATCGTCAAGTAATTCTGCTACATCAATAGGTTCCCAGTTTATTATTACATCTTTTAATTCTTTATAATTTTTATTTTTTAATAATTCTTCAATTTCTGGTTTTAAAAGTGTTACAAGAGATATTAAATTTTTTCTTTTTTCCATTTTAAAATACCTGTATGTTTGGTGGAGAAACTGCATGTATTAAAATGCATGCCCTATTCTTTGAGCGATTTTCAAAATAATGAACTCTATCAGGAATATATAAATAACTTTCTCCCCTTCTTATTTTTATTTTCTTTTTTCCAAAGTGTAAAATAACCGCTCCATGGAGAACAAAACCTGCTTCTTCACCTTCATGGGATGTTTCTTCATTAGTTGAGGTTAAAGGTGGTATTGTTATTTTAAAAATATCAAAATGTTTTTCGCCCCCAAAGGGAGTTAAAAGTAAGCATTCAATATTTTCCTTTTCTAAAATTTTATAATCATTTTTTCTAAAAAGAAAAAAACTTTCTTTATCTTCCTTTTCAAAAAATTCTGAAAATGTTATACCAAGAGCATCAAGTATTGATTTAAAGGTAACTATTGATGGAGTTATTATTCCCCTTTCTATTTGAGAAAGTGCAGATTTTGTTATACCAGACCTTGTTGCAAGTTCCGCAAGTGTTATTCCTTCTGTCCTTCTAATTCTTCTTATTCTTTCTCCAATTTCTTTTTCAAAAATCATAAATAAATTATAAAGTTTTTATGAAAAAAAATTCAAACTACTTGACATTTATACCCCTTTTACCTTATTATTTTAATACTTAAATTTATGTTAAGTAAATTAAAACTTTTAAGGAGAAAAAATGGAAACTAAAAGAGGTGGAAGGGAAATGAAAAATTTATGGGGAGGGGATCTCTTCTCCTCTTCCGCTGAAAAAGAGGAACCTCCGTCTTTAATTCTTACAGATAAAAAATACTTCTGGCAAAAAATCCCTCTTTATGAAAATATTTCTCCTGATGAATTTCTTGACTGGAGATGGCAAATGAAAAACATGATAAGAACACCTCTTGATTTATTTAAAGCATTTCCATTTTTGACTGATGAAGAAAGAAGAAATATAGAACTTGTCTCAAAAAAATATCCAATTCTTATTTCACCCTATTATCTTTCCCTTATTGATCCAAATGACCCAAATGACCCTATAAGAAAACAAGCAATTCCATCAATTGATGAACTTCTTGATGAAGAAGGTTTTTACGACCCGCTTGAAGAGGAAAAGGATGAAGCAGCACCCGGTCTTATTCATAGATATCCTGATAGAGCACTTCTTATCACCACAAATTTCTGTCCCACTTATTGCAGACACTGCACAAGAAAAAGAATACTTGGAAAAGGTGGGGTAGTTAAATCACTTCTTGAATTTGAAAAGGTTTTGGATTATTTAAGAAATCATCCTGAAATAACTGATGTGATTGTTTCTGGTGGAGACCCATTAACATTGCCAATTTCAAAATTAAAAATGATACTTGATGGACTTAAAAGCATTTCTTCAATTGAAGTTGTTAGAATTGGTTCAAGAGTTCCAGTAACACTTCCTATGAAACTTTTTGATAAAGAACTTTTAAATCTTTTATCAAAATATGAATTCTTATGGTTAAATACCCATTTCAATCACCCAAATGAAATAACTGAATATTCAAAAAGAGCAATTTTAAATTTACTTAAAATAGGAATTCCTGTGTGTAATCAAACTGTTCTTTTAAAAGGAATAAATGATGATATTGAAACAATGAGAAAACTTTTCAAATTCCTTTTAAAAATAAAAGTAAAACCCTATTATTTATTCCATTGCGACCCTGCAAAAGGAGTATCCCATTTTAGGACTTCTGTTTATAAAGGAATTGAAATAATGGAAGGGTTAAGAGGACATATTTCAGGACTTGCAATTCCTACTTATGTTATAGATGCACCTTTTGGAGGTGGTAAAGTTCCTGTTATGCCCAATTACATAATATCAATGTCTGAAGAAAAAATTGTTTTAAGAAATTTTGAGGGAATGATATTTTCCTATTCAAATTTTCCTTCAAAAAGAAAATCAAAACAAAAAAATGTGGAGGAAGAAGGAATATTTTCCCTTTTAGAGGGTGAGAAAGAATATTTCATTCCACAAAAAGTAAAGAGAATTGAAAGAAGAAGTGAAAAGTAAAATCCATGAATTCTTCCTGATATAATTCCCTCTGATGAAAATGGGTATTGCCTTTAATTTAAAACCTAAAAATATTCCTAAAAATTTACCAGAAGATATATTTGAAGAATACGACTCAAAAGAGGTTATTTTTGCTTTAAAAAATGTATTTGAAAAATTCAATTTTGATGTTATTTTTCTTGAAAGTGGGAAAAATTTTTTAAAAAAGGTTTTAAAAGAAAAGGTTGATTTTGTCTTTAATATAGCAGAAGGTTTTGGAACAAGGTCAAGAGAAGGGCATGTTCCATCTGTTTGTGAAATCTTAAATATTCCCTATTCTTTTTCTGACCCCCTTTCCTTAAATATAACACTTGATAAAGAAATTTGTAAAAGATTTGCAAAATCAATAAATGTAAGGACACCTTATTTTAAAGTTGTTGAAGATTTAAAGGAGATAAAGAATTTGAAATTTAAAAAATTTCCTGCAATATTAAAATTAAAAAATGAAGGTTCAAGCATGGGTTTAAGGCTTTCCTCAAAAGTAAATAATATTGAAGAATTAAAGGAAAGGTGCTTTTATCTTTTAAAAACTTATAAAGAGCCAATTTTAATTGAAGAATTTATAAATGGGAAAGAGATAACAGTTGGTATTATAGGAAATTATGACAATATAAGAGTTCTTGGAATGATGGAAATAAGACCAAGAAAATTAAAACAAGAAGATTTTATATATTCTCTTGAAGTAAAAAGAAATTATAAGGAAGAGGTTGATTATGTTGTTCCACCTGAGATAAAAGAAGAGACAAAAAAGGAGATTGAAAAATTTTCTTTAAAAATTTATAAAATGCTTGGATTAAGGGATGCATCAAGAATTGATTTTAGACTTGATAAGGATGAAAAGCCCTATTTTCTTGAAATTAATCCACTTCCAGGACTTAATCCAGTTACAAGTGATTTACCAATAATGGCATATAAACTCGGTATAAATTATGAGGATTTAATAAGGGAAATTTTAAAAAATGCTTTTTCAAGATATGAGAAATTTAAAAATATAAAATTATGAGAGTTTGCATTTTATTTAATAAAGTAGAAGAAAAGGATGGACTTGATAAATTTGGTGTTGAGGATGAGGTAATTTTAATAAAGGAAACACTTGATGAACTCAAAGTAGAAAATTTTCTTCTTGAGGTTGATGATAAAGATTATAAATGGATTGATATTTTAAAAAAAAGAGAAGTTGATGTTGTCATAAATTTATGTGAAGAATTTGGAGGTAAAGGGGAAGGTGAAGGTTATATTGCCTCTTTTCTTGAGATTTTAAAAATTCCATATACAGGTTCTCCTCCAATTTCTTTATTTACATGTCTTGATAAAGTTATTACAAAAGATATTATTTCAAAAAATGGGATTTTAACACCAGAATATTTTTTTCCATCTCTTTTTCCTTTTGCTTCTCCAATTGGATACCCCATAATTATTAAACCAAATAAAGAAGATGGAAGTAAAGGTATTTTTAAAGAGAATGTTGTTTATAATGACGAGGATTATAAAAAAATTTTAAATAAAATGGAAGAAATTTTTAAAAATTTATTTGCGGAAAAATTTATAGATGGAAGAGAATTCAATGTAGCAATTTTTGATGATAGAGTTATAGGTATAGGTGAAGTTTTATTTAAAATAGAGCCAAAAGTTGTAACATATAAGGCAAAATGGGAAAAGGGAA
>Ga0197143_1002223_pt1 | contig 14699 bp, 13 predicted proteins | sample GBS70_MetaG_FD_148603 | JGI IMG/M metagenome (GOLD analysis project Ga0197143, IMG submission 148603) | Sediment microbial communities from Great Boiling Springs, Gerlach, Nevada, United States - GBS 70_MetaG | ecosystem: Environmental > Aquatic > Thermal springs > Hot (42-90C) > Sediment...
CCGTGTGGTCCGCCGAGAAATTCCCCAGCCCTTTCGCTCGGCTTCCCACCACCCCAACTGGCAATCAGTTCACCCATTGAGGAAGGCTTGGACAGCGGGGAGAAGGACGAGGGGGGACGGATGGGGCTCCCGCTCCAACACCGTCCGAAAAACTTCCAGCAAATCAGACCGCCCCAACTGCTGAATGCCAGCCAACAAAATGTAGCCGGCGTCATGGCGCAGCCACAAGTCTTCCCGCCACACCTCTTTCCCTTGCCCCTGATAGATTTCCGATGCCACCTTCAAAGTCCGCTCCAAATCCAATCGGGCAAGGTTGTTCAAAATTGCCCGATGCAAAAGTCGCTTGTGTTCGTGGGGATGCATCAGTTCCCGATAAAGCGGTTCCCATGCCTTCCCCTCTTCCAAAAGGCGTCGGGCAGCGAAGCGGACGAGCACCGACGGGTCGGAAAGCCCCAAAAGTGCAAGGGAGAGACCGTCTTCCGCAGGCAATGCCCGTGCCGCATAAAGGGCGCTGCTGCGCTCTATGGGTTCGGGCGATTTGAGGGCTTTCAGCAACCGTTCCCGCACTGTCGGCGCCTTCGGCAGCCATTCCAAGGCTTGCTCCAAACCCCGTTGGACATCAAAGTGGGCAAAGGCGACAGTAGCCATCATCGCCATGATGCGACTCTTTGTCGGCAAGAGTTGAAGCAACTCGTCAGGCGAAAACTGAAGGTAAAGCCCCAGTGCCCTCGCCATCCACCATCCCCGCCACCGAACTCCTTGCCTCCCTTCATGGGCGATGCGGTCGGCATAGCGGGCAAGCGATTTAGTGACTGCTTCCACGACTTGCGGTGGGGGACGATGCCGAAGGGCATCGGGGTGATAATGCAGGCACAAAGGGGACGGACAGACACATTCCGTCGGCTTGGCGTAACGGGCTTTCAAGACCGCTCCGAGGGTGTTGATGTCCAAGTCATCCGCCCAATGGTCTTCCCACGCTTGCGGTTGCAGCCGAAAGAGCGCCCAAAGACCAGCAAACTGGCAAAGGAGATTCGTTGATCGGGCAAGGGTTTGAGCAGGGGGACGCACCAAGGCTATCTCTTCTTCCGTGAGTTCGCCCAGCGGCAAGGCGGCGAGGACGAAGCCGGCTAATTCCTTTTCTCGCCCCTCGCCCTCTTGCGCCATCAAATAAAGTCGCTCCAGCAATTGCCGTCGCTCCCAACCCTTTCGGGCGTTGTCTGTCACCAACCGAACCCATTCTTGCTCTTGCCATCGCTTTTGCAATCGTGCCTTGGCATATCGGGGTGGCTCGTCCCAACCCAACAGTTCGTGCAAAACAAAAAGCCGCTCCAAAGGCGGGGCGGCAGCGAGTAAGACGGCGGCGGTGAGGGGAGACGGAGGAAGCGAGTCAGCGCTCGGGGATGCTAACCCCAGCGTTTCTTCCTCCATTTCGTCGGGCAACGGTTCGCCGACGGGGAGGTAGTTTTTGAGCACCCGACGGATGTGGTGGACGACCGATTGAAAGACATACGCCGTTTTTTCGCCCTTTTGGGGGTCGTAGCGTTTCAACGCCTCATAAGCAGCGACTTTCCCTTCCATCAGCAAGTCGCAAAAGATGTCACCCTTCATCGGGCTATTGCCTGTCCCTTCCCACACCGCCTTGACGATGAGCCCTTCTAAGGCTTCAATGTCCGCCCAAGCGTCATTCGGCATGAAGGGTTCACCTGCCCCCTTGGAAACGGCTGAAGCAAGTATGCCTCAGGGGCAAAGGCGGTGACGGGTGGTCGTTGTTAAGATTTTGTCAAGGCGGGAGATTAAGGGACGACGGAGACGGCGTTAGCGACGAAGGGCAAAAGGAAGTGCACCGTTGTGCCCTTGCCGACCTCGCTTTCCAACCAAATGCGTCCGCCATGGGCTTCCACCGCCAGTTTGCAGAAAGTCAAGCCCAACCCCGTGCCGACAGGGGCGCCCGCCTTGCGGGCTTCCACCTGCACGAACCTGTCAAAGATGCGGTCAAGATACTCTTTCGGGATGCCCGGTCCTTCATCGGTCACGGCGAAGTGAACGCCTTCGTCGGTGACTTTGGCGCTGACGGTGATGGTTTTGCCTGACGGCGTGTATTTGAGAGCATTGCTAAGCAAGTTGACGAGGACACGAACGAGCACCCAACGGTCGGCAACGAGGGATGGCAGGTCGGGGGCAACTTCCGTGCGAATGGTCACGCCGTTTTGTTTTGCCCAAAGTTGCACCTGTCGCACCGCCTCATTGACCGCATCCTCGGGCGAAAACTCCTTCAGGGTAAGGGGAAACTTGCCCTCTTCCATCTTGCGCAAGTCCAACAGCGAGTTGACCATCGTGAGCAGCCGGTGGGCGCCGATGAGGGAAAGTTCCAGCAGTTCCGCATCTTCGGGCGTCAGTCGGTCTTGGACAGTCAGTTTCAGCGTTTCCAATCCCGTGATGACATTCGTCAGCGGGGAGCGAAGGTCGTGGACGAGGAAGTCGGTCAAAGTTTCCCGCAGTTCCTGTTGGTGGCGCAGTTGTTCGGCTGCTTCCCGTTGCAACTCCGCTTGTCCCTTCAGGAAACCGACGATGCCACCGAGGAAAACGAAGCCGATTTGCCAACCGAGCAAGGTTTGCCATCCCCACGCCTTAGCGGTGGGGGAGAAGAACGCCAACAAAAGGCTGGCAGCCAACCCCGCAAGGATGCCGCCAGTAACTTTCAGGGTGATCCCCGCCAAGACGATAGGGAGCAGGTAAAGCTGCCAAAAGGGGATCGTTTCGCTCCATTGCCACTCCAAAAGGGCGATAGCGAGCAAACCCGACACGATGGCAACGATGCGGACGCCTTGTCGGTTTCCAACCACACGCCATCCCTCCGATTGCCATATCGGATGAGAGGGGTGCAAGGCTTAAAGCCTCTCTCGCAGTTGGCGCTTCAACTCGTAAAGGAGCGACAAGGCTTCGCGAGGCGTCAGTTCGTCGGGATTGATGCCCTTCAACCGCTCCAAGACGGGATGGGGGGCAAACTCAAAGAGGCGCAACTGAGAAGGGGCGGGGATGAGTTGGGCGGCTGTTTTGGGCGGCACGACGACTTTTTGGTCGTTGTTCTCTAAAGTCGCAAGGATTTCCTTTGCCCGCCCGATCACCCGCTCGGGCAACCCTGCCAACCGAGCCACCTGAATGCCGTAACTTCGGTCAGTGCCGCCAGGCACGATGCGATACAAAAACACCACCTTGTCGCCTTCTTCGTGGACGGCGGCTCGGTAGTTTTTCACGCGGGGCAACAGGTTCGCCAGTTCGTTGAGGTGATGGTAATGGGTGGCGAAGAGGCATTTGCAACCGATGCGGTGCAGTTCTTCGGCGACCGCCCATGCGATGGCGATGCCGTCATAAGTGGAAGTGCCACGACCGATTTCATCAATGAGCACGAGGCTTCGTTCCGTTGCGTTGTGCAAGATGTTGGCTGTCTCCGACATCTCCACCATGAAAGTGCTTTGCCCCCGCACCAATTCGTCGTGGGCGCCGACGCGGGTGAAAATCCGATCCACGATGCCGATGCGGGCTTCTTTGGCAGGGACGAAACTGCCGACCTGCGCCATCAAGACAATCAAGGCGACTTGGCGAAGGTAAGTGCTCTTGCCAGCGGCGTTTGGTCCTGTGATGATGAGGAGTTGGTTTTCTTGGTTGTCCAAGCGGCAATCGTTGGGCACGAAGGGTTTGTCTTTTTGCACTTGCTCAATGACGGGATGGCGCCCTTCCACGATGACGATTTCGTCGCCGTCGTCCACGAGGGGGCGGGTGTAGTGGTTTTTGGCGGCGACCTCGGCGAAAGTCGCCAAGACATCCAGTTCGGCGATTGCCCGCCCCGTCTCCAACAGTTCACCACTCCTGCGAGCGACTTCCTGCCGCAACTCTACGAACAACTGATACTCCAACTGACCCATCCGCTCTTCAGCGCCCAAGACTTTGTTTTCCAACTGCTTGAGTTCAGGGGTGACGAACCGCTCCACATCCGTCAGCGTCTGCTTTCGGATGTAGTCCTTCGGGACGAGATGCAAGTTGGCTTTCGTGACCTCTATGTAGTAGCCGAAGACTTGGTTGTAGCCGACCCGCAAGTTTTTAATGCCCGTCCGTTCCCGTTCCTTCGCTTCCAACTGGGCGATCAGTTCCTTGCCGTGTTGGGCGATGTAACGCAGTTCGTCTAATTCGGGATGGTAGCCGTCGCGAAAGATACCCCCTTCGGTCATGCGTTGTGGCGGGTTGTCCACGAGGGCTTCTTCCAACCGTCGGCGCAAATCGTCGGCGGTGTGCAACCGCTCCGCAATGCGCCAAAGCAGAGGCGCTTTCATCGCCTTCGCCATCAGCACTTCCCGTAACTTCGGGATGACTTGCAGGGCGGAGCGGATTTGGGCTAAGTCGCGAGGGTTCGCCGTTCCCGTCCCGACCCGCGCCACCAAACGCTCCAAGTCAGGGATGCTTTTGAGCGTCTCGCAGATTTCCTGCCGCCAAAGCGTCTCGCGATAAAGCAACTCTACGGCGTCCAACCGTTCGTTGATGCGCTCCACGCTGAGCAAGGGTTGCAAAATCCAGCGGCGAAGGAGTCGCCCACCCATCGGCGTCGTCGTCTCGTCCATCACCCAAAGGAGCGTTCCGTAGATGCTGCCGTCCCTCAGCGACTGCACCAATTCCAAATTGCGCCGCGTGGCGTTGTCCAAGAGCATGAATTCGCCGACGCTGTAAGTGCTCAAACTTTTCAGGTGCTCTAACGCTGTCAATTGCGTCCGCTGCAAATAGGCGATGATGATGGCGGCAGCGCGGATGGCGAGGGTCATGCCCGTCACGCCAAAGCCATCTAAGGTGGCGACTTGAAAGTGTTGGCACAAAAGTCGTTCGGGTTCGGTGAAGGGGTCAAGGTCAAAGGTGGTGAGTGACGCCCCTTCGCAGACGCTTTTGAGACGGTTGACGAAAGGCTCGTCGTCCGCCAACCGCTCAGGCAAAAGGACTTCAGCGGGTTGCAACCGAGCCAGTTCGTCCCAAAGGTTTTTGCCGTCTAATTCGGTCACGGCAAATTCGCCCGTAGAAACTTCCGCCACCGCAAAGCCAAACCGCTTCGGTTTCCCCTCTCGCCCCTCGTCCCCCGACCCCCGTCCCGCTTCATGCCGTTTTTCATCTTCCGTTCCGAGGCAAAGGGCGACGAGGAAGTTGTAGCGTTTGGCGTCCAAGAAGGAGTCTTCCACGAGGGTGCCGGGCGTCAGGACGCGGGTGACATCGCGGCGGACCAAGCGTTTTTTGGGGCTGGGTTCTTCCAGTTGCTCGCAGATGGCAACTTTGTAACCCGCTTCCAAAAGTTTGGCGATGTAGCGCTCCACAGCGTGGTGGGGGACGCCACACATCGGCACGCGGTTGCCCCTGCCAATTTCCCGCGAGGTCAAGACCAATTGCAACACTTGCGAACCGATGCGGGCATCGTCACCGAACATCTCGTAAAAATCGCCGAGGCGAAAGAGCAAAAGGACATCGGGATATTGGGCTTTGATGCGCTGATATTGCTGGAACATCGGTGTCAGTTTGTCGCTACGGCGCTCCATCCTTCAACCTCCTTGGCGGTCAACAAAGTGGGGTGAGGGTCATGGGTTGCCTCGGATGAGTTTCGTGATGGGTAACTCCACGATGTCCGTCGCCCCTGCCCGAAGCAAGAGGGGGATGAGCCGATTGACCTCATTGCGAGGGACGACGGACATGACCGAGTAAAGCCCTGTCTCGGCTAAGGGCGAAACCGTCGGCGAACGCAAGGCAGGCAGCAAGGCTAACACCTCTTGCAAATGCCCTTCATCCACATTGAGGATGAGCAGCACCCGCCCCCGCGCTTCCGCTGCCCCTCGCAAAAGCATGAGCAAATCCTGCAGCGACTCTTGATAAGTTTGAGCGCTTTGGGCGTTGGCGATGAAAAGCAAATCTCCTGTCAAGGGTTCAATATGCAACTGGCGGGCAGTGGGGCGCTTGCGCATCTCTTCCGCCACATCGTCAAAGGGGACGATGGCAGCATCCAAATCGCCTTGGGCGACCATCGTCCAAAGGTCGCGGGGTTCGCCAAAGACCCCATCGGAGACACGGGGGTCATCCACGATGGCATAGTGGGGCGTGAGGCGGTCAACCCGTAAGTCAGCGGCGTCCATCAGGTTCAAGGCTTCCGCCTCCATCGCTCCCATCGGCAACCCCAGTTTGATGGGGGGTGGCGGTGACCCTTTCCCTTTCGCCATGAGCACCACCTTCCTTGTGGGAGGGAAGATGTCGCGCCAAGTGCCAAGTCAATCCGACCCAAAGGAGCAATCCAGCGACCGCCGCAAACCAATTGGGCGATTGTGCCAAGGGCGAGCCGCTACCTTGCCCCGCAAGGGGTGGCATAGCGAGGGCTAAGGCAGTTAGCCCATTTTGACAGGCATGGGCGACGACCGTCGGGATGATGCTCTGGGTGCGAAAAGCCACCCAGCCCCAAAACAAACTCGTCGGCAACACGATCAGCGCTTGCAAAGGATTCAGGTGAAAGAGGGCGAAGAAAAGGCTTGTCAAGGTGATGGCAATCGTCGGCGCATAGCGGCGCTCAAAACCTTGCTGGATAACCCCCCGAAAGGTCAACTCTTCGGGCAAGGCTTGCACCATCACGGCAACGATGACCAAAAAGGGCATCCCTTTGTGATGGGCAATCCTTTCCAACAGTTCCCCATAACCGTTTTGCTGCGCCCACTCAAAAAAGGGCATGCTCAAAAGCCACAAGAACCCCTGCGAGACGGAAAGATTGAGGGCTAAGGTGGCGAGGGTGACCTGAAAGACGACCCAAAAGGACAAAGGGCGCCATCGCAACGCCTGCCGCCATGCCCATCCCCTTAGTAACCCTTGAGCAAGGACAGGCATTAACAAAGCGACCATCGTCAGCAGGGCATTGAGCATCAAAAACTTGTCCATCCCAAATGCCGACCAAATGTCCTTCCCCGTCGCCGCAAGGAAGACGGTCAGGCAAGCAACCCATATCAGCACGCCAAAGAATAAGCCCAGGCTGTAAATCAAGACGAGCCAAGCATCCCGCTCCGTCACCATCGGCGTTAGCCCTCCAAAGAATAGCCCTCCGTCACGACAACCTCAACAAGACTTGCAGGAGCAACCCAAGGACGCCAACGAGTGCGCCTAAGACAGGAACCCAAAGGGTAAACAACCACCGCTCCAACCGAGCGATTTCCCGCCGCAAGGCTTCATCCCGCTCCGCTGCCTGTGCAAATCCTTGCTGCATCTCTCGCCGCAGTCCATCTATCTGCTGCTGCATCTCTCGCCGCAGTCCGTCTACTTGCTGCTGCATCTCTCGCCGCAGTCCATCTATTTGCTGCTGAAACTCCTGCCGCAGCCCATCTCCTTGCTGCTGGAACTCTCGTCGCAAGGCTTCATCCCGTTCCGCTGCTTGCGCAAATCCTTGCTGCATTTCTCGCCGCAGTCCGTCTATTTGCTGCTGCAACTCCTGTCGCAACCCATCTACTTGCTGCTGGAACTCTCGTCGCAAGGCTTCGTCCCGCTCCGCTGCCTGTGCAAATCCTTGCTCCATCTCTTTGCGCAACCCGCCTATCTGCTGCTCCATCTCTTTGCGCAACCCACCTATCTGTCGCTCCAACTCCTGATGCAGAAACTCGTAGCGGTCTTCTATGCGCCCGAAGCGTTCGTCTAAGTAGCGGAAAAAGTAGGGTTGCGTCTCTGGCGAAGGCGGAACGAGTTGCCACAGGGTTTCCAAAAACCGAAGGACTTCTTCCTCGCTTTTGCCCAACCGTTGCGCCAGTTCGGTAATGAAGGGATGTGCCATCAATGCTTCCCCTCCATCCCATCACCCGACGGATTTTAGCAAAGTTGCCATCTCTGTCACATCGGTGGTCGCCACTCCGCTCTTGCGCACGACGGCAGCGGCGGCGACGGTGGCAACTTGAGCGGCTTCCACAAAGGATGCTCCCGCCACCAACGCCAATGTCAAGGCGGCGAGAAAAGTATCGCCCGCCCCCGCCACATCGTAAACCTGCACCCGCAAAGCGGGCAGTTGGGCTACCAGCCGCCCATCGCAAAACAGGGCGCAGCCATCGCCCCCTAAGGTGATGACCAACCCACGCACTTCCAACCGCGCCGACAAAGTTTCGCCCACTTCCGTCACGGAAGTCACCCTGTTATTCACGGCTGCCGACGCCTCGCTGCGGTTCAGGCTCAGGTAATCAAACCCGGCAAAGTGGGCGAGGTGGGACGGTTTCGGTCCTGCCGTCAGCAAAGTTTGCCCTTTCAACTCCCGAAGCCCCTCGCAAAGGCTTTCTGTCACGACGCCCTTGGCGTAGTCGGAGACGACGATGGCGGCGCAATCGCGCCCCAACTCTTTGGCAATCCCCCGAAGGGACGCTTCCAAAGAGCCATTGAGAGATGCTCGGCTTTCCACATCCACGCGGGCGACTTGTTGGCTTTGGGCGACGATGCGGGTCTTGACGGTCGTCGGTCGGGACGGGTCGGTTAAAACGCCCGTCGTGTCTATGCCCCCTTCGCCCAAAATAGCCCGCAACTTCTCACCTGCCCAGTCGTTGCTGATGACGCCGCAAAGGACGACTTGTGCCCCCAGCGTCAGTAAGTTCATCGCCGTATTGGCTGCCCCGCCCGCTCCGTAAGTGCGCCGCTCACACAAAATCACGGGCACGGGTGCTTCGGGTGAAATGCGTTCGGCAGTCCCGATGATGTATTCGTCCAGCATCAAATCGCCGACGACCAAAACCCATCGCCCTTGCCATTGCGAGGCGAGGGCTTGCAATCGTTCCACCGTCAGCGTCCATTCTGTCAACGGGCTCGTCAGGAGCATCTCCGCTCTCTTGGATGGCCTGCGGGCGATCGGTTGTCGCAAAGGTCGTTCCATCGGCTGCCCACCCCTTCATCGGATCGGATGCTCGTGAAAAATCGTCACGGCAATTTGAGCGGTAAGTTAATCCCGCTTGAAGGCGGTCGTTCCTTTTCCGCCAGTTTGCGTTGTTGCTCCGCCAAATCTTTCCGACCCAGTTGCTCTAAGTAACTGGCGAGCCTTTCTCGCTGATAAGGCTCAAGGGAACGGTTGGCGACTTTCAGAAACACTTTCAGGGCTTCGTCCCGTTTCGCCCGCAGCATCAAGATGGAACCGAGATGCAGGTGCAACTCGTTGTCGTCGGAGTATTTCAACGCTTCGCGGGCGAACCGCTCCGCTTCCGCCAATTTGCCTTCGTCCATCGCCAACCGCGAAAGTTGTAGGCAGAGGACTTCGGGGTAGAGGAAGTGGCGGCGGGCATCGGGCGATTGCGACGCCAGTTTCAAGGCTTCCTGATAGGCGCTCTTGGCTTCCTTCCAATCACCATTGCGATGGGCATAAAGGGCTCGCAATTCGGGGTCAATGAACTCCACCTTCGCTTGCTGCCGGAGGTCGTTGAGGAGTCGCTGGAACGCTTCTCCTTGTCGCTGCGACCGAAGTTGTGCCAGCAATTCGCTTTTGCGCGTCCCGACGACCTTGATCTTCGTGCCTTTGCATTTGGGACACTGGCGCGCTCCCTTTTCGCCGACCCAAGTGTTGCCACACTTTTTGTCTTCGCAGCGATAACGGACATGCTGGTAGTCGGGCGGAAGGTTCAGTCGCTTTCCGTCCAAGCGCAAAAGGTGGTAGCCCGCCCAACCTTGCAATGGCTCGGAGATTTCGCCGACCTTCAATCGGGGGAGGGCTTGAGCGACAGCGTCGCCCAAACGGGCGCGGGCGAAATCCAGACTCAACTCGCCCAAATCACCCCCCTTCTCTTTCGTCGTCACATCGTCGGATTCCTTGCGTGCCAAAGCGGCAAAATCTTCACCGTTCAGCAATCGTCGGCGCAACTTTTGGGCATACTCAAGGGCTTTTGGTCGGGCTTGCTCTTGGTCTTGGGGTGTGGGGCTTTTGCCCTTAGGCAAAAAGCGGGCGAAACTGACAAAGAGGTGGCGGACGCGAAATTGGGTGTAAGCGTCCCGCAAATCCTTCTCCGTCACCTTCACCGACTGAAAAACTTCGTCTCGCAATTTTTGCTGAAGGATGGTCTCCCGTGCGCCATCAGCCTGTTGCGCCAACTGTTGGCGCAGTTCGTTTTCATAGCCTTGCAGCGAGCCGAACCGCTTTCGGATGAAATCGCGGAAGGCTTTGTCTTGCTGATAGCGTTGGTGGGCGATCGCCAATTCCAATTGCACCTGCTCGTTCACCCATCGGTTCACATCGGCACGAGTGACCCACAAGCGGCGCCGATTGGCTTCCTGCCGAAGGAGCACCTGTTGGGCAAGTCGCTCAAAAGCCATCCATTTGATCATCGCCCAATCGGCGACGGTCGGTCGCGTCCCCTGAGCATAGGCGATGGCTTGATCGTAGGCAGTGCGGGAGATATTTTCGCCATTGATGCGGGCGACGGTCGCTGGTAATTGGCTCACCCCTTCGGGATTCCAACTGCGCCAACTGAAACTGGTGAAAGTGCCGATGAGAAAAACGAGGAAGAAACCGCCCCACACGATGAGGCGGGTTGCATGTTTTTGCATCTTCCGACGGGTTCGCTGCAAAGACGGCATGGGCATCACTCCCCATCGGTGGGCTCACTCTTTTCCCGTAGGTCAGACAGCGGGACGGCAGAGTTGAGATGGCAAGTGTCATTGGCAAGCCAAAGCCGCCAAGTCCCGTCGTCACGGGCGTGCAAAAGGTTGACACAACAAGGGTCTTGCCGCAATCGCCGCCAAAGCGAATAATCCGCCCCCAACACCCAACACAAAACCACCCGATTGACGCCCTGATGCGCCACGCACACAATCGTCTCAACCCAATGTTGGCGTGCCAAGCGTTCCATCGCCGCTGTCACCCGTGCAACAAAGCGAGCGAACGGTTCACCGTTGGGCGCCGCAAACCGCATCGGGTCGTCGGTGCGGCACCGCTCCGCTTCGGGAAAACGGCGGGCTACCTCCGCCACTGCCATCCCTTCCCAATCACCGTAGTCAATCTCGCTCAACTCAGGGATGAGGCGCACGGACAGGCGATGAGGCTTTGCGATGGCTTCAGCCGTCTGACGCGCCCGAAGCAAAGGGCTGCTGTAAATGGCAGCAATCGGGACATCCCGCAAGCGCTCCGCCAACGCTTTGGCTTGCTGATGCCCCCAATCGCTGAGCGGGATGTCACTGCTGCCACACAAGCGCCCTTCGGCGTTCCAAACCGTTTCGCCATGTCGGACGAGGTAAATCCACGCCATCAACGCCACCGTCGGCAAAGTGTGACACATTTGGAGAAGCCTTTGTGCTGATGTCGCCTGTGACGGTTCATGGCGCTTTGGAGGGATGCCGATTGCCCAAGGTCACGGTGTTGGTTCGGTTGAAAGCAACTTTGGACGATGCGCAAGGGCGGGTCGTGGCGCGGGCGCTGCGAGATTTGGGCTTTGGCAGCGTTCAACAAGTGCGCATCGGCAAGTTGGTGGAAATCTGGCTGGATGACACTGTGCCCCCCGAAGAAGCCCGACGGCAAGCCGAAGAAATGTGCCGCCGCTTGCTGGCAAATCCCGTCACAGAAGAGTTTGAGGTGCGCCTTGATGAGTAACGGCAGCGAATGGCGATTAGCGACTGGCGACCGGTGAAAAACGGCAGCAAGTGGCGAATAGCGACTGGTCAAAAGGCAACGAAGGGCGAATTGTCGGAGTGGCTATTAGCCACGACAAAATCAGCCACGAGGGGAGAACGAGAGCGGTAGAAAAACTTGCCAAAGGGGGAATGACGATGCGTTGGCTAACGGCGGGCCTGCTTTCCTGCCTGCTCTTCGTCGGTTGTAAGCACCAGACACAAACCGATGCCGACCTGACACCACCGAGAGATGCAACGGTGCGGCGAAATCCGACAAGGGAGCAAACCCCGACGAAAGCGGCGAACCTCGCCGAACGGGGCAAACGGGTTTACGACGAGACAGGTTGCGCTACCTGCCACGCCATCGGCGGCATCGGCGGGACGATTGGACCGAAACTGGACGGCGTCGGCAAAAAGTATGACGAAGCGAAAATGCGGCAAATCTTGCTCAAGCCGACAACCCTCAACCCCAACACCCTGATGCCCGCCTTTGAAGGCAGCGAGGAAGATTTGGAGGCGTTGGTGGCTTACCTGAAATCGCTGCGGTGACAAGCGCCATAAACGCTCAAAGTGGCAAGGATACCGATTGCCCCGTTTGAGCCGCTCGGTAGATGGCGGTCAAAAGTTCCAACGACTTACGCCCCTCCCGACCGTCGCAAACGAGGGACGCACCGCCTCGTAACGCTGCGACCATGTTTTCCGCCGAATTAGCGAAGGGCGGACTCACTTCAGGAGGCGCGACCGACTCATCGCGGAAAAACCAACGCACTTGCCCGTTGACATCCAAGATGGCGCCGCCTTTTTCACCGTGCACTTCCACGACGGCGTAAAAGTCGCGGGGGCAAGTTGTCGTCCCCAACACCGTCCCCATCGCCCCGTTGCGGAAGCGCAAAATCGCCACGCCCAAATCTTCCGTCTCAATGTCGTGGGCGAAGACGCCGATGCGGGCGGCTTCCACACCCGCCACTTCGCCACCGAGCCAAACAAGTTGGTCAATCAGGTGGATGGTCTGATTTGCCAATGAGCCGCCACCATCGTAACGCCAAGTCCCCCGCCAACCGCTTTGGCTGTAATACTCCTGCGAGCGAAACCACTTGAGCCGACCTTCCAACAGGATGAGTTTGCCGAACATCCCATCGGCGATGGCTTGGCGGATTTGCCATGCGCCCTTCAAAAAACGCATGTCAAAGTCCACCGCCAACAAGCGCCCGTTCCGCTCGGCGGCAGCGATCATGGCATCCGCCCGCTCCAAAGTCACTTCCATCGGCTTAGTGACGATGACATGCTTGCCCGCTTCCAACGCAGGGACGGCGACATCGGCGTGGACGCCTGAAGGGGTCATCACCCAGACGACCTGAACATTGGGGCGGTCAAGGAAAGTCCGAAAGTCCGTGTGCCACTCACAGCCCAATTCTTCAGCGACCCTTTGGGCTAACTCCGCCCGCAGGTCGGCGACACCGACCAAACGAGCGCCTTCCGTCTTGGCGACCATGCGGGCACGATGGCGCCCCATCCCTAACCCAACGACGACAAAGCCAATGGCATCGCTCACGCTCTTTCGCCTCCTATCGCTTGAAAAGTGTGAACCGTCCAAGACGCCCCTTGCCCCCCTCTTGACAACCGTTTCCAGTTTGCCATAATTGAGGACGCCCGTTTATATGACATCAGGGAGTGACGGAGAGTGGGCAAGCAACGGGTGACGATCCGAGACATCGCCCAACGGTTGGGTGTCTCGCCTGCAACGGTCTCAACAGCACTGACGGGACGGCGCAACGGTGTTTTCGTCAGCGAGGAGACCAAACGGCGGGTTTGGGAAGTGGCGCAAGAGTTGGGCTATCCGATGGAGCGGTTGCGGGCGCGCGGTCCGCAGTTGCAACGGGTCGCCCTTTTTTGCCCCCCTCGCCCCGACTCCTTGCTCATCAGCGGCACCGTGTTGGAACTTTCCCGCCTCCTTAGCCAACAAGGTTTTCGTGTCCTTGTTCACATGAGCCACGACCGAAAGCAAGCCTGCAGCGTCGCCCAGCAACTCTACCGTCGCCAAGAAGCGGACGGGGTCATTTTTGTCGGCTCCCGCAACCATCCCGATGAGTTAGCCATTGGAGAAGTCCCTTGCGTTGTCGTGGGCGAGGTGCCAGAGGGCGTATCGGTGTGGCGGGTTGGCGTGGACAACGAAGGGGGTGGACGGTTGGTCGGCGAGCACCTTTGGGCGTTAGGGCATCGTCGGGTCGGCATGGTCTTCTCCGAGGTTAACCCTTTGCCCAGCACGAAGCGCCTGCGGGGATTGCAGCAAGTTTGGCAGGAGCGGGGCGAAAAGTTCCCCGACGAATGGGTGCTTCGGCTGAGCAGCGATTCGGAAAGTGAGTTGATGGAGAAGTTGCCGTCCTTCATTCAGCCCAAGCGAGGTAAACTGGCGTTTACGGCGCTCTTTTGCTACAACGACCGCTTGGCAGGGATGGCAATCAAGTGCCTAAGGCGGATGGGGCTGCATGTGCCCGAAGATGTTTCCGTCGTCGGCTTTGACGACGCGCCTTATGCCGAATTGTTAGACCCGCCCTTAACGACCGTGCAACAACCCTTTGACCAACTGGGGGCGTTGGCGGCGCAATTGCTGGGGGAGCGCTTGTCCGCTCCGCCTGAGCCGCCCAAAGTGTTGGTGCTGCCTTGTCGGTTGGTCATTCGGGCGTCTACCGCATCCGCCCAATGACGGAGCCGATGAGCCGTGTGAAAAACGGGAGGGCACCGCCTCCCAAGAGGCGCTGTGCCCTCCGAAAAACCAAAGGAGGGATGGCGTATGTTCGGTGTCGCTGGTCGGAAGGGCTTCACCCTCATTGAATTGCTGGTGGTGATCGCGATCATTGCGATCCTGGCAGCAATTCTGTTTCCAGTTTTCAGTCAGGCTCGCGATAAAGCGCGGCAAACATCGTGTCTCTCTAACGCCAAGCAGGTCGGGCTTGCAGTCCTGCAATACACTCAGGACTACGACGAGAAGTATCCCTCTAACCACTGGGGCATTTACCTCATCTTGGTTCAACCTTACATGCGTAACTGGGAGATGTGGCGATGCCCATCTTACTCTGGAGTTT
>Ga0197143_1002224_pt1 | contig 14680 bp, 12 predicted proteins | sample GBS70_MetaG_FD_148603 | JGI IMG/M metagenome (GOLD analysis project Ga0197143, IMG submission 148603) | Sediment microbial communities from Great Boiling Springs, Gerlach, Nevada, United States - GBS 70_MetaG | ecosystem: Environmental > Aquatic > Thermal springs > Hot (42-90C) > Sediment...
TAAGATAAAAAATTTTATGATTTTTTCAATTTCTCAAGCTTTTTCTCTTTTTGGTGATAAGTTAGATTATATGGCGCTTTTAGGCATGATCAGTTTTTTAGGACAAAAAAAAAATCTAGACCCTTCTCGAGCAATTTCGCTTCTTTCGGTTGTGATTACTCTTCCCACAGTAATCTTTGGTCCTTTTGCGGGAATTTTTATTGATCGTTGGGATAAAAGGAAAATTTTAATCTATAGTGATTTTTTTCGAGCTCTTTTAGTAGGGGTGATTCCATTTTTAATTCTTAAAACCTTAAATTTGATTTATGTATACATAATTTGTTTTGTAGTTTTTTTATTAGGTTTATTTTTTAATGCTACTCGTTTATCTATTATTCCTTATTTAGTGGCAAAAAGAAGGTTATTGGCAGCTAATTCTTTTAATAATTTATTAGGAAGATTAGCTACTCTTTTAGGTATTTTGGCTGGTGGTTTTATCGTTGATTGGAAGATTTGGAAAAAAATTGGTATTTCCTATAGTTGGGCAGCAGGCTTTTACATAGATGCTTTTACTTATTGGGTCTCGGTTGGCGCTTTAATTTATCTTTTTGCTCGAGTAAAATTAAAAAAAATAAATTTAGAAGATATTAACTTAGAAAAACCAAAAAATTTTTTAAATTTAATTTTAGTTAATTTAAAAGTTATGATTAACGATTTAAAAAAAACTTCTCAGTTTGTTTTTAAAAATTCCGAAGTTCAGATAGTGATGATATCCATTTTTTTATTTGTAATTTTGGGCGCAGCCGCTTTGGTGCTTTATATACCTATCGTCCAGGAAGAAAATTTTAAATTAGGCACCTCCGGAGTAGGTTTTTTAGGTACCATAGGGTCTTTAGGGTTAATTTTAAGCTCGTTTGCTTACGGAATTTTGGGATATAAAGTAGAAAGAAAATTAGTTTTAACCGGAAGTTTTTTTGTTTTTGGTGTGCTGGCAATTTTTTTGTCTTTGGTTAAAAATCTCCTATTGGTAATTTTTTTAATTTTTTTGTGCGGTTTTTTACTTTCGCCCATTTTTGTTATTCAAGATACTATATTGCAAGAAAGTGTTCCCGAAGAATTGCGGGGGAAAATTTTTTCGCTAAAAGAATGGTTTCTTCATTTATTTTTTGGTTTTTTTGCTTTGGTTATTGGACAGCTAACTTATTTTTTTCAGCGTACAAAAATTTTATTTTTTATTGGTATTTTGGTAATTATTTCTTCTTTAATTGTATTTTTTGTTTACCGTAACAAAAAATAATGCCCTTTAATAAGGATTTTCGTATATCAAAATTGATTTAAAAGTCAAAAGAATAATGGCTAAATCTAGCCACAGAGACCAATTTTTAACATAATATTCATCAAACAAGAGCCTTTCTTCCAAAGAGAGATTCCCTCTTCCGGAAATTTGCCACAACCCAGTCAAACCAGGTTTAACTTTGGAGATTAATGGCAAATAATTTTTAATTAATTCCTGCTCCTCCGGTAGATAGGGACGGGGACCAACTAAAGACATTTCGCCTTTTAAGATATTTATCAATTGGGGTAATTCGTCTAAACTAAACCTTCTTAAAATTTTCCCGATGGGAGTTATTAATTTTTCACTTCCCGGAACTTTTAATTTTTTTTGCCATTCGTTAAAATGTTGCTTTTTAAAAATTTCTTGATATTTTTGGGCGTGGGTTTTCATAGTTCGAAATTTATAAATTGTAAAAATCTTGCCACCTAAACCAATTCTTTTTTGTTTATAAAAAATTGGGCCTGGCGAAGTTAATTTTATTAAAATAGCAATCAATAAAAATAAAGGTAGAGATAATATAAAAATAATTATTGATAAAGCGTAATCAATAACTGTTTTTAGAAAAATGTTAAAAGGTTTTAAAAGATTATATTTTGGTTTTAAAAAAAGATAACTACCAATCTTTTCCAACTCTACATTTTGGGTTTCTAAAATATTTAGATCGGCTAACACAAAAGTTTCTAAAAATGGCGAAGGTGGTTTTTCTTTTAAAGATTTATTAGTTAAAATAACCACATCGGGTGCTTCTTCACCATTGATTATTTGGTAACCTAAATACTTTCGGCGGTTGATTTCTTTTTTAATTTCCTCGGCTATATTTTCTTCTCCAACAATTTTAACTTTCTTAACAAAAAACCTAATTTTAGCAAGTAAAAATTTAATAAACCATCGGGTAAGAGGTAACAAAATTAATGAAAAAAAGAAAGCCAATAATATCACTAATCGAGAAAAAACGTAGATTTGAGTTAGATAAGCTAAAAAAATGATAATTATTGTTCCTAACAAAAGTCCTTTCCATAATTCTTGAAGTTCTTCAGCAATATCAAATCTTTTGCTATATAAATCGTTAAAAAAAAATATTAAAAGATAAATAAATAAAAAATAAAAACGGGAACGAAAAACAATAAAAGGTAAAGGATTAGAAAGATTGGGAAAAATTTTCGGTAAAATTATTGCTCTTATTAAATAACTTAAAAAATAAGAAAAAGATAAACTTCCGAAATCAGCAGCTAAAAAAATTATAGCGGCAAATAAATTTTTTTTCATTTATTGATTATAATGAGATTTTGGTTAATGTCAACATTGATTTTTAAATAAATTTTTATAAAATTATTAAGATGATTTCATTCATTATTTATTTAACAATAATTACCCAACAAATTATTTCGCCTTCAACAATTTCCGGTATCACCGGAACCCCAGTTTCTCCAGCAAGAACCGGGGAGTTAATAGGTGTGGAAGCGCCCATAATTTCTGAAGAATATATATTGATGCCGGGTGATAATTTATTAGTTACCCTTAAAGGCAAAATAAATTATTCTTACACCACTTGGGTTACTTATGAAGGTAAGATTCAAATTATGTTGAAAACTAATCTTTTAGAAAAATTAGAGACTGTGGATGTAATAAGAATAAGTGGGCTAACAATAAAAGAGGCTCAAGATTCTTTAACTAAAATCTTTCTTAAATATTACAAAGATATCCAAGTTACTCTTACTCTTGTTGGCCTTCGTTCAGGTGTGGTATTAGTTACGGGAGAAGTATATTATCCGGGGACTTATTATGCTTTGCCAGTAGAAAGAGTTTCTCAAATAATTGCGAAAGCAGGTGGAATAACTCCTAATGGTTCAAAGATAAATGTAAAATTAATAAGAGGTAAAGATACTTTAAAAGTTAATATTGAAAAATTTGAAAATGAAGGTGATATAACTGTTAACCCTTTTGTTCAATCAGGTGATAAGATTTATGTTCCATCAATTACTAAAAGGGTTCAAGTAAAAGGAGCAATTTTTGGTCGCGGAGAATACCGTTTAAGAACCGCGGTTACTACTGTGGAAAGAGAAAGATTTAGCGAAGGAGAATACGAATTAGGAGAAGGAGAAAGGTTACTAGATGTGTTAAAAAAAGCTGGGGGAGTAACTCCGTGGGCAGATTTGGATAATGCCTATTTAGAAAGAGAAATACCTAACGCTTCTAAAGTTAGAATACCTCTTAATTTAAGAAAATTGTTAATGGAGAAAGATTATTCTTATAATTTAGAATTAAAAAATGGCGATATAATTTATATTCCGGAAAGAGAAAATAATATTTATGTAAACGGTGAAGTGGTAAATCCGCAAGCGTTTAAATTTCAGCATAATTTGACACTCTACCAATATATCGCTATGGCTGGGGGGTATACTCAATACGCAGACATTAAAAAAACTTACGTTATAAGAAAAGGTAAAAAAATCTCAAAAATAACCAATTTGGAACTTTTGCCTGGAGACATTATTTTTGTACCGCGGGTACCTTTAAAATTTTGGGAAGATTATTTGCAAATTTTTTCGGCTTTTTTCCCAATAGTGCTAACAATTCTTTACTCTCTAAAATAATTATTTTACTCTTTCCAGATATCTCTTTGTTTCGGTACTCACTCTGACAATATCATTTATTTTAATAAATTGGGGGACCATAATTTCTAAGCCGTTTTCTAATTTAGCAATTTTATAAGCAGCATCTGTTTCGCTTTTCACTCCGGCACCAGTTTCTACTACTCGTAAATCAACGGTCTTCGGCATAATAAAATCTATTGGTTTTCCTTCGTGAAATTCAACTTTAATTTTAAATCCTTCCTTTAAGAAAATAGCGAAATCGCCAATGATATTTTTAGGCAGAGGGAACTGTTCGTAAGTTTCTGGATGCATAAAATAAAAATTTTCACCGTCATTATAAATATACTCCATTTCTATTATTTCAAGATGCACATCAACTAACTTTTCATCCGGACTAAATCGCCTTTCGGTAAAAGAGCCAGTTTGAAGATTTTTTAATTTTAGATGCACCAAACTGCCGAATTTAGCAGTTCCGGCTTTATATTCAGCCGTAATAACTTTATAAAAGCCATCATCCATTTTTAAAACCATTCCCTCTTTTACTTCACTAGCTAATACCATAGCCTCCTCCTTTTAAGAAATTATAAAGCTTAATTTTCTAATTTCAATAACTAATTTTCAAAGTCAAAAATTGTGTTGACAAAATCTTCAGCTGAGAAGGGAATTAAGTCTTCAATATTTTCACCGCAACCAATATAACGAATTGGTAGTTTGAGTTCATAAGCGATGGGTATCAAAATGCCTCCTTTTGCTGTGCCGTCTAATTTAGTAACGATTATACCAGTAACTCCAATTTCTTTTTGAAAAATTTTAGCCTGTTCAATACCATTTTGTCCAACTGAAGCATCTATTGTTAAAAAAATTTCTTCAGGCTGGCTTTTTTTAACTTTAGCTATTACCCTCACAATTTTCTTTAACTCTTCAATTAATTCTTTTCGAGTGTGTAATCTACCAGCAGTATCAACCAAAACTATATCTAAATTTCTTTTTTGGGCAGAAATTATGGCATCAAAAACGACTGCCGCTGCATCTTGTCCTTTTTGTGAAAGAACAATTTCAGTGTTTATTCTTTCAGCCCAGATTTTTAACTGCTCGGTGGCTCCGTCCCGATAGGTATCAGCTGAAGCGATGATTATTTTTTTATTGTTAGTTTTATAATAATATGCCAATTTTCCAACCGTAGTTGTTTTTCCGCTTCCATTGACACCGATTATTAAGACAACCTTGGGTAAAGAAAAAAAATTTTCCTTATAAGGTATTGACAAAATTTTAATTAATTCTTTCTTCAATACCTCCTTTTTGTTGCCAGGAGTTTTTTTGCACTTTTCGATTAAATTTTTTGTTAATTGAATACCAATATCGGCTGAAAGTAAGCCTTCCTCTAATTTTTCTAAATTATTCGTGGAGATTATCTCTTTAAATTTTTCTTTTGTTTTTTTTAGAGTGTTTTTTAATCTCTCTAAGATATTCATTATGAATTAACTTTTATAGTAAATACTTTAGAAACTCCCGGTTCGATAGTGGTAACTCCTAAAAGAATATCAGCGTTTTCTAATGTTAGACGATTATGGGTGATGATAATTATTTGGGTCTCGTGGGAAAGTTCTTTTAAAAATTTAACAAAACGTTTAATATTTATATCATCTAAAGGAGCGTCTACTTCGTCTAAAAGTAAAAAAGGCGTTTTTTTTATGCGATAGAAAGCAAAAAGAAGTGAAAGAGCTAATAGAGCTTTTTCGCCATCCGAGAGGTGTTCTAATCTTTTTGGATTTTTTCCTTTTGGTTTAGCCGTAATTGTAATAGGAGATTCAAAAACATTTTCTGGTTCACTTATAATAATATCAGCTTCACCTTCCAAAAATATTTCCCTAAAGGTGTTTTTAAATTCTTTTCTAATATTTTCAAAAGTATTACAAAAAATTTCTTTAGCTTTTCTTTCTAATTCTTCTGCTGATTTTTTAAGGTTAGCAATTCCTTGGAGGATATCTTTTTTTTGGTTTAGATAATTTAAAAGCTCTCTCCTTTCATTGTTATAATCCTCAACAGCTAAGGGATTAACATCGCCGATTTTTAATAATTTTTCTCTAATCATGTTTAACTCGGTTTCGTATTTTAAATCGTCAATATCTGATTCATTATTATCCTGAAAATCAGAAAATTCTTTAACAAAATTAGCCATATTTATTTCTAATTCTTTTTCAATACCGGCTAGATTAATTTTTTTTTGGGCAATTATGTCTTTTATTAAAGAACATTCTTTCTGATATTCATTGACCTTTTTATTTTTTTCTTGAATTTGAGTGATAAGATTAGTAATTAATTTTTCAGGTAATTGTTCCTCTAAAAATTGTTTTTTTTCTTTTAATTCAAAAATTTTTTGGCATAATTTGATATAATCATTTTCAATTTGGGAGATTTCTTTTTTTATCGATTCTATTTTTTCATTTAATTCATTTATTTCCTTTTTAATTTTTTCCTTTTCTATTTCTTTTTTATAAAAATTTTGTTCTTCTTGGTAATATTTTTCTTTTAAGCCTAAAAGTTTATTTAAAAAAATATGAGCTTCTTCATTTTTTGACTTGAATTTGTTACGGAGAGTATTTAAATCTTCTTCTTTTATTTTTAGCTTTTCTTTTAAAAGCTTTTCTTCTTCATTTAAAATGTGCATTTTATTTTCTATTTCTTTCTTTCTAAGAAGATAAGCGTTCAATGTTTGTCCTTCTTTTTCTATTTGTTTCTCATATTCCATAAGGAGATTTTTCTTTAGATAATAGATTTCAGATAGATTAGTTAAAGAATAAATTTCGGCATAAATTTTTAATACTTCAACAGGTGGAATTTGCCAGTTGTTTATTTTTCGAAGGTCAATAATCCCTTCTTTAGTGATAACTTCACCATTTTTAGTAAGGTAATTAAAATTTGGTTTTTTTAAGTAGAAATAATAACCCTCTTTTAAATTGTTTACTAAGTAACACTCCTCAATTTTCTGTTTGATAAACTCCGGGCAATTTTCTTTGAATTTTACTAAATTTTTAAGTGGTAACGGCGGATTATTTATTTGAATTTCTTCCTTACCTTCTTTATTTTCCAGAGGTAACAAAATAAATCCTTTATTAAGAAATGAGGAAAAATTATCAAAAAGAGAAAAATTTTTAATTATATAGAAATTTAAATAATCTTTTAATAATTGGTTTATTAAATCTTGATAATTTTCTTCAATAATTAAGAAATCTTTCAAAGTTCCTAAAAAATCATTACCTAATTGATTTTTTAATAACATTAATTCTTGGTTTTCTTTTTCTTTTAGAATTGAGAAATATTGACTTTTCAATTCGTCAAGGATTTTCTCTTTGGTTATTAATTTTTTTTCCCAACCGCTAATTTCTTTTTCCATTTCCTCTTTTTTCATTTGGCTCTCTCTTATTGAATTTTTAATTCTAGTTATTTCGGAATCGATTTTTACTAAAGAGGATTCTAACAGTCGGCGTTCTTCGAAGTTTCTTCTCAAAAGCTTCCAAAAATTTTGAATTTCGTCTTCTAATTGGTTAATAAATTTCCCCTTTTCTTCAAGTTCCCTGCGCAGGATTTTGATTTTTTCTTCCAAATCTTTTTTTTCTGAATCAAATCTATCTAAATTTTCTCTTAATTGCCTATTTTCGGTTTCTAAATTTTTTAATAAAAGCAACAAATTCTCTTTCGTAATTTCACTTTTTTCTAATTCCTTTATTAAAAGATTTTTTTTCTCTTCATAAATAAAACTTTCTCTTTCTAAAGAATCTAATTCCTTTTTCAATATTTGGTACTCTTCGTAAAGATTTTCTTTTTTTTGCTTAATTTCTTCAATCTCTTTTTGGTTTTCGTTAATTTCTTTTAATAAAAACTCAATTTCTTTTTCTTTTTGGTAAAGCCTTTCGTTTTCTTTTAAAATTTCTTTTTCCAAATCTTCTTTCATTTTTTTTAATTTCTTAATTTCTTTTAAAAGTAAATTCTTACGACAAAGTTTTTCTTTTTCTTTTAATTGCAAATACTCGTTATAGGCTTTTACTTGTTTCTGTAAATTCCTAACGGTTCGTTGTTTTTCTTTGATTATTATTTCCATATTTTCTAATTCTTGATTAAGGCTATTTAATTTTTTTTCTATTTCTTTTTTATTTTCAAAATAACTTTTTAAAGCGCTTACTTCGTAAAGGAATTCTTTTATTTCTCCCTGGATAATTCGACGTATCTGGTTGATATCAAAAATTGAATAGGCAGAAGAACCAATATTAGCAAATAAATCTTGCACATCTTTTAATCGGCAAGGTTGCCGATTAATAAAATATTCACTTTCTCCCGAACGGTAATAAGATCTTTTTATTTCAATTTCGGTACTGTATTCTGGCCATTCCCCTTCGTTTTCAATAATCAATTTCACTTCACAATAATTTAAAGGCGGAATTGTCTTGGTTCCCCCAAAAATCAGTTCTTCGGTTCGCTGACAGCGTAATAAAGAAAGGCTTTGTTCTCCTAATACCCAGCGGAAAGCGTCGAAAATATTAGTTTTTCCACAGCCGTTCGGCCCCAAAATAGCAGTTATTCCTTTAGAAAATAATATTCGCGTTTTTTCTGGAAAGGATTTAAATCCAAAAATGCTAATTTCTTTTATCCGCATCAAAAATAATTATAAAATTTTTGATTAAATTGTCAAAATACTAGTTTATTATTTTTAAGTTTGTTATTTGTTTTTTTATTTTTAACCAAATTATCTTGAGAAACAGAAGTTTCAGCTTTTCAAAATTTTTGTTAAATCTTTTCGTCAATTTAATTCAAATAATCGTATAATTTTTTATGTTTCTAAAAATTAAACTTGTCGCTTACAATTTAAATTTTATTGACATTTTTAAATTTGTGATTATAATTTTTTTTAAAAAGGAGAAAAATATGCCGGTTCCGAAAAGAAGACATTCAAAATCAAGGGGAAGGAAAAGAAGAACTCATTGGAAATTAAAAGTATCCCAATGGGTGGAATGTTCTCATTGTCACCAATTAAAATTACCTCATACTGTTTGTCCTCATTGCGGTTTTTACAAAGGAAAAGAAATTATCGTTGTTAATAAAAAAACAGAATGATTAAAATTGCAGTTGATGGTTTAGGCAGTGATTTTGCCCCCCAACCAGAGATTTTAGGAGTAGAAAAAGCATTGGAAGAGAATCCCGATTTGTCAATTGTTTTTATTGGGAAAAAAGAATTGTTTCCTTCTTCCACGTTGGAAGAAAAGTTTTCTTCTCGATTAGAATTTCAAGAATGTGAAGTTATCGATATTCCTTTTGACTCTCCGGTTGAGTTTTTGAAGAAGAAAGTTAATAACTCTATTATAAATGCTATTTCTTTATTGAAAACAGGAAAAGTTTCGGCAGTGGTGAGTGCTGGTGATACTGGCGTATTATTAATAATTGCTATAAAAATTTTAGGTACTTTATCCGGGATTTTAAGACCAGGTATTGGTATCCTTTTGCCAACTATCAAGGGATTTTCTCTTTTAATAGATGCTGGAGCTAATCCTACAGTGAAACCAATTAATCTTTTACAATTTGCCATTTTAGGTTCTTTGGCTTACCAATCAGTATTTAAAAAAGCTAATCCTACGGTTGGTTTACTAAACATTGGCAAAGAAGCCAACAAAGGTACGGAATTATATCAACAAAGTTATAATCTTTTAAAAGATTCACCCCTTAATTTTATCGGTAATATTGAAGGTTGTGAAATATTTAAGGGCATAAGTGATGTGATTGTCTGTGATGGTTTTGTTGGTAATATTCTTTTAAAATTTGGCGAAGGGATTGTGGAAACATTGAACCAGGCGTTAGCTAATTATCTTTCTTCGGAAACTAAGTACCGGATGCGGAGATGGCTTTCTAAACCAGTTTTGGAAGAATTTATTGAAAAACTTAATTACGAAGAGCAAGGAGGCGGAATTTTATTAGGAGTTGATGGCACAGTAATTGTTGCCCATGGACGAAGCAATGAGAAAGCAATAAAAAACGCTATTCAAACTGCGGTCTTTTTTGCCCAAAATAACATGCTTCAATTTCTTAAAGAAAATTTACCTTTTTATCTTAAAAAATGAAGAAGCTTAAATATCTTTTATTTTCAATTTTTTTTATATTTTTTTGCAATCATAGCCAAGTAGGTAAAGACGGAATAAAAGAAAGAGTAGGAAAAGATACCGTGGTTGAAATCTTACCAGAAGAGAATGAAAAGTTTGGTTTTTTCAATCCCTGTTACGGAGAAGAAGGACTATTTTTAGGAAAAAATATATATTACGAAGCACGGGTTCTTTTAAAATTTTTAATTGATACTATTTGGTTAAATAGCCAAGAAATAAAATTAATACTTTACACCAAAAATTTTGAGAAAGTAAAATTTGATATCTATCCTTTGAAATTGGAATGGGAAGAAAAGGAGGTTACTTGGAAATTAGCGAAAAAAGATATCCGTTGGATTTTTTATGGTGGTGATTATTATGAAAATCTATTGTTAGGCAGCGGTGAAGGTGAAAAAGATTCATTAATTATTTTTTTGTCTCCTAACTATTTTGATACCGTCATAAAAACCAATTGCGGAATGATTTTAATTCCTAAAGAAATAACAGAAAACTTACTATCTTTTTATCCCCGTACTGATAGAAAATCACCGAAGATTTGCATTAAAAAAAATAATAAAGAAGACACCCTTTATCCCATAAGTAACGCTTATATTATCGACACATTATTTACAATGCCGGAAGATTATTTAGTAATGGGCACTGGTTATAATTTTTTTACTTATTTAAAATTTGACTTAAAAAACATTCCTAAAGAAGCCAATATTATAAATGCTGATTTATTCTTAATCGGCGAATTAGAAAACTCTTATTTTCCAATTGATACTAATGAGATAATAGTTTTAAAATTATTAAAAGAATACGAAAAAGAAAAAACTCCTTATGAAATTTTTAAAAGGCAGATATTTTATCGTGATTCTATAAAAAATGGGATAAAAATTGATATAAAAAGTTTAATTAAATTTTGGTTAGAAAAACCTGATTCAAATTTTGGTATTTTTATTAATCTCTATCCCTTTTCTTCTTATCCCCGTTATCTTTTATTAAAAGAGCCAAAATTAAAAATATTCTATTTTAAAGGAAGCCAATTTAGAGATTTTTAAAAAAAACATCTCTCTTACTACCCCAATCGTACAGGGTATGGACACTGTCCCTATTTTTTAAATACCCATAAAACTTGCCTATAAAATTTCCACAATCCTCATTATAAATCAGGACTCATTCTTTTTTTTATAAATCGGCTTTTAACATTTATATAGTTAGGGCTTTTAACCAAACCATTAAAAGGGCATCTTTCACACTTTCTATTAGAGTTTTTAGGCAAGGTTTCCATACCCTATTACAAAAGTATAATAAAAATATTAAAAAACATCAAGAAGTAGCTTTTTAGGAAGTTAGCAGTTTTAAACGCTTTTTAGTGATATTTGCTCCACATCTATTTTAATGCTTGCCACCCGGTTCTTGACAAAAAGGAATTTTTACTTTAATTTATATATGGAAGAAAAAAGGGACAAAGATGCTTCTTTTTAAGAGAGGGTTTAATTTGGGAGGGAGAAATGGTTAAGAATAAAGAACTAAAAGGAATAGTCTTTTTAGGGCTTATCCTTGCCACTATTTTATCCTTAAAAGTGGCATTGGGAGAAGAGAAACCAGAGCCGAAACTTCTCTGGCAGAGGAGTTTTAAGGAGAGGATAAAAGGAGTTTCAATCTCTTATGATGGGAGCCGGGTTTTGGTTCATACGGAGACCGAAATTAAAACTAAACAAGGAGTTCCAGTTACGAAAAATTATCTCCTTGGGAAGGATGGAAGGATAGAAAGGGTTTTTGAAGAGCGGCGCCCATCCGATGCCTGGGTATTGTCAGCGGATGGCAAGGAGATAATTGACAACTATGGTGGAGTGTTTGACGAGAATAATAAAATGATACGAAAGATGGATTTGCCTATACCCCTCCGAGTCACCCAATTTTATTATCCGGTATTTTCGCCATCAAGAAGATACGTGGCGATTCAAGGTGCAACCGAAGCAGAAGGTGTGCCCTACATTGGAATGTATGATTTGAAAACCGGAAATCTTCTCTGGGAGTATAACCCCTACGATACTTTTGAACCTGATACCTGGGGTGGTTTTAGAATAAAGTTTGTTGATGATGAGAGGTTAGCGGTTTATGAAGGACGAAAGGTTTGGATGCTAAAAGTTAAAACTGGTGAGAAGATTTGGGAGACCGAAATATTTAAGGGAGTAAAAGCAGAGATTGCCTATGATGTTGGCTTGCATATGGTGGTGAATGATAGTGGCGATATTGTGATTACTAAGATCCAGGGGTATGTTGTCTCAGTTAATAGGGATGGGCAAGTGAGATGGGAGAAGATGCTTAGAAGAGGTTATGGTGGTTATGCCGGAACTACGACTTTATCAAATTCCGGTCGCTTCTTGGCAATTCAATACTCTCCTTCCATAGAATATCCTCCGCGGCTCGCTCTTCTTGATAATCTTACCGGAGAGATTGTTCGGCAAAAAGAGATAGAACCCAGAAGCGGAACCAATGAAGCTAGAGGATATTTTACTTCTGATGATAAATATCTCTTCAGATGTGGAGAAACTTTAAGAGAAGATAATATAGAAGGATTCCTTTATCTTTTTGATGTTGAAACAGGAGAAGTTGTCTGGAGGTGGAAGCCTGAGGATAGCGGGGTCGGTTTTATCCAGGTTTCGGGAGATAAAAAAAGACTACTCGTTCCAAGTGGGAAAACAGTTTATCTTTTTGACATCTCAAATCTAAACGGAGGGGAAGAATGAAATCCTTTCTATCAGGGATTCTTTTACTCCTTTTAGTATCCGCTGCCTTTGCTCAAGAATGGCAATGTCCAATAACACAGGATACTGTGAATAGAGCAATGATAACCAGTGATTATGGACCAAGAAATGTAAGAAGAGATAGGGGGAGTTGGTTTCATCTGGGAATTGACCTGGGATATCCAAAAGGAACACAAGTTTATACGGTAGAGGCTGGCAGGTTGGATACATTTACAGACCGGAGTATCAATGAATTAGTATTACGTGTCACTCATGATATACCTCCCAGCCCGTCTCTTTATTTACATCTTAGTAGTTTTGCATATCCTCTCATACGAAGGGTGAACAAAGGTGAACTGATTGGTTATGTAGGGCAAGGACATCTTCACTTCCAATTTGGATGGATATCGCTCTAGGAATCCACAAACAAGTTCCCCGCTTCGCTTTTTACCTTATAATAATGCCCATGACCCAGGACCAATTGAATTCACTAATCTAAATAATGGGCAAAATGTTTCTAACCTCTGCACAGTAAAGGTAAGGATTTTAACGACAATTGATAAAGACCTGAATGCCGCGGTCCTTCGCGCAAACGGTCAGATGGTAGAGTCTATAAGTTATGACCCCCCAAACCGAGTCAGTTAAGGTGCGGAATTGGAAAGTTGAACCGCAAGATTTAGGTAATGATATCTTTAAGTTTCTATGGAAGACCTTTGATTTTCCTAATGGGCAATATACTCTTACGGTGCGAGCTTATGATGTTAGGGGAAGGGTTGGAGAAACTTCAATAACAGTTTGGGTTTATAATTTTAGCGATGTTTATGTTAAAAAGATAAATCATCCATCTCACGGAACAAGAATTCCAGTCAATCAGACAATCGTTCCCCGGGCAACAATTAAGAATGTCGGAACAAGACCAGAGACTTTAAAGACAGTATGTTTTTTAATCAGACAAAATGGGAATACCCAATATTTCCGCTCGCTTAACTATTTCCCAGGGAAGGTTCTTAATCCTGGTAACACCGTGGTGTGCTCATTCCCAGGCTGGACCCCGACATCTTTTGGTCTGTGCAGTGCCAAATGTTATACCTATATAGCCCGCGATACAAATCGTTGTAATGATACCGCTTATAGTTTCTTTACAGTTGTTGAAGATAGGGGCGACCAAGAGAGTATAAGAGACTAACAAGATTTTAACGTACTTAAGAGACCGGATGATTGCACCCCATCCCATCCTTGTGGCTGGTGCTGTCGGTGTAGAGGTCGCAGTTCTCCTTGTTGTCTTTGTGGTGAAAATACCTGTTCCGGCTGTTGTGCCTGTAGCGGTAATTGTGATGGTTGTTGCTTCTGTGAAAGTGATTTTCCTCTTTTTTGGCCACCACCTGGCTGGTCAACATTTTTTCAAATGGCAACCTTTAAGACATGTTGGCACAGAAAGGTTGGTAGCCCTTGGGAAGAGAATCCTACTCCATACGCCCTCCTTGACTGGGACTTTAGTGGCGGAACAGTTATTGAATCTTTAATAAGTCCGATAATTGACTTCACACCTTGCACAACTGTTGTTTTAAGATGTAGCACATATTTTAGGATTAAATCCAACCGCACCGATTACATTGCTCAGCTTCGCGGCTCCATTGATGGCGGTGCCACTTATCCCTATCTAATTAGGAACTATGTTGGAAGTAACTTCGGTCCTGGAGTAGAATCTTTTGATATCTCAAGTTGGGCAAAGGGAAAGTCAAACGTCCGTTTTGCCTGGGTTTACATCGGTAAAGTTGACCGGATTGATTTTTGGGCGGTGGATAATGTTACGGTGTTTGGTCTGCCGGCTTATGAGCATGACTTATCGGTTAAAGAGATTCGGGTACCGAAAGGGGTGGTTCCTTAATTTCG
>Ga0197143_1002225_pt1 | contig 14680 bp, 15 predicted proteins | sample GBS70_MetaG_FD_148603 | JGI IMG/M metagenome (GOLD analysis project Ga0197143, IMG submission 148603) | Sediment microbial communities from Great Boiling Springs, Gerlach, Nevada, United States - GBS 70_MetaG | ecosystem: Environmental > Aquatic > Thermal springs > Hot (42-90C) > Sediment...
CCGGTGTGCCCCGGAGCTACTGGGAGGCACAGCGGGCCCTGGTGTTGGCGAGGGGGGATGAAGGTGTCCTGCTGTTCGAAGACCTGACCCTCACCCACCTACTTTCCCAGGTGCCCGATCGTGCCGCTCTCCTGGGGATGTACGAAAGGATCCTCGGACCACTCCTCACCACACCTCAGGGGGCTACCTTGCGGGAGACGGTGTGGTCCCTTATCGACCATCAATTCAACCAGAACGCGTCCGCGAGAGCCCTTGGGATCCACCGGAACACCATGAGGGCGCGCATCCGGAAGGTTGAGCTGCTCCTCGGGCGTTCCCTGGAGGATCCTCGCCTCCGCTGGGACTTGTTCGTAGCCCGGGAGATCGAGAGGATCCTCTGAGCCATCCCAGTATGGTGTTGTCATGACTGCACAGTCATATCCATAAAAAATATGCTTGTTATACACAGGATTCCACAAGGAATGTGGAGTACTGCCCAGGTATGAAAGAGATGACGGAAAACCCTGTCGTGCAAGTCACGGAGATCCCTGGTCCAGTTTCCCGCCGGCTCATGGCGAGGCGGGAGGAGGTTGTCCCGCGGGGGGTCTTCCATGCCACCCCCGTCTTCGCCGCTGCAGGCAAGGGAGCCACCGTTACCGATGTGGACGGGAATACGTACCTCGACTTCGCCGGAGGGATCGGTACCCTGAACGTCGGGTACAGCCACCCGCGCGTGGTGGCGGCGGTGAAAGCTCAGGCGGAGCGGTTCTTCCACACCTGCTTCCACGTCATGCCGTATGAAGGGTACGTGGCCCTGGCCGAGCGGCTCGCCTCCCTTGTACCGGGAGACTTCCCCAAGAAGACCCTCCTCCTAAACAGCGGCGCGGAGGCCGTGGAGAACGCCATAAAGATCGCCCGCGCCTACACGGGGCGCCCGGCGGTTATCGCCTTCACCAATGCTTTCCACGGCCGGACCCTCCTGGGCCTGGCGCTCACTGGGAAAGAGCGCCCATACAAATCAGGGTTTGGGCCGTTCCCTCCGGAAATCTACCGTGCGCCGTTCCCTTATGTGTATCGCTTCCCTGGTCGGCTCTCTCCAGAAGAGTGTGCCAACCGGTGCCTGGAGATGGTCGAGGAGATGTTCCACACGCACGTTGCCCCGGACCGGGTTGCCGCAGTGATCGTCGAACCCGTGCAGGGGGAGGGTGGGTTCATCGTCCCACCTCCGAGCTTTCTCCCCCGCTTGAAGGCGATCTGCGAGCGGCACAGCATCCTGTTCATCGCCGACGAGATCCAGACGGGATTCGGGCGGACAGGGAAATTCCTGGCGGTAGAGCACTTCGGGGTCGTCCCCGACGTCGTAGTCCTCGGGAAGTCGCTCGCAGGGGGCCTGCCGCTGAGCGCGGTGGTCGGGCGTGCAGAGGTCATGGACGCCCCTGACGTGGGTGGTCTCGGGGGGACCTACGGAGGGAACCCCCTGGCCTGTGCTGCCGCGCTCGCCGTCCTGGAGGTGTTCAAAGAGGAGCACCTTCTTGAGCGCGCGGCCCGCATTGGGAAACAGATCCAGAACAGGTTTGCGGAATTTTTCGAGCGCTATAGTATCGTCGGGGACGTCCGCGCCCTCGGGGCCATGGCCGCTATGGAACTTGTCAAGGACCGCACGACCAGGGAGCCTGCGCCGGAGGAGGCGAAACAGGTCATCGCAGCATGTTACCGCCGCGGGCTGATCCTCATGCCAGCCGGGCTCTACGGGAACGTCATCCGTGTCCTCGTGCCCCTCGTGGCCACAGATGAACAGATCGAGAAAGGTCTAGACATCCTCGAGGGAGCGTTGAGGGAAGTGACGGAATAACCAGGGAGGTGGAGGCGCATGCGGGAGGATCGTGGCTTTTGGGCAAGCCAGAGGAGGGGATTGTTCCTACTCCTCGCTGCATCTTTATTGACTTTCCTCGCTTCGGCCTCCCCTACAACGGGAGCGCCGGCAAGGGATTTCTTCAAGGTAGGGGTGGTCACCTCTCTTTCGGGTGAGCTCGCATTCGGGGGGAATGTGACGAAGCGCGGCTACGACATGTGGGCGGATACCGTGAACCAGCAGGGTGGGATCGAGATCGGCGGGAAGAGGTATCGTGTCCAGCTCATCTACGCGGACGACCAATGCACTCCTGCAACTGCCGCGGTCGCTGGAGAACGGCTCATTACGCAAGAACAGGTGGACTTCATCCTTGGTCCGTATGCTAGCGGCACGACCCTCGCCCTTGCTCCTATCACAGAGAAGTATAAGGTTCCCCACATCACCGGGTCAGCGGAGTCCCCACTAATCTGGCAGCGGAAGTTCAAGTACACCTTCGGCACTATCCCACCCGTGAGCATCATCGCGCAGGCACCGATTCAGACGCTCGCGCAGGATGTTTCACCCAAACCGCAAACTATTGCCATTCTCGGGATCGATGATCCGTTCTCTAAGTTTGCCGCAGAGGCTTTTCGTACAACCGCCCAGAAGTTTGGCATCAAAGTGGTTCGGTATGAGATCGTTCCCGAGGGAAGCGATTACACTCCCGCCGTGAGCGCGGCAAAGGCGCAGAACCCTGATATCTTCGCGATCGGAAGTCATGAGAAGGCCGCCATCGAGATGATCAAGGCAGCGAAGGAGCTGAAGTTCAATCCAAAGGCCTTCGTGCAACACTACGGTATGACTACGCCGGATTTCCGCAAGGGGCTTGGAAAGGATGCGGATTACGTCTTTGGAGCATCTGTCTGGACAGCGAACCTCAACTACAAGGCAACCATTCTCTTCACCACCCCCAAGGAATACGCGGAGAAGTTCAAGGCCAAGTTTGGGACGGAGCCGGACTACACCGAGGCAGCTTCCACGGCTGCGGGGATCGCCTTCCAGGAGGCGCTCCGCCAGATCAAAGGCACCCCTCCCTTGGACCAGGCAGAGAAGGATGCCTTGATCGCAGCCCTCGAGAAGCTGAACATCATGACATTCTACGGGCCAGTGAAGTTCGCGACCTCCGGGGATTACTATCACAGCAACGCGGGGCTCCAGCCCATCGCCCTCCAGTACCAGGGTGGAAAGCTCGTCGAGGTGGGCCCCGGTAAGCTCGCGCTGGTCAAGCCGCGATACCCGACACCCCCCTGGGACAGGCGGTGAGGGAGCGGGAATTCAGAATCTCCTCAATGGAACCAGGTGGCAAACAGGGGCGCACAGCTTGTGCGCCCCCTTTCATGCCTTCTCTGGAGAGGAAGGGGATCGTGTCAGGCCGAAGAGAAAGGCATCAAGGGAGGAAGTAAGGAATGGGATTGTTCCTGCAGACGCTCATTGATGGACTCCTCATCGGTGGCCTCATTATCGTCATCGGCGTTGGCTTCTCTCTCTGTTTCGGGGTGATGCACATCATCGACTTCGCCGTTGGGGAGTGGGTCATGCTGGGGGCCTATACGGCGTTCTGGATGGTGCGCTACTTCGGCCGTGATCCCTTCGTCTACCTGCCCGTGATCTTCTTCCTCTACATGGCCATCGGCTACCTCATTTACCCGCTCATTCACAGGGCTGTGAGTGGGCGCCGCCACAATCCGGCCCTCATGGGTCTCGTGTTCACCTTCGGCCTGGCAAGCTTGATCAAGGGAGGAGCCCTCACCGCATGGGGGTTCCACGTCCGTTCAGTGACGACCTGGCTCTCTGGGGAATCCCTTCCCCTAGGGGTTGCGGTCGTCCCGGCATTGCGATTTGCCGGGTTTGCTTTCGGCGTGCTCGCCACCGTAGCTTTCATGCTATTCCTGAAGTGGTCTAAGATAGGGGTAGCCATCCGGGCCATGGCCCAGGACCGGATCATGGCAGAGCTGCTGGGGGTGGATACGAACCGTGTGAGCGCTCTCGTGTACGCCATGTACACGGGGCTCACGGGGATGGCGGGGGTGTTGATCGGGGCGCTCTTCTCCATCCATGCAGGCATGGGGCTCAGATACACGACTTTTGCTTTCTTTGTCGTCGTGCTGGCCGGCATGGGTTACGTGCCGGGGGTGATCCCCGCCGGTTTCCTCCTCGGCCTGCTCCAGTCCCTTGTGACCGTGTATGTCAGCGGCAGGTACACCCTGCTGGCGGTGTTCCTTGTCCTCTATGGAACCCTTCTGGCACGCCCCAGAGGCCTACTCGGAAGGGGTTGGTAACTTGCTGGTCGGAGTGAAGAGGATCTCCCAGGCGAGGACATCCCAGATCCTTGGATGGGCCATGGGGATGGGGTTCCTCCTCGCTTTCCCCTTGTTCGTATCCTCGTTCTGGCTACGCATCGCTACGGAGGTCTTGATGTGGGCCGGGCTAGCCCAGAGCTGGAATATCATCGGGGGTTACACGGGATATCTGAGCTTCGGCCATGGTGCTTTCTTCGGGATCGGTGCGTATGCCACGGCGATCCTCATGGTCCATGCGGGGTGGCCCTTCTGGCCGACCCTTCTGGTGGGCGCGATCCTGAGCGCATTGTGCGCTGCCGCCGTTGGGTTCCCCACCCTTCGCCTCCGGGGAGCATATTTTGCCATCGCCACCTGGGCGTTCGGTGAGGCAATGCGGCAGGTCGCCACGGTTCTCGAGGCCACGGGAGGTGCATTTGGTATGCAGCTCCCGCCCTTCCTGAACCTTCCCTTCTTCTACGAGGCGATGCTGATCGCTACCGTCCTCACTTACCTCCTTGCTTTCCTCCTACTGGAGCGCTCCATGTTCGGGTATAAGCTGCGGGCTATCCGGGAGAACGAGGTCGCGGCAGAAGCGGCGGGGGTTGACACAGTCGTCACGAAGATCGAGGCGTTTATCTTAAGCGCCATCCCTGCGGCGGTCTTTGGAGGATTATACGCCTACCTCATCACCTATATCCACCCGGATAGCGTTCTGGGGCCGGCTATCACCGACCTCATGGTGGTAATGGTCCTGTTCGGCGGAGTGGGAACTCTCTGGGGCCCCCTGGTCGGTGCGACGGCTATCCAGCTCGTGAACCGGTTGCTCTGGTTCCTCCGAGGGGAGAGCACCCTCTACCTCGTGTATGCGGGAGTCGCGATCTGCTTAGTTGTGCTGTTCATGCCAGATGGCCTCCTGGGCCTCGTCGAACGCCGGCGGTTGGTCCTCCGGCCCAAGGAGAATCTCAGGGCGCTCCTGCGCCAGTTCAAGCTTTAGAGGACGATGTTGCTGCAAGTAGAGAACTTGACAAAGTCCTTCGGGGGCGTTCAGGCGGTGGATGGCCTTACCTTTGCGATCCAGGAAGGCAGCATCACGGGTCTGATCGGTCCCAACGGGAGCGGGAAGACGACGTGCTTCAATCTGATCTCCGGCCAGATTCGTCCAGATACCGGCACTGTTCGGTTTGCGGGACGTGAGATCACCCACATGCGCCCCTCACGAATCGCCCGGTTGGGCATAGGAAGGACGTTCCAAATCCCCACTCCTTTTACACGGATGACGGTTTTGGAGAATGTGATGATCGGCGCGTTCTCCCGCTCCAGGACTCTCGGGGAGGCTTCTCGCTTGGCCCTTGAGGTCTTGGAGTTCACAGGCCTGAAAGAGAAACAGGATGAGCTCGCCGCGAATCTGACCACTGCGGACAGGAAACGGTTAGAGGTGGCAAGGGCACTGTCCACAGGCCCGCGCCTGCTCCTCCTCGATGAAGTGATCGCCGGGTTGAACCCCACGGAAGTGCAGGGAGCCATGGAGCTCATTCGAGCGATCCGCGCCCGTGGGATCACTGTGCTCATGGTTGAGCATGTCATGGAGGCCGTTCTTCCTTTGTGCGATTGGGTCATCGTCCTTAACTTCGGGAGGAAGATCGCGGAGGGCACTCCGGATCGGATCGTTCACAATCCCACAGTGATCGATGCGTATCTGGGGGAGAGGTTCCGTGCTCGTACTTGAGGAAGTTTCTGCAGCCTACGACGGGGTCCAGGTCCTCCATGAGGTCTCCCTCTACCTGGAGCATGGAGAGATCGTGTGCGTGATTGGTGCGAACGGTGCCGGGAAGACAACGATCCTACGCACGATCTCGGGGATGCTTGTGCCCATCACCGGGAGGATCTGGTTCGAGAACGCCCGCATCGACCGGTTGCCCCCTCACATGATCGCGCGCTTGGGAATTGCCCATGTTCCCGAGGGTCGCCGCATCTTCGACCAGCTTACCGTTGAGGAGAACCTGCGCATGGGCGCGTTTCTCCTCCAGAGCCCCCGCCAGGTGAAGGAGGCATTCGACCAGGTCTACCAGATCTTCCCCATTCTCGCCCAGCGGAGGAACCAACGCGCGGGGACCCTTTCCGGTGGGGAGCAGCAGATGCTGGCCATCGCCCGTGGCCTCATGTCCAATCCCAAGCTCCTGCTCCTCGATGAGCCATCTCTTGGCCTTGCCCCCAAGGTGATCGATATGCTCTTTGAGGTCATCCTCACCCTGAACGGTCTTGGGAAGACCATCCTGCTCGTCGAGCAGAACGCCTCGAGAGCTCTGGAGATCGCTCACCGGGCATATGTCCTGGAAGTTGGACGGATCACCCTCTCAGGCCCAGCTAAGGAGTTACAGGAGAACGAGCATGTCCGGCGGGCCTACCTGGGGATGTGAGGGAGGAACTTCCCTCCCCGGTTTCTCTTGAGAGAGTTTCCACGTCTTGCCTTTGGGCCGGAGCTGTAGTACCTTAATAGAGCAGCGGCCTAGATGCAGGGTGCGTGAGTCAATCCCTGGGATTCATTCACCGTGTGTGGGCCGCTTGCTATTTGATGTCCCCGGCACGACCCGTTTCCGGTTTTGGTGGGGCCGGCGCGTCGGAAGGAAAGCCTGGGACTGTCACAAACTTTTTCTGCGGAGGGTAGGCCATGAAGCGATGTGCGACCCTTCTTCTCGGTTGTGCGGTTCTCGCGTGGTTCGCGCTCTCCCCTGCGTATCCTCAGGAGTTCCGAGGCCTCTCCTTCTCCACCCCTTACCCCGATCAAACGGTCCGGGCCGGTGAGACGGTAACCCTGACCCTCACCGTGCGGAACCACAAGCTCCCCCCGCAGGTGGTTGCCCTGCAGGTCCTGGAGGCTCCCCGCGGGTGGAAGGCGACGTTCCTCGGTGGAGGCAGGCCGGTGGGATCCGTCTATGTTGGCCCTGACCAAGAAGCCACGGTGAGCTTGCGCATCGAACCTCCGAAGAGCGTCAGGCAGGCGACCTACAGGTTCCGCCTCCTCGCCCAGGGACAGAACGCCCGGGCGGAGCTTCCCCTGGCGCTTACCATTGGGGAGATCCTCCCCCCTCGCCTGACCCTCCAAGCAGAGCTGCCGGTGCTGCGGGGCCCGGCGACATCGAGCTTCCGGTACCGGCTCACACTCAAGAACGAGAGCGACGTGGACCTTTTGGTGAACCTGGAAGCCCAAGCTCCGAAAGGGTTCCAGATCTCCTTCACCCCTGCATTCGGCAGCCAGCAGGTCACCAGCCTCCCGGTGAAAGCTGGGGAGTCGCGCGACCTGGATGCAGAGGTCAGCCTCCCCAGCGACCTTCCAGCGGGGCGGTATGACGTGCTCGTGGCTGCTACCGGCGGTGGGGCAAGGGCGCAGGTGAGGCTTGGCCTGGAGGTGACGGGGCGGCCTGATCTTTCGATCGCCACGCCGGAGGGCAGGCTTTCAGGTAGGGCCTATGCGGGGCGCAGCACCCCCGTGAAGCTCGTGATCAAGAACCAGGGCACGGCACCCGCCCGGAACATAGAGCTCTCTGCCTTCGAGCCCACTGGGTGGGAGGTGCGGTTCGATCCGCAGCGGATCGAGGAGATCCCGGCGAACGGGCAGAGGGAGGCCACAGTCAGCATTAAACCTTCCGACAAGGCCGTGGCCGGGGACTACATGGTCACCCTGCGGGCGACGAGCGGGGACAACACCACTTCCGTGGACTTCCGCGTCACTGTGCTGACCTCGACGCTCTGGGGCCTCGCCGGGATCCTCCTGGTGGCCGTTTCCCTGGGTGTGGTGGGACTGGCGGTTTCGCGGTACGGTCGGCGATGAGCGTCGTCATCGAGACCCGAGACCTCACCAAGCGGTACGGCCAGGTGGTGGCTGTCGACGGCCTCAACCTGGTGATCCGGCAAGGAGAAGTCTTTGGCCTGCTGGGCCCGAACGGCTCCGGGAAGACCACGACGATCCTCATGTTGCTGGGGCTCACGGAGCCGAGTGCAGGAGAGGTCCGTGTGCTGGGGTACGACCCGGTCCGGCAACCCCTGGAGGTGAAGCGGAGGGTCGGATACCTGCCAGAGTCCGTCGGTTTCTACGACGAGCTGACGGCGCGGGAGAACCTGCGCTACATCGCCCACCTCAACGGGCTTTATGGCCAGGAAGCTGCCGCTAGAATCATGGAGGTCCTGACGCGGATGGGGCTGTGGGAGGTGGCCGACCGCCCGGTGGGCACGTACTCCCGGGGGATGCGCCAGCGCCTCGGCCTGGCCGAGGTGTTGCTCAAGCGTCCCCAGCTGGCCATCCTTGACGAACCCACTGCCGGGTTGGACCCGCACGCGGCCCTGGAGTTCTTGGATCTGGTCAGGGGGTTGAAGGCCGACGGAATCACGGTCCTCCTTTCCTCGCACCTGCTGCATCAGGTCCAGGCGATCTGCGACAGGGTAGGCCTCTTTCATCGGGGACGGATGGTCCTGGAAGGGACAGTAGAGGAGCTCTCGAAGCGCGTGCTGGACGTAGCCTATCGGATCCGCCTGGAGGCGGCGGGGGATGGGTTGGAGGACGTCCTCTCCCGGATCCCTGATGTGGTACAGGTGAGAAGGGAGCAACCCCATGTGTACCTCCTCGACGCGAGGACAGACTGCCGGAACGAGGTCGCCCGCCAGGTCGTCGCGGGCGGGGGGAGGTTGCTGAGCTTAGCCCTCGAGCAACTCAGCCTGGATGAGGTGTACAACCGGTACTTCCAGGAGGTGCACCGTGAGGCGTGAGGGATCCCCGTGGACGGGGCTCTGGGCAGTGGTCCTGAAAGAGATGGCGGATCACCTCTCCAGCGTGCGCATGAGGCTCCTGGAGGGTCTGATCCTCCTCACGGCCGTGGGGACGGTCTATGTCGCCATCGCGAGCCTGCGGCAGACTGTCGGCGAGGACCCCTTCCTCTACCTCAGGATCTTCACGACGGCCCAGGACCCTCTCCCCTACTCCTTTGTAGCGTTTCTCGGCTTCCTGATCCCCTTGACTGCGATAGCCCTTGGGTTCGATGCCATCAACGGGGAGTACAACCGGCGCACCCTGAGTCGGATCCTGGCGCAGCCCATCTACCGGGACGCCCTCCTCCTCGGCAAGTTCCTGGCGGGCCTATTCACCCTGGGCATCACCTTGCTGGCGCTGTGGCTCCTGGTGACGGGGCTCGGGATCTTTCGCCTGGGAGTCATCCCGGGCGGGGAGGAGGTGGGGAGGGGGCTCCTCTTCCTCCTCGTTACACTGGCGTATGCGGGGATCTGGCTGGCCCTGGCGATCCTGTTCTCCGTCCTCTTCCGACAGCCGGCCACCTCAGCACTCGCCGCGATCGCCGTGTGGCTGTTCTTCGCTGTTTTCTGGAATATCCTCGTGGACCTCTTGGCCCAGATCCTCCGGCCTGCCGACAACCCGTTCGCGGAGATCGCACAAGTACAGCTCCGCATGCTCCTCTCCCGGCTCTCCCCCAATACCCTCTACGCCGAGACGATCCTGAGCCTGCTGAACCCTGAGGTCCGATCCCTCGGGCCTGTGCTCGTGACCCAGCTCGAGGGCGCCGTGCTGGGCACCCCTCTTCCCCTCTCCCAGAGTCTCCTCCTCGTGTGGCCCCAGCTCACGAGCTTGGTCTCGGTGGTGCTGATCCTCTTCGCGGTGACATACGTGCAGTTCCAGCGGCAGGAGGTCCGCGCGTAAGAGCATCCCGGAGATCCCCTGAGTGGATTTTGAGGGGACGGACAAGAAAACTCGCGAGCAACGTCGCTTCAGCCCAAGAACAGAGAGACCTCGCGTCGGACGTCCATGGAGGACATTTGAGCCTGCTAAGCTAATGGAGGAAATGCCGTCCCTTGTCTATCCTGCCGGGGAGGGTAGGGCGTTGAGAGAGGTCGTGGACGGGGCCGAGGCGATTGCGCGGGGTGCGATTGCTGCTGGGTGTACCTTCTTCGCCGGGTATCCTATCTCCCCCGCCACCTCGATCCTGCTGCACATGATCCAGGAACTCCCAAAGGTTGGAGGGATTGCCATCCAGGCCGAGGACGAGATCTCTGCCATGGGGTTCTGCATCGGGGCGGCCCTGGCCGGGGCAAAGGTCATGACCGCGACGAGCGGGCCAGGGATCAGCCTGTACAGCGAGCACATTGGGCTCGCGATCATGGGAGAAGTCCCCATGGTCATCGTGGACTGCCAGCGCCTTGGCCCGGCCACCGGCGGGGCCACCACGGTCGCACAGGGGGATGTGCAGTTCGTGCGGTGGGGGACGTCCGGGGGGTATCCCATCATCGCCCTGTGCCCGACCAGCGTGACAGATTGTTTCTCCCTCACCATGGAGGCATTCAACCTCGCCGAACGTTTCCGGGTTCCGGTTTTCCTCCTCACGGATAAAGAAGTGGTCGCGACATCAGAAGTCGTCGAGGACGCAGCTTTCCAACTTATCCCCGTTGTGCCACGGCGCTACGCGCCTCCCCACATTCCCTTCACTCCCTACCATGTGAAAGACCTCGCAGATGTCCCACTCATGGCTGCAGTAGGGGGCCCGCACATTGTGCGGTTCACCTCCTCGACCCACGACGAACGAGGGTACCTTACGAAGGATCCGGAGAAGGTGGACCGGCTGAACAGACACCTCGCGGCAAAGATTGAGGCTCTGGCGGATGACATTGGGTGGGTCGATGCCGATCTGGAACCTGGTGCCACGGCACTCATTGTGAGTTACGGGGTGACAGCCCGCTCAGCACGGGAGGCGGTGAAGCTCGCCCGGGGGGAGGGGATCAAAGTCTCCCTAGCCATCGTCAAGACCCTATGGCCGGTTCCTGTCAGAGCCCTGCGGATGGCTTTCCAGGGGATCCAGCGCGTCGTCGTGGCCGAGCTAAACCTGGGTCTGTACCGGAGGGAAATCGAGCGTCTGGCCGGGGGATGCGACATTGTGGGGGTCCACCGGGTGGACGGGGAGCTTCTCTCCCCCCAGGAGATCCTCGAGGTGGGAGGGATCATGTGAACGGAGCCTTGCGCTCTTATCTCGACGAGGGGAGCCTCCCGTTCCACTTCTGCCCCGGATGCGGGCACCGCTTGGTGTTGGAGCGGCTGGACGAAGCCCTGGTCATGCTCCAACCCGATCCGCACGACGTGGCAATTGTGACCGACATTGGGTGCGTGGGTCTTTCAGACCGGTATTTCATCACGAACGCTTTCCACGGCCTCCACGGCCGTGCGGTCACCTATGCCACTGGGCTCAAGCTGGCGAACCCCAAACTCGTAGTGATCGTCCTCATGGGCGATGGCGGGTGCGGCATCGGGGCCCACCACCTCGTCCATGCAGCGCGCCGTAACATCGGGGTGACGGTGCTCGTATTCAACAACCTGAACTTCGGCATGACCGGGGGTGAGCACTCGGCGACTACGCCGCCGGGTGCGGTGACCTCGACAACCTCCCTGGGAAACCTCGAAGCTCCCATGGACATCTGCGCCACGGTGGCGGTGAACGGGGCAGCGTTCGCCGCCAGGACCACAGCGTTCGATCCCACCCTTGGTCACCTCATTGCCCAGGCGATCCAGGTGGATGGCTTCTCCCTGTTAGATATCTGGGAGCTGTGCACCGCCTATTACGTTCCCCATAACCGGTTCAGCCGAGCCCGCTTAGAGCAGACCCTCAGGGACCTGAACCTTCCGACGGGAGTGATTGTGCACCGCCCGAGGGAGGAGTACGCAAAAGCATATCGCGCGACCCATCGTGTTCACCTGGGTCAGGAACCCTTCCAACACCTCCGTCTGGAGGCTCGGTATCCTCCGGGCCTGAGAACGAGGGTCTCTGTAATCCTTGCTGGGGCTGCGGGGCAGAAGGTCAGGACGGCCGGGCGGTTCTTGAGCTTGGCTGCAGCGCTTTCGGGGTTACACGCCACACAGCGTGATGACTACCCGGTCACGGTGATGGCCGGCCATTCTGTCTCGGAGATTATCCTGAGCCCGCAGCCGATCCTCTATACGGGCATCCCGAAGCCGGATCACCTTCTCATCCTGGCAGAGGAAGGGCTCCGGCAGGTTCGGGGGAGGCTTGCGGGGCTAGATGAAAAGGCGACTGTCCATGCTGTTCCCTCTCTCCTCCCGATCCCCACATCGGCGCGGGTGGTCCCCCTGGACGTGGAAGGGCGGAGGGGTGTCACCAGGAAAACCCTTGCCGTAGCAGGCGTGGCGCGATTCCTCCAATCCACAGGACTCCTGCATCTGGATGCGCTAAGGGAAGCTATCCGGCTTAGCCAGTCCGCCGAGATCGCCAGGGAACACCTTACTGCGGTAGAAGCAGCCGTCGGCTATTGATCGTCGATGCTGCAGCGGAGGTCTCTCCAGATCGCACCTCCTCGCTCCACCGCACCAAGTGGTCATTTGCCTGAGGGACCGCTTGGCCGGGCATTCCTTTGCATCTATAATGGATCTAGATCGGAACCATAAGGAGGGCAGTTTCGATGCCCGTCAACCTGTCCATTAAGAATGTCCCCGAGGAGCTCGCTCAACGCCTCCGCGAGCGGGCCAAGCGCCACTATCGCTCCCTCCAGAAGGAGCTTTTGGCCATCCTCGAGGAGGCCGCCTTCGGTACCCCCGACCGCCTCTCCCCCGAGGAGGCCCACCGCCGGGTGAGACGGCTTGGGCTGAAGACCGAGGCCGAGGCGGCTCAGATGGTCCGCGAGGACCGCGATGCCCGCTCAGGCCGTCGTCGTGGATGCCTCCGTCCTGGGCGCTCTGCTCTTCGGTGAACCCCGTGCCCAGGAGGCCCTCTCCCTCCTTGGGGGTTCAGACCTCTACGCCCCCACGCTCCTGGACTACGAGCTGACCGGCCTTGCCCGCAAGAAGGCGCTCCGGTACCCGGAGCAGCGTGAGGCGATCTTCGAGGGCCTGCGCCTGGGGCTTGCGCTCGATCTCCACCGGGTGGAGGTGGACCACGAGGCCGTCCTGCGGCTGGCCCTGGAGACAGGGCTAACCACGTACGACGCCAGCTACCTCCACCTGGCCCGCTCGCTGGGCATCCCGTTGGTCACCTTCGACGAGCGACTGAAAGCCGCCCTTTAGCCTCAATGGGGTCGTGACCTTGCGGTCACGGCGTCCCCGGTTATCCTGGTGGTCCCGGAGGTCGAGGGCGTTGAGCCAGGCGAAGAAGCGCTCGAACAGGACGAGCTTACTCCTCCGTGATCGGATCGCGAGTTGTGTGCACGATGATTGTTCGGTATTTGGGCCGCCGCGCCCAAAGGCAAGAGCGGGCCGGACACGAGGACATTCGTGTCCAGAACAATCCGCCTCAGCGGCATTCCCGGCGAACAGTGAGCACTTCCGCTTTGACCTTCGCCTGCGACATCCGGTCTAGGCCACGCGAGGCGCCTGCTTGCGCATGCGGCCTGCCGCCCCCGGAGCCCGCGCGCGGCGCAGGAGTCGCAGCGTGTCCTCCAGCCGGCCGTCCGGCACGCCCACCAGCACCGCGATGGGAGCGCCGTTGAGTGTGAGGACTGCCTCTTCGTCGCTCCGGAGGGCGCGCCACTGCTTCCTGCCCTTCGACCGCAACTCACGTGTGCCGATGAACCGCATTAAGTAAACGGACAGAAATGATGCTACACTATCACTCCTGGAGCTTGCTCCGTGTCGGGGTCCCCGCCAAGGGGTCCCCACCAAGGGATCCCCGCCAAAACCCGTAACGGAGTTTTGGCGGGGTGCCCCAACCCGTGTCCGGGTTTTGGTGGGGTGCCCGAATCCGTTTCAGGATTTTGGCGGGGTGACTTAGCCGCTCTCCTGGTGTCATGAGGGCATCTGCTCCCACGTCCGCGTCAACCTCTGAACCTGCTGGAAATCGGAGGGCCGCCTCCCGGGCGTATTCCTGGATGGGGGTCTGTGGTGGGCCAATGGCCTCGGCTGGGGGCGTAGGTCCGGGAGTGTCCAACACAAGTGAGAAATTGTGCAATCTTCCGCTCGGCCCCTCTCCATAGAACCAAGAAAGTAGCCAGCGGCATTCTTGAGGAAGCCCCGGATTTTCGACGGGCTTTGGGATTGAATCTGGATGGAGATTAACAGGAGAGCAGGAGATCGAGGGGACGTCCTGACACGAATCGATCGTATACAAAGATTCCGAGGTCTATGAGGGCCAAGACGATGAAACCAGCCAGCCCTGTCACTCCCACGGTGAGATCGTTGCCACCTTTGAGTACCAGGAGCGGGATCCCTGCTGTCCCATTGAGCGTACCATGCATGACCGCTGCGGCGATGACGGAATCTGCTCTCACAGTGATGTAGGAAAAGATAGGTGCGAGCAACAAGGTGAAGACGATCATCATGAACACTCCAGCCAGCGGGTGTTGCGAGTCAATCCCAAAGTTCGTTGAAATCGGGGGAGCGGCCCCTGGCATCAGCCTTATGCCACCTCCTTTCTCGCTGTGGCTCGTAACGCCGCACGTAGTCTTGGCAATGCTCGATAGCCTTTGATCCGGTTGAGCCTTGGTTCGATATCCAGCAGAGCCGTTGCCAACCACCGGTGTTTCTGGTTGCTATTCC
>Ga0197143_1002227_pt1 | contig 14676 bp, 13 predicted proteins | sample GBS70_MetaG_FD_148603 | JGI IMG/M metagenome (GOLD analysis project Ga0197143, IMG submission 148603) | Sediment microbial communities from Great Boiling Springs, Gerlach, Nevada, United States - GBS 70_MetaG | ecosystem: Environmental > Aquatic > Thermal springs > Hot (42-90C) > Sediment...
CGCAGGGCGGGTTGTTGAGCACGGTGTTCACCAGTGCGGACGGGCTCGGGTACGTCCGGGACACCCTGGTGTTCCTGATCAATTTCAGCTCTGAGCTAACGGCGGCTGACCTCTCCGCCCTCCAGAACGCGACGTGGTGGGTGGAGTTCGGCAGTAGCGGCTACTTCCTGTGCGTCGGCCCAGACCCCCGGTGCACGCCGCGCCGGCAGGCCGCTGAGCCCGGCACGTTCGCCCTCGCCGGCACCGCCCTCGTCGGCGTCCTGGCGGCGGGCAGGCTGCGGCGGCGGAGGTCCGTCCTCCCGTTGCGCTGAGTTCCACACGCACGCCGTTCCAGCGAGGTGTGCACGTGGCACGGGCGCCTCGTTTTACCTCGGTCGCTTCTCCTCCCCGTTGCCGAGCGACCTGACCGAGGTGGCCCGCGCTGCAAACGAACCCAGGCCTCAATCCCAGCATTCCGGCGGCGTCCACCGGCCTGCTCCCGACGGACCCCCCCATCCTCCGGAGGATCCGCTCCGATCCTCCGCAGGGAGGAGGGCGGAATGGGGCCTAAAGCGCGACCCTGTAGTCGTGGGATCCGCTGTCCGCCGGCTCGGGACCGCCGGGGCTACGGGGGCGCTTGTAGCCGTCCTGGCCTGGCTCTACGCCCCGGTCCTCCGGGACATGGCCTCTCAGTGGGCGGTGGACACCACCTACGGGTACGGGTACTACATCCCGCCCGTGGCCGCCTACCTCGTGTGGGAACGCCGTAAGGCCCTGCAGGCCCTCGCACCTGAAGGGACCTGGGCAGGGCTTCCGGTGCTCCTCGTGGGCCTTTGCGCTCTGGTGGTGGGACGGGCAGGGGGCGTGGCCCTCCTCGCCCGCATCTCCCTCATCCCGGTACTGTTCGGCCTCGTGCTGCTCCTGAGGGGGTGGCGGACGGCGCGCCTCGTCGCGTTTCCCGTCCTCTTCCTGGGAGTCATGATCCCCCTCCCGCAGGGCCTCCTGCAGCGGCTCACCTGGCCCTTGCAAGTCTTCACGGCCCAGTTCAGCACCGAGGTCCTGCGCCTGATGGGCTACCCGGTGTACCTGGAGGGCGTGTACATCGACCTCCCGAACGTGCGGCTGGAGGTCGCGGAGGCCTGTAGCGGCTTCCGGTCGTTGGTGGCTCTGGGGGCCACCGGGATCCTCCTCGCGCACCTCACCCAGCAGCGGTGGCGCGAGCGCATCCTCCTCGTGGCCTCCGTGGTACCCATCGCCGTCCTCGCCAACGCCGTGCGGGTCACGAGCAACATCGCGCTGGGGATCTACGACGGGACCTACCACACGGTCTCCGGCTGGATGGTGTTCGTGGTGGCGACGGTTCTCCTGCTGGGTGTTTCGTCCGTCCTCGGCCGGACCGCCCCACCACCCGGAGAGACGCGGTGAGTTGGCCCCGGTACGCCGCGGCCCTCGTCTCCCTCCTCGCGAGCCTCGTGTGGCTCCAAGTGGCGCTGGGCCGGGCGGTACCGCTCCGGAGGCCGCCGGAGACGTTCCCCCTGCGCGTGGGATCCTGGGTGGGCTCGGCGGAAGAGCCCGATCCCGAGGCGGTGCGGCGCACGCGGCCCGACGCCGTGCTCCTCCGCCGGTACGCGGACCCCTCAGGTCGGGTCGCGGTGCTCTACGTCGCGTACTTCGCCCGCGACGGGTCCCGGGCCCAGGTCCAGGCGGCTTGCTGGGGCGAGTGCCAGGTTAAGGAGCAGCGCCTCCACCGCCTGCGCCTCCACGGCCAGCTGGTGGAGGTGAACCGGGCCGTAGTGGTCCAGGACGGCGAGCCCATGGCGGTCCTCTACTGGTACCAGCAGGGGAGGTCGGTGCTGGCCGACCCCTACCGCGGGAAGCTCCAGCTGGCAAAACGCACGCTCTTTGGCAGGCGGTCGGACGGGGCGCTCGTGCGCGTCTCCGTCCCGGTGGTAGGCCAACTGGAGGAGGCGGCGGCCCGGGCCGAGCGGTTTGCGGCCGCAGTCCTCGCCGTGCTCCTGACGTACATGCCGGAGTAGGAGGTCGGAATGGGCGTTCAAGTGGCGAGGGCAGCCCCTGGGCGGCGGGGTACACCCCGGAGGGTGTGGCTGCTGGGGGTCGTGTTCCTAGGGGTGGTGGGCCTGGTGACGGCGGGGCTTGCGGTGTGGCGGAGCCCGCAGGTACGGCTGGCCAGCAGCTGGCGGCAGGGGAACGCGTTCCTGGCCGCGGAGCGCTACCCGGAGGCGACCATCGCCTTCCGGAACGTCCTCCAGCTGGATCCGAACTCGGCCGAGGCCCACTCCAAGCTGGGACTGGCGTACCTGCGGATGGGGGATGCGGGCCGTGCCTACCGGGCCCTCACGGAGGGGCTGCGGCTCGACCCGGGCCGGGTGGACGCACGCCTCGCGCTGGGGGAACTCCTGCTCGCGGCACGGCAGGTGAACCGCGCCGAGGAGCAGGCGCGGTGGGTGCTGTCGCGCGACCCCCGGAACGCGAAGGCCCACCTCCTCCTCTCCCAGGTGGCGGGCGCCAAGGGAGACCTCACGACGGCAACCCGGGAAGCGGACACGGCGTTGCGCCTGGACCGGACCCTGGCCAAGGCCTACGTCTGGAGGGCCACCCTGGCACTGGCGCAGCGGCAGGTGGACGTGAGCGAGCGGACCCTGCGGGAGGGGATCGCCGCGGCCCCCAAAGACCCGGAACCGCGCGTCGCCCTCGCCGTCCTGCTGGCCCGGAAGGGTCAGGTCCAGGAGGCGGAGCAGACCCTCAAGGCCGCCGCCGAGGCACTTCCGGGCCGGCCCGAGCCCCTCCTCGCCTTGGGGGATCTCTACGCGGCCCGGCGGCAGTGGACGGAGGCGGTGGACCAGTACCGCCGGGCGTGGGAGTTGGCCCCGCACTTCGTGGTGGCCGGCCTCAAGCTGGGCGAAGTGCTCCTGCTCCAGGACCGCTGGGACGAAGCCGCGGAGGCGGCCCGCAGGGTACTCGTCACGGACGCCAACAACGCCCTGGGCCACTACCTCATGGGCCGGGTGAGGCTCAGGCAGGGCCAGGTGGACAAGGCCGTGGAGGCGCTACGGACCACGGTGCTCCTCGCGCCTGACCTGGTACAGGCCCGGTTCCTGCTGGCCCAGGCCTACCTCCTCCAGCGGAAGCCCGATCGCGCTCGGGAGCAGCTGGAGGAGGCCACCAAGCGCGCCCCCCACTTTGCGGCCGCCCGGGTTTCCCTCGCCAACGCCTACGCGGCCCTGGGCCAACCCGACCGCGGGGAGCGGGAGCTCCAAGGACTCGTCTCGACCTACCCGAAGAGCGCCGCCCCCTACCTGGCCCTCGGCGACTTCCGGGCGCGGCGCGGGAACCTCCGGGGGGCGCTGGAGGCCTACACCCGGGCCGCGACGGTGGAGCCGAAGAACGTGGCAGCCCGCATCCGGTCCGCCGTCACCTACCGGCTCCTGGGAAACTTGGACGCGGCCCTGCGGGAGGCGGAGGCGGCCCTGGCGATCCGCCCGGACGCAGGCGACGCCCTGGCGGAGGTCGCAAGGGTCTACGTGCAGCGCAGGCAGTTCGACCGGGCCGTCGCCCGGGTGCGGCAGGAGATCGCCAAGTACCCCAAGCACGCAAACGCCTACGTGGTCCTCGGGATGGTCTACGAGGCCATGGGTGACGACCGGCGGGCCGAGGAGACCTACATCCGGGGCAGCGTGGCGAACCCAGAAGCGCCCCGACCTTACCTGATGCTCGGCCGGCTCTACGCCCGGAAGGGGAAGCTCGAGCTCGCAGCCCGGAAGTACGAGGAGGCGCTGCGGCTGGCTCCGAGGAACCTGGAGCTGTACGTGCTGATCGGAGGGCTCCACGAGCAGCAGGGGAACGCCGACCTCGCCCGTGCCTACTACGACCGGGCCCTCCGGATCAACCCGAACTACGGCCCGGCTGCGAACAACTTGGCCTACAGCCTCGCGGACCGCGGGGAGAACCTGGGCCGCGCTTTGGAACTGGCCCGGATCGCCCGGGCGCAGATGCCCGCAAACCCCGCGGTGGCCGACACCCTGGGCTGGGTCCACTACAAGCGGGGCGAGTACCGGGAGGCCCTGCCGTTCCTCAAGGAGGCGGCCTCCAAGGACCCGAAGAACCCCGTGGTCCGCTACCACCTCGGGATGGCCTACTACCGGCTCGGCGACCGCGCCTCCGCCCGCCGGGAGCTGGTCGGAGCCCTCAGCCTGAAGCAGGACTTCCCTGGGGCCGAGGAGGCCAGGCGAGTGGTGGGGGAGCTCAAATGACCAGACGGCCGGCGGACCGTCGGGGAGTGGGTGCACCCCCCCGACCGCCCGGCTCAACCCCTTGCTCCCGTCACGACCAGCAGCCCCTTCTCCGCCCGCAGCCCCGCTCCACCAGGCCCCGCTGCGCAAAACCCCAGCACTACGTTCTGCGCCTCTGGTACTGAGCGAGGTCCCCACAAAAACGCGGAGCGTGTCGTGGGGTGCTCTCGGGTCCAGCTTGGCGCGCCGCGGAAAACCGAAGGGCCCCATACCGCGGGGCCCCCGGGGGGGTTGCCGGAAGGAGCTGGAAGCCTAGGCTGTGGGGCGCAGGCGCCTGCGGCCGGCCACCAGGACGGAGCCGAGCCCGATCCCGAACAGCGAGAGCATGCCCGGCTCGGCCACCCGGGGCCGCACCTCGAAGTCGAAGCTCGAATTGTTGCTGCCGGCACCGTGTGCGATGTTGGCGACCAGGGTGAGGGAGAACGGTGCGGTCGCCGCAGCCGCTCCAGTCACGGAGCCGGAGAATGCGCCCGGTCCGAACGGACCCAGCGTGCCGAGCAGGGTGGTGGTCGCGAACAGGCCGTTGCCGTCGTCCAGGTAGCCCGCAAAGGAGACGGTGCCGACTGTGGTGCCGCCTACGTTGAGAAGGGCCGGATACATCCCGCCCGGAAGCGGCCCGGTGTAGCCGGTGTGGCTCGCGAGAATGGTGAGAGTGCCGGGCCCACCCGAGACGTTCACGGAGTTCAGGTCCAGGATGGCGAAGCTCGCACTCCCCAACGCCGGCTCGGTAATCGCGGTGGTGACGTTGACCGTGAAGGGCCCCACGTTTCCGATGAACGTGACAGCACCGACTACGGGGTTGGCGTCGCACGAATCCCCGTCATGGCAGGTCTCCGTGATCAAACCGGAGACGAGTCGCACCGAGACCGCGGCGGCGGCCAGGGAGATAGCCAAGACGAGCAATCCAGCCAGTAGCAGGGCGATCCTCGTGCGGCCGATCATGAGGACGAGCCCTCGGTTCTTCATCATCGCGCCTCCTCGACGGCTCTTCTCCAGCACCTCCTATATAGGCCCCCCGGGGCCCCGTTTGTCCCTCCTCCGTTGGAAGGACTTGGGCGGATCAATCGGGCCGAGAGGCCCGGGGCATCCCCAGGCGGGCCGCACTTTGGCCACCTTCCCCCGGGGAGGGGGAGGAGCCGAGCAGATCCTGCCGGCGCCCCTCCACCGTGCGCCGCGCCCGAGGAAGCCCTCAGGGCCGGCCGGCGGGCGTGATCCACGCGGCCCGCAAAAGGGAGGGTTGGTCCGGCCGGTGCAGGAGTACGTGGAGGGCCCGACTTCCCTCGTTAAAGAGGAGGTCCACGATGGAGAGGTCCGGGATGAACCCCGTCCGCGGGAACTGCTGGCGGTAGATGGGGCAGCGCCAGTTCTGGCCCACCACCTCGATCCCCGCCCGCCGGAAGAGTTCCGGATCGAGGTGGTTTTGCGCGGCGTAGTCCCCGGTGAGGTACCCGTGGGCGCCCAGGGCCTGGCAGATCCGAACCAGCCGATCCGTGCCCCGGCCCGGGATCCCCAGTTCGGAACTCCGCACAAGCCGCGTCCGGACCCCCAGCGCCTCCAGGATCACCCCTAGGAGGTGCAGGTTCAGGTCACACAGCGACCCCCACTCCCGAACGTAGACCGCCTCGAACGCGTCGGCGTACCTGCGAAAGTACGGCGCCCGGCCGTAGGAGGTGCGCAGGGCGTTCCAGTGTTTCTTGCGCCAACCCTCCCGGTTGCAGATGCGCACCTCCACGATGGGCTTGCCGAAGGGGTCCTCCACGGGGACCGTGAGGTAGGTCCAGCCCTGAGGGGTCTTGATCTTGTTGCGGTTCTGCCAGCCGTTCTTCGCGAACTGGGCGTCGTCCAGCAGCACGAACAGGTCGCTCCGCGCGATCTTGTCCACGTACCGCAGCCAGGGGAGGTAGTGCGGCTGGTGGACCGCGACGATCATGCCCCCACCAGCGAGCGGGAGCGGTGGGCCAGGAAGCCGTTCGTGCGGCACCAGGCGACGGTCCGGCGGAGCCCCTCTTCCAAGGACACCTGCGGCCGGTAGCCCAAGACAAGCTGCGCCTTCGTCAGGTCGGGCACGCGCCGGGGCGTATCTTCGAACCGCTGCCCGTAGTAGTCCTCGTAGGGTACGAAGGTGACGCGGGAGTGGGAGCCCGCGAGTTCCCGAATCAGGTAGGCCAGGTCGCGGATCGTGATCTCCCGGTCGTTCCCGAGGTTGAAGACCTGACCCTCCGCCTCCGGGATCTCCGCGGCGAGGAGGATCCCAGCCACGAGGTCGTCCACGTAGCAGAAGCAGCGGGATTGCCGGCCGTCCCCGTGCACCGTGAGGTCCTCGTCGTTGAGGGCCTGACGGATGAACCGCGCCACCACCGTCCCGTATCCGTTCTCGTGGATCCGCGGCCCGTACACGTTGAAAAAGCGCAGGATCACCACCGGGAGGCCCCGGGCCGCATAGGCCCACGCGAAGTGCTCGTCGATGGCCTTGGCACTGCTGTAGGACCACCGGGCGACGGTGGTGGGCCCGAGGACCCGGTCGTCGTCCTCGCGGAGCGGCGCCTTCGTCGCCTTCCCGTACACCTCGCTGGAGCTGGCGAGCACCACCTTCTTCCAGTGCCGGAAGGCAGCCCGCAGGACTGTTTCCGTCCCCTCCACGTTCACCTGGATCGCCTGGAGGGGGTTCTGCACGATGTGCCACACGCCCACCGCGGCCGCCAGGTGGAACACGAGGTCGCAGGACTCCACGAGCCGGTCCACCACCTCGGCGTTCAGGATGGAGTCGTTCACGAACCGGAAGCGGGGGTTGTCCAGGTGGTGGCGGACGTTCGCGATGCGGCCGGTGGAGAGGTTGTCCAAGACCACCACCTCGTGCCCCCGCTCCAGCAGGCGGTCCACCACGTGTGACCCGATGAAGCCGGCACCGCCGGTCACGAGTGCGCGCATTCCGCCCTCTCAGAGTCGGCCCCGAAAAATTGCGAGCATAGGATACGGAAGGCCCGGCCCCGGTCCCATCCGTCGGGAGCGGGATGTGGCCGTATCGGACGGAGGATGCGCACCGTCTCCGGATGCGGTACGCTGGATTGCGGTGGACGCCACCCCGCACCTGGCTCTCGGCGCGGCCCTCGGCATGCGGGTCCGCAACCCCCTTGTGGCTTTCGCCCTGGGGGTGGCCAGTCATGCAGCCCTCGACGTGGTACCCCACTTCAACTACACGGGCTGGCGGCCGGTCTCCCCCGCCCTCGTGGCGGACGTGGTGGTGGCGGCGTGCGCGGCGCTGCTCATCGCCCGCATCGCCCCGCGGCCCTGGGGTGCGTTGGCGGGTGCCCTCGGCGCGGCTTTCCCGGACGTCGAGCGGGTGTTGGGGGGCCATGCGAAGGACTTTTTCCAGCGCCCTCCCCTCGGCCTCCAACAGAACGAGGTCCCCCCGCCCTGGGGCCTCCTCACACAGGCGGGGGTGGTCGTCCTGTCGCTGTTCCTGGCGTGGCGGTGGCGGCGGGGATAGGCCTCTGGGACGCTCCGCGGGTCGGCTGGTGGATCCGCGGCGAGCTCCGCCCGGTCAGGCGCAAGGCAGCCCTCGTTTAGCCGGCCAAGACGTGCTTTTTCCGAAGCAGGCGCTCGTACAGGGCCTCCAGGCGCGCCACCATTGCCTCCACGCCGTAGGAGTCGGCGTCCCGGCAGGCGGCCTCCCCGAGCCTCCGGGCCCGGTCCGCGTCGCGCAGGAGGTCTACCACGGCCCGGCTCAACGCGTCCGGGTCCCCGGGCGGCACCAGCACCCCGTTCCGGCCGGGCCGCACCACGTCCTGCAGGCCGCTCACCGCGCTCGCCACCACGGGCTTCCCCGCGGCCATGGCCTCCACGGCGGCCTTGCCCATCCCCTCGTTCAGGGAGGGCTGGACGGCCACCTCGAACAGAGGCACGATCTCGTGCACGTCCCGGCGCAGGCCCAGGAACCGCACCACACCGTCCACTCCGAGCTCTTGAGCCCGCCGTTCCAGCTGGGGCCGGAGCTCGCCGTCGCCCACGAACACCACGACTACCTCTGGCACAGAGGCCCGGATCCGCGGTACGGCCTCCAGCAGGTACTGGACGCCCTTCACGGGCGCAAGCCGCGCCACGCAGCCCACCACCCGCGCCGCGGCCGGAAGCCCCAACTCCCGGCGCTTGGCCTCCGGATCCGGCGGAGGGCTTCGAAACCGGCCGAGGTCGACCCCGCTGTGGACCACCTCAAACTGCTGCGGACGGCCCACGCCGAGCCGCAGGTGGTCTGACCGCTCGGCCTCGGTGAGGCAGACGATGGCGTCCGTCCACGAGGCCAGGGCGGCCTCCACCCGTCGCAGCGCCTCCGAAGCTACGCGGTTCAGGTACCCGTGGAATGCGTGTCCGTGAGGCGTGTGGACCACCACGGGAACGCGGGCGAGGCGGGCGGCGACCCGGCCGAGGAGGCCCGCCTTGGTGGTGTGGGTGTGGACAATGTGGTAGCCACCCCGCCGCATCAGCCGGTAGAGCTTCCACAGGGCGACCACGTCCTTGGGCGGCTGCGGGGGCCGCACCAGCTCGGGGACTCGAACGAAGGGGACGTCGCAGGGGACCTCGGCCTCTAGGCTTCCCTCCGGGCCGACGCTCGGGCCGCTTACGAGTGCGACGTCGTACCGGCGACGGTCGAGGTGGCGGACCGTGAGGAGGGTGTTCTCTTGGGCGCCGCCCACCACGAGGCGCGTGATCACGTGGAGCACCCGGACCCTCACCGCGTTTCCTCGAGGCTGTCGTTCCAGATCCGGCGCACCGTATCCCGCCAGCTGGCCTCCAGACGCTCCGCCCGGGCTCGTCCTGCGTCGCCCATCCGCCGGCGCAGCTCCGGATCCTGAACCAGCCGCCGGAGGACGTCGGCAAGCTCGTCAGGGCCGTCGGGGTCGACCAGGACACCCGTCACGCCGTCCTCGATGGCCTCGGACACCCCTCCGCTGCGTCCGCCGACCACGGGCTTACCGCACGCACCCGCTTCCAGGAATACCGTCCCGAACCCCTCGATCCCGTCCCGCACCGGCAGGGCCCGGCTGGGCATCACGAACACGTCGCACGCGGCATACAGGCCCGGGAGGTCTTCTTCGGGAACGTAGCCCGTGAAGACCACGCGGTCCTGGACCCCCAGTTCGGCCGCGAGGTGTCGCAGCCTGCGTTCCTCAGGTCCTGTCCCGGCGATGACGTACCGCACCGGTCTCTGTTCCTCTCGGAGGGATGCCAAGGCCCGGATCACCAGGGCGTGGCCTTTGCGCTCCACCAGCCGGCCCACGGTGAGGAGGACGCTGCAGCCCCCCAGTCGGTACCGCTCCCGGGCGGGCGAAGCATCCAGGTCGGGCCGGAACCGCCGGGTGTCGGCCACGGGCGGCAGGACTTCGGCACGAGGGAGCCTTACCCCCAAGCCTTCGTAGTAGTTGAGGGTGAAGCGGCTGTTGGCGACGACGAGGGACGCGCCCTCGATGATCCGCCGGACCACCTCGCGGGCGAGCCGGGCACGAAGATAAGGAGCCATCTCGCCGCCGTGGAGGTAGAGGACGTAGGGAACGCCGTACAGTGTGCGGAGGGCCATGCCCACCACACCCAGGTAGAGGTGCCCGATGTGGAGGGCCGCGACCCCACCTCCGCGCACAGCTTTCCGGGCCGCCAGCAACAGGGCGGCGGTCTGCCAGCAGCGGGCGGCAGGGTGTGGTGAGACCGGCACCGCACACCGCACAATGGGGTAGGGCTCACGCGCGTCCACGAGGTGGTGGCCTGGGAGCCGGGGCGCCAGCACGAGGACGCGCTCGGGAGGGACGGCCCGGCAGATCCGGGCGTACAGCCGAGCCTCTCCGCCCACCATGGGCGGGAAGTCATTCGTGACGAACAGCGCCCGCACGGTCCACGACGAAGTACGACACCTTCCCGGACGGGAGCCGGCTCCACGGCCCTGTCGCTTCCACCTCCACGCGCCAGCCGTCCCCGAGGAGCTCTGCGGCTACCTCGCGGGCCCGTTGCAGGTCGCGGTGAACGCCTTGGGACACCTCTACGGTGACGGTCCCGGGCCGGTCCTGGCGGAGGCGGGTCCGCCCCCGGAGGTGCGGTGGGAGGGCGTCGAACAGCGCGTCGAGCAGGGGGTGCACGAGGTAGGTCTGGCAGGCGTTCACCAGGAGGTCGGAAGTCCGGCCAAGAACCCGCAGCACCGGCAGCGGCCGACCACACCCGCACGAACCGTCCTCTATCCGCCCGAGGTCCCCGACGGCGTACCGCAGCAAGGGGAACAGCCGGTTGTGGAGCTGGGTCACAAGCACGGTGCCCAAGCCGTCGTCGGACAGCGAGGGACCAGCTTCGATGTACACGTTCTCCACGGTGACATGGAGGGAGCCCGCCGGGCACTGGAAAGCCATGCACCCCAACTCCCCGCTCCCGTACTCCTGAGCTACGGGGCATCCGAAGGCCTCCTCGATCTCACGGCGCTGGAACGCGTAGAGCATCTCTCCGGTGACCACGACCACCTTCAGGCCCGCGGGCGGACGCGCGTCCCCTTGCAGGACCGCGCGGGCGAGGCGGTGGGCGGCTGAGGGGAAGGCGTAGAGGAAGGCAGGGCCGAAGGCCCGGATCCGGGACAGCAGCTGAGGGGCACGGTCGTCGAACCGACCGTCCACGGGAAGACGCAGCCAGTTCATGACCCAGTCCTTGGCCCGGGTGGCGATTCCGAACATCCCACGGTCGCCCGGGCCCAGCAGGAGCACGCCCCGCTCCGTGAAGCCCGTGCCCCACCACCGCAGGCCCCGCCAGGTGCCCGCGATGTACCAGGCATAGGTCCGGCGGTCCACGGGAACCCGCAGGCTCCTCCCGCCCGTCCCGCCGGAGGCCCGGGCGCTCCACGCGCTGCCGCACCGGATCGACCGCGCGTAGCGCAGGAGTTCCTGCCGGGTGAGGGGAGGGATCTGAGCGTACGCTGCGAGGTCGAAGTCCGCCGGTAGATCCGCGAGGCGCTCTCGGTAGAAGGGGCTGTGGCCGCGCGCGTACGCCACGATCTCCGTCAGGCGCTCCCTTTGACGCTCCGCGATGAGCCACGCGGGGTACCACTGCTCGGTCCAGTGCGCGAACCGGGCCCGAGCCAGCTCCCGGTCAAGGTAGCGCTGCCCCAGGCGTCGGAACCGGTCGGCGAGGGCATTCAACACGAGTCCTCCCGCAAGGTGAGGCTGCCCCACAGGTACCCCGCGGCGTAGGTGAGGAGGGTGCCGAGGTAGATCCACCGGAAGGTCACCAAGGAAAGTGCGATGCGACCGAGGTACCGGAAGCCTCTGCGTAGCAAGGAGGTCTTCTCCTGAACCGGCTCGCCGTGGGAGGTGGCCTGCTCGATGACGAACTGCGGGTAGAACTTGCGCACGTAGGCGGCGCCCACGCCGTTGCGGAAGTACTGCCGAAGAATCCCGCGCAGGGTAGGGGGGAGCAGGTGGTGGATCCAGGCGTCGGGGATGACCACCACCCGGTATCCCAACCGGCGCACCTCCCGCCGGAGGTACGGATCGAGCCCTCTCGGGATCCACTCGTGCTCCCCGCCGACCCGGTAGAAGACGTCCCGGCGGATCCCCAGGCAGGGGTGCTCCGCGAGGTCGCTGTCCGTCACCCGGTCCACGAGCGGCGAGGACCGGCGCGGGATCTCCCGCATGGCCCGCCGGACCACCCACGGCGCGTCGGCCGGGGGGAGGTTCGCCACACCCACAATGCCGATGCTGGGGTCTTCTTCGAAGGCCCGGAGGATCCGCTCCAACAGTTCCGGGTGTCCGATGCGGGTGTCGTCGTCCATCGTGACGAGGATCTCTCCCCGGGCAATGGCGGCACCCGTGTTGATGGCCCGGCCCTGGCGTCGGTCACCCTCTACAACGATCACCTCGAACCGCTGCTCGGTCTGCTCCTCGAGCTGATGGAGGAGTCGGTCTAAATACCCCCCGCGCGCGCCGTCCGCCGTCGGGATGAGGATCGAAAGGCGGGGCTGGTCCCCGGCCCGACCCAGGAGCACCCGCACACGGGGTGGAGGACCCTCCTTCGGGTAGCGCACGAAGGGCTTCCGGCGCTGGAAGGCCTGCCTCGCGAGGTCGGGGGAAGCTTGGAGCTCCGTCACGTGGGCCGGTAGACCACCCGGGTGATGGCGGGTTCCGTGGGCCTCCAGGTCCAGCTGCCGTGCATCCGGTAGTTCCACCCCGCCGCCACCCCGATCCCGACGAAATTGCTCAGCAGGTACGGCAGTCCCGCCCCGGTGAGCACCAGGTAGAGGAGGTACTGGATCGACGAGCCGACACCCGTCACCGCCCAGTACTGAAGGTAACGGCGCAGCTTGGTGCGGAGGTTCCTGGACCGCCGGTCCCGCCAGGTGAAGGCGTCGTTCCACAGGAAGTTCCACGTGATGGCCGTGGCGATGGCGAGGGCCCCCGCGGGTCGGTACTGCATCCCGAGCTGCACGAGTCCCCACAGGGCCGCGGTGTTCACCCCGATCCCACTCGCGCCCACCAGTACGAAGCGCGCCAGCCGCAGGTCCTCGGGGTTCGCGGGGAGCAGCCGCAGGAGGTGGCGGAGGTATTCGAGGTTCTGGCGCAAGGTGAGTTTGCTCCGACCCGCGGCCCGGGCCTCGAAGACGTACGGCAGCTCCACCACCTTTCGGAAGTTTCCGCGTGCCAAAATCTCCAGTAAAATTTTGTAGCCCACCGGCGCGAGCTGCACGCCCTCCACCACGGACCGGCGGAAGGCGAAAAAGCCCGACATGGGGTCGGAGACGGGTCTTACCCGGCGGAGCAGGAGCTTCGCGAGCCAGGTGGCCACGCGGCTTGCGAGCCGCCGGAGGCCGGATAGGCCTCGGTAAGAGCCGCCAGGGAGGTAACGGCTGGCCACCGCCACCTCTGCCCCCGTCTCCTCCAGGGCCCTGACCAGGTTCGGGATCCGCTCAGGCGGGTGCTGCAGGTCCGCATCCAGCACGCACACCACCTCTCCCCGGGCCGCCCCGATCCCCTCCACCACCGCGGTGGCAAGCCCGCGCCGTCCCGTGCGGTGCAGCAACCGAATCCGGGGATCCTCCTGGGCGAGGGCAGCGATCACCGCGTCCGTGCCGTCCGTGCTGTCGTCCACGAACACGAGCTCGAAGGGGATCCGCGCCAGTGCAGACCGCACGCGCTCCACGAGGGCCGCAACGGTCTCGCGCTCGTTGTAGGTGGGCACGACCAGCGAAAGCAGCTGTTCGTGCCACGGCCTGCAGGGTCTTCCGGTACCACCTCTCACCGCGTGTCCCTCGGCGAATCTCCGACTTTCCATCATCGATCAGCTGGCGCTCCCGTGTCCTGCTCCGAGCGAACGAATCCCTCCGATCATTTCACCGAGCTCCCCCGCCGGGCGAGTCGGAGGAGGGCTTGGGGGGTCAGGCGCACGGCCAGGGCGCCGGCCGCGTACTTGAGGTTTAGGGGCCGGAGCCGGAAGGCCTGCGCCGCGCACCGCCTCGCCTCTTCCACCTCGCCAGCCGCGAGCATCTCCCGTGCCAAAAACCAGAACCGGCGGTGTAAAGCTGCGGCCCGGGCCCAGGCGGCCCTCCGCACGTGCGGGGGCAGCTCCTGGTCCCGGCTCAAGCCGTGTAGCGAGCGGAGGAGGTGCTCGGTGGACTCCCGCCGGCGGGTGTTGGACAGGGAGCCCGGGGTGCTCCGGTAGACGACGAGCGCCTCCGGGTTCCGGCAGAAGGGCACGCCGGCCCGGGCCAGCTTCAGAAGCAGGCTCACGTCCTCCCCCCATCGCAGCCCCTCTGGGAAGAGGCCCACCCGCAGCAACGCGTCCTTCGGCAGCACGACCCCATCGAACGGGATGGGGAATCCTCGCACGATGGACAGCACCGGGTCCGACTCTTCGAAGGGCGCGGCCCCATCCTGCATCCGCCGGCGCCCGACCCACGCATCGCAGAAAACAAGGCAGCCTGCTCCGCGCGCCTCATACACCCCGAGCTGGGATTCGACGTATCGGGGAAGCCATATGTCGTCTGCGTCGAGGAAGGCGATGAGTTCGCCCCGCGCGGCCAAGACGCCTGCGTTTCGGGCCGCGGCCGCCCCGCGGTTGGGCTGCCGGAGTAGGTATACCCGGTCCCCGTAGGAGGCTGCGATCTCGGGGGTCCGGTCGGTGGACCCGTCGTCCACCACGACGACCTCGTCGGGCGGGTGGGTCTGGGCAAACACGGAGTGGAGCGCCTCCCCAAGGGTCGCCTCTGCGTTGTAGGCGGGGATCACGACCGAGACCGTCGGCATCCGCACCTCCTACGGCCTGTGCCGGAGCCCGTACACCTCGATCCGGATCCCGGTGGGGAAAGCCACCTGGGCCACAAGATCCTCCCTCGACCGCAGGAGTCCCCGCACCCGCCAATACGGATCCA
>Ga0197143_1002230_pt1 | contig 14657 bp, 14 predicted proteins | sample GBS70_MetaG_FD_148603 | JGI IMG/M metagenome (GOLD analysis project Ga0197143, IMG submission 148603) | Sediment microbial communities from Great Boiling Springs, Gerlach, Nevada, United States - GBS 70_MetaG | ecosystem: Environmental > Aquatic > Thermal springs > Hot (42-90C) > Sediment...
ACCACGATCTAGGCGCTGCGGGGGGGCCAGGCCACGACGAGGAGGCCCACGCGCAACTGGGGGCGGCGGTGGCGGAGAGGCGGCTGTGGGAGAAGGTGGCGGGGGTGCTGGAGGCGGCCGCCCCGCGTGCACGGGGCGATCGCCGAAGGCGCGTGGGGGAGCTGGGGGCCTACCTGCGGGCGAACTGGGCTGGCATTATGGGCCACCCGGAGGCGTGGAGGCTGGGGCTACAGAGGGCCGAGTGTACCACGTGGTGGCGCGGCGGATGAACCCGCCTGGGGCCCGTTGGGGCGGGCGTGCGGGGCAGACCGCCTCGCACAGCTTTTGGCCGCGGGGCCAACGGGGGAGCTGGAGCGCTTTCTTCGGCGGAAGGGGAAGCGCGACGCCCTGCGGTGTGCCTTGCTGCTGCCGGGGGAGCCGGTGCGGCCGGCGACCGCGAGCGAGACGGCCGATCTGGAAGGGGTAGCTGCGGGTCCGGATGCCAGCGCTCTACGGCCGTCACACGCCGGCCTTGGATCAAGCACCTGCTGCGGGAGCCGGGTGCACGTCGGATCGGTGGCGTGAAAAGGACACGGGGAACAAGGTTTCGGGCTTCGCCTAGCGGATGCTGACACGGTCCTCAGGCAGTTGGCCCTTGACAAAGCCTCCGCAGTCTTGCTAGCGTGGTCCTACCAAGGTCGGGCCTAGAAGGGGGCTGCAAGGCGCCGGCATGTCGGATGTCTCTCGACACGGAGCGGGTGACGCGCGATCTTGGGGCGGCGGCCCCATTAAAAAAGGGGGGGGCCGTGGACGAGGGAACCGTCGGGGGTTTCGCGGCGGAACAGCGGCGTCGGAACGGTTCTCACCAAGTTCGGGGGTTATCTGGTAGCGCGCCCGGCGGGCCGGCATTTCGCCGTTCTGAGCATTCATGCGGGGAGGTATGTTGCAAGTTAGCCTATTATCGGTAGGATATGATGGGCTACCGATCGTGCGGGAAGTTTCCATGCAAGTCCGCACGGGTGAGATAGTTGGCATAGTTGGCCCAAATGGGTGCGGTAAATCTACGGTTCTGAGAGGGATCGCCGGACTTGCGGAAAGGCTCGGCGGCTCGGTCTATTTCCAGGGTGAGGAAGTATCGCGATTGCAGGTTCACGAACTTACTCGAATGGGGCTGGGGTACGTGCCGCAGACTAACAACATTTTTCTATCGCTCTCGGTGGAAGAGAATTTGCGAGTGGGAGCAGAAAGCGTTGCTCCGCATTTGTTCGCCGAGCAACTCGCAAAAGTAGCAGAGATATTTCCAGAAATAACGGCTAGGCTCAAGCTCCCGGCGCAAAGCCTTTCAGGTGGCATGAGACAATTGTTGGCAATAGCCCGAGCTCTCATGGGGCGCCCGAGATGCCTACTTATGGATGAGCCTTCTGCGGGACTCTCTGGGATCGTTATCGAAAGGCTGTTCAAAAGGATTGTGGAGCTGTCGGGGGAGGGTTTGGGCTTTTTGATCGTAGAGCAAAACATCCGGGATCTTTTGAAGATTTGTGACAGGCTGTATGTGATGGCGGGCGGAGAAGTGCGCAGTGAGATTATTGACGTGAGACATGGTGGCGTCGGCGTAGAAGACGTATTGAGAATGTTCGCTTAGAGCGTTGGGAAAAAGTGGGGCGAGTGAGTCTGGATGCGTCGGTGCTGGTGTTTTCGACGTAGCGCCGTTGGAGGGTACTTTGGGGGGGAGGAGGCGGTGGCCCGGAGTTACGCCGCGTCAGAGTGTACGGTGTGGAGGGCGGGGATCGACGTGGCTTTACTACTCAGCCCAGCTGTCAGCAAATTTGAGGGAAAGGTTCGGCTCGAGAGGTGGATCGGAGACGGGAGCTGATCTGGAATTCCGTCCTCGTTGCCCCGTCCGCGAAGGGCCTGTAAGTTCGAAACGTAAATACAAAGGAGGGGTGATGGCTGTGCAGGTCTCGCGGAGGCAGTTCATTAAGGCGAGCGTAGCAGGTGCTGTCGGGGTGGCGCTAGGTGATCCGTTCAGCTTGCTGCAAAAAGCATGGGCACAGACGGCGCAAGAACCGATCAGGGTTGGGGTTTTGACTCCGCTCACTGGTGGCGGGGCCGTCTACGGACGCTCGATGAATGAGGCATATTTGGCGGCCGCAAATGAGATCAACCAGGCGGGTGGCGTATTGGGGCGGCCCATTCGGCGTTTCGTAGAAGACAGCCAGACGAGCCCCGATGCAGCGGTGCGGGCTGCCCGGAAACTGGTGGATGTGAATCGAGTGCATGTAATTATGGGCACGTGGTCGAGTGCCGTGACACTTGCGGTGGCTCCAATCGCGATTTCGGCAGGCATACCACTGTTTTGCACCTCTAGTTCGCCGCTCATCTCTGATTTAGACGATAGAGATTTAGTGTATCGCACAGTGTATTCGCAGGCGGTGATGGGGCCACTGTTTGCGATATCCGCGAGGCGGCTGCGAGCTAACACAGCCGCTGTGCTGGCATTAAACAACCCGTACGGGATCGCACTTCGCGATAGCTTTGCGAGCTATTTCGAGCGGCTAGGTGGAAAACTCGTGGGACAAGTAACTTACAATCCTGGACAGGCTAGCTACCGTAGCGAGGTGCAACAGGCTCTAGCTGGGCGACCTGACGTTATTCTCCATGCAGGGTACCAACCTGACGCGGTGCAGCTGGTGAGAGAGTGGGTGAATCTTGGACTGGGTGGCATGTGGATGGGGCCGGGGTTTGCATTTGACCGGGCGTTTATTGAGGGAGTAGGTGCCCGGGTTGCTGAGGGGATGGTAGTGATTGAGGGGGTGCCGAACCAGCGGTCGACCGCTTTTCGGCGCTTGCGAGAAGTGTTGAGGCGCGAACCAGATCTATTTGCAGCAATGGCATGGGATCAGTTGATGGTAGTAGCACTAGCGGTTTACGCGGCGCAAGGTGATAGCTCAGGAGATGCGATCAAACGTAACCTGCGGCGGGTCGCGAATCCGCCGGGCACGATCGTGGGAACGTGGCGGGAGGCTGTCGCGCTGTTAAAAGGAGGCCGAGAGATTAACTACGAGGGGGCATCCGGCTCGTTGGATTTCGATGCGAAAGGCGATGTGGAGACAGATTTTGGGATCTATCGGATTGTGCAGGGACGGTGGCAGTTGCAGGAGGTTGTGCCCTACCGAGAGGTAAGGCGCGTGATCCAGCAGTGATGGGTGGTGGAAAGTACGGGACAGTACTCCAGAATCAGCGGGTAACGAGGGCGGGTCAGTTCAAGGTCTAAAGGGAAAATACAGAGGAGTGGCCAAAGAAGAGGAAAGGGGGCTGGGCTTTGGAATCGAGGATTCTCGCGTACATGGAGCAGTACGATTACGAGAATATTTTCATATGTCAGAATCGTGCGGTGGGCTTGAAGGCCATTATCGTAATCCATGACACCACCCTGGGGCCGGCGACCGGGGGCTGTCGAATGTGGACGTATGCTTCCGAGTGGGACGCCATAGAGGATGCCTTGCGGCTTGCGCGAGGAATGACGTATAAGTACGCGGCGGCGGGAGTGAATCTCGGAGGTGGAAAGTGCGTGGTGGTCGGCGATCCCAAAAAGGACAAGAGCGAAGCACTGTTTCGTGCCCTCGGGCGATTTATCCACCGACTGGGAGGGCTATACCTGACGGGCGAGGACCTCGGAACTACCCTGCGGGACATGGAGTACATCCGCATGGAGACGCCGTATGTGGTCACATTGCCAAGCTCGTGGGGCGGAGCAGGTCCGATTGCTCCGGCGACGGCTTTTGGGGTCGTGCAAGGGATGAAGGCGTGTTGTCAGGCGGTCTTTGGAACAGACAGGCTGAACGGGTTGCGAGTAGCGGTGCAGGGACTGGGGGCTGTTGGGTCTGAAGTTGTACCTCTGTTGATAAGGGAGGGTGCGGAGGTAATTGTCACGGATATAGACCCTGAGCGGGTGGCGCGGATATCGGCGCAGTACCAAGTGACCGCAGTGCAGCCGGAGCAGATATATGACACGGAGATGGACATTTTTTGCCCCTGCGCGGTCGGCGGAGTCCTGAACGATGAGACTATTCCTCGGCTAAGAGCTAGGATTGTGTGTGGATCGGCCAATAATCAATTACGCGAAGAGCGGCACGGGGACCTCTTGGAGGAGAGAGGGATTTTATATGCTCCGGACTATATCGTGAATGCAGGCGGGACGATCTATGATACTGATCGATTCAACCCCGGCGGCTTCAACCGAGAGCGTGCTATGGCGAACGTGGCTCGCATCTACGAGACGATGGAAGCACTGCTGCGTATTCGGGCTGAACGGCGGATTCCGACTCACCGTGCGGCTGATCTGCTAGCTGAGCAACGTCTTGAGTCTGTGGCACGGGCTAAAGCGCTGGCGGTTCCGTCAGGGGATAAGCTCGCCTAGGGTTGTGGATGGGTAAGCTGGGGTTGGAAAGCAGACAGTTGCTCCGGGGTGCATTCCATAGGGGATGGAGCGAGGGTGGACACCTCGATACCCGCGTGACAGTTATTCATGCGGTGGAAGGGGTGGAAAGGAGGTGCAGACGGTGCTGCTTAAGGATCGAGTGGCCGTAGTCACGGGAGCCAGCATGGGCATTGGAGAGGCCATCGCCCGGGCTTTCGCGCGCGAGGGTGCGCGTGTCGTGATCAATTCACGGTCGCGGGAAAGGGCGGAGCGGGTCGCAAACGCTTTAAGCGGCGAGGGCTGCGAGGCGATGGCGGTCGAGGCGGACGTGAGCCGCCGGTCAGATGCGGAGCGGCTAGTGCGAGAGACGACGGACAGGTGGGGACGCATTGATATCATGGTGAACAACGCAGGTGTGTCTATGATAGCACCTTCGGAAAACCTGTCTGAGGAAGACTGGCGGCGGACCCTCGACGTAAACATCACTGGTGCATTCTTCTGCGCGCAGGCTGCGGCTCGGGTGATGATCCCGCAGCGGCGGGGCGTAATCATTAACATCTCGTCGATTCTGGGCGAAGTCGGACTGCCCAAGCGAGCGGCCTATTGTGCATCGAAGCATGCACTGAACGGACTGACGAAGGTCTTGGCGACGGAGTGGGCCCCGTATGGTATCCGAGTGGTAGGTATCGGGCCCGGCTACATCCGCACTCCCATGGATGTTAGGGACACGGCGACCGGTGACTATACAGAGGCAGACATCGAAAGGCGTACGCCGCTGGGCCGCTATGGTGCGGTGCAGGAAGTAGCCCGGACCGCTGTGTTTTTGGCATCGGACGATGCCAGCTACATTACTGGTGTGACGCTTCTTGTGGACGGGGGCTGGGTTGCGTTTGGAGGATGGCAGGGGCTGATGGAGCGCCTTGTATCAGCGGCAAAAGACAAGCGCTAGTCGGGGGAGAGTCATGTGGTCGCGTCCATCGTTTGTCGGCGAAGGCGATACAGTCTACTTTGAGGGAGCGAACCTTTCTTTCGTTCCGATTGGGGAAGCACAAGGTGAGGGCCCATTCCTTATTGCAAGAGTGATAGATGAGCGGAGCTGCCCAACTCTGGGGGCCGGGGTGTGCCGCCTGCGACGATGTCGCCTTGACTGGACGGTGAGGTACGACGAAGTGATTTACGTGGTAGAAGGCAGACTAACTATTCATCACGCGGGATCTAAGCGCGTAGGGCGCCCAGGTGATTTGTTTTTGCTGAGGAGGGGAGCTAGTGTCAGCTACGAGGCCGAGGAGGGAGAGGCTACGTTTTTCTATGCGCTGTACCCTGTAAACTGGCGCGCTGGAGAGGGGAGCTAAGCGTTTACGGGCGAGGCCGTGGCGGGGCGCGCTGGGGCGAAGGACGCGGAAGGAGCAGAAGCAAGCGATGGGGTTGCAATGGCAATTTTGGCCGATTGCGGAGCCTGTTACGCCGTGGCAGTTGCTGCGTCCGGACGGTACCCTGGTTGAAGGGGGTGCGCAGCCTCTCAGTGACGATCAGGTATTTGAGGCGCTGCGGCTGATGCTTCTGAGTCGGGCGGTGGATGAGAAGGGGGTGAGTCTGCAGCGTCAGGGTCGATTCGGTACGTTTTCGCCCGTCTTGGGGCAGGAGGCATCTGTGGTTGGCTCTGCCATGGCGCTTGACCCGAGACGGGACTGGATTGTTCCCCAGTATAGAGAGCTCCCGGCCCTGTTGTGGCAGGGACTGCCCCTTGAGCGATTTCTTGCGTACTTTATGGGTAATCCTGAGGGCGGGTATGTGCCGCATGGGGTGAATGTCCTGCCTGTTCAGATTGCGATCGCTGCCCAGCTACCCCACGCCGTGGGTCTGGCATGGGGCTTAAGGCTACAGGGCAAGGACTCTGTCGTGCTCGTGTATTTTGGCGATGGTGCGTCATCTGAGGGCGACTTCCACGAGGCTTGTAACCTGGCGGGAGTGGTGAAGGCCCCGGTCGTGTTTTTCCTGCAGAACAACGGCTACGCCATTTCGACACCTAGGAGCCGGCAATCGTCCTGTGTGAGTCTGGCGAGTCGAGCGATCGGATACGGCTTTCCAGGTGCGGTCGTGGACGGGAATGATCTGTTTGCAGTATATGTTGCAACGTCGCAGGCCGTGCATCGGGCACGATCCGGTGAAGGCCCAAGCCTTATAGAATCGATAACCTACCGGATGGGCCCGCACAACACCTCAGACGACCCAACTCGCTACGTGGATCCAGCTGAGGTGGAGTACTGGCGCCGACTGGATCCCGTTGAGCGGGTCGAGCGATACCTTTCGGCTCGTGGACTGTGGAGTGAGGAAAGAGCTATCGCCCTGCGAAACGAAGTGGCGGAGGAGGTCGAGCGGGGGCTTGGCTTAGCGCGGAGCCTGCGCTCGCCGGATCCGGAGCAACTGTTCGAGCACGTGTACGCTGTTCCCCTGCCACGTCTTGTGAGACAGCAGGATGCGATTAAAGGGCGTTCAGTGCGAGCAACATTGCCCAGCGAATGGTAGGGGTGACGCTCATGCCAACGATGACAATGGTGGAGGCGATCAGAGACGCCTTGAGCCTTGAAATGGCTAGGGATTCGCGGGTGATCCTGCTGGGCCAGGACATCGGTCGACTAGGGGGCGTCTTTCGGGCCACCGAAGGGCTTCAGGCCCGGTTTGGTGCGGAACGCGTGGTGGACATGCCCCTGGCAGAGGCCGCGATAGTGGGCGCAGCGGTGGGCTTGGCCGTGTCAGGGCTTATTCCGGTCGTAGAGATCCAGTTTCTTGGGTTTACGCACCAAGCGTTTCACCAAATGCTCCAGCTTGCGCGTCTCCGTTACCGGTCTAGGGGGTCCTTCGCCGCACAGGTAACTGTGCGTACTGCTTTCGGAGGCAACGTGCGCAGTCCCGAGCTGCACTCGGACGCCCTCGAGGCGCATTACACACATTGCCCTGGGCTCAAGGTGGTTACTCCTTCGAACGCGTACGATGCGAAAGGCCTGCTCTTGGCGTCCATTCGCGATCCGGATCCCGTGCTTTTCTGTGAGCCCATGCGTGGGTACCGCTTAGTTAAAGGTGAAGTGCCGACGGGGGACTACACGGTACCCATCGGGAGGGCGCGTCTTGTGCGGGAAGGCAAAGACGTGACCCTCGTTGCGTGGAGTGCCGCGGTACAGATCGCGGAAGCAGCGGCTGAGCGGCTGGCCCAAGAAGACGGCATTAGTAGCGAGGTGCTAGATCTGCGGACGCTGGTCCCACTGGACATCGAGGAGTTAGTGAAGTCCGTGAAGAAAACCGGCTCCTGTGTCGTTATACATGAAGCCTCGCTCACGGGGGGCTTCGGCGCGGAAGTAGTAGCGACGGTGCAGGAAGAAGCCTTTTATTGGCTGCACGCCCCTATTGCGCGAGTAACTGCTCCTGATACCCCCTATCCACTAGCAGGTGTCGAGAAGTATTATATACCTGATGTCGCCCGCGTAGTGGCTACAGCGAGGGAGGTCGTGCGGGCGAAATGAGCGAGTTTCGATTTACATTACCAGATGTGGGCCAAGGCCTCAGTGAGGCTGAAATCCTGGAGTGGAAGGTGAAACCAGGCGACTTGGTGCGAGAAGATCAGATCATAGTGGTAGTACAGACTGATAAAGCGTCAGTTGAGATACCATCGCCGGTCACCGGGGTGGTGAAGGAACTGGGTGGAGCGGTGGGGGAAGTGGTGCGCGTAGGAGAGCTTTTACTGGTGATAGACGTGGAAGGTGGTCGGATGCAGGGGCAGGCGCGAGGAGACTTGGCGGTAACAGCCGAGTCTGCGCCACCGGAACCCGAGGACAGGGTGCTGGCTGCTCCGGCGGTGCGAAGGCTGGCGAAAGAGTTGGGCGTCGACCTGCGGTACGTCCAAGGTAGCGGTGTGGGAGGGCGAATCACGCGACAAGATGTTGAGCGGGCGGCTACTGAGTTGAGTTCAGCTCGTGGCGAGTCAGCGACTAGCGAGGCTGGCGGGACCAGGACGGCGGAGCCGTCGATGGAGGAGCGGCTGGAGGGCCGTGGCGCGCCCTACCCCGAAGAGGGGCCGAAGGCAAAGGTGGTACCACTGCGGGGCATTCGACGGGAAATCGCGCTTAACCTGACGCGGGCCTGGCAGGAAATTCCTCACATTACGAGCTTTTACCAAGTAGAGGCTACGGAGTTGGTTCGACTCTACCGGCAGATCAAAAGTTATTTGGAGCCCAGCGGAGTTAAGTTCGGTTACACGGCTTTATTTGTGAAGGCGGTGGTTGCGGCGCTGAAAAAGCATCCGAGCTTCAACGCTCGTGTGGACATGGAGAGGAAAGAAATAATTTACCTTTCTGACTATCACATTGGCGTCGCGATTGCCACAGCGGATGGCCTAATAGTGCCTGTGATTCACCGAGCAGATACTAAGTCGTTAATCGAAATCGCGCGGGAGATCGAGGACCTGTCAAGGCTGGCGGAAAACCGAGGGTTGAGGCGGGAGCAACTGTCGGGTGGGACGTTTACTGTCACGAATTACGGAAGCCTGGGCGCTTGGCTGGGCACCCCGATTATTCGACCCGGCGAGGTGGCTATTGCCGGTTTCGGGCGGATCTATGAGGGCGTTATGGCAGTGGACGGAGCGCCGACAGTTAGGCCTTTACTTCCTGTCTCCGTGGCTACGGACCATCGGGTGAACGACGGAGACGCGCTTGCGGCCTTCGTGGAAACGCTCGTGGGGTTTCTACAGGAGCCAGGGCGGCTGCTGGCGGAAGGTTAAGTTGGCTTGGAATCGGCCTGGCAGATCGTTGCCGTGGTCAGGGGAAAGGTGACGGCACCGCAGGAGGATTGGCGGATGGCGGTGCTCCGGCATCGTGGGCCAAGGCCAGTGCCGGAGTAAGCTGTGGGGAGAAGGCCTCGAGGGCAGCAATCTGGGTCGTGCCTTCGGCTTGTTGCGTTGATGGAGGTGGGAGGACCGATGAGCGGGAGGGCTAGGCGCGTGGCGCACCGGAGCTCTAAAAAGGAGCATTCTGCCTGGTCGAGAGACGGGCGCGTAGGCGGCAAGGGAGATGCGGCAAAGAAGAAGGAGGAATTTGCGTCAAGCACTCTGAAAAAGGATTTTATTGACCAGCCGGTTTACCTGAAGATTGCTGCGGCTGTGCGGGAAGCAATTCGGCGGGGTGAACTCGCTCCCGGGGATCGATTATTGCCCGAACGGCAGCTAGCCGAAATGCTTAATGTGAGTCGGAGTTCAGTCCGCGAAGCTATCGCTATTCTTGCGGGTATGGGCGTAGTAGGGGTCTCGCCAAGAAACGGAGTTTACGTTCGGAGAAAGGACTGGAAAGAGATTAGTATGGCATTAGCGCACGTGCTAATGCAGGAGCGATTGAGTATCTCGTACTTACTTGAGGTGCGTGGGATCCTGGAGGGCCAAGGTGCCAGACTGGCGGCTCGGCGGGCCGATGCTCTCGATATAGCGCGACTAAGAGAGTTAGCTGCGAAGGTAGTAGAGGATGTTCGCGATGGTCGGAGTGCAGATGATTCTGACACGGCATTCCATCTTGGTATCATTGAGAGTGCGAAAAACCCATTGTTGATTAGGGTAATGGAGGTACTGGTGCCGCTAATGAGGGAAACCTACGGGCCTCTACGGCGTCGAATGCTGGCGGACCCAAGCGTCGGACCTAGCTTTTTGGCTGATCATGAGGAGCTAATAGGCGCGGTCGAAGCGGGGGACGAGATTGGGGCGCTGAATGTGGTCGAAAAGCATGTCGAGCGGGCGCTGCGATACCTAGGTAGTATTATTTAGACCTGGGGGCGACGCAGGCGTTGTTGTGACTTGACAGATTGAGGCAGCGCGAGCGAGAAGAAAGCGAGGCGGCCTATGTCTGCTGTTGTCCTAGAGGTGGATCGTGTAGTTAAAACGTTTGGGGGATTACGTGCGGTAGATGGCTGTAGCCTTAGCGTGTCCCGGGGGGAGGTCGTGGGGCTCATTGGGCCTAATGGAGCGGGAAAAACTACGTTGCTGAACGTCGTAGGGGGCTTGCTGAAGGCAGACAGCGGGGATGTGATACTAGACGGGAAGAGAATTACGAACAGGCCGGCTCATGAGCTTTTCCATATGGGATTGGCTCGGACGTTCCAGGTTCCGCGGGAGTTTAAGACACTGTCGGTGCTTGAGAACTTGTTGGTAGTGCCGCCCAATCAGCTTGGTGAAAGGCTGTCCCCCTTACTTTGCCGATACGGGCAAGTAGTGCGGCAGGAAAAGAGGTGGCGCGAACAAGCTGGTGAAGTACTTGCGCGGTTCGAGCTGCTGGGAGCGGCCAAAAAAGGGGCACAGTTGCTGTCGGCGGGACAAAAAAAACTTCTCGAGTTTGCGCGTTTTCAGATGGCGGATTGTGTGGTGATGCTGCTTGATGAGCCAGCGGCCGGAGTGCAACCGGCATTTCGCGAAAGGATAGCAGAGCATATAAAGGCGTCGGCTAGGGAGATGAGAGTAGGCGTGTTACTAATTGAGCATGACTTGAATTTTGTGAAAAAAGTGTGTGATCGAGTGTACGTTATGGTGGATGGAAGAATCGTAGCTGAGCTAGCAGATCTGGAGGAAGTGGGCGATGTGTCCTGGCTGTCGAGGGTTTATGTGAGGCAAGGTTCGGGAGCTGAGGGGGGCGGAACGGTGGCAGACGCGGCTGAAAATGCGAATGCGGGCATGCATCCAGGTGGCCTTGGGGAGGATGGGGGGCGAGGTAGGGAGGTGGCCGGGCTGCAGGGATCCGGGAGGAGCGGCTCGGGAGTTTGACATAAAAAACACTGACGTTTCTTGAACACGTTCCTAGCTACACGGGTGGCGCTTATTCACGCGTTGATTCGCCTGGGGCCGCAGCCGCAGGGGCGCTGCAGCGGAAGCTGGGGGTACTACGGAGGCCGCAGAGGCCTTCGGGCTGAGGTGCTGGCGTGTACGGCCCCCACGCCCCCAATCTTGGGCGGTCCCACGGAAGGTGGGGCGGAGCGTTGGTCGGTGCCGCTGCGGGTCCCTGGTGGTGCAAGACGAAATCTTGGTGGAGGACACGATCATGACTCTCTTGGGTGAGCCCCCGGCTCACCTTGGGTGGCGAGAAAGCAGCGTAGAGCGGTCGGTGCGGCGCCCGGTAGCTACGAATTGCTTTCGGAGAGCGGCGCGACAAGAATCTGACCGAGGGACACCGTAATGTACCTATCGGAACGTGCGAGAAAGCAACGAACTTGGGTACGCGGGCGCGCGCCGGACGTGCGTGTTCCTTAGGAACGCGAGGGAACGTGGCGCCAGCTAAAGAGGTTCCGCACGGAGATCCGAGAAATCGGGAACTGTAGGGTGGGCCTCAAAGGAACGTGACCTCATGGATCGAGTGGTGGAAGTGACGCTTAACGGCTTGCTGACGGCGTGTTTTCTCGCGCTTCCGGCAATTGGGCTATCCATTGTTTTTCGGGTTGCCCGCTTCGCTAATGTCGCCCACGGAGACCTGCTTACAATCGGGGCATACGCAGCATATTTCGCGAACGTCGTGATAGGTATGCCGGTGGTGCCATCGACGCTAGTGGGGGTTGCCCTGGGAGTGGCGATCGGCGGCGGAGCCTCATATGTAGTGTTTCACAAGCTTCGCATACGTAGCTCTTTTCAGCTGCTGCTTGCGTCCATCGGATTATCTATAATCCTGCGGCACGTCGTTCAGCTTTTCTGGGGACCAGGATTTCTACATTTCGCGCTGCTGCCGGAGAGGCCATACACATGGGGTGTTATACGTGTAACGACTGTGCAGCTGGTCACGATGCTAGTCGTAGCTACTACTGTGGCAATGACCCACTGGTTTTTGGCGATGACGCCGTGGGGTAGACTGATGCGGGCAGTGGGGGACAGTCCCGAGCTCGCAGCGGTGTCGGGCATCGACCTAAGCAGGGTACACAGATGGATGTGGGTACTAGTAAGTGCAATGGCTAGCTTGGCTGGCATACTGTATGGCTTAAACGTGGTTCTGAAGCCTACCATGGGTTGGGAGTTGATTATTTCGATATTTGCAGCGGCTATATTGGGCGGGATAGGAAGCCCGTACGGAGCGCTAGGGGGCGCGGCGGCGATTGCCCTGGCTCAGGAATGGTCGACCTTGCTGTTGCCATCAGTATATAAGGAGACGGTCGGATTTCTCGCAATGATCGGAGCGTTGTTGGTGCGGCAGGGGGGACTATGGAAGCATACCTGATCGCCATAAGCACATTGTGGGGTATTCAGATACTATTAACGTTGGGGCTGTATTTGCAGTTTGGGTTGGCGGGTCTGGTGAATTTTGGGCACGTGGCCGGCTACGGACTTGGGGCATACGCGGCGGCGATTGTGACGACGGCTGGCGGGCATTGGTTGTGGGGATTTGTGGGCGGAGTACTACTTTCAGTTGCCTTTGCGACGGGCTTGGGTGCTGCTACGCTGAGGCTTCGCGGCGACTACTTCGCGATTGCGACGCTGGGGCTTGCGGAAGTGATTAGGCTGTTTATAACAAACGCTCACGGCATTACGCGCGGTCCGCTTGGTATTCCGGGGATAGCGCGGCCGGCGATAGGAGTGTGGAAACTCGACGAGCCGCTGGCGTTCTTGGCGATGGTTGGGGTGCTGGCTGGGGTTGCTTATGTGTTTTGCGAGCTAGTGTCGCGAGCACCGCTGGGTCGAACGTTGCGGGCGATACGGGACGACGAGGTAGCTGCGGCAGCTCTGGGCAAAGATGTGTTCCGGCTGCGCGTGCTCGCGGCGCGATTGGGGGCGATACTGTCAGCGGTGGCCGGTGGTTTGTGGGCGCACTACGTGACGTACGTGTCGCCTGAGCAATTTACGGCGGAGATAACATTCAACACGTGGATAGCACTGTTGTTGGGCGGAACGAGAGGCCCCGTGGGTGCGGTTGTGGGAAGTGCGGGGCTTCTGGTGCTGTTGGAAGGATCGCGATTTTTGAGGGATGTGATAGCCGTGTTAGATGAGCCGAGAATGGCTGCGATGCGGCAGGTGTTGGTGGGGTTAGGGTTAATAGTGGTGCCGGCCTATATGCGGAAGGGGATGTGACGGAAAGGAGGGGTGGAAAAGCGGATCCCGTCCCGGGCCGTGGTGTACTTTGCGGGTCCACCTTTGGGTCGGCTTATAGTTTAGCGCGCTGAGAGCTGCTCCGCTAGAGGGGGGAGCAGAGCAGGTTCGGTTTCCGTTGGCAACGTGCGCATGGACTGCTGGCTGAAGTAACGGCGGGAGACTATCCAGGGTGTGTCCGAACCTTAGTTGATTTTTGGGAGCGCTCCCATGGTGCATTACGCTGTCCTCCGGTCAGACTCCTGGCTCGTAGCTCTCCGGAGGGCAGCTCGTAGCTGCCGGAGAGCCCGATATCCTCGCACGCGGCGCAGCCTGGGTTCAACGTCGAGAAGCAGCGCGGCTCACGGAACGGCGCTTCTGGTCGCTGCTGGTCCAGCGGGACACCCGGCGGACCCGGCGCTCTACCTGGGAGAGGATGGACTCCAAACAGTTGGTCGTGCCCAGGCTGCTGCCTAGGGCCTCTGCTACGCCCAGACGGTGCAGGGTCAAGGTCTCCCCTAGGCCCTCCGCGAGGCTGCGGGCCGCGTCCTCGTTCACCCGCTTCAGCTCCTGGTGCAGCCGCCGGAGCTCCGCCCACGCAGCCTCGTAGGTCGACAGCCTCCACGCGCGCTGCAGCTTCGCCCGCCACAGGTCCTGGACTTACCCCGCTTTTGTGGAGGGGGTAACGCTGACAGATGCGGGATCCGCTGACCACCTCCTCTCGAGCTCCTTCGGGGATAGGTACCCCAGAGCAGAACGCCGTCGCCTCCGGTTGTAGAACCCGTCCAGGTAGGCGAAGGAGCACAGAGCGAGCCTCCTCGCGGGTGCGGAAGGGACAACGACGGAGCACCTCCCGGTTCAGGGTAGCAAAGAACGCCTCGCAGAGGGCGACCTCGTACACGTCTCCCTTGCGACCCATGGAGGGCAGGATCCCTGCCGCCCGCAGGCGAGCCCCAAACCGCAGGCTCGTATCCTGGGCCCCCCGATCGGAGTGGTGCACCAGGCCCGGGGCAGGCCGCCGCCTCCACAGCGCCATCTCCAACGCGTCCACCACCAACTCGGCCCGGGCGTCGGGGCGCATCGCCCAGCCCACCACCCCCGATGCCACACGTCCAGGATCACCCCCAGGTACAGCTTGCGTGGGGACCTGCACGAGGTGCACCACCCACAGCTCGAGGGGCCCCGATG
>Ga0197143_1002231_pt1 | contig 14654 bp, 11 predicted proteins | sample GBS70_MetaG_FD_148603 | JGI IMG/M metagenome (GOLD analysis project Ga0197143, IMG submission 148603) | Sediment microbial communities from Great Boiling Springs, Gerlach, Nevada, United States - GBS 70_MetaG | ecosystem: Environmental > Aquatic > Thermal springs > Hot (42-90C) > Sediment...
AAGGCCCTAATCTCGTCGCCCGTTCGGAGAAGGATTACCTAACCGACCGCCTGACCGAAGAGGCAGAACGTTTCCTCGAGGACAACCGCTCCCGGCCGTTCTTTCTGTATCTGCCCCATTTCGCCGTGCACATCCCCTTGCAGGCTAAAGAAGAACTGCTCGCCCTCTACCAGAAGAAAGCCGAGTCGGCGCCGCCCGATTTGTTGCGGAAGAATCCGTACTACGCTGCCGTACTGCACAGCCTGGACGAAAGCGTCGGCCGCATCTTGAAGAAACTCGACGAGTTGAAACTGACCGAGAACACTGTGGTGGTTTTCACGTCCGACAACGGCGGGCTGTCGGTCAAAGAAGGACTAAACACGCCTGCGACATCCAATACTCCGTTGCGAGCCGGCAAAGGGCATCTTTATGAGGGCGGCATTCGCGTGCCATTACTGGTTCGCTGGCCCGGTGTGGTCAAGCCAGGACGGGTCTCTTCGACGCCCGTGCGAAGTGAAGACCTGTTCATTACCCTAGCAGAAATTGCCGGCGCTGAGCTGCCCAAGGACCGCGAACTCGACGGTCTCAGTCTCGTAGCACATTTGCGTGGTCAGAGCGAATCTTTGTCCCGGGAATGCCTATACTGGCACTTTCCGCATTACAGCAATCAAGGCGGCCGGCCCAGCGGTGCGATTCGTTGCGGCGACTGGAAGTTGATCGAGTTTTTCGAGGACGGTCGGCTCGAATTGTACAACCTGCGTAGCGATGAAGCAGAACAACACAACCTTGCTGAAAAACATCCCGATCTCCGCGACAAACTCCATCGTCAACTGACGGAGTGGCGTCAGCGTCTGCAGGTGCAAATGCCCCAACCCCGCCCGAAGAATTGACCGCCTGTTACCCTTCCGGGACGTAAGCTTGTAAATGCCGGTTACGCGCTGGCGCCAGCATTTGGAGGAGCCCTCGACAAGTCAGAGGCATGCCGCGGACGGTGGGAGAAATGATTCAAAGCTTTGCGTTATAGTCGCAGCTACGGGCAGCGTCGATGGCACGAGAAAGTGGTTGGTTGAAAAAAGCATGAGACCGGACTCAGCCTCCACCACATCGCGGAGGGACTGGCCATGCGCTTCGGTAGAACACTGGTCTGGCTGCTTGCGCCATTGGTAACGGCTCCAGTTGCGCAAGCCGAAGATCGGCCGCCGAACGTTGTGCTGATCCTTGCCGACGACCTGGGCTGGGCGGATTTGAGTTGTTACGGACCCTCCTTGTGGCAGACGCCGAATCTCGACCGCCTGGCCCAGCAGGGCATCCGCTTCACTCAGGCCTACGCGGCCAGTTGTGTCTGTTCGCCGACCCGAGCCGCCCTGATGACCGGCCGGCATCCCGCACGCCTGCACCTGACAAACTACCTGCCGGGTCGTAAAGACGCCCCCGACCAGAAACTGTTGCAGCCCAGTATTCGCCAGCAACTGCCGCCGGAAGAGATCACTTTGGCCGAGGTACTAAAAAAACGCGGCTACGTTTGTGGCCATTTCGGCAAGTGGCACCTCGGCGAAGGGCCAGCGGTCAACCCGCTCGCCCAGGGCTTCGACTTTTACGTAGGTTTTGACCAAGGTTCTTCTCCAGGAGGCTATTTCAACTTCAAAGGACCTAACCTCGTCGCTCGTTCGGAGAAGGACTATCTCACTGATCGCCTGACCGAAGAAGCGGAACGTTTCCTCGAGGACAACCGCACCCGGCCATTTTTCCTGTATCTGCCGCATTTCGCCGTGCACATGCCACTGCAAGCTAAACGGGACCTGCTCTCTTTCTACCAGGAAAAGGCTAAATCTGCGCCGGCCGAATTGTTGCGGAAGAATCCCTATTACGCCGCCGTGTTGCACAGCCTGGACGAAAGTGTGGGCCGCATTTTGAAGAAACTCGACGAGTTGAAACTGACCGACAACACTGTGGTGGTTTTCACGTCCGATAACGGCGGACTGGCGGAAAAAAGATGGCCAGCCACATCCAACGCTCCGTTGCGAGCCGGCAAAGGGCATCTCTATGAAGGTGGGATTCGTGTACCGTTGTTGGTTCGCTGGCCCGGTGTCATCAAGCCCGGACGGGTCTGCTCGACACCGGTTCGCACCGAGGACCTCTTCCTGACCCTCACAGAAGTCGTCGGTGCTGAGCTGCCCAGGGATCGCGAACTGGATGGTGTCAGCCTGTTGTCTCTGTTCCGCGGTCAGAGTGAGAGTCTCCCACGCGACTGCCTGTACTGGCACTACCCGCATTATCATTGCAGCAGCAGAGAAGGTGGCCAGCCCAGTGGAGCGATTCGTTGCGGCGACTGGAAGTTGATCGAGTTTTTCGAGGACGGTCGGCTCGAATTGTACAACCTGCGTAGCGACGAAGCAGAACAACACAACCTTGCCGAAAAACATCCCGATCTCCGCGACAAACTCCATCGTCAACTGACGGAGTGGCGTCAGCGTCTGCAGGTGCAAATGCCCCAGCCCCGCCTGAAGAATTGAGGCCCAGTCGCTTATGCTTGTCGCGCTTCAATGAAGTGGATGCCGCTAGGTACGGTGCTGCCTGAAAAGTGGACAACGCCGCGAGCATATACAAACGCGAATGTTCATTTTGTTCGGGGCGAACTTACACCAAAACCAACGCGGGTACGCCAGCCTCGCTTGTGCACGACGAGCGGTCGGTGAACAATACTCGTCTTGTACACGGAGGCGCTGAAATAACCAATAGCGGCAGACGTTAGCCCGCCGGGTTTTTGACGAACGCGATTGCTACTACCTTGGAGATTTTCCACAGCCTAACCACTAGAGATCAGGCGAGTGCTGGAGTTATGAGCCATTCCAGATTTGGCAAGCTCAACTCGGACACAACCTTTCAGCCACTGCCGAGATTAGTGGAAATCAAAATGGTGGCATCATGCTTATCCGCCGGAGGTGCCGCGGTGATCCTCATCTACATCGCCGATGTGCAGGGGCCGAATCACGCAGAGGATGCGGTAACCGAAAAACGCCGAAGTCATGCACGGCATATCCTGATGAATACCTTACGTCAGTCGAAATTACTGGGGTTTGGCCTCCGGATATTTCACGCGAGCGTGATACAGGGCAATCAAACTTTTCGTCAGGCTATCCTCGATTTGCCGTAATTCCGTGAGTGTCAGGCCACTGTCATCGAATTGGCCATCGAGCAATCGCTTGAGCACGATTTCATGGACGAGCTTTTGCAAACTGCCCGGGGATGGCTCAGCAAGAGCGCGAGCGGCACCTTCAACGGCGTCGGCGAGCATGACGATCGCGGCTTCGCGGGTGCGTGGTTTCGGTCCAGGATATCGGAAGTTGGCCTCCAGACTCACGGCAACGTGGCGAGCATCTGGAGAACCGATGGCTTGCTGATGTTCTGAAGGCTGCTGGGTCGCAGAGGTCGCCGTTGTACTGCTCTCGCTAATGGTCGGCGACTCTGAGGAGTTCTGTCCGTTGGAAGCAATATTGGCCAGACTCAGCGGCGAGTTTTGAACTGTTTCGACCCGCTCTTCGAATGCGGCCGGTGGCGGCGACCGCCCCGGTTCCAGACATTGCCGTAAAGCCTGGCGATAAAAATACTCCACCAGTGTTGTGCCGTGATGCTGTTCGATCACGTCGAGGATGGGCCTGGGCAGACGGTATTGCTGACCGAGAGCCACCCCATCTTTGACGTGGCTGATGATGATTAGAGCGCTCATGGCCGGCGCCAGTCCGAGATGGCGATTTTCACCGGTTTGATTTTCAACGAAATAATGGGGCTTAAGCATTTTGCCGATGTCGTGGAAACAGGACCCCACCCGGCAGAGCAGTGGATTGGCACCGATGCGTTCCGCAGCCGCCTCAGCGAGAGTCGCTACGGTCATGCTGTGGGTATAGGTGCCGGGGGCACGACGCAGTAATTCCTGCAACAGCGGATGACTGACATCGGCCAACTCCAACAGGCTGATATCTGTTACCACGCCGAAGAGTTTTTCCACAAATGGTAGCAGCCCCGTCAGGCACAAACCGGCCAGCAGGCTGTAAAAGAATCGGCGGGCTGCGTCCCAGGCCATCAGCGTCCAGGTTTGCTCCGTCAGGAGTCCCACCGCGATCGTCATGGCGGCGAAAACAATCCCCGCCCAGAAGCTAACAATCACCAGTTGCGAGCGTGTGCGTACCCGGCGCAGCATTAACACGCACGTGATCAGACCGCTGGCCAGCACCACAAATTGTCGTTCCAGCGTTGCCCCATTCGCCAGGGTTACCATCAGCGCCAGCGACACCACCACTAAAAATGCTAGCCCCTGGGGAATGGCCAGGCTTAGGATCATCGCCAGCATGACCAGAGGCAGCACCGCGGCATACCAAGGAGCCTGTGCGAAGAGCACACCCAGTCCGGCGCCAAGAACCACACTGGCACAAACAAGCACCAGCTTTCGGGTCTCGTAAACGAAAGTCGGGCAATAACGCCAGGTGCAAACAGCCAGCAAAGCTGTAACCGCTGCCGTTATCAGAAACACGCCGAGCCAGTGCCGCAGGTGCTCGTGTAGGGTCAACGTACGGAGATATGCGAGATGTTCCGCCCGCAACAGTGCGAGTTGTTTTTCTGTGATGGGTTGCCCGGCGGGAACCAGCACACTTCCCTGGGCGTATTCGTGGTCATCCAGGCTGCGGAAATCCAACCGGGCCAGAATCGCTCGAGGATAGATTTCACCTTCTCGGAAGCAGAATGGCGGCCCCCAGAAGTTACCGCCAGCATTGACCACCAAACTCACGGCCAAGGCAGTAACGGCGAGCAAAAACAACCGTCCAAACAACCAGCGCCGGAGTGGGCGAGAGGAACCTCGGCCCATTGGTCTGAGGCCCGGCCAGCGTCCTGACCGAACCCATCGCCGCACGTTGTTACCAAACATTTTCCGGTCAATTCCCTATGCCGCTTCGTGGCAGGCATTCGCTGAGATTTCCGGTCGGGGCGTCCTTTCCCTCGCACTGCCCACGAAAGCGGTTACTCGGTTCGCCTTTTGCGTGGTGTTTCCTTTTCATAGGCGTGGACGATTTTCTGCACCAGCGGGTGGCGTACTATGTCCTTTTGTCCCAATTCCACAATAGCAATCCCTTCGATTCCCCGCAAGCGCTGGATGGCATCAATCAAACCGCTGGGCTGGCTTTTGGGCAAGTCCACTTGCGTAATATCGCCGGTGACAATAATCTTGGAACCCAGTCCCATGCGTGTCAAAAACATGCGCATCTGGGCCACGGTGGCATTCTGGCCTTCGTCGAGGATAATCACCGCCTGGTTGAGCGTTCGCCCTCGCATGTAAGCGAGCGGACAAATCTCAATCACGTCATTCTCCATGTATCGGCGGACGCGCTCCGGATCGATCATGTCTTCGAGAGCATCCAGCAAGGGACGCAAGAACGGATTGACCTTAGCGGCAATGTCGCCAGGTAGATAACCTAGCCGTTCTCCAGCTTCGACTGCGGGGCGAGCCAAAACAATTCGCTTGGCGTTGCCGGTTTTCAGGCAGTGTACCGCCATGGCGACGGCTAGATATGTCTTACCAGTCCCGGCTGGGCCAATGCACAGCACCACGGGATTCTCCTGCATGGCCCGGACGTAGTAAGCCTGACCGTCGGTGCGGGGGCGAACATTCCGCACGCCCAGTGCCGGGCTGCCCTCCGTTGCCAATTCGCTCCCACCGCTGCGAACCAGGTCCAGCACCGTGCGGACGTCGGCCAGACTTACCGGCCCCTGCTGGCCCATTTGCCGCAGTTGCTCGAACACGCGCTGAGCGGTGTGCACCTGTTCCTCGGTTCCTTCGATTTGCAAAGTACGCTCCCGCGGAATCAGGCGCACCCCCAAGACTTCCCGAACCAGGCGAACGTTCTGATCTCGGCTACCGAGCACGCGAACGATCTCGTCGCGGTTGGCAAACTCGATGATCTTTTCCGCCATATCTAGCTGTGCTACCTCCTCTCTCCCAGGCAAAAGTTCGTGTCTCTTCTGAGCGCTGTATTCTATAGCTGCCGACCGATCGAGAGAGCCAGCCAGCTCACGGGCGCGCTCAGCAATAATGAATCCACAACGTCGAGGATACCCCCGAGGCCGGGAAGGTAACTGGAGGTATCCTTGACCTGGCGTTCGCGTTTGACCAGGGACTCGGCCAGGTCGCTGTACTGAGCTACGATGCCGACCACTGCCGCTGAGACCAGCGTCGCCGGCCAGGATAGGAGAGGTTGTCCGGTGTGGTAACGACACATTTCAGCGATGGCCAGGCCAATGAGAATCGAGCCCCCAAGTCCGGCAAGAGCTCCTTCCCAGGTTTTCTTGGGGCTTAGGATAGGTGCCAGTTGATGCCGACCCAGCCACGATCCGCCGAAATACGCGGCCATGTCTCCAACTTTCGGAACGAAAATACCGAAGGCTAACGCCCATAGTCCCAGATCGCTTGCGAAAGCGTTGCCAGTTGCCAGTTCGTCGCCAAGCCAGCGTAATCGTAGCAGAAAACCGGGAGCCACGCCGAGCCATACCAGAGCCAGGGAGCCAAGTGCCAAACGGTGAATCGCTCCTTCTTTCCCGACAAAGCGAGCCATCTCCGCCAGAAATCCGACGAGCAACACCAGGGCGGTTACCAGGAGCACAGTGGTCGCCGATCCGCCCCATCCCGACGGTAGTTCCAGTCCCTGCGGTATCCAGTTGGTCAGCAGCAGCGCAATTACGCCGCCGTGCATCCACCACCCCGGTGGTCGCGGTTCCGGAAAAATTTGCCGTAACTCCCGGCTCGCTAGCCAGCCAAAGCCGATCGTCGTCACCGCCAGACACGGATACCACGGTGCCCAGTAGCGATCGAACACCAAGACGGCAACGGCGAGCAATAGGAGCAAACTTCCGATCAGCAGTCGCGGAGCCAGGTTCTGCCAGCGTTGCCGTGGTCGGTTCACGGACAAGGCAACCCTCCAAACCGCCGCTGCCTTTGTGCGTAATCGCGTAGGGCTAGGTAAAAATCCTCGCGGGTAAACTCCGGCCAGCATTTGGGCGTAACATGCAGTTCGGCATACGAAATTTGCCAGAGCAGAAAATTACTGAGCCGCATTTCGCCGCTGGTACGGATCAGCAAATCGGGATCGGGCATGCCCGCGGTATACAAAGCGTTGCGGATGGTTTCCTCGGTAATGTCGTCGGGGTCGAGCTGACCATCGCGCACCTGTCGGGCCAGTTTGCGAAAAGCGTCGGTGAGTTCTGCCCGACCGCCGTAATTTAACGCCAGGCAGAGCACCAGCCCGGTGTTGTTCCGGCTGACCTGACGATTGATGTCCAGTTCACGGCGAACCTGGGTTGGCAACGCATCGAGTCGGCCAATAGCGGTGAAGCGGATGTTCTGCTCCAGAATCTCCTGCCGCTCTTCGCGCAGATACTGCTCCAGAAGCAGCATCAAGAATTCTAATTCGCTGCGTGGCCGTTTCCAGTTCTCCACGCTCAGACAATACAGGGTCAACTGCTGCAGACCGAGCCGACAGGACTCCTCGACCACGGTGCGCACACTCTGCACGCCGCGTCGGTGGCCCTCGATGCGAGGTAAGCCATGACGGCGTGCCCAGCGACCATTACCGTCCATGATGATCGCGACATGGCGCGGCAACTGCTCTGGTGCCAACCCAAGCTCGGCCAGGTTGACCTGTGCTTGTGCCATAACCAGCCGCCTCAGCATTCTCGAATAGTCTGCTCAGGTTGCGGGCCAACGGAAATGTAGCGAATCGGCAAGCCGACCAGTTCGCTGAGCCGATCCAGATACTGTCGCGCTTCCCGGGGCAGGTCAGCCAGACGGCGGACACCGGACAATTCCGATTTCCAGCCGGGCCAGCGTTCATAGACGGGACGGCAGCGTTCCAGTCGGTAAGCCTCGCCGACCAACTCGCCGATACGCTCCCCATCCAAATCATAAGCCACGCAAATGGCCAGTTCGTCAAGACCGGTCAGCACATCTAGTTTCATGATGGCCAGTTCGTCGGCAGCACTGAAACGTGCGGCGTAGCGAACGGCGACGGCATCGAACCAGCCGCAACGCCTGGCCCGACTGGTTACCGTCCCGTATTCCTGGCCGCGCTGCCGAATATAGTCGCCAATCGCATCGGACAATTCCGTGGGAAATGGCCCAGCTCCGACCCGCGTTGTATAAGCTTTCACCACACCTACCACTCGCTCCAGATACCGTGCCGGAAAGCCTGTTCCGCTCCATAATCCCGTAGTCGAACTGTTGGAACTGGTGACGTACGGATACGTGCCATGATCCACATCCAGCAGGCTTCCCTGAGCGGCTTCGAAAAGCAATCGCTTGCCGGATTCGTAAGCATGGTGAAGCAGGCGGACCGTGTCGCGGATAAACGGACGCAAGCGCTGGCCATACTCGGCATACGTTGCCGCTAGCTGCTCGGGATTCCAATCGGTTGTGGCAGCAGTCAAGTCAGGCGAAACGGCCTCGGGCTTGCATGAACGCTGCCCGGTGCTCGCCTCTCGCAAGGCGGACAAATGCCGTTGTTTGCGAGGCAAAATTTCCCTGAGCCGACGATAAAGATGGTCAGCATCCAGCAATTCGCCCATTCGAATGCCACTATTGCGACCGACTTTGTCCTGATAACAGGGACCGATCCCCCGGCCGGTAGTGCCAATCGGCTGACTAGCTCCCGCGTCGTTGAGGCGATCCTCGGCCTGATGATAAGGGAAGACGACATGAGCACGGTCGCTCAGCACCAGGCGGCTCTCCGCTTGGATCCCGGCCTGACGCAACATCTCCAGTTCCTGCAACAGTTGCGGCGGATAAACCACCACGCCGTTGGCAATCACCCCGAGCACATGCGAATGCAGTAAGCCGGAGGGCAACAGCGAGAATTTGAAGTGCTGACCGTTGCGAACCACAGTGTGTCCGGCATTCGCACCGCCGTTGTAACGGATCACCAAATCGTGTTCCTCGCTGAGCAGGTCGACGATTTTCCCTTTCGCCTCGTCGCCCCACTGCAGACCAACCACACACGTACAGCGACTGGGCCGGTATAGTTCTGCCATTTTCTCCTTCCGCTAAATTTCTCGACTCACCGATGGGGCGTTCATCGCTGATCGCTGCTGGCGAAAGGCTCAGCGTGGCCGACGCGGTGCCTGTAACGGCGGCCGTTCGCTGAGCTTGACTTTCAACGTGTGAAATTCCAGCTCTTTGCTGCGGTGATCCACCAGCCGTGCGACCTCTACCAACACTTCCGTCCCCGGTGGGGTATCCATAATCCAGCGACGCAGTTGCTCGGCACTGGGCACCTCTTTGCCGTTGAAACGAACGATAATGTCGCCCCGTTGAACGCCAGCGCGATCGGCAGCCTCGTGCGGTACCACCTCTATGACGAGGACGCCGCTGGTCAGCTTGAGCTGGTCGCGAACTGGTTCGGGCAAATCTTCCAAGGCCACTCCCAGAAAACCGCGTTGGACCTTATGGGGCGGTTGAGTGAGCGGATCGAGGATTTTCCGAACTGTTTCGACTGGAATAGCCAGACCCACACCGGCAAACTCGCCAGTGCCGCTCAAGATAGCCGTATTGATCCCGATTACTCGCCCCTGCATGTCGAGCAGTGGACCACCCGAATTACCGGGATTGATCGCGGCGTCGGTCTGGATCATTTCCACGTCGGACAGCTGGCCGATACGAGTTCGTCCCACGGCACTGACCACGCCCACCGTCACACTTTGCCGCAAACCAAACGGACTGCCGATGGCCACCACCCAGTCCCCGACTGCATACGAACCATCCGGAGCCAGTTCTGCCACAACCAGGTCCGGTACGTCTTTGACCAAAATTTCCACCACGGCCAGGTCGGTGGGCGGATCCGTATAAACCTGTTCCCTATCGGCGTAAATGCGCTTGCCCGAAGGCAAAATCACCTCGAAGCGATCCCCCTCTTGGACAACGTGGTTGTTGGTGAGGACGAAGGCAACATCGTCCTGCCGGCGGACGATAACACCAGAGCCTTCGCCGCGAGGAATCGGAATTGTCTCGATCACACCGGGCCGGAGTCGCTGCTGAGCAACGAGTGCCCGCACGCTGACCACAGCCGGTGCCGCTTTCTTGACCACCTCTCGCACGGGTGGACTGACGATTGGGGCAGTTTTGAGCCGTTTGGCAGCCGCTTCCGCTTCGGCTCGCAACTCGGCTTGCCGCTTGCGGTAGGCAATTTCTGCTTCTGCCTCGGCCTGCTGTTTGCGCAGTTCCCATTGCCCTTCAACCGTCTGGAGCTTCTGAACCTGATACATCGCCACCACGCTCAGGAACAGAGCTCCTCCCGCGATCAGCAGAGTCAATACCGCTAGCCAGTTGCCTGGTGATGAACTGTTTTCCGGATGGTAAATGTGCCCGTAATAAGGATCGTGATGGCTCATGGCAGACCTCGCAGTGAGAATCCTGGTTGGGCGGGATTAGAAGCTGGGTCGGCCCTAGAAGCCGATACCGCGGCGCCGCCCCGCGCACCTTCTGAATCACCGCAGGACAGTTCGGCGAGTGGGCCGAGAGCCACTATCGTCGCATGCTCCAGATCATTTTGTTCCATCAGTGCGACGAGTTGATCGCGCTGAACAGCACGCAGCCGGGCCAACTCCTCTTCCAAACTGCGATACTGCTGCAAATACACCCAGCTATAGCCGAGCGATCGCATACGGCCATAGGGGCGTTCGTTGCCGCGAACCAGCCGGGAGGCGAGTTTGCTCTGCGCCTGGTGAATTTCTTCCTCCTGCACACCGTCGCGTACCGCTTGAGCAATGGTTTGCATGGCCAGTTCGAGATTGCCAGCAGCATCCTGCGGGTCGCAGCAAAGATAGGTGAAAAACGCCCCGGCATCTTGATATTCGTGATAGCTCATGTCGGCAGCATCGGCCCGACCGGGATCAATCAAGGCCCAGTAAAGTCGGCTGCCGGTATCATCACCCAACACGGTAGCCAGAACCTCGGCCGCGTACCGCCACTCGGATGTGGCGGGTGGCGCAGGCAACAACACAAACATGTGTTCCTGATTCACCTGCGGACGCTGAATCGTTTTGGTGGCGGGGCGAACCTGGGGCGGCAGTAGCTGTCGCGGTGCCTCTCCGGCGGGCCAGTTTCCGCAATACTTTTCCAACCATTCCACCGTCTTCGCCCAATCGAATCGTCCGGCCAGTGCCACCACGATGTTGCCCGCCACATAACGGCGGTGATAGTACTCTACCATCTGTTCACGACTCAAGGCGCTGATACTTTCCACCGTTCCCAGAATGCGGTGTCCCAGGGGATGCCCGTCAAAAAACAACGTTACCGCCTGATCGTAAGCCGACCACATCGGTTGATCCTCGTACATGCGAATCTCTTCGAGGATCACCTGCTTTTCCAGATCGAAATCTTCCTGCCGCAAACTTGGTCGGAGAATGTCGGTGAGGATGTCGAGCGCGTCGGCAAGATACTCCGGCAGTACGGCTGCCCAGAAGAGCGTTGTCTCTTCACCGGTGCAGGCGTTGTAATGGGCCCCAATGGCGTCGAAATCGCGGTTGACATCCAGAGCCGTGCGCCGCTCCGTTCCCTTGAACACCATGTGTTCGAGGAAATGACTGACGCCGGCTTCTTCCGGTCGTTCGTCGCGGGCTCCGGTTTTGACGAAAAAACCGACCGCCACCGATCGGCTCTGCGGCATGAATTCGCCCAGTATTTCCAGCCCGTTGGGCAGACGCTGGTAATGGAATTGCACCGCTGAATGACTCCTGCTTGGATGCCTAAGGCGGTTAGGTCCGCTGCCTTTCCGAAGTCGATTGCCAGCGCCAGATTCAGGCGACCGGAATCTGCAACGGTTTGGGACCGAGCGTGACTATCGTGAAGTTCTGCGGGGGATATTGTCGCAAATGTTGCGTTAGCCGCTGCGGTGTGAGCGTGTCAATTTCGTGCTGGATTTCATCGAGGCTACGGACACGTCCCAGATAATACCAATCGGAAGCCAGACTCGAAGCCCGTGCCGAAGCTGATTCCTGCTGCATAATCAGGGCCGACTTCAATCCCGCCTGCACGCGCCGGATTTCCTCGTCGCTAACTCCTTCGGGAAGTCGGCGGAGTTCGGCCAGAAGTACGTCCAGCGTTTCCTGGGCGCGGTCGGCGGTCGTGCCGGCATAGCAAAACACGGCAGCGCGGTCTTTGAAGCTATGGTAACTGGCCCAAACAGCGTAGCACAGACCACGTTTCTCACGCACTTCCGTAAAGAGCCGGCTACTCATACCGCCACTGAGCACGGCCACAACAGCGCGGGCGGCATAGTAATCGTCCTGGCCAAACGGTACAGCAGCGTAGGCAACGCCGATCTGCGTCTGCTGCGTTTGCCGTGGGATGTGCGCATAATGTTGCGGTTCCGGTCCCAGTTGCCAGATGGGTTCCGGTTGGCTAGACCAGGAGCCAAACAGCCGTTCGACCACTTGCCCAATTTCCTCGCCGCGCACTCGTCCCGCTACGCTGACGATGGTGCCGTTGGGACGAAAGGTGCGATTGTAAAACTCCCTGACATTCTCAATGGTCAGCCTTTCGACATGCTCCCGGTCGCCCCGATAATCGTTGCCCAGCGGAGGCGGATAATGGTGCCGGGCCAGTTCGACAAGTACTTTTTCGCGCGGCTCATCTTCGAGCGAATCCAGTGCGCCCAGAGCCAGTTCTCGCACTGCCGGTAACTCCTTGGCAGGTAAATGCGGAGCTCGTACCACATCGGCAAAAATTTCCAACGCTGGCACAAGGTTGTCGGCAATGGTTACTCCCCAGAAATTCATGTGGAAGGAACCAGCGCTGACACTGTAATCTACGCCCAGGGCATCCAGGTCGAGGACGATTTTACGGCTATCACGGCTGCCGGCACCACGTAGAATCAGTTCCGAAAGCACATTGGCCGTACCCTGACCCTGCGGCGGATCGTAAATGTGCCCAGCAGGAACCAGCATCGTGAAGGCCGCCGTTCTTACCTCCGGCATCTCCTCGACTAGCAAAGTCAAGCCGTTCGGCCAGGTGCGATGGTAAATTTCCGCCAAGCGCTCCTCCTTGTGGCTGGCCAATTCCCGCATATTATACGGCTCGCAAAAAGGTTAGCCGCCAGGCTTTACCAAACACGGCACCAGACACATTTCAGATATCTTCCCTCCGGAACATGAGCGAAAAAAGGATGATCGGCAGCCGCTCCGCTCAGCCGAAATATCTGCAACTGCCGATTTACTAGACGTCCGGCATGACGCAACACGTCCAGAAAACGCTCCTCTGAAACCAGCCCAGTACACGAACAGCTCAAGAACACGCCTGCCGGGGCAACCACTTGCAGTGCCAGGCGATTCATATCCAAGTAGCGTTGACATGCCGCTGACACGTCTTCCCGCGACCGTGTTTGCTTCGAGGGGTCGAGCACCACCACATCCCAGCGCTTGCCATAGCGAATGGCATCCCGCAACCAGGGGAAAATATCGGCCTGGACAAAGCGAATGTGCACCTGATTCAGAGCCGCATTTTCTCGTGCCAACGCTAGCGCCTTTTCGTCGAGGTCCACACCGGTCACCTCCGCTGCCTGTCCCAGTTTGGCTGCGTAAACGGCGAATCCTCCGGTGTTGCAGCACAGGTCGAGCACTCGCTTGCCGGCACAGTGCTCGGCCAGATGCCGACGATTGTCCCGCTGATCGAGGAAAAAGCCAGTCTTGTGTTTGCTCCCGGGCGCCACCCGAAAACGCAGACCATGTTCCTCGATCACCACCGGCTCCGGAACTTCCGGCTCGCGGCAATCGAACGACTCTTGCTTCTGAATATGCTCCTCGGCAAACCAGTAAAATCGGGCCTCGGGAAAATGCTCCTTCAGCACTCCGCATAGTAGCTCACGAAACCGATACATGCCCGCTGCGAAAAACTCCAGCACCAACACGTCGCCGAACCGATCCACAACCAGCCCGCTCAGCCCATCCCCCTCAGCGTGTACCAGTCGGTACGCATTGGTCAGGCGATCCAGGTGCAGGCAATCACGGCGCCAGGCGATCGCCTGAGTGATGCGCCGCTCAAAAAATCCCGCGTCAATCGCCTCCGCCGGATCGCTCGTTATCACCCGCAGACCGATCCGCGAATGACCGTTATAAAAACCGCGTCCCACCCAGCGACCATCGCGGTCAACAATGTCCACTACCGTTCCCGGTCGCAGACGCTGGGCCGGTTTTTCGATCATCTTCTGGAAAATCCAGGGATGATCCGAACGGCGCGCTATGCGCAGTTTGACTATCGGTAATGTCGCCGATGTCACCGCATAGTCTCCCGAAGCTTCTCCCTTCTCCATCGCCTCTTTACTTTCCATAGTGCCCAATCTCCCACTACCGGTTACAAAAAGCAAACATTTAAGATATTGGATACCTACAATGGAATCAATCCTTGGACAGAATTCCGCTGACCTGGGCTAATGTTGACCAAGAGATTGTACGGGGCCGTGGTTTGCGTCGTTGTCCTCAAAACCGACCCAATAGTCGAAGGTAACGCGTTCGGCTGGTTCGCCCAAGTTCGGGTGCATTCCCTTTTTCGGCAAATTTTCCAGCAGGACGCTCAAATGGCGCCAACTGGTAAGGCTGATCTGAGGCTAAAAGTAGGGCCAAAAGGGTGCGCTGCGGCGTCGTCG
>Ga0197143_1002232_pt1 | contig 14650 bp, 12 predicted proteins | sample GBS70_MetaG_FD_148603 | JGI IMG/M metagenome (GOLD analysis project Ga0197143, IMG submission 148603) | Sediment microbial communities from Great Boiling Springs, Gerlach, Nevada, United States - GBS 70_MetaG | ecosystem: Environmental > Aquatic > Thermal springs > Hot (42-90C) > Sediment...
GGAGCATACTATGCTGGCACACTCACAGCACCAGCAGCGGTCACAAAAGAAGTAACAAAGACAGTAGAAAGGGTAACCACAACAACAGTAACAAAGACCGTAACAGAAACAGTAGCAACAACACCAACCTTACCTCCCAAAGAAAAAATAGTCATAGGTGTTTCCTTATCCTTAACGGGTGTTTACGCTGCTGGGGCTTTGGCTCATTCAATGCCTACGTTTAAGATGGTTGTTGACGACTATAATGCAAAGGGAGGCCTTTACGTACCGGAATATGGTAGACGTTTACCCATTGAACTCAAAATATACGATGACAAGAGCGATGTGGAGACAATGCTCAGAATGCTTGAAAAATTGATCAATGAAGATAGAGTTGACTTTCTCTTCTCACCTTGGGGTACAGCGTTTACTTTCGCCGCTACACCAATATTTGAAAAATACCATTACCCCTTAATCGGCATAACTGTAAGTAGCCTCCAACTGATGAAGAAAGCCGAAAGCGGGGAGCTAAAATACATATTCTTAGCGCTTACTCAGCCCCCCTTACAAGCAAAAGCGGCAGCTGACCTACTCGAACACGTAGGCTTCAATAACCTCGGTATAATATATATCGCAGACTTACACGGTATTGAACTATCATCAACACTTTACAGCGAACTTTATGGCAGAAATATTATTCCACAAATTATGGAGAGCTACCCTCTTGGCGTCATGGATTTATCACCCTTGATTAAAAAACTACAGGCCTCCAACATAGACGCACTATTTATGATCGGTTACCCAGAAGACTCCACACTATTCATTAAGCAAAGCGCCGAACTCGGTTATAAACCGCGTTTCCTCCTAGGGTCAGCTGGCATGGACCTACCAGCAGTTATGGCTCCGCTAGGTACCGAAACCATTAAAGGTATATGCCACTGGTACGGTGTTGTAAGTTATAAGGAAAACCAAGCACTAAGAGATTTTGCCGAGAGACATAAGCAACAATTCGGTTTCTATCCTGAGTCAAATAAAGCTCAAAAGTATGCAGCGCACGAATGTTTGTTCAAGGCGATTGAGAAGTACGGCCTTAACAGAGAGAAAGTGATGGAAGCACTCCGCACAGAGGAATTCGACACAATTATTGGAAAAGTCCGCTACAAGCCTAGTGAGGGTCTAATTTACCCAGACATGCCGATTATCGCTCAGTTCCAAGGCGGAGAAATGGCAGAAACCATCTGGCCGGAGAAGTATGCCTCATCCAAATGGATCCCCTACGGCGAGTAACACCTCCCCTCCTCTTTTTAGGTGAATGCTCAATTGAAATTCGGAGTTTCTCCTTCACCTTTTATATGGTGGAAGGGAGTAAAGGAATTCGATCTTTGGATCTCTGAAGCTGAAAGCTGCGGGTATGACGGAATATATATGCCAGATCACTACGATCTACCTTTTCCAAAATTTCCATCAAATAAATTAGCTGACACTTGGACAACATTAGCCTATATAGCTGCGAAAACAAAAAATATGCGGATCGGCACGGTTGCAAGCCCCATACCAAGATATGTTCCAAGCCAGCTTGCAAAAATAATTGCTCACGTTGACATTCTATCTGAAGGAAGGGTGACTGCAGGCTTAGGTGCTGGATGGAACCGTGAAGAGTTCATTAATTATTCTCCACATGGAGAGTATGAGGAACCAAAAGTTAGACTAGAGAGGTTCGTGGAAGGCTTACAGATTATGATAAAACTATGGACAGAGGAGAAAGTGACCTTTAAAGGCAAATACTATAAACTGGAGAATGCAACGCTTTTGCCGAAGCCTGTGCAAAAGCCTCATCCTCTAATATGGTCGGGCGGCTTTGGTTCGCGTATGCTAAAGATAAGCGCAAAATATTTCAATGGCTGGTTTGTCCACAGAGAAGCTTGGGCTCCTGAAGAAGGCGGTTATGGGGCACCTACCCCAGAAGAATATGGTGAAAAAGTAGAAAGAATTAAAAAATATCTACGGGATTACGGGAGGAACGAAAAGGAATTCACTTTCGCTCTTTTAGGCTGGATGTCAGAAAAAGAGAGAATGAAAGATGAAATTAAAATTCTTGAAAAATACGCAGAGTATGGCTGTCAATATTATATTGTCGAAATCCCACTTGAGCAGCCGCTAGCCAACGGCAAATACATCGAGCTACTGCGAACCTTCGCAAGAGAAGTTATGTCCTCCTTTTGTTGACACCTTTCTTCTAAAAGATTGGTAATTTCTGCTGCAGCTTTTCAGTCACTTATCAGAAAGCTATATAAAGATCATAAAAGAATAGAAATGCGGTGAAATAAAGGATGATAGAGAATGTTCTTTCTCAAATTACTTGGTTAAAGAAGATAGCAGCGATTTTTCCAAAAAAGGTTCTCTTTGGCGTAGGATGTTTTGATGATATCGGTGCTGAAGCAAAGACGCTTGGCGCGACAAGGGCTTTGTTAGTAATCGATCCAATAGTTGCAAAGCTAGGTATAATGGAGCGTGCTAAACGTTCGCTGGAGAATCAGCAAATAAGTGTTGAAGTTTTTGATGGGGTTGAGCCAGAACCTCACATAGAAATAGTTCATAAGACAACACAAATTGTTAAAGGCGGTAACTTTGATTTAGTAGTCGGAATTGGAGGAGGAAGTGCACTAGATATAGCAAAGGCAACAGCAATTATGGCAGCCAATCCCGGCACCTTTGAAGATTATATAGGTTTTGGAAAAGTGAAGCGTAGATCTAAGTTAATATTGTCTCCAACAACTGCTGGAACAGGCAGTGAGGTTTCAGCTTTCATAGTTATAACAAGCAAGGAAGGTGAAAAAACTCTGACCGTTGGTCAGGAAGTGTCTCCAGACGTCTCAATTATAGACCCTACACTCACGTTGACAATGCCAGCTAAAGTGACAGCCAGCACCGGTTTTGACGCGTTAAGTCACGCTGTTGAATCAATATTGTCGGTTGACTCTAATGAATACTCAGAGATGTTTGCCTTTAAGGCTATTGAACTAATCGGCAAACACTTTAGAACCGCATATCACCAAGGATGGAATATGGAGGCAAGATGTGGCATGTCAATGGCCGCTTTGTTGGCAGGTTTCGCTTTTTCAATCACAGGCTGCGTAATTGGGCATGGTGCTGCGATGCGTTTAGGAGAGGTTTTACACATCCCACACGGAGAAGCTTGCGCACTCTGTCTACCTTACACTATAAGCTTTAATATCCCTGTAGCTGCAGGAAAACTAGCCAAAGTAGCTCGTGCTTTGGGTATCGACACATGTGGCTTAACTGACGAAGAAGCTGCTCAAAAATGTGCCCGCTTCCTTAAAAGTTTAGTCCAAGAATTTGGGTTAAAAGCTACTTTGAAGGAATATGGAGTGGAGAAAGCCGATCTCGAAAAGCATGTAGACATCTTTATGAAGAGAAGCGTCGCAGAAATTAAATGGAATCCTCGTGTGATTACGAAAGAAAACCTAACGAAGTTCTACGAAGACTTGTGGAGCGGAACGCTATAGAGAATACCGCTCCAAAAAGAAGGAAATGTGGAAAAAACAAATAGTGCCTAATCGTTAGCTACTTAATTTCTTTGCTGACTTCACAGAGCAAACAAAGGAGAAGGCTGCTCAAAAATAAACTGCTTACGAGCGTTCTTTTAATTAGTTTATACACTAACTACCCTCTTTTTTGGGGGAAGAGGGTAGAGAGTGCTAAGTAGCCACCTAGGCTTTCTGTAAACTACTCGCCGGGTGCTAGAAGCTCTGCTTCTCTCAACTGGGAAACGATTTGCATAATCGGCTCTCTTACCTCAGCTGGATCGCGTCCGATTACGGCAGCGACCTCTTGCACAACTTCCTCTGCTGTGTTACCTTCAAAGGAGCTCCATATGGCGATCACAGAGTCACTGACGAGGTAAGCCATGCCTTTGTCGTTGACGAGTAGTTTTTCACCTTGAGGGGTTTCGCCCAACTGACCCCTCCTAAATAGCTTTTCTTCGACCATGAGTGGAGTGGCTTTTCCGCATTATATAATCTTTATGCCTTTTATGTTACAAGCTACCCATAAAGCCTAAATCACATTGAGAAGCAAAAAGAGGTTGTGAGGAATAAGAACGATGTTGCTGATGGTTAGGTGAATATCAACGAAGTACTGCTATGGCTGCGATCTCTATCTCCATCCCCTTCCGACCTAGCGCTGTTACCCCTATCAGATCTGATGGTATATCACCAGGCTCTATACCATTTTCCCTGAAGAATTCGTCCCTTGCCTCCGCCATTTCTTGATACTTCTTAGAAGCTACAATGCCTTCTGGAAAATCTCCAACAATATAGTATGTCAGCTTCACGATGTGTGAAAGCGAAGACCCCATCTCCTCTAATCGTTGCTTGATCTTTTCCAACGCTAACCTCGTCTGCGCCTTTATACCTTCAACAGGCTTCAATGTCTCTGGATCAAGCCCCTCGGTTCCTGCGAGGAAAATGAATCCTCCAGCCACAGCACCCTTCGCCCAATGCATACGCCGCCCAGCATAATAGAGGGGATACCTTTTTATTTCCACCAACTTCGTTCCATATACTAGACTATAGACCTATTATTAGAATTTTTCTTGTCTTCAGATGAGGAAGTAGGATTCTGTGATGTGTATCCCATTTAGTTTGATGTTTGGATTTTTAATAGCTATGGATCCACATCTGATGCGCGCCCGTCTTTAGATGCTCCTTAGGCCGCGGCGTCTCAGTATCAAAACTCTGTTCACGCAAACTTTTTAAAGCGAAGGTAAAGTATCGTCGGAGGATGGCTGCTGTTACAGCGACTCCTCATTACCCCGTTATTTCCTTGCGTGTGGTGCAGGCGATCCCTGACGTAGAGCTTGAGAGGAGGCGTAAGCGGATAAGGGAGTTAATGGCGCAGAAAGAAATAGATGTACTCCTCTTCCACTCAGTAGGCGGATATCTGAGGTATGTTACAAATTACCTAGGCACTGGCTCTATAGAGTACCTACTATTCCCCTTACAGGCTGAACTTCTATTCTTTGGTAGAGACGACGACTCTATAATGGAAGCACGGGCCCATCACGGTCTTGCAGAAAGCGTACCTCTTTCCTCATTTGAATCTACAGAAAAAGATGTAGAGATCGTAAGCGATGCTATTAAGAAGTTCGAACCGAAGTGTGTGGGTATCGTTGATGTCTCGAGAGCTCCAGCTGGGTTTTACATAGCGCTAAAGGAGCGGTTACAAGGGGTCAGTTTAGTAGATGCCACTTCTCTAGTGGATGAAGTTAGGATGACAAAGAGCTTGGTTGAGAAGATAGCGTTAGAACGCTCTGCCAGAATCTGTGATAAAGCAGTAAATGTGTGTAAGGATATTCTCAGACCTGGCAAAAGAGAATACGAAGTGATAGCGGAAATTGTAAGCGAAGCTAGAAGGAACGCAAGCGAAACGGAAAAGATCATAACAGGCAGCGGACCGTGTAATAAAGAAGTTCTTAACCTCTCATTGAACTTGAAGAACAGAATGTTCAGTAGGGGAGATCTTTTCAGACTTCATCTATATATATCTGGTCCTGGCGGCTATTGGACTGAGATTTCACGAGTTTTTGTACTAGGCAAGCCTACCGAAGATCTGAATAAAGCTTTTGAGCAAGCTGTTTGTGTAAGGCAAGCTGCATTGGAAAAGTTAAGACCTGGTGTAAAGGTAGGGGAGGTTTATGAAGCTGCGCTGCAGAAGAGTAAAGAAATAGGTTGTAGCCTTCAGAAGGAGGTTATTGGATATTCGCAGGGTTTGGATATTGTCGAAAAACCTCTAGTATATAAGGGGGTAAATGAGGAGGTTAGGACCATGATGCACTTCTGCCTCGGCTGCGTGGTGAAGGTGAATAAGGCGTATGCGCAGATCGCAGATAACTACTTCATAGAAGAAGAGGGGGTTAGAAGGTTGCAGAAGACCCCCGAAGAAATATTTGCGATCGAGGTGTAGTTCATGGCCGCTGAGCTTTCTCAAGAAGAAAAAATCAAGAGAATAGAGCAGATCAAGCTTCAATTGATGGAGAAGCATAAGAACGAAATTGTACGATATACAGGCTGCTCTATCAACTGCGGTGGAAGCGGATGCATACTAAAGGTGAGGCTCAAAGACGGTAAGATAACAGCAATCGAACCCGACGACAGGTATCATAAAAACGTGGGTAGAGAAGATGAAGTAGCTACAGATGACGAATTACAGAAGAATAAGCTTCAGCAAAGGCACTGTCCCTTCGCTTGGGGTTGGCGGCGCCACCTCTACAGCCCCAACCGTGTACTGTACCCTCTTATGAGGGCACCCGGAAGTAAAAGAGGAGAAGGGAAGTTTATTAGAATTAGCTGGGACGAGGCTTTAACAATTATAGCTGAGAAGATGAAGGAGTGTAAGGAGAAGTACGGCCCATATTCCATCATTACCCCATATATTGATAATCCTATGCTTGACCCACTATTTGGATGGTTTGAGGCTGGTGTTCAAGGTTGGGGCTGGTGTTCACAGGATGCAGAGAGGCTTGCTGAGCATTTGATGACTGGCTACCCCGGCTGGACATACGCGCCATCCTTTGATATGGCTGATGTTCTATTTAATTCGAAGCTGATCGTCCTCTGGGGGCTTGATCTCACTACTACAAGGATAGGCCCCGCCCACCAGTTCGCTTGGTATGTGAAGATGGCTAGGGAGAAGAAGGGTACACCCGTCATCTGCATAGATCCGCGCTTCAGCGATACCGCGGCCGTGCTCGCTGATCAGTGGATTCCTATCAAGCCTGGGACGGATACGGCAATGCTATTAGCTATAGCGTATATTGTGATCAAAGAGGAGCTGTATGATAAGGAGTTTGTGGAGAGGTTCGTAGAACCAAAAGGTTTCAAGAAATGGGCTGATTATATCCTTGGGGTCACCGATGGGGTTCCGAAGACACCTGAGTGGGCTGAAAAGATCTGTGCAGTCCCCGCCGAGACTATACGAGACTTCACTTACCTTTATGCTAAATCGAAACCTACCTTCCTCTACAAGAACTGGAGCGTTGCTAGGAAGAGTAGGGGTGAGAATTCGGCTAGAGCTGCAGCAGCCTTACAAGCAATAATGGGCTATTGGGGTAAAGGGGGTTTTTCAGGTTTCGGGCCTCGTTCACGCAACGCACCATACATTAGGCCTTGGTTCCCTATGAAAATACCATTAGGATTGTTGCCGAGAAAGTACTACCCACCCAGAATGTATCGTTCTAACAAGTGGGCTCAAGCTGTGCTACTACTTGATAAGGTGAAGAGTGGAGAATTGAGCACAGAAGAATATCGGAAAATCATAGGGTGGAGGGCAGACCCTAATCTCCCCAACCCCAACCCAAAGATGCTCTTCGGAGGAGGCCCCCAAGCTCAATCGGTTAACACGCTCGTTACTGGCACTAATGCAACTCTCCATCAGATCGAAGCCATGAATAAACTTGAGATGGTCGTTTGGTTCGCTACCCACATGACGCCAACAGCGATGTATGCTGACATCATACTACCGGTGCAGGACCAGACATTCGAGTGCCCAACCTTCGCAAATAACGACTACGGCGGCTTTTCACACAACACATTCTGCCCAGGTGTTGTAAAACCCCCCGGCGAGGCAAAGCCATTTATGTGGATATACACAAAGCTCGCTGAGAAGCTCGGATTCGGGAGATTGTATAACACATACTACACTACAGATGAGAACTGGGATAAAGATTGGTTAAGGTACCTTGGCACCTACTACAACAGATTCAGAGATACTATGAAGCGATGGGAACTTGATCTACCTACTTGGGAGGAGTTCCTTAAGCAAGAGTGCCCCTCCATAAATCTCGACGAATACTTTGATGAACCTTGCCACGGTTATGTAAACGAACTCGAGCTTGGCTTACCGTTCCCCACAAAATCGGGCAAGATAGAGATCTCCTGCGAGATCTTAGAGAAAGAGGAGGAGAGGGGGAAGATTCACTTCGATGCAAGAGGTTTTGTGATCGATGTTCTACCAAACGATTGGAGGGATCTTACACCGATACCAACGTATCAACCTGCAGTAAGGGGGATGGAGGATCCTCTAGTCGCTAAGTACCCCTTGATGCTTCTTTCATCACACAGTAGATATAGATGTCACTCTACTGGCTGGGATAATCCTTGGCTTAGAGGCGATGTGTACCGACACGCCTTGTGGATCAACGTAGCTGATGCTAAAGCAAGAGGCATAAAGGATGGGGACTTAGTTAGGGTCTATAGTGACGTTGGTGAGGTAAGGGTGCCCGCCTATGTTACTACAAGAATCATGCCAGGTGTAGTAGTTTTAAGGCACGGCGCATGGATAGAATTAGATGAGAAAGGTGTGGATCACGGCGGCTGCCCCAACATGCTCTTATTCGACGATAAAAGCCCTACAACACCTGCGCACGCAACCGGTCTTGTCCAAGTGGAAAAAGTAGAGGAGTGAAACAAAATGCCCCAGTACGGTTTCCTCTTTGACCAAAGTCGATGTACTGGCTGCCACGCTTGCGCTCTAGCGTGCAAAGAGTGGTACGACCTCCCACCAGGCCCATTAAAGTACATGAGGGTTTTTGAATGGGAGAAGGGCGCCTTCCCAGACATCAAGGTTCTTCATCTCGCTATAAACTGCTATCACTGTGAAAACCCAGTGTGCATAGAAGAGTGCAAAAAATATGTGCCTGGCGGAGCGATATATAAGGAGGATAAGTACGGCGCCGTTCTTATAGACCCAGAGCGCTGTGACCCGCTCAAATACCAATGTAAGAGAGCTTGTTACGAAGCTTGCCCATACGGTTCAATAGTATTCGCAAGTGACGACCCAGGGGAAAAAGCGCAGAAATGCACTATGTGTATAGATAGGCTTGAGCAGAACCTCGCTCCAATTTGTGTACTTAGCTGCTCATTAAGAGCGCTTGACTTCGGCCCTCTTGACGAATTAAAGAAAAAGTATGGTACTCTTCAGCAGCTAGAGGATATGCCTAGCCCAGAAAAAACCAGACCAGCTGTAGTCTTCATACCCCCTACCCCCAAGAGGCAGCTTATAAGATATGATGCGGAGAAGGCGTTAGAGCTGTGGCGGCAAAGAGGCCCTTACGCGCCCCCAGGGTTACCGCCAGTCTTCGAGAGAAAGGAGGATGTGACAAATCCGCCGCGTGAAATAATAGGAAGGAACCGTTTAGTATTGAAGCCTAAGAATGTTCAAGAACTTATGTACTACACAACAGACGATGAATAGCTCTTGTAAATGTTTTTATCTTTTTAAACTATTTTTGATTAAGAAAGGTTTAATAAGAAAGTTTATCAAATGTTGGATGGTGCGGATTGGCAAAAATTGAAGTTAAATCTCTTACAAAGGTTTTTTACCCCGCAAAAGGCACTCCAGTCTATGCTTTAGAGGATGTGAGCTTTAAGGTAGATGATGGTGAGTTCGTCTCCATCGTTGGGCCAAGTGGTTGTGGTAAGAGCACTTTGCTCTATATTATAGCGGGCTTCATACCACCAACTAAAGGGGAAGTTTTAATTGACGGTTCACCTATTAAAGGGCCTGGTCCTGATAGGGGTATAGTCTTCCAAGAATATGCGTTATTCCCTTGGAGGACCGTTCTAGATAATATCAAGTATGGCCTAGAAGAAAAACGTTTACCTAAGCGTGAAATAGATACGATAGCGAGAAGGTACATTCAATTTATGGGGCTAGAGGGGTTTGAGCATAAATATCCAAGGGAACTGTCTGGAGGTATGAAGCAACGCGTGGCTCTGGCAAGAACCCTAGCATATGAACCAGCTGTGCTTCTGATGGACGAGCCCTTTGGAGCACTTGATGCGCAGACCCGTGAGATAATTCAAGATGAGCTTCTAAGAATATGGAGAGAGACTAGAAAGACAATACTATTCGTAACGCATTCTGTAGAAGAAGCTGTCTATCTATCACAAAGGGTTTTCATCATGACACATAGACCAGGTAAGATCAAAGATATCGTTGAAGTTGATATAGATAAGTCAGGAGGAAGAGAGAAAGTAATAACCTCGCCAGAGTTTACAACGCTAAAAAATAAAGTGTGGTTAGAGGTTCGAGAAGAGGTATTAAAATATTACAAAGGATTAGAAGAAACTTTACTCCATCGATAAGAAAGAGAACCCGCCAATACTCATCCTGTAGGTTATACTAAGAGGTATTAGAGAAATATTTAATTAGGGAATATTATCTAACCTTACTCTATGTCGGGAGAGCAACGTGTTACGCGTAGAGGGTTTCTGACTGTTGCGGTTTCAGCGATTGTGGCTGGTGTTATTGCAGGTGTCGGAGGCTACTATGCTGGCTTATTAACAACACCCGCTAAAGAGGTTACAAAAACGATAGAGCGCACGGTTACGACCACAACAACCTTAGCGCCAGGAGCACCCTACACAACAACAATAACTGTAACAGCTTCACCAACAACCGTAACAAAAACTGTAACAACAACCGTTACAGCTACTACACCTACTACTCCGCCTAAAGAGATACCAACTCTGAGGGTTTGGTATATCGTTCCTGTGGAGGAGCTTATTTCACTTCTAGAAATCCCCTACATTAGAGAGAATGCGTTGAAGAATTACGGGAAGAGCTATAAACTGGAGTTCGGCAGGGCTCAAGCATCCCCCATGCTCATAACGGGGTTAGCAGCAGGTGAAGTAGACATATCAGTTGGGGTAGCACATATTTCCTTTTCAACAGCGATCATAGGTCAAACGGTTCCGGGTGGGATTACGGCTATCGCCACTGACTTCTACGATGCCCATCCTAATTACTACTCTTTTACCTGGCTAGCACTTATTGACTCACCCATCAATTCGGTCAAGGATTTGAAGGGAAAGAAGTTAGGTATAAATGCATTCGGAACCGGGGTTCACGCCACAGCGCTCACAGCGTTAAAGAAACACGGAATGGATCCTGAAAAGGATGTAACATTCGTGGAGATACCCTTCCCTAATATGGCGGTTTCTATAAAAGAGCGTAAGATCGATGTAGGGGTATTCCCCTCTACATATTACTATAGGGCGATCTTTGAGAACCCAAATACCTTTAAGAAGGTATTCGACTCATACGAAGGGTATGAAAGACCATACCTACACACCATGGTTGTAGTGAGGAACGACTTTCTTAAGAAGTATCCTGAGGTGGTGAAGGCTTTCCTCGAGGACTACGTGCTCCTCCATCGTTATGCATACGCTCCTGAAAACAGAGAAAAGATCATAGATCTAGTATCTGAACATTTCAAGCTGCCGAGGGAAATGCTTGCAACATACTACCTCCTACCTGGGAAGGACGTTTATAGACCGTTAGACTGCCGCATAGTTGTGGAGGATCTACAGTGGGGTGTCAACAAACTCTACGAGATAGGTTTCATCAAGGAGAGACTAGATGTCAGTAAGTATGTCGATAACTCTTACCTACCTACCTAATTGTATTTCCCAGAGTTAGCTCCGTCCGATAAACACAAGGGGTCGTCTAGTATAGGTGGCGTTCGCTCCGCAAGATAGGGTAGGGTAAATGGAGAGAAAGATTACCGCGAGTAGCCCATTAACATTTTTTAATATCTTACGAAGCCTATCCAAAGCTATCCCTATCCTATTGATTCTTGCGATCTGGGAAGGTGTGACGCAGATCGGCTTGATAAGCACTCAGATACTACCTACTTTCTCATCAATACTTCGCGCAGCTATAGACCTTATCTACTCTGGCATCGTAGTCCATCATCTCCTAATCTCTTTATATCGAGCCTTTGGAGGATTAGCTGTTGGTATCTTAATCGGCGTCATACTTGGATTCGGAATGGCGGTTAAGAAGCAGGTTAAGAATTTCTTCGACCCTATTGTCACATTAACATACCCTATTCCGAAGGTTGCTTTAGTACCACTTACGATGGTGTGGTTGGGTGTAACTGACCAAGCAGCCATTTTTGTGATCTTCCTCGCTTGCCTCCTCCCTATGATCGTTAACACCTACAATGGTGCTAGAAGCGTAGACCAAGTATTGATATGGTCTGCTATGAGTCTTGGCACCCGTGAGCGAGATCTCTTCCGTAAGATAATCTTACCTGCAACGATGCCTTATATCTTCAACGGAATACGCGTTGCCCTACCCTTCTCATTTATTGTGGTAATTAGTGTGGAGCTCGTAGCTTCCAAGGCTGGGGTAGGGTATCTAATCAGCGGGTACGGTGGCTTAGGGATCTACGACTACATGTTTGCGACGATCCTTATCTTTATCATCTTCTCTTTTGCCGCTGACCGGATAGCGGTGCGTTTAATGCGGAGGATTCTTCATTGGTATGAGGAGGCTGGGGCTTTATGACCTCTTTGATGAAGAAGGTTTTTAATTTGTTCACATCCTTTTACTCTCTGATCGTCGTGATTATAGTGTGGGAGATCATTGGTAGAAGCGGTATCGTACCATTTTTCTTCCTCCCGCCTATCTCAACCATAGCTTACACCTTTATCAATATCGCTAGCGATTCGCTCTTACCACACGCACTACTAACGATATACCGCGCCTTGGCTGGATTTGCGCTAGCAGCCATTATCGGAATTTTGATGGGTTTAAGTATGGCTAGGATCAAACTTGCCCATTGGTTCTTTGATCCTATTGTAGCGTTGGGTCTACCCATCCCACCTATGACTCTTGTCCCCATTTTTATACTATGGTTTGGAATAGGAAATGAGCCGAAGATTTTACTTGTGACATTTGGTTGCGTGTTTCCTATCGCTGTCTCCACCTATAATGGCGCTAGGAATGTAAATAGTCTTTTAATTTGGTCAGCAAAAATGATGGGTACGGATGATAGAAGAATCTGGTGGAAGGTGATAATTCCTGCAGCCTTACCTTTTATCTTTAATGGTCTGCAGGTTGCCCTACCGATCTCACTTGTCGTAGCATTCGTATTTGAGATGGTGGCAGGCGGCGGGGGCCTAGGTTTTCTTGAAATCTACTCAGCGCGTTTCTTTAAAGCACCTGAGCTGTTCTCAGCACTATTTGCAATAATGATCATAGGTTTCATCTTTGATAAAATCTTTCAGAAGATTCGTTCAAAAGTCTTGCACTGGGCTCAGCGCTAGCCTATCTAGCCCATTAGTTTGTATTCTTCGGGGTTATTGTGATAATTAAGCGGGCTTCATTTCCAGACGGATTTAACATCATCCCATCTATAAAGCTAATATGGTAGAGTTAATCCTGTAAGTTTTTCGAGCACTTTAATAACCGCAATGTTATCTTCATCCTCTAACCCAAGTGCCTTCGCTGCGGTAAACAGGTTGTAAGTTAGACTTGCAAGGAATGTTGGGATGTTGCGTTCTGAAGCTGTTTTAAGAGCTAGACCTAAATCTTTATGCATTAATCTAAGGGCGAAGCTTGGTTTAAAATTGCCTCCAACTAATCTTCTTATCGCTGTTTGTAGGACCCATGAATCAGCTGCGCTTTTCTTCATTATCTCATAAAGAGTTTTAAAATCTGCGCCTAATGCTACCGCCCAGATGATAGCTTCACAAGCACCAACCGTGTTTATTGCTGCTGAAATATTTGTAGCTAGTTTGTAAACCTTTCCCATACCCACTTCTCCAACATAAAAAATTTCTTTGCCAATAGCCGTAAGGATGGGTTTACATTTTTCGAATACTTCTTTATTTCCACCTACCATTATTGTAAGTGTTCCTTTTTCAGCAGCTTGCACACCCCCACTAACAGGGGCGTCAAGCACATCTACTCCTTTTTTCCTTGCTTCACTTGCTATCTTCTTGATAGTCGGCGGATCGATAGTACTTGTTTCTATAATTACGGAACCTTGTTTGGCGCCTTCGAGCACACCACCTTCACCTAATATAGCTTCTTCTACGTGGTTAGGGGCTGGTAATGAGGTAATGATAACAGCTGACTTCTCTGCAACTTCTCGAGACGATTTAGCAGGATAAGCCCCTTTTTTCGCTAACTCATTTAGAGGCTCAGGTCTAATATCATAAACAGTAAGATTGTAACCTTTTTCCAGAAGGTTCAAAGCCATAGGTTTTCCCATGTTTCCGAGACCGATAACCCCTATTTTCTTTCTCTTTCCTTTGTACATCCTTAGTATGTTTCTGCGGACTCGGCTATAAAAAGTTATAGGTATTCGAGCACTGATGTTAACCTCTATAGGAGGCTCCGATAATTTAACTAGGTAGGCAATTCAGAGTTATTTATAGTTCAGTGTCTAGAGATGACTTTGAGGAACAGCCCTAAACGCTATGGTATTCTTCTTCCCCCTCTTTTATAACCAGAGGAAGGATCTTATCGGCTCAGAATTATCTTCCCAACACCATCAACAAAAATCGAAGATCAGAAATAAAAACAACAAAGAGGCGCTCTTAGCAAACCATTTTTTTAACCCAATCATAACATCAACGCAGTTTTAGATTAATGTTTAAATACCTCTTCTAGGAGTAGATGTGGTATGTCTAAGGATTTGTCTTTTAGGCGTGGTGTCACTAGGAGAGGCTTCTTAACCGTTGCTGTCTCAGCGATCGTCGCTGGTGTTGTCGCTGGTGTAGGAGCATACTATGCTGGCACACTCACAGCACCAGCAGAAGTCACAAAAGAAGTCACAAAGACCATAGAGCGAACA
>Ga0197143_1002233_pt1 | contig 14637 bp, 17 predicted proteins | sample GBS70_MetaG_FD_148603 | JGI IMG/M metagenome (GOLD analysis project Ga0197143, IMG submission 148603) | Sediment microbial communities from Great Boiling Springs, Gerlach, Nevada, United States - GBS 70_MetaG | ecosystem: Environmental > Aquatic > Thermal springs > Hot (42-90C) > Sediment...
GCCCCAGGGCCTTGAGACCAGTGCGGGCTACCCTCTGGGCCAGCTCCGACGCATATAGCTTGGCTGTGGACGCCTCGTAGTTGGGGACGATGCCCTTCGCCTGGAGGGTCACCACCCGGTAGCAGAGGAGGCGGGCCACCTCCGTCTCGATAGCCCGGTCGGCCAGCTCCCAGCGCACCGGCTCTGGCACCTGCCCCAGGGGGCCTTTACGACTACGCACCAGCTCCAGGATGTCCTCCAGCAGGTTCCGCTGGGCCATGGCCGCCCCTATGGACGAGCGCTCGAAGTCCAACGTCTTGGTGGCGTAATACCAGCCCATGTTCTCCTCGCCCAGGAGGTCCTTTTTGGGCACCACCACGTTGTCAAAAAACACCTGGTTGAAGCCTGGCACGCCGGCCATGTTGTAAAGGGGCCGCACGGTAACGCCAAGCGACCTCATGTCAGGAGGAAGTAGGAGATGCCCTTGTGCTTAGGGGCATCGGGGTCGGTGCGGGCCAGCAGGATCATGCGGTGGGCGAACTGGGCACCGGAGGTCCAGATCTTCTGGCCATTGATGATGTAGTCATCGCCCCTGCGCTGGGCCCGCGTCTTGAGGCTGGCCAGGTCCGACCCCGCCTCAGGCTCCGAGAACCCCTGGCACCAGATGACCTCCCCCGAGAGGATGCCTGGCAGGTGTTCCTGCTTCTGCTCTTGCGAGCCGAAGAGGATGATGGTGGGGCCGGCATAGTTGACCCCTACGCCGCCGGGCTGGGGGCACGGGCACGGGCGATCTCCCGCCAGAAGTCCATCCCCCCGCCGAAGTCCAGGAAGGTGAAGCCGGGGTATGAACTCGTCCACATCCAGGCCAGCGTCCACCCCCCGCTGCACATAGGCTATGGCGTGGGCGAAGGGGAAGCCTGAGGCCTGCACCTCGGTGGCCCCCGCCTCCCGCATGTGGTAGCCGCAGATGCTGATGACGTTCATCTCCGGGGCGTACTTGTGGCAGAAGGTGATGGTGTCGCGGATCATGCGCATAGAAGGCCTTGGGGGGAAGATATAGGTGCCGCGGGCGGCGAACTCCTTAAGGATATCGTTCTGGGGGTGTCGCGCAGCTTGCTCCATGGCACACCTGGGGTTGCCTAGGATGGCCAGTGATGGAGATGGCCCCACTTATGGCCTGCACCACCAGATCGTAGGCGGGCTGATGACGGTACGGCCCCACGCTGCCATAGCCAGTGATGGATGTGCAGATGATGCGGGGATTGATGGCCGATAGGCTCTCATAGTCCACGCCCAGCTTTTTGGTGACGCCCAGCCGGAAGTTGTCCATGACCACATCGCTCACCCGCACCAGGTCATAGAACACCTCACGGCCCTGGGGGTGCTTCAGGTCCAAGGCCACGCTCTTCCTCAATTTGTTGCAGCCATCGCTCCAAGGGGATGAAGGGGTGATCGGAGCCGAACATAACCCTGTCCTGGAGTCGGCCCCTTATCTCCCGCTTTCGGGAATCGGGGAAGTATTTGGGCGACCAGCCGGAGATCTCCAGGTAGACGTTGGACTTGTGCAAGGCTACAGCCAACATCTCCTCCTGCCATGGCCAGGAGGGGTGGGCGGCGATGATGGTGAGGCGGGGGAAATCGGCCGCCACATCGTCCAGATAGGGGATGGGACGGGTGTACTTAAGCTTGATCCCTCCCCCACCGGGCGCTCCCGCCCCATAGGCAGTGGTGCCCGTGTGGAAGAGGACAGGGCACCCCAGGCTCCGGCAGAGGGCCCAGAGGGGGTAGAAGCGGCGGTCGTTGGCGAAGAACTGCTGGGCGGCGGCCTGGAACTTGACGCCGATGAGCCCCAGCTCCCTCACCGCCCTCTCCACCTCCCGCAGGGCCGCCTTCCCCTTCCAGGGGTCGACACAGGCCCAGCCGGTGGGAAACACATCGTTATAGGCCCGCACCACCTGGGCCACGAAGTCGTTGCTGATGGGCGGGGCCCCGGTGCGGGTCTCCTCGTCCCAGACGATGGGCAGGGCCAAGACATGGTTTCGCCGTTAGAGCTGTGCCGTCTCCGCCTCCACCGTCTGGCCGCGGGCCCCCAGGTGCAGATGGACATCGATAGCCCTCATACCTCACCTCCCCATGGCCAGAAGAGCTTCTGGGCCGCCTTTGTAGGGCTGGGGCCCTAGGTAATCGATGCATACCTGGCCCGTGAGGTCTATAGCCAGGGCGCTGTTGATGGCCACAAAGTTATCGTGGGCCATGATGGTCCTGACGTGGGCGATGTAACCGATATCGTACAGCTCGAAGGTGAGGTTCTCGTGTATGAAGGCGGCGGCCTGCCTCTGGCGGTCCGCCCCCGGCCATAGGACGAAGCAGGTGCCCACCACCTTGCCCTGGTGGATGCTCTTGCGCGCTCCGGTGATGACCCCTTTCTGCACCAGCTCCGACGTATAGGCGCCGATGACCTCCGCCTCCCATGCCTCCTCCTCGGCCACGGGCGGGAATTGGACGCCCCGCAAGTCTAAGGGCTCTACCGGCACCAGGCGGGCGATGCGCAAGACATGGACACGGTTATCGCCATAGGTGCGTATGAACGAGGCGCCACCTCGGCGATGACGGTGCGGGCGTTGCGGGCACAGGCGGACAGCCACCTCCGCCGCCTTGAGGCCGGCAGGGCCTCCCCCCACCACCATCACTCGCTTGGGGGAGGGGGCGCGCTGCAGGGTGCCAATGCCCAGCCACTTCTCCCGCCCCGCCGCCGGATTGACGGAGCAGGCTAGGGGGAGGTTGTGCCATAGCCTTTGCACGCAGAAAAGGCACCCGATGCAACGGCGGCCACGCTCCAATATGCGCCGGCGCTGACGTTGATCCAGTCCAGCTTGCCCGTGGCCGCCAGGATCTTGGCGATCGCCACCGTCTCCGACATGGTGAGCCCGCCGGGGGCGAACTCATCGCCACTGATGCGCACCCCCACGGGGAAGTGGGGCCCTACCTCGGCCCGTACCGGTCGATGACCTCCAGGGTCAGCCGACACCGGTTCTCCAGGCTCCCTCCATAGGCATCGGTGCGCTTGTTGCTTATGGGGCTCAAGAACTGCCCTAAGAGATAGCTGTGGGCAGCGTGTATCTCCACCCCGTCCAGCCCCCCGGCCTTGACATGCCGGGTCGAGCGAACAAACCCCTCGATGGCCGCCTGGATATCCTCAGGCTCCATCTCCTTGGGCAGGAGATGGTAGAGCCCGTATCCCACCAGCCCTGGGACGGAAGAGGGAGCCCATACATGGTGGTAGTGGTCTATCTGGTCGCCCCTGGTGTGCATGCCCACATGGCATATCTGGGCAAAGAGCGTGGTGCCCATCCCCTGCGCATGCACCGCCTCGGCGATGCGCCGATAGCGGGGGACGATCTCCTCCCTATGAGCGTGGGCCAAGTAGTGGATGCCCCCCGTGGAGGTGGGGTGCACCATCTGGTATCCCATGATGAGCAGGCCAGCCCCCCTTAGCCCCCTCCCTGGAGGCGGCCTTGGCCAGGCTACGCCGGCGTCCCCCTCCTCCGTTCGGCGGCCCCCATCTGCCCTCCGGCGGCCGCGGCGCCCAGGTGATGGTCTGCCTGGCCACAGGGCCCGATCCCGAGTCCCCCCTGGACTACAGACGGGTGGATGAGACATCCCGTACCCTAGGGGCGGCTGACGCGGCTGCCTTGGTCCTGGGCATCCGCCTCAAGGCCAGCAACGGGAAGGTGTGGGCGGTCACCGTGGGAGAGGATGCAGGGGCGGAAGAGGCCCTGCGCCTGGCCCTGGCCTTGGGAGCCGACGAGGCCCTATGGGTCAGGGGCCTCTCCCGTGAGGCCGACGTCTTGGCCACCGCCCTCGCCCTGGCGCAGGTGGCCCATCGCCTACAGGCCCAATTGGTAGTGTGCGGGGAGCGCTCCATCCAAGGGGAGACGGGTGCCGTTCCCTATCACCTGCCCCAGCTCTTGGGCTGGCCGTGCATTGCCCACGTCCTAGAGGCAACGGTGGACGATGGCCGGTTATGGGCACTGCGATGGCAAGCTGGAGGGCGGAGGGCTTTGGTGAGCTGTGGCCTGCCGGCTATTTTGGCTATGAGGGCAGGCGCCGCCACCCTCCCCTATCCCTCCCTGAGGGAGAGGATGCGGGTTGCCAGTCGGCCCATTGCCCAGTGGGCTGTCCGCGAGCTGGGGCTGCCTCCGGAGGGAAGGGGACGGATGAGGGTATCACGCCTGGGGCTCCCCAAGCCCATAAGCCTGGGGCCACTCGTGGTAAAGGAATCGCCCTCCCCGTGGGAGCGGCTCCTCCCCTCATTGGGGGGAGGACGGCCAGCCACCGGCCTGGTGACGGGACCGCCGGCAGCCCTGGCCCAGCGCCTTCTGGACTTTTTGGCCCAGCGGCATCTCCTGCCGGCGGGTTAAACTATAGGCATGGGCATGGTGGTGTCGCCGGCGGTGGCCGACCCCCGCCGTCTGCGACGGTTCGTCTCCTTTGTCGCCCCGCCCAAAGGAGCATCGGTGCTGGACGTCTGGACCGGCGCTGGGGTGATGGCCTGGGCCTTCTCCCTACGGGTGCGGGAGGTGGTGGCGGTCGTCAGGGACCATCAGCAAGCGCCTCTTCGCCTGCGAGGCCGCCCCAACGTCTTTATGGTCGCTGGCTCCCCCACCTCCCCGGAGCTGCCAGTGCCCGACGAACGGTTCGATCTCGTCACCTGCGGCGTCCCATTCCACCACGTGCCTTGGCCCAAGGAGCTGCTGCTGGAGATGTGGCGGGCATGCCGCCCGGCAGGGGTCTTGGCCTTGGAAGAGACGGTGGCCCACGAGCAGGAAGTGCGAGCCCGCTATCAGGACCGCTTGGAGCGGCTTCGCGACCGCTCCCATCCTCGGTACTTCCGCCTGAGCGAGCTGGTGCACCTTCTGGGAGAGGCAGGGTTCCTGGTGCGTCGGCTGCAACTGGTGGACCTGCAACGAGAGTTTCACGAATGGCTCAGGGGGGCTCGACCCTCCCCCCAGCGGGTGGAGGCCATCCGCCGCCTTCTGACGGGGGGACAGGAGGCGGACATCGGCGGCCTCAACATCCAGGTGGCCGACGATACCTTCCTCTTCACCCAGCGCCTAGTCTGGGTAGTGGCGGAGAGGATAGGCTAGGCTCACTCCCAAGGGTTGCGGCCGCGCCTTAAGGAATCGATGGCCTTAAGGCCATCCTCAGCAGACAACAGATCGCGGCGCAGCTCGAAGATCTGGTCACGCAGGGCAGCCGCCTTCTCGAACTCTAGATTTCGGGCCGCCTCCTTCATCTGCTTCTCCAGCTCCTTGATGAGGCGGGCCAGCTCGTCCTTGGGCATGGGGCCAGCTTGCCACACGGGACGCTCCTCGGCCACCTTACGCACTCGGTCGGTGAGGTCGCGGATGGCCTTCCTTATGGTCTGGGGCTGAATGCCCTGGCGCTGGTTGTACTCCAGCTGGATACGACGGCGACGCTCCGTTTCCTCGATGGCCTTGCGCATAGACTCGGTGATGGTGTCGGCGTACATGATGACCTTGCCGTTAATGTGGCGGGCAGCCCGCCCCATGGTCTGGATGAGGGCCCATTGTGAGCGCAGGTAGCCCTCCTTGTCGGCATCCAAGATGGCCACAAGGCTTACCTCCGGCAGGTCCAGCCCCTCCCGCAGCAGGTTTATCCCCACCACCACGTCATAGACGCCCAAGCGCAGGTCGCGCAGGATCTCCACCCTCTCCAAGGTATCGATCTCCGAATGGAGGTAGTGGGTCTTGATGCCCATCTCCTGGAGATAGTCGGCCAGGCCCTCAGCCATCTTCTTGGTGAGGGTGGTGACCAAGGCCCGCTCACCCCGAGCCACCCGGGCCCTTATCTCACCTATGAGGTCATCGATCTGCCCTCTGGTGGGGCGCACCTCCACCTCCGGATCAGGTATGCCAGTGGGGCGGATGAGCTGCTCCACCACCTGCTCCGATACCTCGTACTCCCAGGGCCCGGGGGTGGCGGAGACGTAAATCACTTGGTTGATGTGGCCTAGGAACTCCTGGAAGTTGAGGGGGCGGTTGTCCAGGGCCGATGGGAGGCGGAAGCCGTAGTCCACCAGCGTTTGCTTGCGGGAGATATCGCCGTTGTACATCCCCCTGATCTGGGGTATGGCTAGGTGGGACTCATCGATGATCATCAAGAAGTCGTCGGGGAAGTAGTCGAGGAGGGTCCAGGGGGTGGAGCCGCAGGGCTCGGCCCACGTGTTTTTCGGGCGGTGGCGGCGGGCCAGATGGCAAGCGTAGTTCTCGATGCCTGCGCAGTAGCCCTGCTCCCTGAGACACTCCAGGTCGTATCGGGTCCTCTCCCATAGCCGCTGGGCCTCTAGGAGCTTTCCCTGGCGGCGAAACCACTCCACCCTCTCTTCCAGCTCCCGTTCGATATCCCGCATGGCCGCCTCTAGCTTGTCCTGGGAGGTGACGAAATGCTTGGCGGGGTAGATTTCGATCTCCTCCAGCTCCCCCAACACCTCGCCGGTGAGGGGGTCTATCTGGAGGATGCGCTCCACCTCGTCCCCCCAGAAGTCGACGCGCACGGCCAGCTCCTCATAGGCGGGCATGATGGTGAGGGAATCGCCGCGGAGGCGGAAGCGGCCACGAGAGAGGTTGTAGTCGTTGCGTTCGTACTGCATGTCCACCAGCTTGCGCAGCACGCGCTGGCGGTTGTGGGCCTGCCCCCTCTTGAGATGGAGGACGAACTCGTAGTACTCGGATGGCTCGCCCAGGCCGTAGATGCAAGAGACGGAGGCGACGATGATGACGTCGCGCCTGGTGAAGAGGGCACGGGTGGCAGCGTGGCGCAGCTTGTCGATCTCCTCGTTGATGTCGGCGTCCTTGGCGATGTAGGTATCGGTGCGGGGGATGTAGGCCTCAGGCTGATAGTAGTCATAGTAGGAGACGAAGTATTCCACGGCGTTGTGAGGGAAGAACTCCCGGAACTCGGCGTAGAGCTGGGCGGCCAACGTCTTGTTGGGGGAGATGACCAGCGTAGGCCTACCCCAGCGGGCGATGACGTTGGCCATGGTGAAGGTCTTGCCAGAGCCAGTGACCCCTAGGAGGGTCTGGTGCCTATAGCCCTTTTGGAGCCCCTCCACCAGCTTCTCCACCGCCTGGGGCTGATCGCCCGTCATCTGGAAGGGGGCCACCAGCTGGAACGGGGAATATTGGGAGAGCATGTAGCCCTCTTTGGGCATCAACCTGTGTTCCACCGGGTCCACCGTAAGCCCCAGGCTTTGTAAAGTGTGGGCACCGATGATAGGGGGGGCATCATCGGGGGCAAAGGCCACCATCACCTGCTCCTCGATGCCCATCACCTCCACCCTGGCCCATCCCAGGGGCCATTGTCGCTCCTGGCCATCGGCCAGGCGGAAGCGCATAGCCCGGTGGGGCCTTATGCCCAAGCGGTGTAGAAGGGAGGTGGGGAAGGCCGAGAAAGTGGCCCCTGTGTCCACCAGAGCCTCCAACGTCTCTCGCTGGCCCTGGGGCCCGATGAGGGTGATGCGCTGGGAGAAGACGCCCATGCCCATGACCATTGTAGCAGCAGGGCCCCCAGGCTATGGGGTAGGCCGGCGCATGAGGCAGTGGCAGATGGCCACCGCCAGGGCATCGGCGGCGTCATCAGGGGTGGGGAGCTCCTGCAAGGACAACATCTCCTGAACAGAGGACTGGATGCGCGCCTTGTCGCCACGACCGTAGCCGGTGACCATCCGCTTCACCTCCAGAGGCCGATAGAGGGAGACGGGGATATCGGCCTGGGCGGCGGCGAGAAGGGCCATGGCCCGTACTTGGCCAATGGTCACCGCTGCCCGCACATGCCCTACGAAGAAGTCCTCCACGGCCAATGCGTGGGGGCGATAGGTGACGATGACCTGGGTGATGGCGTCGTACAGATGGCGCAGGCGGTGGGGGAGGGGGAGACGACGCCGCAAACGCCAAGTACCATAGCCGAGGGTCCGCAAGGACCCCTCCCCATCCTCCACCACCCCCCAGCCAGTTACCGCGCTACCGGGGTCGATGCCCAGGACACGCAAGACTTGAGACGTCTCTGCCCTCTCGCTCAGCGTTGGGCGTACTCCAGAAGGACGGCCTCCGGGAACTCGGCGTTAGAGTAGACCCGCTGGACATCGTCCAACTCCTCCAGAGCGTCCAGCAGGCGCAGGACCTGCACCGCTGTGCGCTCGTCCAGGTGGACGGTGTTCTTGGGGATCATGGTCACCTCGGCGGAGGCCACCTGGTAACCGCGCCCTTGCATGACCTCCCGCAACGACGAGAGTTGAGAAGGAGACGCGTAGACCTCCACCCGCCGCCCCTCCACCTTGACGTCTTCGGCTCCCGCATCGATGGCCGCCAAAGCTATCTCGTCGGGGTCCTGATGGGGGTCAGCCTCGATGACGATGGCTCCCCTCATCTCAAACTGCCAGCTGACGGAGCCCGTCTCCCCCAGGCTACCGCCGTGACGGGTCAGGACCTGGCGGATCTCGGAGATGGTGCGGTTGCGGTTATCGGTGAGGACATCCATCATGATGGCCACCCCACCAGGCCCATAACCCTCGAAGCGCACCTCCTGATAGTGGATGTCCTCAGACTCGGCGCCAATAGCCTTCTTAATGGCCCGCTCGATGGTGTCGGCGGGCATGTTGTGGTCCTTGGCCCGCTCGATGGCAAGACGGAGCCTCGGATTCAGATCTGGGTCAGGGCCGCCCTGGCGGACGGCCACGGTGATCTCCCGCGCCAGCTTGGAGAAGAGCTGGCCCCGCTTGGCATCGTTGGCCCACTTCTGCCTCTTGATCTGTGTCCAATGGGAATGGCCACCCATGGTCTATCCCGCCTCCCAGGGTGCTTTTGCTACTCCTATTTTAGCACCGCCGGGGTGAGGGCCTGGCTAGGGCTCGATGAGCATATTGTCGATGAGGCGGGCAGGGCCAACGCGGGCCGCCACCAGCACCAGCGCCGGCCCCTCCACCCTCCTTAGCTCCTGCAACGTCTCCGGATGAGCGATGCTCACATAGTCCAGCTTCACCCCAGGTGCAGCACGGAAGAACTCCTCTAGGCGGCGGCGGAGCTCCGCCACATCTCGCAGGCCGCCCTTGACCAGCTCTTGGGCCAGACAGAGCCCTCTATAGAGGGCAAGGGCCTCCTCTCGTTCCTGAGGCGAAAGGTATGTGTTGCGGCTGGACATGGCTAGGCCGTCTGGCTCCCGCACCGTGGGGCAGGGGACGATCTCCACCGCCAGGTTCAGGTCCTCCACCATGCGGCGGACGATGCGCAGCTGCTGGGCGTCCTTCTCGCCGAAGTAGGCACGGTGAGGCTGGACGATGTTAAAGAGCTTGGTCACCACTGTGGCCACCCCCCGGAAGTGGCCGGGGCGGCTTTCCCCCTCCAGCCTCTCGGCTAAGGGGCCCGTCACCTCCACCCAGGTGCAGAAGCCGGGAGGATACATCTCCTCAGCAGAAGGGATGAAGACCACATCCACTCCAAAAGGCTCCAGGAGGCGCAGGTCGCGGGCTTCGTCGCGGGGGTAGCGTTGGTAGTCCTCCTGCGGGCCGAACTGAGTGGGGTTAACGAAGATGCTCACCACCACATGCTCGCACTCCTGGCGGGCCCGCCCCACCAGCGAGAGATGCCCTTCGTGCAGATATCCCATGGTGGGCACGAATCCCACCATCCCAGACATATGGGCACGGGCCTCGCGCATCTGGCGTATGGTGCGGGCCACCTGCATGCCTAGGCACCAGCCAGGGCCAACACTTCCTCCAGGACCCTTTCCTCCATGGGATGGCTATGCTCAGGCCCCGGGAAGGAGCCCTCCTGGACCTCCCGCGCGTACTGGGCCACCGCCTGCCGCATCAGCTCCCCCAGGCGCAGGTACTGCTTAGCATGGCGGGGGACGAAGTCGGGGTAGAGGCCCAGGATGTCCTGCAACACCTGCACCTGGCCATCGCACCACGGGCCGGCGCCGATGCCGATGGTGGGGATGCGCAGACGCTCGGTGATGGCCCGGGCCAAGGGGGCGGGTACGCTCTCCAGGACGATGGCATACGCTCCGGCCTCCTCCAGGGCCAGAGCGTCCCTTATCAGCTTGGCCGCCTGCTCCTTGGTCTTGCCCCGCACATGGTAGCCCCCCAACTGGTGGATGGACTGAGGGGTGAGGCCCAGATGACCCATGACAGGGATGCCCACCTGGGTGAGGCGACGCACCGTCTCCGCCACCTCCTGCCCCCCTTCCAGCTTCACCGACTGGGCACCTCCCTCCTTGAGGAAACGGGCAGCGTTGCGCAGGGCGTCCTCCGGGCTTATCTGGTAGCTCATGAAGGGCATGTCGGCCACTATGTGTGCCCGCCTGCTACCCCGCGCCACAGCCTTAACGTGGTGGAGCATCTCCTCCATGGTAACAGGGACAGTGGTCTCGTAGCCCAACATGACCATCCCCAGGGAGTCGCCCACCAACAAGACGTGCACACCCGCCTCGTCCAAGATACGGGCCATGGAGTAGTCGTAGGCGGTGAGCATGACGATCTTCTCGCCCCGCTTCTTCATGGCCTTCAGATCGCGTGTGGTTATGCGTGACACCAGCTTGCACCCCCTCAGTGGGCCCTTGCCCTCTCCACTATGCGGTTGGCCTCGTCTACATATACCAGGCGAGGTTGGTGGCGGCGCGCTTCCTCCTCCTGCAGGGTCACGTAGGTGAGGACGATGACCAGGTCGCCTGGGCGCACCAGATGGGCGGCGGCCCCGTTGATGCACACCTCACCCGAGCCAGGACGCCCCGGGATGGCATATGTCACCAGACGAGCCCCGTTGGTGACGTCCAGCACATGCACCTGCTCATGGGGGAGGATGTCGGCCGCCTCCATGAGCAAGGGGTCTATGGTGATGGAGCCCTCATAGTCGATGCGGGCATCGGTGACGCGGGCGCGGTGGATCTTGCTTTTGAGCAGGATCCTCACTGCGGTTCCTCCCTCACAGGATGAGAAAAAAGGCCCTCCCACTGGCCGAGAGGGCATGTGCGTAGCCTTCTGGCCGTCTCGGCCCGCCACCTCTGCGGGTCCAAGCGGATCATGACATTAAGCCCATCCTTAGCTCATCGCCCCTCACTATGGGGTCGATGGCACCTAAAAGATATACGCCCTGGAGTAGCCTGTCAATAGGCTAGGAAACCTGTCGAGCCAAGGCTATGGCCCCTGAGGAGAGGGCATATGCATAATGGTGGCAAGGGCGCGGCCAGTGAAGGAAGCCCGCCCATTTGAGACAGGAAGGGTCTTCCCCATGGGCCATCTCCTAGGACAGGTCATCGGGCGCGTAGGAAGCCTGGACGCCTCGGCCATGGAGGAAGCACAGCGACGTCTGAACCGCCTCACAAAGCCTCCGGGAAGCCTTGGGCGTCTAGAGGAGCTAGCCGTATGGCTGGCAGGGGTCACGGGTAGGGTGCGGCAGCGGTTGGGACGACGAACGGTAGTCCTCATGGCCGGCGACCATGGAGTGGTGGAGGAAGGGGTCTCGGCCTATCCCCAGAGGGTGACGGCCCAGATGGTGGCCAACTTCTTGCGGGGCGGGGCGGCCATCAACGTCCTGGCCCGCCAGGCAGGAGCCAGCGTCCTGGTGGTGGATATGGGAGTAGCGGCAGAGCTGCCCCAGGCTCCAGGGCTCGTGCGGAGAAAGGTGGGCTGGGGCACCCGCAACATGGCCCAAGGCCCGGCCATGAGCAGGGAGGAGGCAGTACAGGCCGTGGAGACGGGCATAGAGGTGGCACGGGAGGAGATAGGGCGGGGGGCCCAGCTCCTGGCCACCGGCGATATGGGCATTGGCAACACCACCGCTGCCAGCGCCATCATAGCCGCCCTCACCGGGGCACCAGTAGAGCAGGTGACGGGGCGAGGCACGGGCTTGGACGACCAAGCCCTGCGCCATAAGGTAAAGACCATCGAGCGCGCCTTGGCCATCAACCAACCCGATCCATCGAACCCTCTCGACGTCCTGGCCAAGGTGGGGGGATATGAGATAGCCGGTCTAGTGGGGGTCATCTTGCAGGGCGCCGCTCAGCGGGTGCCCGTCATCCTGGATGGCCTCATCTCGGGGGCGGCCGCCCTGGTGGCCGTGCGCCTCTGCCCACAGGCGCGCCATTTCCTGCTGGCATCCCACCGCTCGGCGGAGCCCGGCCATGGCTATGCCCTGGAGGCCATGGGCCTCCGCCCTCTGCTGGACCTGGATATGCGGCTGGGGGAGGGGACAGGGGCCTGCCTTGCCATGCACCTAGTGGACGCCGCCCTGGCCCTAGTGGACGAGATGGCCACCTTCCAAGAGGCAGGAGTGGATGATAGGCTTTAGGGCCTTAGAGCCCCTCCTGGACGCCCTGGGGCTCCTCACGGTGCTGCCCGTGGGGAGGCGGCCCTTGGTGGCTCCCGCTGGGGCTACGACCCTCCTTTTCCCATTAGTAGGGGGTATCGTAGGCGGCTTGCTACTGGGCCTGGACTGGCTCCTGGGCCATGTCCTTCCGGCAGCCCCTAGGGCCGCCCTCGTGGTGGTGGCATGGGCCATCGCCACCGGCGGCCTGCACCTGGACGGGCTGGCGGACACCGCCGATGGCCTCATGGCGGCCGGCGACCGCAGACGTCGTCTGGAGGCTATGGCCGACCCGCGGGTGGGGGCTTTCGGCGCTTTGGCAGTGGTGGGTCTCCTCCTACTCAAGTGGTCGGCCTTAAGCTCCCTTTCGGGGCACCTGCGCCTAGGTGCTCTGGCACTAGCACCAGCCCTGAGCCGAGCGGCGGCCCTTCTGCCTATGGCCATTATCCCCCCTGCTCGCCCTGAAGGGATGGGGGCGGAGGTCATGCGCCGTGTAGGGCTCAGCTCCGCCCTTTTGGTCAATGCTGGGGCAGCGGCCATAGCCCTTGCCCCTTTTTTCCCAGCCGGCCCCTCCCTGGCCATGTCAGCTGCTCTTGCAGCCCTGGGGACGGCCTTCCTAGCCTATAGGCGCCTGGGGGGAGTGACGGGCGACGTGCTAGGAGCAGCCATAGAGATAGGAGAGGCAGTGGTGTTGCTCCTATGCGCCGCCTCTGTCGAGAGAAGGTGGCTACTATGATGCTGGCGATGATCACAGGGGGTGCACGCAGCGGCAAATCGTCCTATGCTGTGGCCCTGGCCCAGGCCCTGGCCAGGGGTCGCCCAGTCTTCTTCGTAGCCACCGCCCAACCCCTGGACGAGGAGATGGCCCAGCGCATCCGCCGCCACCGGCAGTTGCGCCCTCCTGAGTGGGTCACTATCGAGGAGCCCCTGCACCCAGCCCAGGCCATTGAATCCCGCGTCCCTTCCGGGGCGGTGGTCGTGGTGGACTGCCTCACCACGTGGCTGGGCAACCTCTTCCATCACCTGGTAGGGGAGACATGGCCCCAAAGCCCAGGGAAGGTGGAGGGGCTGCGCCGGCTGGCCCTAGAAGAGACCGATGCCCTGTGTCGGCTCCCATATTCCCGCGCCCTAGACCTGGTGGTGGTTACCAACGAGGTGGGCCTTGGCCTGGTTCCCGAGTCACCCCTGGCCCGCCTATACCGCGACCTCCTAGGAGAGGTGAACCAAGTGCTGGCACGTCAGGCCGACCGGCTGGTGCTGATGGTGGCAGGCGTCCCCCTAGCGGTGAAGAACAACCCCTGAGGCCTATAAGCCAAGCCCCCCTCTGAACGCCCCAAACGGTTCGGCGTGGCCCCCCTTGGGGATCACCCCATCCTTGAAGGAAAAAAATTTGGAGCGGAAGACGGGATTCGAACCCGCGACCTCCTCCTTGGCAAGGAGGCGCGCTACCGCTGCGCCACTTCCGCTCCTGATCTGGTGCCGAGGGCGGGATTTGAACCCGCACGCCCTTGCGGGCACCGCCCCCTCAAGGCGGCGCGTCTGCCTATTCCGCCACCTCGGCACGGGCGGCCAATTACTAAGATAGCGCCCTTTGCCGACATGTCAATCCCCTGTGAGCCCCCTGTCGAGAGGGCTTGTCACCACCCCCGCGGCAAGGGCCCCCAGCCCCTCGGGGAATGGACGGCGCCCGGCCACCAAATCTAGAATAGAACCCGAAGGGGGTCGCCAAGGGCGAAACTCCTCTACACGCCGAAGGGCGACACCTCCCTATGAGGCGCCATCTGCCTCGTGGCCCGAGAGGAGGGGTGCCGGAGCGGCTGAACGGGGCGGTCTCGAAAACCGCTAGGGGCCCCGTGCCCCTCGTGGGTTCGAATCCCACCCCCTCCGCCATAAGAGGCAGGGGCTTGCACACCGGAGGGGTGCCGGAGCGGCTGAACGGGCGCGCCTGGAGAGCGCGTGTGCCTCACCATGGGCACCGTGGGTTCGAATCCCACCCCCTCCGCCACAACATAAGGGGCCCCTGCGCCCATCGAACCAAGCTGGGATTGAAACCCTCCGCCACAACATAAGGGCTCATCATCCCTAAGGCCGCTAACACCTAAGGGGGCGGACAAGGAGAAGTAAAGCAGGATCTCGCGGTGAGGTGCTATTTTGGCTCCCCGGGCAGGACTCGAACCTGCAACCTGGCGGTTAACAGCCGCCCGCTCTACCATTGAGCTACCGGGGAGCACATACGAGCTGGCTGCGGAGCCAGGATTCGAACCTGGACCAAGGGATC
>Ga0197143_1002234_pt1 | contig 14627 bp, 7 predicted proteins | sample GBS70_MetaG_FD_148603 | JGI IMG/M metagenome (GOLD analysis project Ga0197143, IMG submission 148603) | Sediment microbial communities from Great Boiling Springs, Gerlach, Nevada, United States - GBS 70_MetaG | ecosystem: Environmental > Aquatic > Thermal springs > Hot (42-90C) > Sediment...
ACACGGCACTTGCTCGCTGATCGTCTTAGGCACGCGTACTTTGCAGCAAACCACTCGATCCGGTTCTTGGCAAACTATCCACCGCGGACCGCCAAGTTTGAAGCAGGTCTGCCCGGTGCAGGGATCTACGTAGCAGCAGCTAGCTTCCCAAACGAGCCGACGGTGTTTGCGACCCGGCACACACATGGTGCGGATTTCTTCCTCGCAAACCACGCGCGTGACCGTTTTCATTTCGCACACCGGTTTGCAAACGCGGCGGACGCACTCCACCATTCGCGTCTCTTCTACGGGCTTGCACACGGTGACGCATACTTCGCGCTCGACCGTTTCCATGACCGGCTTGCAAACCGTGTACACGCACTCTTTCATCACCGTTTCCTGCACAGGCCGGCAGACCACCCGCTGACACTCTCGCACATGCTGTTCCATCACCTGATGGCAGACCTGGTAAGTAACATCATGGCAGTGTTGCTCCATAACCGGTTTGCACACGGTGTAGCGGCATTCCCGCATAACTGTTTCCTGCACTGGTTTGCAAACGGTTTCTACGACTGTTTTCATCGTGGTCGTGTAAACCGGCTTGCACACCGTATAGCGGCACTCTCGGTACTGAGTTTCGTAAACGGGCTTACAGCAAATCACCTCCACCGGCTTGTACTGGGTCTCGTACACGGTTTTATAGCAAGTGCGTGTTTCTTCCTTGTAAACCGTGCGGGTTACCGGTTTCATCACCGTTTCCTCGACGGTCTGGTAACAGGTATGCCAGCGTTTTTCAAGAACGGTGTCGTAAACGAGCCTGTAACAAGTGCGCGTCTGCAAGCGGTACGAGGCAAAGGAATGCGTCTGGGTCTGGTCCTCTGTTGCAACCGCTGGTAAGACTTGTACTGCTCCCAGCTCTTGTGCGAAAGACCGCTCGGCAGTCGTCAGCGCTACCAGAGCCGATAGCAACAGCGCAATCAGGCGGAATCTCATCGTCTGGCCTCCTTGTGGCATCTGCGGGACAGGCCGTTCCCAGGCAAATTGGCGGGTCGGGCCGGGAACAGCCTGTACCCAGAAGCGGCGCGTATCGCTCGACACTACTCGCCGCTTTGTAATCCCCCTTATCCGCCGTGGTTTATCGGCCTGGGATTCACTTCGCTATGATCGGGAGCGCTGGCCCCATGCCACGATTTACGCTGCGTTGTTCCGAGCAAACCTGATGTAACTGCCCTAGCGGCGAACCAGGCGGGGCAACTGGGGAAAGCAATAGCGGTTGTAGCGAATCTCGGAGACACTGGGTCGGCTTATCATGCCACATCGTTAATTTCGCATGCCGTTTCTCCGAGCTGCAGCATCAACGGATTGGGGATGTAGAACTGCAATAATCGATGCAGCCGAGCCAGCTCAGCGATCCAGGGGCATTCGCAAAACACCTGACCGCACACAGCCACTTTAGGCTCAGTCGGAATGGGCGGTGCCAGCACTCAGTTCGCCAGTGGAATACGCTTCGGCAGCTTGAGAGAAAGACAAATACGGCGACATTGCTCTAGGTCGCGCAAAATGCTGTCCGCTAAATACCCGTTGGTGAGCTCGTCCTGGCACCATTCTAATTGCTCTTGCAGCTGGAGCAGTTGCTGCAAGAGCTCGCGTAAGCACAGCAATTGGCGTTCGCGGAAAGACATGGGCCTCTCCCTTCCACTCGGCCCTGTCGTGTGCAGATAGCGTGCCAGCAGGCCCCTCCTTTGCATCAAATCGTCGCCACGGAAAGGCTGAAATTACCTCAGCCCGGAACAAAACTTTGGTTTATTCAACGCTTCTCTGATCGTGACGCACCTTCTTCACTTGCCGCAGAACTTGTAAAATCGCCCATAGTTATTGCAAAAGTTACAACATGAGACCGCCAGTCAATTACCTTTCTCACTGCGCAGGATCAAGCGCCAAACTGTGGCTTTGACCATCAAAATCGGGGAGACCGAGCATGACAACCGCATCGGATACATCAGAGGTGGTCCTAGTAACCGGCTCTGCGGGTCGCATTGGCCGCGCAGTGGTAAGCGAGCTTTTGGCTCACGGTCGGCGAGTGCGTGGCTTCGACCGCTTACCCAGCTACGGGCTTTCTGACTATGTTGTTGCCGACATAACCGACCGTGCGGCCATTCGCCACGCCATGCAGCACGTGCGAGTTGTCATCCATCTGGCTGCGACACCCGATGATGTGGCCGAACCGGTTAGGGAGTTGTTTGATCCGAACATCATTGGCACTTTCGAAGTTCTGGAAGCGGCACGCTTGGCAGGTGTCAGGCGACTTCTGCTTGCCAGCACTGGACAAGTTGTGTGGTATCAGCGTGAGCGCGGCCCTTTTCCGATTCGCACCACCGATCCCGTTACTCCCCGCGGATGGTATGCAGCAACCAAAGTTTTCCTGGAAGCTGCGGGTCGAGCCCTAGCCGAAAGTGCTGGTATGGAGGTCGTCGTGGCCCGTCTTGGCTGGTGCCCGCGAACTAAGGAGCAAGTTGAGGAAATTCGCCGTACAGACTGGGCTCAACAAGTTTATCTAAGCCCGGCCGACGTTGGCCGATTTTTCAAGACCGCTGCCACTTGTTCGCTTCCTAGTCGCTATTATGTTGCCTTTGTAACCAGTCGTCCGCATCGCTACGAGATATTAGACCTCACACCAGCCCGTCAACTTGGTTATTCCCCTCAACATACCTGGCCCGAAGGATTACCACCAGAACTGCTTGATTAGTCATGTAAATCGCCAAGTTCTCCCGACTACAGAATCAATAATGGTCTTGCTATTCGACCGCTACCGGTTTCTTTGACCGGACCATTTTTCTCTAATCGATACGATATAGCCGCTAGATTGCTCACAACCACTATCATCGCCCTCCTTGTTTGACGGACGTAAGGAAGACGCCGATGTTTCCGGCCATGACACAGCTATTAGGTTCGGCGGAAAACCAAGCCATGCGAATCGCTCTAGGTAGGTAAGTGAGTTGCCGAAGCGCTCTAACAGCATGAAACAGCTTCTAGACCCAGGGAGAGCTTTAATGCTGGTCAAGCTCTTACGCTGGCTCAATCGTCGAGATAGCAAGTCCTTAGCTAATAAGCCTTGGCAACAAAGTTTCGCACCACGCCTGGAATCGCTAGAACCACGAAACCTGCCATCGAACATAAGCGGCTACGTATTTCACGACCTTAACAACAATGGTCTCCGCGACCCGGGTGAGCCCGGCTTGGCCGGAATCACACTCGAACTGCGAAACCTTGCTAATCAAGTAATCGCCACAACTGTATCTGGTCCGAACGGCTATTATGTCTTCGACCGGGACCAAACCATATCACAAACTGAACAAGTCCTTTCCCGTACCCTAACATTCAGCGACACGAGAACAAACACATCCGTTTCGCAGAACATTTCTCAATTCGACCCAAGCCTCGGTAGATTGGTTGCTGTTGATATTGTCATACAAGGCCGTGTAACCAGCACTATCCAGGCAGAAAACCTTGATCCTTCTCCAGCTAGTGTTAGCGCCACCTTTTCCGGAAGTCTGACAGTCACAGGTCCGGGACTAAATGCCACGGTAACTACTTCCAGCGATAGCGTAAGCTATAATGCGGGCCCTTATGATGGTCATAGCGATTTCGCTGGCGCGAGTGGTGTCACTCTGGGACCTCGCACGGTTAACGGCTCCCGAACAATTACGCTCAGCGACCCGAATATACTTAGTTCTTGGATCGGTACGGGTACCGTTACTCTAACCGCTGTAGGACGAACTACTTCCTCGGTAAATGGAGGAAACCTGTTAGCCCAAATCAACGCTACCGCGGGTGCGGATATTACTATCCGCTACCGCTATATTCCCAGCAATGCTTTGCGACCCGGCACGTATACGATTCGCCAGGTACAGCAACCTTCAGGCTACCTAGATGGTTTGGAGTCGCAGGGTGGCGCGATCATTCCAGGCACCATTGGCACAGACATAATTACTGTGGTACTTACCAATCAGGATAATGTCGAAAACAATTTCGCAGAAATTCTACCTTCTAACATTCAGGGCTTTGTTTACCATGACCTGAATGCGAATGGTTTTCGGGAGGCAGGCGAGCCGGGTATTGCTGGAGTGACAATTCAACTTACCGGCATCAACGACCTCGGACAAACGGTGCAGTTCCAGGTGCCCACTGGTTCCGACGGCTTCTATCGCTTCAGCAATTTACGTCCAGGCTCGTACAACTTGCAGCAAATCCAGCCGCAGCAATACCTAGATGGCCGTGACACTATTGCTCCCCTAAACGGTCTCAGTGCGCAAAGCCTGGGAATCCTCGGTAACGACTCCATCTCGCTTATCTCACTCGGCCAGGGATCCACCTATGGGAACTATGATTTCGGCGAGGTTTTACCCGCTAGCTTGCAGGGATATGTGTTCTTGGATGCGAACCTGAATGGCATACGCGATAGTGGAGAAACTGGCGTTAATGGCGTCACCATAAGGCTTACGGGAACCGACGATCTCGGCAACAACGTACAACTAAGTACGACCACCTCCGCGGATGGTACCTTCGCATTTTCGAATCTGCGGCCCGGAAGATACATGATTAGCAAGGTTCAGCCACCTGGTTATCTGGAGGGTGAGACCCACGTCGGCTCCGCGGGTGGAGTATTAGCCGCAAATAGTGTCGGCCAGATAGTGCTCAGTAGCGGTACGTCTGCCACGGGATATAGTTTCGCTCTCGTCACACCGGGAAGCCTCGGCGGAGGGGTGTACCACGATGCTGACAATAACGGCAGATGGGACCCCAATGAACGCGGTATAAGCGGTGTCAAAATTGTCCTGACAGGCACTGACTATCGTGGCAATTATGTTGAAATCGAACAAAAGACCGGTCCTTCCGGTCGGTTCCTCTTCGACAGCTTGGCTCCGGGAACCTACGCTATTTATCAGGTGCAACCCAGTGGATATTTAGATGGCAAGGATACATTGGGCGCTCTAGGCGGTTACTGGCAGAACGACTTGTTTACCGGAATAAAACTTCAGTCGGGAAGCCTAGCAACGAATTATCTCTTTGGAGAGTTGCTACCGGCGTCGCTGGGAGGTTATGTCTATCTTGACACCAATGGCAACGGTGTTCGGGATGTAAACGATCGGGGTTTAGCCGGTGTTACGCTGATCCTTACCGGTACTAACGATTTGGGTCGGGCGATTAGATTGACAACTAAGAGTGCTGCTGATGGCAGCTATAGGTTCAGCAATCTCAGGCCCGGAGTCTATGCTATCTACCAAATGCAACCTAACGGATACGCTGAAGGGAGCATTACCATCGGTTCTCTCGGCGGACAACGCACGGGCACCAATCTTATAAGCAAGATCAAGGTAAGCTCTGGAAAAAATGGGACGAATTATAACTTTGGCGAAGTACTGCCCATTAAACCGAGTAGTAATCCACCATCGCTGCCCAGCAAGAGGAACTTTCTCGGGTCCCGCAGACGATAGAAAGCTAGCTTGCTGCTTGGAACCAAGCCCCTAGAACCTATACCGGCAATCGTATGGAGAGGTCTTGAACATGCGACTTGGTGGCCGCTGGTGCAGGATAATCTTTAGCATTATCAGCCTCCTAATAACCGGTGTACTAACGGCCGAGGAAGGAATCTACCGTGCCCAACACCCCGATGATGAGCCAGCACAGCCACTGCCTCGAGCAACTTTAGGTATTCCGCGAAAAATCAAACCGACTAATTCTGAGGGAGATAGGGTTCCTCCTGCTGTCTTAGGTGTTCCTTGCCGCAGTTCTGCCAGGTTTTCTAATAGCGATACGAGTGCACTGCGTGGAAGTGTACAGGAAAGCGACAACGTGCAACCGGTTACGTATTGGCCTTATGCCGTACATTCCTGGGTTCATCATCCGCCAGCAGCAATACCGACGCTCACTGTACCGGCACCAGCAATATGCCAACCGGTTTCAGACATCTGTGCGTCGAGCACTTGCTGCGAACCAAGCAGTGTTTGTTTACCCAGTACTTTGATTTGCGATCCATGTCCGCCTGTCTGCCTTCCTAATTGTACGACCCCCGAAAGTTGTGGCGCCGGCTGGACCTGTGGATGGGCTAATTGTCCACCTGCTGATTATCGCGGGGCTCCTTATTTGCTTTATTCAGACTTAGAATACCTGGCCTGGTGGGTGAAGTCCATGGCGGTACCTGCGCTGATTACCACCGGCAATACCCAAGATTTGGGTATCTTCGGGCGGCCCAGCACGCAAGTTTTATTAGGTAACAGTTTAGATCACGATGCTTTTTCTGGAGGCAGGTTCACATTAGGATGGTGGTTTGACCCCTGCAGGGTTTGGGCACTGGAGAGCACTTTCTTTTTCCTTGGCGAAGAGACGCGCCATGATTTATTCAGTTCCGGCGGCATGCCAATTCTCGCTCGGCCATTCTTCAATGCCCAAACCGGCCAGGAAGATTCTGAGCTAATTGCTAATCCGGCTTTGCCAGGGCTATTTCCACTGTCTGGGCAGGCGGACGTTTCTTTTCGCACTCGCCTGATCGGATTTGAACTAAATCTAGTACGAAGCTGGCTCTACGGTATCAATCCGGAATGGCATAAACAATATAACCTTGATTTTCTGTTTGGCTTTCGTTATTTGCAATTGCGGGAGAATTTGAGTATCCATGAGGACTTGTTAGTACCGGAAGATAGTGACACAGTCCCCGCAGGTACGAGATTCTTGATTGACGATATTTTCGCAGCACGCAATTCATTCAACGGTGGGCAAATCGGAATCCGGGGCGAATTGCGATGGGGAGGATGGTTTATTGATGGGCGAGTTAAAGTGGCCTTCGGTAACACAAGCCAAACAGTTTTTATAGATGGTCAAACAACAATCACGACGCCAGGAGTTGGTACCGTCACCGGTCCGGGTGGGTTATTGGCCTTGCCGACTAATATGGGGCGGTACCATCGCGACAGTTTTAGTGTCGTGCCGGAATTCGGTGTTAATTTTGGCTACTATATCACACCCTATATCAAGGTTTATGTTGGCTATACATTTCTGGGTTGGACGAACGTGGTACGGCCAGGGAGCGTTATAGATCGCCACGTCAATCCATCGCAATTGCCGCCTGGCGGTGTACTGGTTGGCCCAGCTCGACCAGCGTTCCGATTCCGCGACGGTGATTTCTGGGCACAAGGAATCAATGTTGGTATCGAAATGCGCTATTAGCGCACACCGCTGAGGAGTATGGTCTAGTGCTGGCTTAGGTGTGATCCTTGCGGCTGGGGTAATTCTGGAAACTCCGGGGGTAGACCGTTGCCAATACCCCTATCGGACTGAGCTTAGATCAGACATTCTACCTGTTGCTAATACAATCTTTCATGAGTTGGATGAGGCAGGGCGTTAACACATTGGACGGCGACGCGGATGTAAAGGGCAAGCTTGATAACAATTCAGCGGCAGTGTTAGACGAATGGAGCGGATGAGCCTGCATTGCCATTAGCTGATGAGTTCAGTATTATCTTGGGCGGGTATTTTGTGAACAGGGAGGAGTTGCAGACATTTGAAATGCCTTATTCTACAAAGCTTTCTCCAAGGGACGGGTTGCTGGAGTTACCGTTGGGCTTGTCGGGCCTATTCGGACGCGCTGCCATAGGCTGATGTTCTATAGATGAGAGTTCCTGGAGTGCAGGTTCGGACCGGAGAAACGCGTGAAAAGTTCGCTAGCTTAGGGGGACTACTCTGGACAGTTATGGTTCAGGCATTGTGCGTAACGCGTTCAAGAAGACATCGTACGCGGGATTGCCCTTGACAACGATGGGTCATGGGGTATGCAGCGGCCCAGGTCAAGGATGAATTGGCGGCTATCACGGCGCCAGTGCGTAGCTGGGCTGGGAACGCGACGAGGAGGGGCATTGGTTCGGCGGGGAGTCTGGGTAATCGCACTCTGGGCCGGCGTAGGCAGTTTCGCGTGGCTGCTGCTCGCGCAGGAATCTGAACCCATGCGCGTCAGTACAGCTGGCGAAGAAATTGCACGGCCAGTACGCTTGAGTGCCGTTCAGATCATTGGCTGGAGCGATGGCAACCTGGACATTCTTCTGGCCCGCGGTGACGTTTTGCTGGAGCAAGGTCTGCTACGCTTAAGGATGCGGGAAGCCGTAGTTTGGATCAATGGTTCACAGGTACGCCGTGGTCAACCGCTGCGGTTGTGGGGATATGGCGAAGGAGCACGTCTGGGCGAGGGAGCTAACGCCCAAACCGCGAAAACCGTGCTTTTTGACCTGCAAACTCGCGCTGAGTTCCGGTTGCAGAATCAGCAAATGGAAAAGCGATCAGCGGCAGCGGACCCCCTATACCGTCGAGCCTTAGCCGCCTGGCAAACGCCGCCTGCGCCGGAAACGCCGCCCATTCGTCCACCTAACTTCGCTCCACCCGGAAAATCTGCGCAACCAGAGCCACCAGCAAAACCGGAGGCGCCTCCAGCGGAGAAACCAGCGGTCAGTCCACCGCAAAAACCTCTAGCGCCAAGCTCCTCCGGCCCAGGAAGCCTCCTGCCACGTGCAGATGCAAACCAGCTGCGGAGTATTCGCATAGCTCCCCGAGGAACCAGCCCGTTTTCCCACGAAACGTTTCCCAGCGGAACCTCCGAATACGCTACCGTGGTATTAGGCGGAGTGGTCATCTACGTAGAAGACGCGGAGGGAACCCTGGACATTAGCACCGACCGCGCGGTCATTTGGAGCCGAAACGTTGGCGGCGAGCGCTTGCTCTCCGACTTGCAAATCGGCCGAACCACGGATGAACGTTACGAAGTTTATCTAGAAGGCCACGTTGAAATTCGCCATACTCCAGCTCGTGGACCGCTGGCGGGCAAGACCCGCCTTCTGCAAGCGGACCAGGCTTATTTCGACTTGCAGCGCAATGTTGCGGTCTTGCGCCATGCCCAATTGGTAATCCCCGAACCGCGTCTCCCCTTGCCGGTGTATCTGCGGGCAACGGAAATTCGTCAAGTGAGTGCGGATTGGTTTGAGGCGGACGATGCGAAAGTTTTTGCTAGCCGTCTGCCTTCCGACCCCGGAGTCGAAGCACGAGCCCGGCTAGCCACACTGCAACTGCGAGAAGTGCCGGAACGTGGTTTATTTGGACGGGTCGAAGTCGATCCCCAAACCGGTCAGGTGCGAACCGAGACGCAACTTTTCGGCGCTGCCGATGACTTTTCGCTCTGGCTGGAAGGTGTGCCGTTCTTCTATTGGCCCCATGTGGAAGGCGATCTCCGTGATCCCCTGGGGCCTCTTGACCGCATTCGCGTCCGAGCCGACCGGGTCTTTGGTTTTGGGTTGATGCTGGATTGGGACATTTTCGAACTTTTAGGCGGAGAGCGGCCTAAGAACACTCGCTGGGATTTGGAAACCGACTATCTCTCGGAACGGGGTTTCGCTCTGGGAACCATCTTGGCCAGCCGCGGCGAAAACCTCCTCGGCATCCCGGGCAAGTACGAAACCGAATTACGGGTCTGGCACATCTACGATACCGGTACGGATCGACTCGGAGGTATTCGCACTTTCGCCCCAGCCACTCCTTGGCGGGGAAGGGATACGCTACGTCATCGTCAGGAACTGGGAGAAGACTGGACGTTTCTGGGTCAATTTTCCTGGCTCAGCGACCGCAATTTTCTGGAACAGTTTTTTAAGCGTGAATTTGACGAAGGCATCAACCAGGAAAGCTTCGCTTATCTAAAGTGGCAGCGTGATGACCTAGCGGCCAGTTTGCTGGTTCAGCCTCACTTACGCGGCTGGGTAAACGAGACGGCGTGGCTACCCCGTGGTGATTTTTACATCCTGGGCCAAGACTTTTTCCAAACCCTGACCTGGTTTTCTCGAGCCAGTGCAGGCTACGCCATTTTTTCGCCCAGCGACGATATTCCAGCCGGTTATCCGCTGGTACCGATTCCTGGAGAATTTCTGCGTTTCCGGCCGCTCCCACCTTCGCAGGACTTTCCGCATAGTGGTCGCCGCGAACTGGCCCGACTCGATTGGTGGAATGAGTTGGATTGGCCTTTGCAGCTAGGTGCGGTTAAAGTTGTGCCCTACGGCCTTCTCAATGCAAGCTGGTATGAAGAAACCATGACAGATCCCGATGGTACTGCTCGCTTCTACGCTGGAGGCGGAGTGCGGGCGAGCTTACCGTTGACCCGCATTTATCCCGAAGCCAGCAGCTTGCTGTTCAACGTCAACGGAATTGCCCATAAATTGCTTTTCTGGACAGATTATCGCTACGTGCGTTCGGACCGCAATTTTCGTGAGTTGATTCTGCTTGATCGCCTGGACGACGACGCCACCGACCAGGCACGCCGTGACCTGCGAACTTATTTCCTGACATTCTTTCCGCCCGGCTCCAGAGAATTCTTTCTAGCCAGTTCGCCATTTTTTGATCCGCAACTGTACGCGCTTCGCCGGGGCTACGAGTACAGCCCTGAAACTCTCGACGACGTGCAGTTTTTGCGATTCGGTGTGGATCAACGCTGGCAGACCAAACGCGGTTTTCCCGGCCAGCAACACATCGTAGATTGGATGAGCGTGAATGTCCGAGCCACTTATTTTCCTGATGCCAACCGCGATAATTTCGGCCACAGCTTTGCTTTCCTGGAATATGACTACACCTGGCACGTGGGGGATCGCACTACGCTGGTGAGTAATGCCTGGGTCGAACCTTACGGAGATGGAGCGCGGATGTTCAGCATCGGCATGTTTGTCGACCGCGGTGAACACATGTCGTTTTATCTCGGTTACCGCTTGCTTGATCCCATCGGCAGCGACGCCGTCATCGGTAGTGCTACTTATCAACTCAGTCCGAAATGGAGCGTTACTCTTTCCACCACTTACGATTTCGGAATCGCTCAAAATCTTGGACAATCGTTGATTATCACCCGCACCGGAACCGACTTGCGCGTCAGCCTCGGGCTAACCTATAACCCGCTGACCAACAATTTAGGAGTCGCGTTTACGATTCTGCCCACCCTGGCCCCGCCGAAGCTGCATCACGTTAATCTGAGCGGACTGTAGTAAACAAGCTCTAGAAACGGTTTTTGAAAAAGAAAGGCCACTGACAGACTTCTGTTGTAGGGCTTGGCCAGCGGTGTCAGGTTATTACAATAAGTTCCGACGCCTGTCTCCAAGAGGGAAGCCTGCCATGCTACGCGCGGCGAATTTCTACTCCTTGCTGAGTCTGAGCTTGGCCCTGCTTTTGACGAGTGGATTGAGGCAATCGCCTTCGGCCCACGAGACCACGATTCCGCGTGGATTTATCACCGAGGTCTGGACCGCTCCGAACGGCGAAAAGGTCGCTTTTGATCTATTCGTTCCCTATAGCTACACCGGGAAAGAGCCGTTTCCGCTGATTCTCTTTTTGCACGGTGCCGGCGAACGCGAGGGTGGAAAACAAAAACCTGTGGACGTGGGGCTCGGTCCCGCTATTCGCAAGTACGGGGAGAAGGACTTCCCCTTTTTCGTGTTATTTCCTCGCTGCCGCGCCAATCGCAATTGGATGGCTGATGGCGATGACGCTCAGCGTGCGATGGCGATTCTGGAGTTCGTCCAGAACAAATACAAGATTGACGAGCGACGCATATACCTGACCGGGTTATCGTTAGGTGGTTTCGGTACGTGGAGTTTGGCGGCCAGGTATCCCGATAAATGGGCGGCCATTGTTCCTATCTGCGGCGGCGGTAATCCGGAGTGGGCGGAGAAAATCAAGCATATCCCGGTTTGGTGTTTCCACGGCGACCAGGACAAAGCCGTGCGAGTTGAGCTTTCGCGCAGGATGATTGAGGCACTGAAAGCCGCCGGTGCTTCCCCACGCTACACCGAATATCCAGGTGTGGGCCATAATTGCTGGGACCTGGCTTACAACACCAAGGAACTCTATGCGTGGCTCCTTTCGCAAAAACGGCCACGTTAGCCAACCGCTATTATCCCAAACCGCATCAAGGAGCTTGACCATGCCTCACTTGCATCGTCGTAATTTCCTGAAGGCAGCCGGTGTGGCGACCTTAGCCCTCACCGCCCGCAGTTACGGTCGAGTTTTGGGTGCGAATGAGCGGATAGGCGTCGCTTTTCTTGGCACCGGCGGTAGATGCCAGGCCCACATCGAGATTATCAACACCCTGAAAAATCAAGGCAAAGGTGTTGAACCGGTCGCCGTTTGTGATGTTTGGGATGGTTTCGAAGGGACCTATGAAACCGTCCGCGATGGCAAAGTCATCAAGCGAAATTATAGTCAGGGCTTGTATCCATCTGCGAAAAAATGTGGGTTGCGACTCGATGACGCCAAGCATGTCACTAAGGATTATCGCCGACTGCTCGATTTACCGGAAGTGGATGTCGTCTGCATCGCCACGCCCGATCACTGGCACGCCAAAATGACCATAGACGCCGCGGCCGCCGGCAAACACATTTACTGCGAAAAGCCGATGACCCGCACTATTGACGAGGCCCATGCCGTAGTGGATGCGGTCAAGAAATACAACCGCGTCATGACAGTGGGCGTGCAATCCATGGCGGATCCTACCTGGCGGATTGCTTATGAATACATCCGCAACGGCAAAATTGGCCATGTGGCTCAGGGCCAAACCAGCTATTACCGCAATTCCATCGAGGGTCAGTGGCGGTATTATCCGATCCTGAGGGAAATGAATCCGAAAACGATAGACTGGGACATGTTCCTCGGTCATAAGTTCAGTGTATTCGACGGCGAGCCGATAGGCCCGAATTTGCCGTTTGACCGGGCTCTGTTCGCGCAGTGGCGATGCTACTGGCCGTTTGGCGGTGGTATGTTTACGGACCTGTTTGTTCACCAGACGACGCACCTGATAGCAGCCATGGGCGTTCGTTATCCCGCGCGGGTGGTCGGAGCCGGTGGCATTTACCTCGAATACGACGGTCGGGACGTTCCGGATGTTGCAACAGTAGTGGCCGATTACGAAGAAGGTTGCCAACTCATTGTCACTGCGACCATGATCAACAGGTACCCAATCGAAGAAACAATTCGTGGCCGGCTCGGTACCATCAAGTTCGTCAAAGGCGGTTTCGAGATTATTCCAGACGAACCAGCAGGAGGTGCGGGTACGCCGGCTCGGCTGGAAGACCGCATCCGCGGCGAATTCGTGGATTGCAAACCCCCATTAGGCCGACACGCGGATACCCAAGCTTTATGGGAAGACTTCTTGCGATGTGTCCGTGAGGGCCGGCGCGATACGCTCAGCCCACCAGAACTGGGAGCAGCCGCCTTCACAACGGTCAATATGGGAGTGTTGAGTTACCGCACCGGCAAGATTTATCGCTGGGACAAAGTGCAACGCAAACCGGTACCCGATGATGGGAGCTGGGCTGCGCTTTGGGAAAAACGCAGCCACGAACGCGGCAAACCCAACAACATCATCGGCTGGCAAGCCGGCGATACCGGTTGCATCGTGAAGACGCCGGACTACAATCTCCGCCTAGCTGGGCCCTGGATTAACGGCCGCGATCCAGCTCAACCTTAGCCGGCACCCCTTTTTTGGCGCTTTACCGCGCCAAACATTTTCACTTGACCAGAGTAGCGGAGCGGTTATAGTTGCCGCGGTCAGTAATTACCGGCTGTAAGTGCGCTGCGAATAAGCAGCGCGGCTCCGCCTTTTTGTCCTGATCCCCATCGAACTGCCATACTGGGTCCGGAAGCGAGGCAGGAAGTGCTGCCGTGGCATTTATTGCAACGGATGGTGATTGCCGACCTGCTGCGAGTTTTTTTGCTGGGGCTACTAGCGATCACCAGTGTGCTGGTACTGGTCGGCATCATGCAGGAGGCTGCTCAGCAGGGACTAGCGCTGGAACAAACATTGCGTTTGGTGCCGTTGCTTATCCCCGGCTTATTGCCGTACACGGTTCCGGCAACGTGTCTATTTACCGTGGCGGTGGTTTACGGCCGAATGGCCCACGATAACGAATTGACCGCCGTGAAGGCTGCCGGTATCCCGATTACACGGCTAGTTGGTCCTGCAGTGGGTCTGGGCCTGGCCTGCTCCGCTGCGCTTTTTGTTCTCGTGCAAGACCTGATTCCCCGCATGCATCATCGTTTGAAAAGCATAATTATTGAGGACGTCGAAGAATGGTTATACGCTCGCCTTCGCCGCGATCGGCGGATCAACGAATCCAAGCTTGGCTATGCCATCTGGGTGAAAGAAGTACAGGGGCGGCGGTTGATTTCCCCGACTTTCGTTCGCCGGGATTCCCAGGGACGTGATGAGATTGTTGCCGTGGCACGAGAAGCGGAGCTTCATGTGGACATGAGCGAAGAATTGCTGCGAGTACACATGATTCAAGGCGAGATTGTTCGCGATTACCAGGGGCCGCGAGAAGTGCGACTAGCTTTCGACGAAGAGATCGTGCCAGTGCCTTTGCCTCCTGTCACACTCAGGCGAAACAAACGTCCCCGCGAAATGACAGATTCCCAGATAGTCCAGCGTCTCAGCGAACTGCACGATGAAATTGCCGTTATCACTAAGCAGCTAGAGGAAATGAGTTCCCAGCTGAAAGACGCCACTACTTCCCCAGGTTTTCGGCAGAAGCAGGAGCATCTGGAATACCTCAAAAACACCGTCAACGAACTCCGCACCGAAC